>ERZ827492.59-NODE-59-length-118489-cov-6.171615_pt1 | contig 118489 bp, 106 predicted proteins | sample MGYA00519704_ERZ827492 | MGnify/ENA primary metagenome ERZ827492 (study PRJEB31778, sample SAMEA3449325) | human gut metagenome | biome: human gut; feature: human-associated habitat; material: faeces | place: United Kingdom | collected 2010/2012 ... | reverse complement strand
GAGCACCTGACTCTTAATCAGGGTGTCCAGGGTTCGAGTCCCTGGCGGTCCACCAGAAGGCCGCAGAATCCGAAATTTGGATTCTGCGGCACTTTTTTGCGGACGGATTTTTACAAAAATAAACTCTGCCGGGGTTTGACGAGGCCGCTGTTTTGCGCTATCATAGCGTTGACATGACGCGCGGCGCGCATGACCGCGCAGGTGAGGAGATAGCTCTATGGTCGTGGTTCTGATTCCATCCTATAAGCCGGACGAAAAGCTCCTGACGCTCCTGAACGCGCTCAGCGCGCAGGACAAGTACGCGGGCCTCCTCGTGGTGGACGACGGCGGAGGAGAGACGTACCGCCCGATTTTCGAGCGCGCAAAGGAAATCCCCGGGGTGACGGTGGTCAGCCACGCGGTCAACCAGGGCAAGGGGCGCGCGCTGAAGACCGGCATCAACGCCGCCATGAATCTCTACCCCGGAGCGGATATCGTGACCGCGGACGCCGACGGCCAGCACACGCCCGAGGACATCGCCCGCATCGCCGACGCCCTGGAGCAGGCCGACGGCGCGACCATCGTCCTGGGCAAGCGCGTCTTTGGCAAGGGCACGCCGGTCAAGTCCTTCCTGGGCAACACCATCACGCGCTGGGTCTTCGCCCTTTCCACCGGAACGCGCGTCTACGACACGCAGACGGGCCTGCGCGGCCTGCCCAGCGCGCTCCTGCCGGACATGCTCCACATCCCCGGCGAGCGGTATGAGTACGAGATGAACGTGCTCCTGCAGGCCCCGCGCGAGGGCGCGGCCTTCTCCGAAATCGAGATCCGCACCGTATACGAGAACAACAACGCCGGCAGCCACTTCCACCCCGTGCGGGACGCGCTGCTCGTCTTTACGCGCATCCTCTCCTTTGCGGCCTCGTCGCTGATCTGCTTTGGCGTGGACTACGGCGCGTATGCCGTGTTCATGGAGATCCGGGGCCTTCGGCCGGAGTTTGCCTACGTCGGCGCGCGCATCGTTTCGTCCCTGCTCAACTTCGCCATCAACCGCAACCTCGTCTTCCGCGCGCACAAGGGATCAGTATGGAAGCAGTTCCTCGGCTATTACGCGCTGGTGATACTGGTGATGACGCTGGGATACTTTGGCGTGCGGCTGGGCACCGACCTGTTCAACTGGAACAGCTATCTGGTCAAGATCCTGGTCGATTCGCTCCTGAGCATCGTCTCCTTCATGGGCCAGCGGCTCATGGTCTTTAAGCCCGCGCGGCACCGCGCCATCAAGCGCGCAGCCGGCGGGAGCGACGGCGCGCAGAAGCCGTAAACAAATCTCGAAGGAGGAATCCACATGATTGCAAAGCACGATGCGGAGTTCGCCCTCTCCCGCGCCATGCGCACGGGCGCGGACTTCGCCGAGCTCTTTGTCGAGGATGTGGAGTCCGGGGCGATCAAGCTCCTGGACAGCCGCATCGAGGGCGCGAACCGCGCCCGCACCCGGGGCGCGGGCATCCGCGTCTTCCGCGGGGTGGAGACGGCCTATGCCTATACCAACGACCTGACGGCCAAGGGCCTTGCCGCCGCGGCCGAGGCCGCAGCCGCCGCCCTGGGCGCGGCGGGGGAGGCCCCGCGCATCTCGCTGGTGCGGGGTGTGGCCCCGAACCGCCACCCGATCCTGCGGCTGCCCGCGGACGTGCCCGGCAAGCGGCGCGCAGAGCTCCTGCGCAGCGCGGACGCCGCCGCGCGCGCCCTTTCCCCGGAAATCCGCCAGGTCAGCGCCGGCATCACCGACGAATACCAGCGCGTGCTCATCGCCAACACCGAGGGCCTGCTCGTGCAGGACGAGCGCGCGCACACGCGCCTGGTCTGCACGGCGGTCGCCTCGTCCGAGACGGAGAACCAGTACGGAACCGAGAGCCCCGGCGCGCAGGCCGGCTTTGAGTTCCTGGAGGGGCTGGACGTCGCCTACCTCGGCCGCAAGGCCGCAACGTCCGCCCTGACCATGCTCCACGCCCGGCCCTGCCCGGCCGGCGCCATGCCCGTGGTCATCGAGAACGGCTTTGGCGGCGTCATCTTCCACGAGGCCTGCGGGCACTCCCTGGAGGCCACGAGCGTGGGCCTGGACAGCTCCGTGTTCTGCGGCAAGCTCGGCCAGAAGATCGCGGCCGACTGCGTGAACGCCGTGGACGACGGCACCATCCCCAACGCCTGGGGCAGCCTGAACCTCGACGACGAGGGCATGCCCGCCCAGCGCAACGTGCTCATCGAAAACGGCGTGCTCAAGGGCTACCTGATCGACCGGCTCGGCTCCCGCCGCATGGGCATGCCCAGGACCGGCTCCGCCCGCCGGCAGGACTACACCTTCGCCCCGACCTCCCGCATGACCAATACCTTCATCTGCGCGGGAGAGGACGACGGGGACGAGATGATCGCCACCATGGGCGACGGCCTCTACGCCGCCAAGATGGGCGGCGGCTCCGTCAACCCCGTCACCGGCGAGTTCAACTTCACCGTGGCCGAGGGGTACCTCGTGCAGGACGGCAAGATCGTCGAGCCGGTGCGCGGCGCCAGCCTCATCGGCAAGGGCTCGGAGATCCTGTTCCACATCGACCGCGTGGGCAAGAACCTGGCCCGCGCGCAGGGGGTGTGCGGTTCGCTCTCCGGCGGCGTGCCCGTGGACGTGGGCCAGCCGCGCATCCGCGTTTCCAGCATCACCGTCGGCGGACGGGAGAGGGGGTAAGCACCATGGCGGACTATGCAAAGTATGAACCGATTCTGGAAATGGCCAAGGCCGCGGGCTTTTCGCGCGCGGAGGTCTTTGTCTGCACGTCGGAGGCCTTCTCCGTCAGCGCCCACAAGGGCAAGGCCGAGGACCTGCGCGTGGAGCGCCGCTCCGGCGTCGCCCTGCGCGGCCTGCTCGGCGGCCAGATGGGCTACGCCGCGACCGAGGCCGAGGGCGAGGCGGCCTATGCGGAGCTCGTGCGCGCCGCGGCGGAGAACGCCGCGCTGCTCGAGTCCCAGGACGAGCAGTTCCTCTACGACGGGGACGAGAAGCTCGCCTGGGTGAGCGCCGTGGACGAGAGCCTCCTTGCCGTCTCCCCGGAGCGCAAGATCGCCCTGGCCCTGGAGATGGAGCGCCTGTGCAAGGCGGAGGACCCGCGCATCGCCAGCGGCACCACCTGCGAGGTGGGGACGACGACCTCCGCGTGCCTGCTGCTCAACACCGAGGGCCTGCGCCGCGAGTTTGCCCGCGGCGCGGCCTACGCCGTGGCGGACGCGGTGCTCGCCGACGGGGACCGGCAGTACGAAGAGGTCGCCTACCGCTTTTCCCGGAAGTTCGAGGACCTGGACCCCGTGGTCATCGCGCGCGAGGCCGTCCAGATGGCCGCCGCGGACGTCGGCTCCGCGTCCATGCCCTCAGGCGCCATGCCCGTCGTCTTCTCGCCCGAGGCCGCGCGCACGCTGCTCTCCACCTTTGCGGAGGTGTTCTCCGCGGAGGAGTGCCAGCGCGGGTTCTCGCTCCTTGCGGGCAAGGAGGGGGAGAAGATCGCCGCGCCCTGCGTCACGATCTGGGACGATCCCTCCGACGGCCTGGGCCTTGCCGGCCGGCCGTTTGACGGCGAGGGCGTGCCCACGCAGAAGAAGGCCGTGATCCAGGACGGCGTGCTCACCACGCTCCTGTACAACCTCAAGACCGCGCACAAGGCGAGCAAAACCTCCACCGGCAACGCCTCGCGCCCGTCCCACCTCTCCACGGTCGGCACCGCGCCCACGAACTTCTACATCGCCCCCGGCGGCTTTGCGCCGGAGGAGCTCTATGCCAAGGCCGGCGACGGCGTGCGCATCGACGAGCTCCAGGGCGCGCACGCGGGCGCCAACCCCATCTCCGGCGACTTCTCCCTGTCGGCAAAGGGCGTGCGCATCCGCGGCGGCAAGCTCGCCGAGCCCGTGACGCAGATCACGGTCTCCGGCAACTTCTACCGGATGCTCGAGAGCGTCCAGGCCGTGGGCAAGGACCTGAAGTTCGGCGTGCCGGGCGCGTCCGCCTTTGGCACGCCCTCCCTGCTCGTCGAGCGCCTGGACATCGCCGGAAAGGACGAGTGACGTGATCGCCATCCAGTTCCTCTACCCGGATGAGCCGTCCCGCGACTGGTGGGTGCGGCTGGTCCGCCTCTTTGCACGGCCCGGCGACGCGGTCGAGATCCAGTGCTGGCGGGAGGAGGAAGCGGCGTGCGCCCTTGCCGGGAGCCTTTTGCCGGAGGAGAGCGCGCCTTCCTGGCCGTACGGGCGCATCTTTCGCGGGTGCGCGGGGGAGGCGGCGCTCGAGGCCATCCTGGCTGCGCCGGGCGGGGAGGACGGGCCGACCCCGTTCTTCACCGCGACGTTCGGCGGCGCGCTGTGCAGCGCCCACTGGGGGCAGGAGATCTACATCCTGGAGCCCGCGCAGGACGGGGCCGCGCAGGCGGCGCTCCTGGCCGAGATCCCGGAGGGCCACGCCTCCATCGGCGAGTGCTGACGGGCGCTAGATTTTACGCATTTGCACTTTACAAGCGGGAAAAACTCCGCTATAATACAGGAAATTGCGATGAAGAGGGCGCGCGGGACTCCATGGGCGCGCAAAAGCGAGCGGGGGAGGGTGAAAGCCCCGCGGCGCGCGGAGCCCTTCGCCATCGCCTCGGAGCACCCTTCCCGATACTGTAGGGCAGGGCGGGCTTCTCCCGATACAGGGAAGCGGCATGGTTTGTGCCGGACAGAGCGGGCGGGGTTTCCTCGCCAACTCGGGTGGTAACGCGGAAAATGACTCCGTCCCGAAGAAATTCGGGGCGGAGTTTCTCTTTTTATGACGCAAGGAGGAATGACGCTCATGTACGACAAGGTATCCACGTCTTTGAACTTCGTCGAGCGCGAGAAGGAGATCCTGGAGTTCTGGCGCGCGCACGGCATCGTGGAAAAGACGTTCACCGAGCGCGAGGGCGCGCCGGTCTTCACGTTCTTCGACGGCCCGCCCACGGCCAACGGTCGGCCCCACATCGGCCACGTGGAGACGCGCGCCATCAAGGACCTGATCCCGCGCTACAAGACCATGAAGGGCTACCAGGTCTTCCGCAAGGCCGGCTGGGACACCCACGGCCTGCCCGTGGAGCTGGAGGTCGAAAAGGCCCTGGGCATCAACGGCAAGCCCCAGATCGAGCAGTACGGCATCGAGCCCTTCATCAAGAAGTGCAAGGAATCCGTCTGGAAGTACAAGACCGAGTGGGAGCAGATGAGCGACCGCGTCGGCTACTGGGCGGACATGCAGCATCCCTACGTCACCTACGACGACAACTACATCGAGTCCGTCTGGTGGTCGCTGAAGACCATCGCGGACAAGGGCCTGCTCTACAAGGGCCACAAGGTCGTGCCCTACTGCCCGCGCTGCGGCACGGCGCTGTCCTCCCACGAGGTCGCCCAGGGCTATAAGGACGTCACCGAGACGAGCGTCTACGTCAAGTTCCGCGTCCGCGGCCAGGAGAACACCTTCCTCCTGGCCTGGACCACCACGCCCTGGACTCTGCCCTCCAACGTCGCGCTGGTCGTAAACGAGCACGAGGACTACGTCTACGCCGAAAAGGACGGCGAGACCTACATCCTGGCCAAGGCCCTGTGCGAGAAGGTCCTGGGCGAGGGAGCGAAGGTGCTGCGGACCGTCAAGGGCGCCGAGCTCATCGGCACGGAGTACGAGCCGCTCTATCCCTTTGCCGGCAAGACCCGCGAGCGCGGCTGGTACGTCGTGGCGGACGACTACGTCACCCTCACCGACGGCACGGGCATCGTCCACACCGCGCCGGCCTTCGGCGAGGACGACGCGCGCGTGGGCCGCGAGAACAACCTGCCCTTTGTGCAGCTGGTCAACACCCAGGGCCGCTTTGTCGACGCGGTGACCCCCTGGGCCGGCATGTTCGTAAAAGACGCCGATCCCCTCATCATCGAGGACCTCAAGGCCAGCGGCAAGCTCTTTGCCGCCGCGCCGTACACGCACTCCTACCCCTTCTGCTGGCGGTGCGACACGCCCCTGCTCTACTACGCCCGCGCCTCCTGGTTCATCAAGATGACCGCCGTGCGCGACAAGCTCGTGGAGAACAACCGCCGCGTCAATTGGTTCCCGGACAACATCCAGGAAGGCCGCATGGGCAACTTCCTGGAGAACGTCATCGACTGGGGCCTCTCGCGCGAGCGCTACTGGGGCACGCCGCTGCCGGTCTGGGTCTGCGACGACTGCGGCCACACGCACGTCATCGGCTCCAAGGCGGAGCTGCGCGAACGGGGCGACAACGTGCCCGAGGACATCGAGCTGCACAAGCCCTATGTGGACAAGATCACCCTTAAGTGCGAGAAGTGCGGCGGCGTCATGCACCGCGTGCCCGAGGTCATCGACTGCTGGTACGACAGCGGCTCCATGCCCTTTGCCCAGTGGCACTACCCCTTTGAGAACAAGGAGATCTTCGAGAAGAACTTCCCGGCCCAGTTCATCTCCGAGGCCGTGGACCAGACCCGCGGCTGGTTCTACACGCTGCTGGCCATCTCCACACTGCTCTTTGACCGCAACCCGTTTGAGAACTGCGTGGTGCTGGGCCTTGTGCAGGACAAGAACGGCATCAAGATGAGCAAGCACCTGGGCAACGTCATCTCGCCCTGGGACGTGCTGGACAAGCAGGGCGCGGACGCCGTGCGCTGGTACTTCTACGCCTCGGCCGCGCCGTGGCTGCCCTCCCGCTTCTCCCACGAGGCGGTCAGCGAGCTGCAGCGCAAGTACATGGGCACGCTCTGGAACACCTACGCCTTCTTCGTGCTCTACGCCAACATCGACAACTTCGACCCCAAGAACTATCCCCAGGCTGCGCCGCGCACGGTCATGGACCGCTGGGTCCTCTCCAAGCTCAACACGCTCGTCAAGACCGTGGACGAGGACCTGGATTCCTACAAGATCACCGAGGCGGCCCGCGCCCTGTCCGACTTTGTGGACGAGCTCTCCAACTGGTACGTGCGCCGCGGCCGCGACCGCTACTGGGGCAGCGGCATGACGGAGGACAAGCTCGCCGCCTACCAGACGCTCTACACGGTCCTTGTGACCCTGGCCAAGCTCACCGCGCCCTTTACGCCCTTCCTTGCGGAGTCCATCTACCAGAACCTCGTGCGCAAGGTGGACGAGAGCCAGCCGGAGTCCGTGCACCTGTGCGCCTTCCCCGCGGCGGACGAGAGCCTCATCGACAGCGCGCTGGAGGACGAGATGGAGCTCGTGCTCAAGGCCGTCAACCTCGGCCGCGCCGCGCGCAACGCCGCAAACCTCAAGATCCGCCAGCCCCTTGCCGCCATGTACGTCAAGAGCGAGGCCTCCCTGCCGGAGGAGATGGCGGCCCTTGTCGCGGACGAGCTGAACGTCAAGTCCATCCGCTTCGTCACGGACGCGCGCCACTTCACCACCTACCAGATCAAGCCGCAGATGCGCACCCTCGGCCCGCGTTACGGCAAGCTGCTGGGCAAGATCGGCCAGCACCTGGCCGCGGCCGACGGCAACGCGGTCGTCGACGTCCTGGACGAGGGAAAGAACTACGAGTTCGACCTGGAGGGCACGCACGTGTCCCTGGCGCGGGAGGACATGCTCATCGCGCCTGCGCAGAAGCCCGGCTACGTCGCCCAGAGCGAGGGCGATTTCACCGTCGTGCTCGACGCCAACCTCACGGACGAGCTGCGGCAGGAGGGTTACCTGCGCGAGGTCATCTCCAAGGTGCAGACCATGCGCAAGGAGGCCGGCTTTGAGGTCACCGACCGCATCCGCGTCTACGCCAAGGGGAGCCCGGTGATCGAGAACGTCGTTTCCGCGAGCGCCGGGGCGCTCTGCGAGGGCGTGCTCGCCGTCGCGGCGCTCGTCGCCGACGCGCCGGAGGGCGCCTACGCAAAGGCGTGGGACCTCAACGGCGAAAAGGCGACCCTCGCCGTAGAGAAGGCGACCCTCGCCCCGGAAAAGGCGGAGGCATGATCCTGCGCGATATCTCCGCGGCAGATCCGGCCTTTGGCATGCTGCGGGAGGCGGACTGGGCGGTGTTCAACCTGCTCCTGCTCCTGCGGGACTGCCCGGGCGCGCGGATGCAGACGGACGGCCGGACCTGCCTGCTCGCGCAGTCCGGGCCCGGGTTCCCGCTCTGGATCTACCTGGCAAAGGCGCCGGAGGGGGACCTTGCGCGCGAGCTGCGCGGCCTGCTGCTCGAGCGCCTGCGGGAGGAGAGCGGCCTGCACGTCAACGCGCAGGCGGATCGGGCGGGCGCCCTGCTGGCGGATGCGGCGCGCGCGGCCGGCGCGCAGCGGGAGGCGGACCCGGACTGCTTCCTCTGGGAGGTGGAAGGGGAGGTTGTGGCCCTGGCCCGCGTCGCGCACCGCGGCTCGTGCCCGGCCGGGCGCTTTGCGCGCATCAACGCGGTCGTCACCGCCCGCGCGCACCGCTGCCGCGGCTACGCCCGGATGCTCGTGCGCGAGATCAGCCGGGAGTGCCTAGAGCAGGGATGGACGCCCATGCTCTACACGGACGCGCGCAACCCCGCCTCCAACCGCAGCTATGCGGGCGCGGGGTTTGTCCGGCAGGGGGAGATCGCGGAGTACGCCTTTGCGGGCGAAGAAGCATAGAGGGGTCGGCGGGCCGCGCGCCCGCCGCCCTTTTCGCCCCTTTACAGATCCACAACACGAAGGGAGGACGAACCATGTACATCGCAGACGGCTGGGAGGACTACGAGGTCTTGGACACGGGCGAGGGCGAAAAGCTCGAGCGCTGGGGCAAGATCCTGCTGCGCCGGCCGGACCCGCAGGTCATCTGGCCCGCGGAGGACGCGGCGCTCTGGAAGAAGGCCGACGCGCACTACCACCGCAGCGCCCAGGGCGGCGGCGCGTGGGAGCGCATGCGCGACTTCCCCGAGCAGTGGACCATCCGCTATCGGGACCTGACGTTCCGCGTGCGGCCCACGGGCTTTAAGCACACGGGCCTCTTCCCGGAGCAGGCCGTCAACTGGGACTGGATGCGCGGCCTCATCGCGGGGGCCGGGCGGCCGGTGCGCGTGCTCAACCTCTTCGCCTACACGGGCGGGGCCACGGCCGCGTGCCTGGCCGCCGGGGCCGAGGTCTGCCACGTGGACGCGGCCAAGGGCATGGTCCAGTGGGCCAAGGAGAACGCCCAGCTCTCGGGCCTGGGCAGCAAGCCCGCGCGCTACATCGTGGACGACGCGCTCAAGTTCGTCCTGCGCGAGCAGCGGCGCGGCCGCACCTACGAGGGCATCCTCATGGACCCGCCCTCCTACGGCCGCGGGCCGGACGGCCAGGTCTGGAAGCTGGAGAACGAGGTCTATTCCCTGGTGGCCGAGTGCGCCAAGCTCCTGAGCCCGGAGCCGCTCTTCTTCCTCATCAACGGCTACACGACGGGCCTGCAGCCCGCGGTGCTGCGCAACCTGCTGCAAAAGACGGTCGTGCGCGCGCGCGGCGGCCGCGCCGAGGCGGACGAGGTCGGCCTGCCCGTGACACGGGGCGGGGTCGTGCTGCCCTGCGGCGCCTCCGGAAGGTGGGAGGCGCGATGACGGAGGCCCAGGCTGCCGCCTGCGTCCTCTACGAGGACAACCACCTGCTCGTCGTGTGCAAGCCGCCAAACGTCCCCGTGCAGGCCGACGCCTCGGGAGACGAGGACCTGCTCACCGCGCTCAAGGCGTATCTCAAGCGCAAGTACGGCAAGCCCGGCGAGGTCTACCTCGGCCTTGTGCACCGGCTCGACCGGCCCGTGGGCGGGGCGATGGTCTTTGCGCGCACCTCCAAGGCCGCTGCGCGCCTGACCGATCAGGTGCGCACGCGCCAGATGGGCCGGACCTACCTCGCCGTCGTGCGCGGGGACCCGCCGGGCTCGGGGGCGCTGCGCGACTTCCTCCTCAAGGACGAGCGGACCAATACCTCCCGCGCGGTCCCCGAGGGCACGCCCGGCGCGAAAGAGGCGCGCCTGACCTATCGCGTCCTGGCCCGGCGGGAGGGGCTCGCCCTGTGCGAAATCCACCTGCAGACCGGGCGCTCCCACCAGATCCGCGTCCAGTTCTCGCACAGCGGCTGGCCCCTGTGGGGCGATGCGCGCTACGGCGGGGGCAGGCCCGGCGAGCAGATCGCCCTCTGGGGCTGCGCGCTGGACCTCGTGCACCCGACAAAAAAAGAGGCCATGCACTTTTCCTGCCCGCCGCCCGAGGTTCCGCCCTTTTCCCGCTTTCCGGAGGCGCGCCGCGCAGGAACCGAAGGCGCGCCCGGCTCGTTCCAATAGAGCGGGGGATTTTGGAAGCATCCCCCCTCTGGAAACGCAGATCGGAGAGAGACAAGGGAGGCGGAACATGGGAAAGGCAAGACGGCTGCTGTGCGGGGCGCTGGCCCTGCTCCTTGCGCTGACGCTGTGCGCGTGCCGCACCGTGCGGCTGGAGAACGGGGAGACCTTCGTCATCACCCGCCAGGCGCACGGCGCAGGGGGCGGCGGCGAGGCGGAGCCGGAGCAGACCACCGCGCCCGAGGCCACGCCGGGGGCGCAGGCCGTGCAGACCGCGCAGGCGGACATGCACTACTACGTCGCCCAGCAGAGCGAGGAGATCCAGTCCCTGTTCTGGCTGGTCTACGGGGGCGTGACGAACTTCGCGGAGCGCATCGAGCTGCCGCAGGGCACGACCCGCGAGCAGGTCGAGGCCGTGGACGAGCTGCTCTACGTCGACTGCCCGGAGCTGATCCACTTTTCCCACCTCTCTTCCTATACCTTTGTGCAGTCCGCGCCGGACGTGATCCTGGAGGTGGCCGTGACCTACGTGCTCACCCCGGAGGAAAAGGCCCAAGCCGACCAGGCGCTCGAGGAAGTCCTTTCGCGCCTGGAGCAGGAGACCCAGGGCATGAGCGACTACGAAACCGAGCTCTGCGTCCACGACGCGCTGGTGAACGGCTGCACGTACGACAGCGCGTCCGACCACACGGGCTCGGCCTACGGCGCGTGGGTGCTCGGCCGCGCGCGGTGCCAGGGCTACGCGAACGCCATGATGCTGGCGCTCCGGCGCCTGGGCATCCCGTGCATCTACCTCTTCGGCGAGGCGACCAGCGAGAGCGGAACCGAGTCCCACGCGTGGAACGGCGTGTGCATCGAGGGGGACTGGGTGCTCCTGGACGCCACCTGGGACGACCCGGTCGGGGAGCGGGAGACGCTCTCCCACGCCTATTTCAACCTCGACGCCGCCCTGATGAACGGGAGCCACGCGCCCTCGCCGGACTTCGGCCTTGCGGGCATGCCGGACTTTGCGACGCTGGACTGGAACTACTGCGTGCAGGCGGGCACCTTTGTCCCGGAGGGGGAGGACGGCAAGGCCCTGCTGGCCGGCTGGCTGGCCGAGGCCCTCTCCCGCGGGGATACGGCGCTCAGCGTCCAGTTCGCCACGCTTGCGCAGTGCCGGGACGCTGTGGACAACCTGCAGGCCATCCTGCAGGTCGCCGCGGACGAGGCCGGCGTCTATCCCTCCGGCTCGGCCTACACGGTGGACGAAAAGGTCCACGCGCTGGAGATCTTCTCCATCGCCTACGCATAAGGAGGATACGTTATGAAGAGCGAAACCTTGGTCCTGCGCGGCGCGCGCGTGCTGCGCGAGGGGAGCTTCTTGGATGCGGACGTCCAGATCCGGGACGGCCGCATTTCCGCGGTCGGCGAGGGCCTGGAGGGCGACGTGCTGCGCGTCTGCGGCGACCTTGTGCCCGGCTTCCTCGACGAGCACATCCACGGCATCGCCGGGCACGACACCATGCGCGGCGCGCACGACGTGCTGGAGATGTCCCGCGCCCTGGCGCGCCACGGCGTGACCACGTTCCTGCCCACCACCATGAACGCCGGGCCGGAGGAGACGAACGCGGCGCTGCGGGGCGTAAAGGCGGCCATGCAGGCCGGCGCGCCCGGCGCGGACATCGCGGGCGCGCACATGGAGGGCCCGTTCCTCGGGGCGGCCTACCCCGGCGCGCAGAAGGCTGGCGCAAACCTCGCGCCCACGTTGGAGAACTACGCCCGCCTGACCGAGGGCGCGCAGGACGTCGTGCGCCTGCTCACCCTGGCCCCGGAAAACCCCGGCGCGCGGGACCTGATCGCCGCGCTCGCCGCGCGCGGCGTCGCGGTCAGCGCCGGCCACACGGACGCCAAATACGAGCAGATCCGCGAGGCGATGGAGAGCGGCCTTACGCAGATGACGCACCTGTACAACTGCATGAGCCCGCTGCACCACCGCGCGCCCGGCGCGGTCGGCGCGGCGCTGACGCTGGAGGGCCTCTCCAGCCAGGTCATCGCCGACGGCATCCACCTGCACCCGGCGGCGGTCAAGCTCGCCGTGCGCGCGTGCAGCCGCGTGCTGCTCATCACCGACGCCATGGAGGCCGCGGACATGCCCGACGGCGACTACGACCTGGGCGGGCAGAAGGTCTTTGTGCGCGGGGGCGCGGCGCGCCTTGCGGCCGGGAACCTGGCGGGCTCGACGCTCACGCTCGAGCGCGGCGTGCGCAACGCCATGCGCTTTGCGGGCATCTCGCTCGAGCAGGCCGCGGTCATGGCCTCGGCAAACGTCGCCGATGCGCTGGGCCTTGCGGACCGCGGGCGCATCCGCCCGGGCCTGCGCGCGGACCTGTGCCTGCTGGACGCGGCGGGGGAGGTGCGCATGACCCTGGTCGCGGGAAAGATCGTCTACGAAAGGTGAGGGATGGGAATCATGGAGTGGGCGCAGAGCCTGGTCGCGGGCTTCCGACAGCTCAGCCAAGGGACTCTTTGCGCGCTGTACGCGCTGTTCGGCTTTTTGCAGATCCTGGTGCCGCCCTTCCCGGGGGACATTCTGCTCTTCCTGGGCGGGGGGTTCAAGCAGGCGGAGCCGGTCTCCCGCGCGGCGCCCATGCTCGCCTCCTACTGGGCGGGCACGACCCTGGGGAGCCTGGGCGCGTTTGAGGTGGGCCGGCGCTTCGGCGCGCGCGTGCTCCGGGCGGGCCCGGTGCAGCGGCTCTTCCCGGAGCGGGCGCAGACCAGCGTCACCCGGTGGCTGGGCAGCTACGGCGCGGTGACGATCTTCGCGGCAAAGTTCGTCACCGGCATGAACGTGCCCATGCTCGTGCTCAGCGGCGCGCTGGGCTACGACCGCAGGAAGTGCACGTTCATGATCGTGCTGACAACCGTCGTGCACAACGCGATCTTCTTCTTCCTCGGGCGCGCGGCGGGCAAGAACCTGTCCGTGATCGCGGGGTGGTTTGGGCGGTACCGGCTGGCGCTGGTGCTGGCGGTGGCGTTCCTGCTGGGGGCGCTGCTGCTCGGCCCGCGCCTGCTGCGCCGCACCTCCCGGGAGGAGGAAAAATAGCGCGCGCCCTTTACAGATGGGGGAATTTGCGGTATAATACAATGTCGGGTTGTGTCCCGGGCGAAATCAGGAACGGAGGCGAGTCCATGCGTCAACTGGACAGGTTGTGGAAATATCAGGCGGCGGACAAGAAGGTGGCGGACTACGAAACGGAGATCCGTCAGTTCCCGCTGCGCCAGCAGCTCCTGAAGCTGCGCAACATCGTCGCGGACCAGCAGACGGTCGTGCGCGGCATGGAGAACGACGCCAACAAGGCCTTGGCTCGCCTGGAGGAGCTCACCGCCCAGCGCGAAAAGGCCGAAGCGGCGCTGGAGGAGATCAAGAAAAGCCTTGCGGACAACGCCTTTGAGACCGCCGCGCAGGTGCACCGCGCCATCGCCCAGATGGCCGACGCCGAGGGCAAGCTCAAGAGCGCCGAGAAGGAGCTCAGCAAGATGGTCAGCCACTCCCAGATGATGGAGAACCGCTACAAGGAAGTGCGCACCAAGGCCGCCAAGGCCCGCGACGAGTACACGCGCCTGAAGGCGGGCTACGACAAGGAGTTCGAGAAGCAGACCGCGCGCCTGGAGGAGCTCAAGCAGGAGCGCGCCGACGCCGCCCAGGGCATCGACGAGGCCTATATGGAGCGGTATAAGGCCATCCGCAGCCAGCGCTTCCCGGTCCTGGCGAGTCTGCGCAACGACCAGTGCTCGGGGTGCAACATGTCGCTCCCTTCGGCCGTGGCCAAGCAGCTCCAGGGCAGCGACGAGATCGTCGAGTGCGAAAACTGCGGGCGCATCCTCTACATCCCGGATGCGGCGCAGGAGGCGGAATAAATCGCGTTTTTCCCTTTTTTCGGAAGGATGAGTATGCCGGGTGATCGCGCACGAGAGAAACGTGTGAGGAAAGTCCGAGCATCGCAGGGCAAGGGTGCCGGATAACGTCCGGCGGAGGCGACTCCAGGGACAGTGCAACAGAGAGATACCGCGAAGGCGCGCCATGCGCGCCCGCAAGGATGGAAAGGCGAGGTAAGAGCTCACCAGCGGCTTGGCGACTTGCCGGCTATGTAAACCCCACCCGATGCAAGATTGATTGTGGAACACATGTGGCGGCCCGTCACGTTCCCGGGTAATCGCTGGAGCTGTCCGGCAACGGGCAGACTAGATAGATGGTCACCCAAGACAGAACTCGGCTTACAGACATGCTCATCCGGTCCGAAAAGATGCGGCCCGCAGGACGAAAACCGTCCTGCGGGCCGCTTTGCGCTCCGCGGCGCGCAGTTTTACGCGTCTTCCAGGATCATGGCCAGGGGCGTGCAGCGCCCGGCGTTGCACGCGCTCTCGGACACGCTGCACGCGGCAAGGCCCACGCGCGCGTCCATCAGCGCCCGCAGCACGATGCAGTCCCCCGCCCTGGAGGCGGGCGCCTCGACGCGGATGCGGCCGTCGGGCAGGATGCGCGTGTTCATGAACAGGTTCACCGGCTGCAGGATCGGGTGGTTCGTCCCCAGCGCGCCGTTGAGGTTGTCCAGGCAGTTGGGATGCCCCTCGCCGTCGTGGTAGAAGAAGTCGAACATCTCCTTCCGGCAGGAGGGATGGATCAGGTCGTTCTGCCCCGCGTCGTCCCGCAGCAGGAGAAACATGGGGCGGTAGAGGTTGGTGTAGATCGTGTCGCCCACGCGCAGGGCGAGGGATTCGTTGCAGTCGATGGTCACGCCCGGGGAGAGGAACTCCCCCGGGTTCCCCGCGGCCTGCGCGAAAAAATCGCCCACCTGGCCGCCGCACAGGTCCACGACGGTCAGCGTCTGCCCGGCGCGGACGTCGAGCGCGGCCCCGGTGCAGGCCTCGACGCGGATTTCCTGACGCATGAGAATCTTGCCTCCTTAGGGCTGGCCCGGGAACAGCAGGCTGGCCAGGGGGCGCCCATCCGCGCCGCCCTGGAGCAGCCCCTCCAGGCAGGAATGGCAGTAGCAGACCACGGGGTCCGCCGAATACTGCCGGCAGTGCTCGCGCATGCGGGAGACCTGCTCTTCCGGCGAGTGGGGCTGAAAGAGCCCCTGGGCCTGCTCGACGTAGTGCTTGGGGGCGAGCTTGGCGTTCTTGGCCGGCTGCGGCCGGCGTCCTGCTCGGCGCGGCGGTCCCGCGTCCGCCAGCAGTCCTGAAGGGTCACGCGCATTCCGCGGTAGTCGGGGAAGGCGAGAGAGCCGTCCTGGTCGATGACCTCCCACAGGGAGCGCGCCGTCGCGCCCGCCATTCCTCGACGATGTTCAGGCAGTTGGGGCAGAGGGAGATGACGGAATCCCCGGGCCCAAAGACCTCGGATACCGGGAGCTGCTTCCACGCGTCCCGGACGCAGCCGTCCGCGATGCGGTTTTCGTGGAACGCCACCCGATAGTTCGGGATGCAGCCGCGCAGGACCTGCACGCCCGGCTTTGCGCGCATGTAGTCCTGAATCCGCAGGCTCGTCCGCGGGAACTGCGCGGTGAATAGGCAGCTTGCGATGTAGTAGACCGCCGCCGGCTTACTCGCGCTCGCGCTCCGCGCCCAGGAACACCACCGCCAGCGTCCCCGGCCCCGCGTGCGCGCAGATGGTCGGCCCCACCATCTCGATCCGGCAGGCCGCGCCGGGCACGAGCTCCTGGATCTGCGCCTGCAGCGCGCGGGCGTCGTCCATGCAGTCGGCCTGCAGGATGGAGATGACCTGGTTCTGCGGGTCGACGATCTCCTTTTGCAGGTTCAGCGCGAGCTGGTGCACCGCGCGGCGGCGGCCCTTCTGCTTGTCCACGGAGATCAGCTTTCCGGAGCGCGTCACGGTGAGCATGGGCTTGATGTTCAGCAGCGTGCCCACCGCCGCGGTGGTCTTGGAGATGCGGCCGCCGCGCTTGAGGTAGACCAGGTCGTCCACCGTGAACCAGTAGCGCACGTTGTACTTGTGCGCCTCCACCCACTGCGCGGTTTCCTCCAGCGTCGCGCCGGAGTCGCGCAGCTTTGCGGCCTCCATGGCCAAATACGCCTCGCCCATGGAGACGTTGCGCGAGTTGACGACCACGAGCTTGCGCTCGGGGTAGGCGGCGCTGAGCTCCTGCTGGGCCAGCACCGCGTTGTTGTAGGTGCCCGAGAGCTCGGAGGAGAAGCAGATGAAGAGGATGTCCTGCCCCGCCTGGAGGTAGGGCTCGAAGGATTCGATGTACTTCTCCTTGGTCAGCAGCGAGGTCGTGGGCGTCTTGCCGGCGCGCATGGCCGCGTAGAAGTTCGGGATGACGTCCCCGCGGCCGAGGTCCGAGACCTCGTCGCTGCCGTCCAGGGAATAGGGCATGTAGACGATCTTCAGATCGTGCGCGGCGACCTCCCCAAAGGGAATGTCGGAGTTGGAGTCGGTGAAGAGAATGAAAGACATGATGGCCTCCTTTACGGGAAAAAAGATGAAATAATGCGGAATGATGCCGAGGTTCGTCCCTATTATTCCATATTTGCGCGCCCGCGTCAACGCCCGGGGGCCGAAAAAGAAAAAGAGGGCAAAAACCGCGCGGGCGATCTTTCCATTCCCCCGGGCTTGTGCTACAATAGGGATGGATTGTAACCGCTTTCATCAGAACGCGAAAATAGGCAAAAGGGGGAAGAACTTCCATGAACGACATCTGGACCATCGAATCCGACCGCCTGCGCCTGCAGGTCGTGCGCCCCGGCAGCGAGATCTACGGCAGAACCCGCTTCAACTGGAACGGCTTTGTCAACCGCATCACGCTCGACGGCGAGATCGAGTTTGCCGAGCCCGAGCAGCGCGACCCGAACCGCGGAACCAGCTACGGCGCGGGCCTGTGCTCCGAGTACCAGCACCCGGAGGCCCTGGCCTCGGCGAACCTTGGCGAGGAGTACCCGCGCCTGGGCAACGGCTACCTGACCAAGACCCGGCCGGAGTTCAACTTCATGGTCAACGAGCCCTGCCGCCCCTTCCCCACGATCTGGGACGTGGCAAAGGACGAGATCCACTTCACCACGGACATCGCCCTGTGCCAGGGCTTTGCCGCGCGGGAGGAGAGATGGGTCCGCGTCCAGGGCAACCAGGTGCAGATCCGCACCAAGCTCTGCAACCTGGGCAAGCGCGCCATCGTCGCGCAGGAGTACAACCACAACTTCCTCTCCCTGGGCGGGGAGCCCGTGACGCCAGCTTACGCCCTGCACGTGCCCGGCTTTGCCAACCTCGCCGGCGGCCGCTTCATGGGCGATAACCTCTACGGCAGCGACGAGAAGCAGGAGCTGCGCCTGCACCGCAACCCGGAGGGCCCCTACATGACCTTCCTGGACACCCCGAAGGAGGACTTTGCGCCCTTCTCCTTCCGCATGACCAGCGACAACTCCACCCTCTCCGTAACGGAGGAGGACAGCTTCACCCCCGCGCGCGCCGTGGTCTGGGGCGTGGAGCACTGCATGTGCTGCGAGGTGTTCGTGCAGCTCGACGTCGCGCCCGGTGAGGAGCAGGAGTGGACCCGCACCTGGACCTTCGATCGCTGAGGCGGGGAAGGAAAGGACCATGCTCCAAAGAGCGCAGATCGACAGCCTGCTCCCGCGCGGGGGCGGGGACTACGACGTATTCGTCGCGGGCGCGGGCCCCGCGGGGTTCGGCGCGGCGCTGGCCGCCTCGACCCTGGGCGCGCGCACGCTGCTCGTGGAGGCGCGCGGCTTTCCCGGCGGGATCGCCGCGACCTCCCTGTGGATGCCCATCAACCGCCTGAAGAAGGAGGGCGGCTCGCGCGGCGGCGTGCATGAAAAGCTCGTGCGCCGCCTGGAGTCCTTCGGCCCGGACGCCTGCCGCGAGGGAAAGGTCACCTGGACCGACGGCGACGGCCTGCACGTCCACCCCGACTACCTGAAGGAGGCCATGTTCTCCCTGCTGGAGGAGGCCGGCTGCGCCTACCGCCTCGACTCGCCCGTCGTCGGCGCGCGGACCGAGGGCGGCTGCGTGCGCGAGGCGATCGTCGCCACCCCGGGGGAGCCGCAGCGCTTCACCGCCCGCGTCTTCATCGACTGCACGGGCGACGGCGCGCTCAGCTACCACGCCGGCGCAAAGGTCGAGGTCGGCCGCCCGGGCGACGGGCGCACCATGCCCATCACCCTGGGCTTTGCCCTGGGCAACGTGGACGAGGAGGCGCTCTTTGCCTTCTACGACCAGAAGAACACGGAGCAGAGCTTGTCCGCGGCCATCCAGAAGGGGCGCGAGATGGGCCTGAACATGTCCGGCTGGTTCTCCTTTGACCGCACGACCATCCCCGGGGTCGTCTCCGTCAACAACGGCGGCGTCGAGGGGCCGGACGGGCGCCTCAACGCCCTGGACCCCGCGGACCGCACCTTTGCCCAGCGCGCAGGATTGCGCATCGCGCTGGACTTTGTCAAGCTCGCGCGGGCGCTGCCCATCCCCGGCCTTGCGCACTGCTCGCTCCTGGAGACGGGCGCGGCCATCGGCGTGCGGGAGACGCGGCGCGTGCTCTGCGACTACGTCGTGACCCTCGAGGACGCAAAGAACTGCGCCCGCTTCCCGGACGTGGTGGCCCGCAGATACGGCGCGGTGGACCAGGCCGGCCTCGCCGACGGCGAGGGCGAGCGGCCGACCATGCAGTCGGGCTATGACTTTCCCTACCGCGCGCTGCTGGCGCAGGGACTCGAAGGGCTGCTCGTCGCCGGCCGGTGCGGGTCCTACACGCACATGGGCCTTGCCGCGGGCAAGAGCATGGGCAACATGATGGCCATCGGCCAGGCGGCGGGCGCCGCCGCGGCCCGGGCCTGCGCCCTATCCGTCGCGCCGCGCGCCCTGCCCTATGCAGAGGTCCGCGCCGCGCTGGACGCCCTGGGCGCGCGCCTTTAAAAAAAGAGAGACAGGAGGGTGTTTTCCATGCCCATTGTGGATATGCCGGTCCGGGAGCTGGAGGCGTACATGGGCTCCAGCCCGAGACCCCGCGACTTTGACGAATACTGGGCGCGCGCGCTTGCCGCGCTGGACGCGCAGAACCTGCAGGTCGAGTTTGTGCCCGCGGCCTTCCAGGCGCCGGGCGCGGAGTGCTTTGACCTCTACTTCACGGGCGTGGGCGGCTCGCGCGTGCACGCCAAGTTCCTAAAGCCCGCGGGCGTTGCGGGCAAGGTCCCCGCGGTCCTGCAGTTCCACGGCTACTCCGGCAGCGCGGGGGACTGGACGGGCAAGCTCGGGTATGTGCTTGCGGGCTTCTGCGTCGCGGCGCTGGACTGCCGCGGCCAGGGCGGCACCTCGGAGGACCTGACCGCCTACCGCGGCCCCACAAAGGACGGCCTCATCATCCGCGGCCTGGACGACCCCGATCCGGATCAGCTCCACTTCCGCGGCGTGTTCCTGGACACGGCGGCGCTGGCCCGCATCGTCATGGGCCTGCCGTACGTCGACGCGGACCGCGTGGGCGCCATGGGCGGGTCCCAGGGCGGCGGGCTCACGCTCGCCTGCGCCGCGCTGGAGCCGCGCATCAACCGCCTGGCCCCGGTCTATCCCTTCCTGTCGGACTACAAGCGCGTGTGGGACATGGACCTGGATCAGCGCGCCTACGCGGAGCTGCGCGACTTCTTCCGCCGTCACGATCCCCGGCACGAGCGGGAGGACGCGATCTTTGACAAGCTCGGCTACATCGACGTGAGCAACCTCGCCCCGCGCATCCGCGGCAAGGTGCTCATGGCCACCGGGCTCCTGGACGAGGTCTGCCCGCCGTCCACGCAGTACGCGGCCTACAACCGCATCCCCGGGCAGAAGGAGCACGTCCTCTATCCGGACTTCGGCCACGAGGGCCTGCCGGACTTTGACGACATCACCTTCCGCTTCATGATGGAAATGAAGGAGGGCTAGGCATGGCGGAATTCATCCTCACCGGCTTTGGCGACGAGATCGACGCCGCCCTGGACGTCCAGATGGACGTCATGGAGAAGCTGGACATCCACTACATCGAAACCCGCGGCATCGACGGCAAGAACATCGCGGACTACTCGCCCGCCGAGGCCAAGGCCGTCTTTGCCCGCATGCAGGCGCGGGGCTTTGGCGTCTCCGCCCTGGGCTCGCCCATCGGCAAGATCAGCATCCGCGACCCCTTCCTGCCGCACCTGGATTCGTTCCGGAACCTTCTGGACGTGGCGCACGCCATGCAGACCCCGTACATCCGCATCTTCTCCTTCTTCCTGCCGGAGTGCGAGCCGGCGGAGACCTTCCGCGACGAGGTCCTGGAGCGCCTGGGCCGCCTGGTGGAGGCCGCGCGCGGCAGCGGCGTCCAGCTCCTGCACGAGAACGAGAAGCACATCTATGGCGACGTGCCCGAGCGCTGCCTGGAGATCCTCAAGGCCTTCCCCGGGGAGATTCTGGCGACGTACGACCCCTCCAACTTCGTGCAGTGCGGCGTGAAGAACCGCGAGGCGTTCGAGATGCTGCGGCCCTACGTGCGCTACCTGCACGTCAAGGACTCCGTCTACACCGGCAAGGCGGCCGTGGCCGACAAGGGCTTTGACACCGTCACCGACGCGCACCGCCCGGCGGGCCTGGGCGACGGCGAGCTGCCCTGGATCCTCGGCGAGCTCAAGAAGATGGACTACCGCGGCTTTGCCTCCGTCGAGCCGCACCTGTCCGGCGGGGACTTCGTCCCCGGCACCGGCGCGGACAAGTTCGCCGCCGCCGCAAACGCCCTCAAGGGGCTCTTGGCCCAGATCTAAAATTCACTATTTCGGGAGGAAGTCATGCCCAAGTACGGCCCTTACGACAAGAACGACGACCACACCTATGCCCTGGGGGTCTTTCCCTCCATGGAGCTGCTCAAGTCCCGGCCCGAGAGCGTGCGCTGCCTGCTGGTCGACCCCGCGGGCTACCGCAACGCCGGGGTCGCAAAGCTCATCGAGGCCTGCCGCGCGCGGCGCATCCCGGTCGAGGAGGCCCCGCGCGCCGTCGAGCGCATCTCCGGCAAGGAGAACGCCTGGTGCGTGACGGTCCTTGGCAAGTACGCCTGCCGCCTGGACCCCCTGCGCAGCCACGTCGTGCTGCACAACCCCTCGGACGTGGGCAACGTCGGCACGATCCTGCGCAGCGCCCTGGGCTTTGGCTTCCGGGACGTGGCCATCATCCGGCCGGGCGTGGACCCGTTTGACCCGCGGGTGCTGCGCGCCTCCATGGGCGCGGCCTTCCACCTGAACCTCGTGCGGCTGGAGAGCTTTGACGAGTACCGGAGCCTTGCGGGGGAGCGGGAATACTACCTCTTCCGCCTGCGCAACGCAAAGCCCCTCGCAGACCAGGGGCGGACGGCGGGCGCGCCCTTCACCCTCGTCTTCGGCAACGAGGCCGCGGGCCTGCCCAAGGACCTGGAGGACTTTGGCAACGGCGTCATCATCCCCCACAGCGATAAGATCGACAGCCTGAACCTCGCCGTCGCCGCGGGCATCGGCCTGTACGCCTTTTCCGCCGGCGCGCGCCAGGGGGCATAAAAAAGCAAAACCCAGAACCAAGAGAGAAGGGGAGCTGTATGAAGAAGTTTCGCACCGCCGTCATCGGCTGCGGCGGCATCTCGCAGGTGCACCTGACGGCCCTGTCCAAGATGGAGAACGTGGAGCTCGTCTCCGTCGCCGACGTCAAGGAGGACCGCGCCAAGGCCAAGGCCGAGGCCTTCCACTGCGCCTGGACCACGGACTGGTCCGAGTACGTCCGCGACCCGAGCATCGAGGTCGTCCACCTGTGCACGCCGCACTACCTGCACGCGCCCATGGCCATCGCGCTGCTGGACGCGGGCAAGCGCGTGCTCACGGAAAAGCCCATCGCCAGCGAGGTCAAGGACGCCGAGGCCATGATCGCCCACGCGGACGGCCGCCTGGGCGTCGTCTTCCAGAACCGCTACAACGAGGCCTCGCAGATCATAAAGTCGGCCGTCGAGCAGGGGACGTACGGCAAGCTGCTGTCCCTGCGCGCGGCGGTCAACTGGCACCGCACCCCCGAGTATTACACGGAGAGCGGCTGGCGCGGCCGCTTCGCCACGGAGGGCGGCGGCGTGCTCATCAACCAGTCCATCCACACGCTGGACCTGCTGCTGTACTTCGCGGGCAGGCCTGTTTCGGTGCGGGGCAAGGTCTCCACCGACGTGCTCTACGACTACATCGAGGTCGAGGACACCGCCCACGGCCTCATCCACTTCGAAAACGGCCTCATGGCCAACTTCTACTGCACGACGACCTTTGGCATCGACCGGCCGGTCGAGATCGAGCTCGTCTTTGAGAAGGGCATCCTCAAGACCGACGCCGAAACCCTCTACGAGACCGTGGACGGGGAGACGCGCACGCTCTGCCGGTCCGCGGCCTCGGGTGAAAAGGCCTATTGGGGCACCAGCCACGAGATCCTCATCCGCGACTTCTACAAGGCCGCCGAGGAGAACAAGCCCTTCTGGATCGACGGCGAGTCCGCCATCCCCGTGCTGCGCCTGCTCAAGGCGGTCTACGCTTCCTCTGCGCAGGACGGCAAGGAGATCCGGCTCTAAGACATCGGACAAAAAAGAAAATCGGGAGGTATAAGGACCCATGCAGGACTTCATCTATTGCGCGCCCACGCGCGTCATCTTTGGCAAGGACACGGAACTGCAGGTCGGCAAGATCCTCAAGGAGGCGGGCGCGACATGCGTCCTCCTGCAGTACGGCGGCGGCTCCATCAAGAAGAGCGGCCTGTACGACCGCGTGGTCCAGGCCGTGCGCGAGGCGGGGATCGAGCTCTACGAGATCGGCGGCGTGCAGCCCAACCCGCACCTCTCCCTCGTGCGCGAGGCCATCGCCCTGGCGCGGGAGAAGAAGGTGGACTACCTTCTGGCCGTCGGCGGCGGCTCCGCCATCGACTCCACAAAGGCCACGGCCGTCGGCGTGCCCTACGAGGGCGACGTCTGGGACTTCTACTGCGGCAAGGCGACGCCCAAGACCGCCCTGCCCCTGGGCGTGATCCTCACCATCCCCGCCGCCGGCTCCGAGGGCAGCAACTCCTCCGTCATCACCAACGAGGACGGCTGGATCAAGCGCGGTCTCGGCTGCGACCTGACGCGCGCGGCCTTTGCCATCTACAACCCGGAGCTGACCTACACGCTCCCCGCCTACCAGACCGCGGCCGGCGCCAGCGACATCATGGCCCACATCATGGAGCGCTACTTCACCAACGAGCCCGATGTGGACATGACCGACCGCCTCTGCGAGAGCGTGCTCAAGACCATCCTCAAGCAGGCGCCCGTGTGCGTGCAGGACCCGACCAACTACGCCGCCCGCGCGGAGATGATGTGGGCCTCCACCGTCGCGCACAACGACTTCCTCACCTGCTTCCGCGTGGGGGATTGGGCCAGCCACCAGCTCGCCCACGAGCTCAGCGGCCTGTACGACTCCACGCACGGCGCGGCCCTGGCCGTGGTCTTCCCCGCGTGGATGACCTACGTCTACAAGCACGACGTCCAGCGCTTCTGCCGCTTCGCCGTGGAGGTCATGGGCGTGGAGATGGACTTCTTCCACCCGGAGGAGATCGCGCACAAGGGCATCGCGGCCCTGCGCAGCTTCTTCCGCTCCATCGGCATGCCCACGACCCTCAAGGAGCTCGGCGTGCCCGAGAACGAGCTGGACCTGCTCGCCTCCAAGGTCAAGCGCGGGCCGGACGGCACCACCGGCAAGTTCGTTCCGCTGACCGAGGCGGACTGCCGCGCGATCTACGAGCTCATGAAGTAAGGCGCATCCGCTCCCCGCTTTCGACCGGGGAGCCCTGGCCCCTGGCGGGGAGTGCTCTTCCCGCCGGGGGCTTTTTCGCCCCGCGGGCCCGGCGCTGCGCGAGCAGCCCGCGCGCCATGGTGACCGGCTCAAAGAGGAGCAGCAGCAGCTCGCGCCGGTCCATGCCCGCAAAGTGCAGCAGCAGCTTGAGCCGCGTCAGCGCGCACAGCACCGCCGAGCCGTAGAGGATCACGACGTAGCCCATCATCCCGAGCCGCGGCAGCAGCAGGAGGATGCCCAGAATCCGCAGCGCGGAATCCACCGTCTCGATGACGAGCGTCGCGCCCTGGCGGCCCAGCCCCTTGAGCAGCGAGTCGCAGATGCTCTCGACGTAGAGCAGCGGCAGCAGCGGCGTCAGCAGCGTCAGCAGCCCGCCCGCGGCCGCGTTGTCGTAGAGCAGCTCCATCAGCTCCTGGCCAAAGGCCAGGAACAGCGCGCAGAACCCCACCGCCATGTACAGCGCCGCCGCGAGCGTCTTGCGCGTCAGCGCGCGGACGCGCTCTGCACGGCCCCGCGCGCTCTCCCGCGCGATCTCCGGCAGCAGCAGCGTTCCCACCGCCGCGGGGAAGGCCGCGGGAAACAGGAGGATCGGCAGCACCATCCCGGACAGCAGGCCGTATTGCTCCAGCGCGTGCGAGGCGCTCGCGCCCGAGAGCTTGAGCAGCACCGGGATCAGCAGGTTTTCCGCGGTCTGCATCCCGCACTGCAGGAGCGCGCCCAGCCAGATCGGCAGCACCCCGCCCATCACCTCGCGCAGCGGCAGGGACTCGTCCGCCGGCTCCCGGCTGCGCGCGTAAAACAGCGCGCACAGCGAGAGCGACACGGCCTCGGCCGCCGTCGCCCCGAAGAGGATCGCCGCGCAGGCCTGGGAGAGCTCCGTGATTTCCAGGGAAAACAGCAGGAAGAGCACCAGCCCCACCCGCACCACCTGCTCCGTCATCTGCGCGATCGTCGGCCGCGCCACGTCCCCCCGGGAGAGGAAGTAGCCGCGCAGCGCGGCCGAAATGCCCATCATCGGCAGCGACGGCGCGATCCACTTCAGCGCCATCGCCGCGCGCCCGTCGCCGAGCAGCCTGGACGCGATGCCGTCCGCCGCCAGCAGGAGCGCGGCGCCCAGCGCCGTGCCCAGCGCCCCCGCGTACAGGCAGGCCGACCGCACCGCCGAGCGCGCGGCGCGCGGCCGCTCCGCACAGAGGCGGCTCACCGTGATCGTCAGCCCCGCGCAGGCCAGCATGGAGAACAGGCCGTACACCGTCATGATGAGCTGGTACAGCCCCATGCCCTCCATCCCGATGCGCTCCGAGAGCACGATGCGGTAGATCATCCCGATCCCCCGAAGGAAAAAGGAGGACATCGTCAGCAGCAAAACGCCCTGGATCGCCTTGTTCCGGTTCATGGCAACACCTTCCTTGCGCCATGTATATGCCGCCGCGCCGGAAAAACAGCACGTTTGCCCCCGTATGTCCGGACATACCCCCAGAATCCATAACGCTGGGTTTTCATTCAAGACCACTTCGTTAAAAAATTGCGTTTTTGGGATTTCGGGCTTGACATTTTTTGCTGGGCTTGCTATTATAATACCGTTCTGTGAAACGGTCTTTATTGAGCCACCCCCCACTGCCCCGCCAACTTGCAATCGGCAAGCGGCGGGGACCTTTTTTTGTGCAAGAAGTTTCAAGGGGCGGAACGGCGTTTTATGAAATGGGAACGGGCGTGAAAACCTGCCCCTTGCAGGAAGGGGCAAAAGGGGCTATACTAACCCTGACGTCCGGGCCGCCCCTGCGGGCCGGCTGCGCGGCGCAGACAGAGACAACCAAAGGGGGAAACTCTCAATGGATTTCTTTTCCGCAACGACGTTCGGCTTCATGGCGCCCAAGGGGTTCACGAAGAACCCGGCGAGCCTGGATTCCCTGCGCAAGATGTTTGCGGGCACGGGCAGCGATACGCTGCTCCTGCCGGTGGCGGCCCTGCAGGACCACGCCTATTCCACCAAGATCGACTGGACCACGGACGACGTCATGAGCGAGGAGGACGTCCGCGCGTGCGTCGCGGTCGCGCGGGAGCTGGGCAAGAAGGTCATCCTCAAGGCCATGGTCAACTGCCGGGACGGCTATTGGCGCGCCTACATCAATTTCTTTGACACCTACGTCCCCTGCGAGCCGCAGTGGGAGGATTGGTTCCGGTCCTATACGGACTTCAACGTCTACCTGGCGCGCATCGCGCAGGACGTGGGCGCCGAGCTCTACTGCGCCGGGTGCGAGATGGTCGGCACCGACCGCAAGGCGGACCTGTGGCGCGGCCTTATCGCCGAGGTGCGCAAGATCTACTCCGGCCTTGTGACCTACAACTGCGACAAGTACCAGGAGCACAACGTCACCTGGTGGGACTGCCTGGACGTCATCTCCTCCAGCGGCTACTACCCGATCAACGACCTGGACAACCAGTTTGCGCGCATCCACGCCGTGGCGGAGAAGTTCCAGAAGCCCTTCCTCTTCATGGAGTGCGGATGCCCCTGCCGCCAGGGCAGCGAGTTCATCCCCAACGACTGGACCCACGGCGGCGACCTGGACATCGACGTGCAGACCCGCTGGTACCGCGCCTTCCTCGACGCCCTGGACAAGAACCCCTGGATTCAGGGCGTGGGCTGGTGGGACTGGAGCGCCAACCTCTACCCCGCCGACAAGGCCATGGAGAACAGCGGCTACGGCGTCTACGCCAAGCCCGCCGAAAAGCTCCTGCTCGACTGGAACCGCAAGCACGGCCGCGCGTAAGCGCAGCCCTTTGCGTGTCGACAAAGTCGACACGCTTCGAAGAAATGCAGCTTGCATTTCTTCGAGAAACATTTGGCGCGCCGCGCGCTGCGCGCACAACGCGCCAAATACCGGAAAGCGGGCCGAAGGCCCGCTTCCTCGCGGCGTACACGCCGCCGCTGCGGATTGCAAAGGAAGGGGCCTCAGGCCCCTTCCTACATCTCTGAGAACAGCAAGAAAGGATTTCTACGGCCCGGAGGGCGTCCGCGCATCTTTTGCGCGGACGCCCTTTTTTCGGCGCAAAGGCATGGATGCGGGAGGGACGTGCATAGGATGGACTGCGTAAGTGAAACGTTGCAAGGAGGCGCAGTCGGTCATGAAACAATGCAAGGTCATCGCTCTGATGCTGCTGGCGCTCGCGCTGCTCGCGGGCTGCTCCAGCCCCGACCCCATCGACCTGGAGGAGCCCATCGAACAGGTCCCCACTGCCGCGGAGCTGCAGGCCTCGCTGGAGGACGGGGGCTCGACGCGGGAGGTCACCCTGTACTACAAGGACCTGATGGGCTACCTCGTCCCCGTCAACTGTGAGATCCCCTGGGAGGAGGGCATCGCCAAGGCGACGCTCAAGCAGATGGTCTCCTCCGAAGAAAACGACCTGCAGGCCGCGCGCCTGGGGCTGCTGACGGCCCTGCCCGAGGGGCTGGAGGTGGACATGGACATCATCGGCCAGCTGGCCAAGGTCTCGCTGTCCTCGGCGTGCATGGCCTGCGCGGACGCGGAGGAGGAGAACGCCATGGTCAGCGCCATCGTCAGCGCCCTGACGGAGTTCGACTCCATCTCCGAGGTGCAGCTCCTGGTCGAGGGCGAGGAGGTCGACGCGCTGCCCTTTGGCACGAACATCAGCGCGCCGCTCACGCGGGAGGACCTGAACGTCGAGTCCGTCTCCGCGGACACGGATCTGACCGGCTCCGGCACGGTCCAGGTGTTCTTTGAGAGCGAGGCCAGCGGGTGCATGGTGCCTGTGACGCGCACGGTCTTCTCCAATGAGGACATCGATACCGCCGTGCTCGAGCTCCTCAAGGGCCCCCGCGAGGACTCCGGCCTCGCCGGCTGCATCCCCAAGGGCGTGGGCCTCATCTCCGTAAAACAGCAGGACGGCGTGGTCACCATCAACATGACGGAGGAGTTTAAGCAGGTCGTGGAGCAGGCGGACGGCGGCGCGGCCGCGGTCAAGGCCCTGGTGCTCACCTGCTCCCAGTTCCCGGACGTGACCGAGGTCAAGCTCCAGGTCGAGGGCGAGGACTTCGTGCTCGACACCGAGACCCTCGCGGTGACGACGGTCGTCAACACCGAGCAGGAGGCGCTCATGGCCAGCGCCATCGGCTGAGCGCCCGCGCGCACGCGGCCCCCGCCAAACCGGGCAGGGGCCGCTTTTCTTTCCCGCGCGCCTGTGCTATAATGGGAAAAACGCCACACGGGGGAGAGACGAAGATGAAGCTGCTCATCGCCAGCAACAATGCCCACAAGATCCGCGAGATCAAGGAGATCCTCGGCGACCTGTTCGACGAAATCCTGTCCCTGCGCGAGGCCGGCGTTTCCGCCGACCCGGAGGAGACGGGCGAGACCTTTGAGGAGAACGCGCGCATCAAGGCCGAGGCGATCCTGCAGCTGACGGGCTGCGCGGCCCTGGCGGACGACTCCGGCCTGGAGGTCGACGCCCTGGGCGGCGCGCCCGGCGTGCACTCGGCCCGCTACTGCGGCCGCCACGGCGACGACGACGCCAACAACGCCCTGCTCCTCCGCAACCTCGCCGGCGTCCCCGCGCCGCGCACGGCGCGCTTTGTCAGCGCGGTGGCCCTGGCGCGCCCGGGGCAGCCCACGCGCATCTGCCGCGGAACCTGCGAGGGCACGGTCGGCTTTGCGCCGCGCGGGAACAACGGCTTTGGCTACGACCCCTATTTCACCCCGCTCGGCATGGACAAGACCTTCGCGGAGCTGCCCGCCGAGGTCAAAAACGGCATGTCCCACCGCGCCCACGCGCTCGCGGCCCTGCGCCGCGCCCTGGAAGAGGAGGGCTGAGCCATGCGCTTCCTCGTCCTGTCCGACACGCACGGCGACCGGACGCAGATGGTGCGCGCGCTGGACTACCTGGAGGCCCTGCGCGCGGACGCGCTGCTCCACCTGGGGGATTACGCCGCGGACGCGGACTTCCTCGCGCGCGAGCTGCGCATCCCCGCGCGCGCCGTCTCCGGCAACTGCGACGCGTTCCGATCCATGCGCCCGACGGAGGAGGCCTTCGAGTGCGAGGGCGTGCGCATCCTCCTGACGCATGGCCACCGCTACGGCGTCAAGGAGGACCTGCAGCGCCTGACCTACGCCGCGCTCGAGCAGGCGTGCGCCGTCGCGCTCTTCGGGCACACGCACGAGCCCTTCCTCGCCCGGGAGCAGGGGGTGCTCCTGCTCAACCCCGGCTCCCTCTGCCAGCCGCGGCTTGGCGCGGGGGCGGGCCTTGCGCTGCTGACGGTGGAAAAGGGGGAGGCAAAGGGCGTGCTCCTGCCCTATGCGCTCCGGAGGTGAGGAATGGAATTTTCCGGCGACTTTTTTGGGAAAACCCTTGACAGGGGCAGAAGAAATCGCTATAATCTATATTCGTCAGCGGGTGTGCCGCCCAAGGAAGGTATGCGCCTGTAGCTCAGCTGGATAGAGCAACGGCCTTCTAAGCCGTGGGTCAGGGGTTCGAATCCCTTCAGGCGCGCCATTCATGACAACCTTGCGGCATTGGCAGCATATGGTGGATATAGCTCAGTTGGTTAGAGTGCCAGGTTGTGGCCCTGGAGGTCGTGGGTTCGAATCCCACTATTCACCCCATTTTTTTCAAAGATCCCAAGCGGCGGCGGCAACAGCGGCGGCAGGTGCACGTAGGCGGCGCAGGTTCACGTTGGGGTGTAGCCAAGCGGTAAGGCACGGGACTTTGACTCCCGCATTCGTAGGTTCGAGCCCTGCCACCCCAGCCAATGTATGATCCATTAGCTCAGTTGGCAGAGCACTTGACTTTTAATCAAGGTGTCCGGAGTTCGAATCTCCGATGGATCACCACTTGATTCTTCGTGATGCGGGCGTGGCGGAATGGCAGACGCGCTAGACTTAGGATCTAGTGCCCAATGGCGTGGGAGTTCAAGTCTCTTCGCCCGCACCAATTCACCCCCATATTTATGCGGTAGTAGCTCAGTGGTAGAGTGCCACCTTGCCAAGGTGGATGTCGCGGGTCCGAATCCCGTCTACCGCTCCACTTTTTCCTTACAAAATGGAGCAGAATTTCTCCGAATTACGCGGTAGTAGCTCAGTGGTAGAGTGCCACCTTGCCAAGGTGGATGTCGCGGGTCCGAATCCCGTCTACCGCTCCATTTTTTTCTGCGGGTGTAGCTCAACGGTAGAGTCCCAGCCTTCCAAGCTGGTTGCGTGGGTTCGATTCCCATCACCCGCTCCATTTTCCCGCATGGACCGCTAGCTCAGTTGGTAGAGCACCTGACTCTTAATCAGGGTGTCCAGGGTTCGAGTCCCTGGCGGTCCACCACGTCCCTGCCGAACAAGGTCCGGCAGGGTTTTTTTGTACCCGGCGACGAACAAGGAGGCGCACATGATTCTCTCTGCGGAACACATCGCCAAGGCGTATCTGGGCAAGGTCCTGCTGCAGGACGCCTCGCTCTTCGTGGAAAAGGGCGACCGCATCGGCATACTCGGCCAGAACGGCGCGGGCAAGAGCACGCTGCTCAAGATGCTCGCCGGGCTGGAAAAACCGGACGCGGGCAAGATCACCCGCGGCGCGGGCGCACGCATCTCGTACCTGCCGCAGAACCCGGAGTTTCCCAAGGGCGCGACGGTCGTGGAGGCCGTGTTCTCCGGCGTCTCGCCCAAGGAGCAGGAGCTGCGCGCCTATGAGGCCATGCGGATTTTGACGCGCCTGGGGTTTGCGGACGAGAACGCGCCCGCGGACACCCTCTCCGGCGGGCAGAAGAAAAAGCTCGCCCTGGCCGCGGCGCTGATCCGCCCCTGCGAGGCCCTGCTGCTGGACGAGCCGACCAACCACCTGGACACCGAGACCGCCGAGTGGCTCGAAAAGCAGCTCGCCGCCTTCTCCGGCGCGCTCCTGCTCGTCACGCACGACCGCTATTTCCTCGAGCGCGTGGCCAACCAGATCGTCGAGCTCGAGGGCGGCGCGCTCTACACCCACCCGGCGAACTATTCCGCGTACCTCGAGCGCAAGGCCGAGCGCGAGGACATGGCCCGCGCCTCGGAGCGCAAGCGCCAGGCCATCCTGAAAAAGGAGCTCGCCTGGATGCAGCGCGGCGCCCGGGCCCGGAGCACCAAGGCCAAGGGCCGCATCGAGCGCTTTGAGCAGCTCTCCGCCGTGGAGGGCCCAAAGGAGCGCGAGGAGGTCCGGCTGCACGCCGCAAGTTCCCGCCTTGGCCGCAAGATCATCGAGATCGAGGGCCTCACAAAGGGCTTTGACGGCCGCACGCTCCTGCGCGACTTCTCCTATGTGCTCCTGCGGGACGACCGCGTCGGCATCGTCGGCCCGAACGGCTGCGGAAAGTCCACGCTGCTCCACCTGATCGAGGGCAGCCTGGCGCCGGACGCGGGCACGATCGTGCGCGGGGACACGGTCCGGCTCGGCTGCTTTTCCCAGGACAACGCCGCCCTGCCGCCGGACGCGCGCGCCATCGACGTGGTCAAGGACGTGGCCCTTGCGGTCGAGACGGACGAGGGCCGGCTCACCGCCACGCAGATGATGGAGCGCTTCCTCTTCCATGCGGACTTGCAGTACACGCCCGTCGCCCGCCTGTCCGGCGGGGAAAAGCGGCGGTTGCAGCTGCTGACCGTGCTCATGGGCGCGCCGAACGTGCTCCTGCTGGACGAGCCCACGAACGACCTGGACGTGCAGACGCTGACGATCCTGGAGGACTATCTGGACGGCTTTGCCGGCGCGGTCGTCGCCGTCTCCCACGACCGCTACTTCCTGGACCGCATCGCCCAGCGCATCTTCGCCTACGAGGGGGAGGGCCGCATCCGCCAGTACCCCGGCGGGTACAGCGACTACGCCCGCCTGCGCGAGGAGGATGCGCGCGCGCAGGAGAAGCCCGCGCCGAAGAAGGCCGAGCCCCCGCGCGAGAAGCGGGAGAAGAAGGCCAAGTTCACCTTCCGCGAGCAGAAGGAGTTCGAGACCATCGACGCGGACGTCGAGCGCGCGGAGGCCGCCGTGCGCGGCATCGAGGCGCAGATGGAGGCTGCCCAGGCGGACTACGTCGAGCTGCAGCGCCTGACGCAGGCGCGGGAGCAGGCCCAGGCCGCGCTCGACGCGCTGACGGAGCGCTGGGTCTACCTCCACGACCTGCACGAGCGCATGGAGGCCGAGCAGCGCAATGGATGAGCGGGAGGTCTTAAAGCGCTACTTCGGCTACGACGCCTTCCGGCCCGGGCAGGGGGAGGTCGTCCGCGCGCTCCTGGAAGGGCGGGACGCGCTCTGCGTCATGCCCACCGGCGCGGGCAAGTCCCTGTGCTACCAGGTGCCGGCCCTGCTGCTGAGCGGGGTGACGCTGGTCGTCTCGCCCCTGATTTCGCTGATGAAAGACCAGGTGGCCGCCCTCAACCAGGCGGGCGTGCGCGCCGCGTACCTGAATTCCTCGCTGACGCCCAGGCAGTTTGCCCTGGCGCTGGACAATGCGCGCCAGGGCCTCTACCGGGTGATCTACGTCGCGCCCGAGCGCCTGGAGACGCCCGCCTTCCAGGACCTGTGCCGGGAGATCGCGGTGCCGCTGGTCGCCGTGGACGAGGCGCACTGCGTCTCCCAGTGGGGGCAGGACTTTCGGCCGAGCTACCTGCGCATCCGCGACTTTGTGGAGAGCCTGCCCGCGCGCCCGGCCCTCGGCGCCTTTACGGCCACCGCCACGCCCGAGGTCCGGGACGACATCCGCGATCTGCTGGGCCTGCAGGACCCGTTCTGCGTCGCCACGGGCTTTGACCGGCCGAACCTGCGCTTTGCCGTGGAGAACGTGCCCCAGCGCGAAAAGACGAACGCCCTGCTGCGCCTGCTCCGGGAGCAGAAGGGGCGGAGCGGCATCGTCTACTGCCTGGCGCGGCGGACCGTGGAGGAGGTCTGCGAGGCGCTGCGTGCGCGCGGCATCGCGGCGACGCGCTACCACGCGGGCCTGTCCGACGCCGAGCGCCGCCAGAACCAGGACGACTTCCTGTACGACCGGGCGGAAGTGATGGTCGCCACGAACGCCTTCGGCATGGGCATCGACAAGTCCAACGTCGCCTTCGTCATCCACTACAACATGCCCAAGAACCTGGAGTCCTACTACCAGGAGGCGGGGCGCGCGGGCCGGGACGGGTCGAACGCGGTCTGCACCCTGCTCTACAGCGGGCAGGACGTCAGGCTCAACGCCTTCCTGATCGAGAAGGAGGAGGAGAACCCGCTGCTCACCGAGGAGCAGGCCCGCGCCGTGCGCGAAGGCATGCGCGAAGGGCTGCGCCGCATGGCCCGATACTGCACCACCGGGGACTGCCTGCGCGGCTACATCCTGCGGTATTTCGGGGAAAAGGCGGGGGAGCGCTGCGGGAACTGCTCCAACTGCGACGAGGAGAACCAAAGGACCGTGGACGCCGGCGAGGATGCGCGCGCCGCGATCCGGTGCGTACAGGAGCTGGGGGAGCGCTACGGCCGAACCCTCGTGCAGGAGGTTCTGCGCGGGAGCGGCGCTGCGCGCGTGCAGGCCCTGGGGCTGCAGCACTGCGCGAGCTTTGGCGCGCTGCGCGGCCGCGCCCTGCCGGCGGTGCGCGCGCTGCTGGACGCGCTCCTGGACCGGGAAGCGCTGGAGAGCAGCGGCGGCGAATACCCCGTGCTCCGGCTCGGCCCCCGCGCGCAGGAGATCCTCGACGGCGCGCCCGTGCGCCTGCGCGTGCGGGACGAAGCGCCGCAGGAAGAGGCGCCGCGCCGGCGGCGCGATGCCCAGCGGGCGCCGGGCGGCGAGGCCGTGGACGAGGCGCTGCTGGCCGAGCTGAAGGCCCTGCGCAACCGCCTGGCCGCCGAGGCGCATGTCCCGGCGTACGTGGTCTTTTCCGACGCCACGCTGCGGGACATGTGCGCAAAGCGCCCCGCGACCCCGGAAGAATTCCTCGAGGTTTCGGGCGTGGGCGAGTACAAGCTCCGGCGATACGGCAGGGAGTTCCTGCGCGTCCTTCGCCGCTGAAGCCACGCCCCACCCCGTCTGCCCTCGACGCAGAGAAACGAGCAGCCCCTCCCCAAAAATGGGGGAGGGGCTGCTCGTTTCTCCGGCCCCCCAAAGCGCGCGGGCCTGCCAAGGCAGACCCGCGCGCTCTGTGCGGCCGGGGCGTCTGCTCAACCGGAGACGAAGGCGGCCAGCAGCTTGAGCGTGTTGTCCAGGCCGGAGACGTGCGTGCGCTCATAGCCGTGGGAGGCGAAGACCCCCGGTCCGATCAGCGCGTGGCGGAAGTTGTGGCCGGAGAACAGGGAGGCGTCCGCGTCCGAGGCGTACATGGGGTAGACGTCCACCGCATACTTCAGGTTGTTGTCCTTGGCCAGCTCGATCAGGCGGCCGGTCATCTCGTAGTTGTAGGGCCCACGGCTGTCCTTGGCGCAGATGGAGACCATCGTCTCGTCGCAGGTGAGGTCGTCGCCCACGCAGCCCATGTCCACGGAGAGGATGTCCTCGACGTCCTCGGGCAGGCCCGCGCAGCAGCCGTGGCCCACCTCCTCGTGCACGGTGAAGACCAGGTAGATCTTGCGCGAGAGCGTAAGGTCCGAGGAGGCTGCCATCTTCGCCAGGGCCAGCAGCACGGAGGCGGAGGCCTTGTCGTCCAGGTGGCGGCTCTTGATGTAGCCCGAGGGCGTGTGCACCGCGCGCGGGTCCAGGGAGATGAAGTCGCCCACCTCGATGCCCAGGGCGCGCACTTCGTCCTTGGAGGAGACGTTCTCGTCCAGCACGACCTCCAGCGTCGTGTCCCCGCGCGTGACGGCCGGGATGTCCTTGTAGACGTGGGAGGCGGGCGTGGTCAGGTAGAAGGTGCCCGTGTAGGTCCGGCCGTCCCGCGTGTGGACGACGCAGGTCTCGTTTTCGAGGTTGTTGTCCGGGTATCCACCGATCTGCGTATAGCGCAGGCGGCCGTTGGGCTTGATGGAGCGCACCATCGCGCCGAGCGTGTCCACGTGCGCCGCGACGACCAGGGGATGGCCCTGCCCGCCGATGCAGCAGACCACGTTGCCCTTGTGCGTCGTATACGGCGCAAAACCGTAGCCGGACAGCACGTCCATCAGGTACGCCGATGCGATGTGCGTAAAGCCGGAGGGGCTGGGGATGTTGACCAGTTTCATCAGGTGGTCGACGGCCACCGTCGTATAGGGATGCATGTTCATCGCTCTTTCTTCCTTCCGCAAACATAGATTCCCCATAAAAGGGAAAAACCCGAAGTTCCTCTATGGAGATTCGGGTTTTCGGAGGGGTTTTCCTTCTTTTTGGGGGCGAATTTTTCGCTCAGACCACAAAGACGTAGATCAGGACGTAGAAGCACGCGGAGCCGAGCAGGATGAAGACGTGGAAGAGCTCGTGAAAGCCGAAATACCGGCTGCGGATCGGCGGAAACTTGAGCGCGTAGAACACGCCGCCCACCGTGTACACCGCGCCGCCGCCGAAGAGCCAGCCCAGCGCCGCCGGGGGCAGCCGGTGCGTCAGCGGCCAGAGCGCGATCAGCGCGGCCCAGCCCATGGCGATGTAAAACACGGTGTAGAGCCAGCGCGGCGCGTCCATCCAGAAGATCTTGAGGAAGAGCCCGGCCAGCGCGCAGCCCCACACGATGCCGAACAGCACCCAGCCCCACGCGCCGCGCAGCGTCAGAAGGCACAGCGGCGTGTACGTCCCCGCGATGAGCAGGAAGATCAGGATGTGGTCGATGCGGCGGAGGACGTTGTGCACGCGCTCGGAGACGTAGAACAGATGGTAGGCGGTGCTGGCCGCGTAGAGCCCGATCATCGTCGCCCCGAAGACGGCGTAGCTCACGACGTGCCAAGGGGAGAGCGCCGCGCCCTTGAGGAGAAGCGCCACCGTTCCCACGATGGCCAGCGCACAACCCAGCGCATGCAGCCCGGCGCTGACCAGGTCCTTTTCTCGGTTAAACGTCATGACGATCACCTCTACATCTAGTTTTTGATATTATATAACGCGAAGGGGAAAATTGCAATAGCGAATTTTGAAAAAAGAAGGCGAGCCCTGGAGTGCGCCTCCGGAGCTCGCGGCGGGTACAAAAAAGGGCAGGGGAGCGGTTGCTCGCCCTGCCCGGTGCGTCAAAAGCCTTATTCGGGGATCAGCACGCCGTAGTTCCCGTCCTGACGGGTGTAGACCAGGCAGATCTGATCCGAGGTCTTGTCGCGGAAGAGGAAGAAGGTGTGGCCCAGCATCTCCATCTGGGAGATGGCCTCGTCCACGTCCATGGCGTCCACGCGGAAGCGCTTGGTGCGCACCACCTGGGGAACGGCCTCCTCCTCGGGAAGGAAGACCTCGATGGGGTCCGCGTCGCGCTTCATGCGCTTGGCCAGGCGCGTGCGGTGCTTGCGGATCTGGCCTTCGAGCTTGCTGAGAACGCTGTCGATGGAGACGTACATGTCGCCCGTGGTCTCCTCGGCGCGGAGGATCTCGCCCGGCAGCGGGATCGTGATCTCACAGGTGAAGCGGTGGCGCTCCATGCTCAAACGGACCTGCGCTTCGATCTCGTCGCCAAAATAGCGATCCAGCTTGCCCACCTTCTTGTTGACGTAGTTCGCAACGGAGGGCGAGAGGGTCATCATGTTGCGCACGGTGATGTTGATCCGCATAAATCCAACCTCCTTTATCGCCCGCGGGGCGTAGTTTCTGTCCCCTCGCGGGTACAGTTCAGAGGTTCGACACCCATGCGCGTTTCTCCTGCAAGAAATATGAAGAAATTTTTACGTCATTTTAACGAATAAATCGTGACCTCGTCGTTGGCGTAGACCACCGGCAGGTCCGCGAACAGCGAGGGGTCCGCGCCCATGGAGAGCTCGTGCCAGGAGAGGACCACGTGCGTGACGCCGTACTTGCCGGCGAGCGACTCCAGCGCGCCCTCCTGCGTGTACATGGCGCGCACGTCTGCGGCGCGGTCCGTGTCGTAGACGCCGTGGAAGTAGAGGAACGTCGGCGATCCCTGGACGATGGTCTGCCCCGCCAGGGAGGCAAAGGGGTTGTTGTGCTCGTCCGCCGTGAGCAGCACGGCATCGTCCGGCAGGTTCGCGCGCGCGTACTGCGCCGCCTCCACCATGCCGTCCGAGAAGAGCTCGTAGTCCGAGACCACCTCCCGCGCGAGCGTCAGCGCGCCGGAGACCGTCCCGGCAAAGACCACCGCCGCGCCCATGAGCGCCCGGCCCCGCATGCCCCGCAGCTTGTGGTACATCGTGCTAAGGAACGAGGCGACAAGGCCGCAGCTGATCATGTGCACCACGAAGAGCAGCTTGTTGTTGTCGTAGTTGTTGGGCTGGAAGACGATGAACTCGCACACCACCCACAGCGGCAGCGCGCAGAGCCAGAAGCCCCGCAGCCGCTTCTCCGAGAGCAGCGCAAAGGGCAGCAGCAGGAAGACCACGCCGATGTTCTTGATGTAGAACCACAGGTAGGGGTCCTCCTGGTTGACCCAGTTGAAGGAGAGGTGCAGAAAGCCCGCGTTGTCCGCCTGCGCAAAGGTGAACTTCCACAGCTGCGGAAGCGCGAGAACCGCGGCCAGCAGCGCGTAGGGCACGAACTTCTTCCAGAGCCGGGCGTCCAGGAAGAGCTGGCGCACGAACGCGCCGGCGGACAGGACGAACAGCGCCAGGAACGAGTGCGTGTGCAGGAGCGGCAGCCCGCCCGCGAGAACCCCGAGGTACGGGGCGTACTTCCACTCGCCCGCAAAGGCCATGCGGTAGAGCAGGTACAGGCAGGGCAGCAGGATGGACCAGCCGAAGAGCGTCGCGCGCTGGGGGATCAGCAGGTCCGCGATGGGGTTGACCCAGAGCACGTTCTCGTTGGCGTTGTTGGTGGGCGTTTCGTAGTAGGCCGTGAAGATCCGCGTAAAATTGGAAGGATCGCTGCGCGCGCCGTCCAGGAAGTACCACAGCGCGATGCCGCCGCCCAGGAAGAACAGGACAAAGGCCAGGCAGGCGCGCTTTTCGCTCTGCAAAAAGCGGCGCATCCACACAAAGTACCAGGAAAACACCGCGTACAGCGCCAGGACCATGGGCAGGATGTAGGCAAAGCGCAGGTCCGCCCCCAGCAGAAGATAGGTCGAGGAGATGCTGTCGCACAGGAAAGGATAGCCCATCTGCACGCCCGCCTCGATCGGGTAGAGTGGCGGGAAGACGCCGTTGCGCGCGATGGAGGTGATGAAGGAGAGGTGCATGCTCATGTCCCCGTAGCAGGACTGGCCCGTGTGCAGGGCGCCGTCCACGGGCCGCAGGACGTGCGTGTAGAGCAGCACGGCGCTGAGCAGCAGCGCCGGGACGACGCAGAAGGCGTGCAGCTTTGCGCTCCGCGCGTCCGTGCGAAGGGACGCGGGCCTGCGCCGGAAGACGGGCGGCAGCGCGCACGGAAGGACGAACAGCGCAAGGCCCAGGACCTGGCTCAGGAGCGTGAACCCCAGCAGGAAGGAGAAGAGGGCCGGCAGCCACATCTGCGCAAAGAGCGCAAGGCTTGCGCCGGCCGCGGCCCGCGTGAGGTTGTCCTCGCGGGGCAGGAGGAGCCAGGTATAGCGAAGCCCCGCCGCAAGATACGCCGCAAGGTAGAGAACCGAAAGGACATTTCCGAGAAATTGCATGGAGAACCTCCCAAAAAGCGTGCGGGCGGGGCGTCCCACCCGCCGCCGCGCAAAAAACGCGGCGAAATTTAACCAGGAAGAGTATACCATACCCCCGGAAAAACTTGAAGTCGGCAGGGGAAAATGTTACAATCAGTGCGATAGGGTCGTTTATCCTTGGGACCCGGAGCGGGAAAACCGCGGTTTTGCTTTCGAAAAATGCATGGCTTTGGAGGATAGACAATGGCAAATTTCCTGAAAAAACTCTTCGGCTCGTCCAACGAGGCGGAAATCAAGCGGCTGCGCAAGATCCTGGACAAGGTCAACGCGCTCGAGCCGAAAATGCACGCCCTGCGCGACGAGGAGCTGCGCGCCCTCACCCCGGCCTTTAAGGACCGGCTGCAAAAGGGCGAGACGCTGGACGACCTCCTGCCGGAGGCCTTTGCCGCGGTGCGCGAGGCCGCCGTGCGCGCCATCGGCCAGAGGCCCTTCGACGTGCAGGTCCTCGGCGGCATCGTGCTGCACCAGGGCAGAATCGCGGAGATGAAGACGGGCGAGGGCAAGACCGTCACCTGCGTCATGCCCGCCTACCTCAACGCCCTGACCGGAAAGGGCGTGCACATCGTCACCGTCAACGACTACCTGGCCAAGTACCAGGGCGAGTGGATGAGCAAGATCTACCGCTTCCTGGGCATGAGCGTCGGCCTGATCCTCTCCGGGATGAGCAACGCGCAGCGCCGCGCCTCCTACGCGTGCGACATCGTCTACGGCACGAACAACGAGTTCGGCTTCGACTACCTGCGCGACAACATGGTCGTGCGCCTGTCGGACGTGGTGCAGCGCGACCTCAATTACTGCATCGTGGACGAGGTGGACTCCATCCTCATCGACGAGGCGCGCACGCCCCTGATCATCTCCGGCCAGGGGGACAAGGCCACGGACCTGTACGCCAAGGCCAACGCCTTCGTGCTCGGCCTGCGCCCCGGCAAGGTCGAGACCGACGAGTTCGGCAACGAGACCCAGACCGGCGACTACGTCAAGGACGAAAAGGACAAGACCGTCAACCTCACCGCGGAGGGCGTCACCAAGGCGGAGCGGTTCTTTAACGTGGAAAACCTCTCGGACCTGGAGAACACGGACATCAACCACCACATCCAGGTCGCGCTCAAGGCCCACGCGCTCATGCACCGGGACATCGACTACGTCGTCAAGGACGGCGAGGTGCTCATCGTGGACGAGTTCACCGGGCGCCTGATGGTCGGGCGGCGCTACTCGGACGGCCTGCACCAGGCCATCGAGGCCAAGGAGGGCGTCGAGGTCGCGCGAGAGAGCCGCACCCTTGCCACCATCACCTTCCAGAACTACTTCCGCATGTACCACAAGCTCTCCGGCATGACCGGTACGGCCAAGACCGAGGAGGACGAGTTTAAGTCCATCTACTCCCTGGATGTCGTGGAGATCCCCACCAACCGGCCCATGATCCGCGTGGACGAAAACGACCTGGTCTACCGCACGCAGCAGGCCAAGTTCAAGGCGGTCGTGGCGGACATCCAGAAGACCCACGCCACCGGCCAGCCCGTGCTCGTGGGCACCGTCTCCGTCGAAAAGAGCGAGATGCTCTCCGGCATGCTCGACCGCGTGGGCATCCCGCACACGGTCCTCAACGCCAAGCACCACCAGCGCGAGGCCGAGATCGTCGCCCAGGCCGGCAAGGTCGGCGCGGTCACCATCGCCACGAACATGGCCGGCCGCGGAACCGACATCCTGCTCGGCGGCAACCCGGAGTTCCTCGCCCGGCGCGAGCTGCTCCGCCAGGGCATGAGCGAGGAGCTCGTCGAGGAGGCGCGCGGCTACTCCGACGACGCGCCGGAGGAGGTCGTCGAGGCGCGCAAGGCCTACCGCGACCTGGTCGCCCAGTTCAAGAAGACCACGGACGTTGAGCACGACAAGGTCGTGTCCCTCGGCGGCCTGTACATCATCGGCACCGAGCGGCACGAGTCCCGCCGCATCGACAACCAGCTGCGCGGCCGCGCCGGCCGCCAGGGCGACCCCGGCCGCTCCCGCTTCTACATCGCGCTGGACGACGACCTGATGCGCCTCTTTGGCGGCGACCGCATCGCGCCCATGATCGAGAAGCTCGGCCTGGACGACGAGGCCATCGAGTACGGCCTGCTCTCCAAGCAGATCGAGAGCGCGCAAAAGCGCGTCGAGGGCCGCAACTTCGACATCCGCCGCCACGTCCTGCAGTACGACGACGTCATGAACGCCCAGCGCGAGGTCATCTACGGCCAGCGGCGCGAGGTGCTCTCCGGCGCGGACGTGCGCGACCAGATCCAGAAGATGGTCGACGAGCAGATCGAGCTGGGCATCGGCGAGCACTGCTCGGAGCACAGCATCCCCGAGGAGTGGGACCTCAAGGGCCTTGGCGAGTACCTGAACGAGCTGTTCACCTACCCTGCGGGCGCCTTTGAGAACCTGAGCGAAGACCAGTACATGGACATGACGGTCCAGAAGATCACCGAGCGCCTGAAGAAGGAGATCTGGGACGCCTACATGGGCCTTGTCCACAAGGCCGAGGAGGCCAAGGTCGACATGGGCGAGGTCGAGCGCGTCGTGCTGCTGCGCGTCGTGGACCAGAAGTGGATGGACCACATCGACGACATGGACCAGCTCCGCCAGGGCATCGGCCTGCGCGCCTACGGCCAGAAGGACCCGGTCGTCGCCTACAAGATCGAGGGCTACAACATGTTCGAGGAGATGGTGGCCAACATCCACCACGACGTGGTGCGCACCCTCTACCACGCCCGCATCAACAAGGTGCCCGCCCAGCGCGAGGCGCCCCGCGCGGTGGAGACCACGGCGACCCACGCCGCCCCGGCGGGCGCGCACGAGGGCGGCTCCGGCGCTGCGGCCGGCGCGCCCAACCAGCCCCCGCGGCAGATGCCCGTGCACGCGCCCAAGAAGATCGGCCGCAACGATCCCTGCCCCTGCGGCAGCGGAAAGAAGTACAAGAACTGCTGCGGCAAAAACGCCTGAGAAAACCACATCGCTTTCCGGCAGGACGGGAGAACAACCGCCCTGCCTTTCCCTGCAAGGAGAGACAAAGGAGAAGACCAGCATGAAGATTCAGGCCGTACTCTACGACATGGACGGCACGCTCCTGGACACGGAAAAGCTGCACAAGATGGCTTGGACGCAGTGCGCCGCGCAGCGCGGGGTCGTCATCGGCCCCGAGTTTTACCAGGGCGCGATGGGCCGCAACCTCCAGCGCGTTTTCGCCCTGCTGCGCGAGCTCTATCCGAACATCGGCGACACGCAGGCCCTCTACGAGGAGAAGGAGGCGCTCTGCCGCGCGTGGATGGACGAGCACGGCGTGCCCGTCCTGCCGGGCGCGCACGAGGCGCTCGGCGCCCTCGGCGCGCGGGGCGTGCGCCAGTGCGTGTGCACCTCCACCTCGCGGGACAGCGCGGAAAGGACCCTTGCGGCCGCGGGCCTTCTATCCAAGATCGACGCGCTCGTCTGCGGGGACGACATCGAGCGCTCCAAGCCCGACCCGCAGATCTTCCTGCGCGGCGCGCAGAAGCTCGGCGTGCCGATCGAGCGCTGCGCCGTCGTCGAGGACGCGCCCGCGGGGATCGCGGCGGGCCTGGCCTCCGGCGCGCGCGTGTTCTGCGTGCCCGGCCTGCTCGAGATCCCGGCGGCGGACCTTGCGCGCTGCACGCGCATCGGCAGCCTGTGGGAGCTTGCGGACCGGATCTAAGGCGCGGCGTTGCCAAATGCAGGAAAACCCGCTATAATGGAGAAAATTGAACCCGAAGCGGAGGAGTTTTCGGAAAAAGGGAGTTTTGCAAGATGATCGTGGAATTGGATCGATTTGAACAGGAAGTGCGCGAGCTGGAGAAGAAGCTGGATGAAACCGCCTCCGCCTTTGACGTGGACGCCATGCGCGACGAGCTGGACCAGCTCCACCGCGAGATGGAGCAGCCGGACTTCTGGAACAACCTCGAGCGCGCGCAGAAGGTCAACCAGCGCATCAAGACCATCACCGACAGAACCCAGGGCATCGCGGACCTGCGCGCCCAGTGCGAGGACGCGCACACCCTCATCGCCATGTGCGACGAGGAGCAGGACGAGAGCCTCGTCCCGGAGATCGAGAGCGAGATCCAGGACCTGACCCAAAAGATCGGCGCGCTCTACCTCTCCACGCTCCTGCGCGGGGAGTACGACGCCAACGACTGCATCCTCTCCCTGCACGCGGGCGCGGGCGGCACCGAGGCCCAGGACTGGACGCAGATGCTCTACCGCATGTACACCCGCTATGCCGAGCGCCACGGCTACCAGGTGCGCGAGCTCGACTTCCTGGAGGGGGACGAGGCGGGCATCAAGTCCGTGACCTTCGAGGTCAAGGGGGAAAACGCCTACGGCTACCTCAAGGCCGAGCGCGGCGTGCACCGGCTGGTGCGCATCTCGCCCTTTGACAGCGCGGCCCGGCGCCACACCTCCTTTGCCTCGCTGGACGTCATGCCCGTCCTGCCGGACGACGGCGGCATCGTCATCAAGCCCGAGGACCTGCGCATCGACACCTACCGCGCGGGCGGCGCGGGCGGCCAGCACGTCAACCGCACGGACTCGGCCGTGCGCATCACGCACATCCCGACCGGCATCGTCGTCCAGTGCCAGAACGAGCGCAGCCAGATCCAGAACCGCGAGCAGGCCATGGCCGTGCTCCGCGCGCGCCTGGTCGAGCTGCGCGAGCGCGAAAACCAGGAGAAGATGAGCGAGATCAAGGGCGAGCTCAAGAAGATCGAGTGGGGCAGCCAGATCCGCTCCTACGTCTTCCAGCCCTATACCATGGTCAAGGACCACCGCACCGGCTTTGAGGTTGGCGACATCGACAGCGTCATGGACGGCGACCTGGACGGCTTCATCACCGCCTACCTGCAGATGCTCTAAAGCACTGCTTCGATCTTACGAGGAGGCGCGACACTATGCGAAAGACCTTTGCCGCAGTGCTCTCCGCCCTTGCGGCATGGCTGCTGCTGCTCTCCATGGCGCTGCTGGGCGTCTTCATCTGCACGACGTCCCGCAGCTTCTACGCGTATGAATACGCGAAGTACGGCCAGGCCGAGACCATCGGCATCAGCGACGAGGGACTCATGCGCGTGACAAACGCGCTGCTCGACTACCTCTGGGGCAGCCGCGACACGCTGGACATGCAGGCCGAAATCGGCGGCGAGATGCGCGAGGTCTTTTCCGACCGCGAAAAGGCCCACATGGTCGACGTGCGCAACCTCGTAATCCTCGCGCGCACCGTCATGGTGGCCGCCTTTGTCGCGGGCGCTGCGCTCTGGGTCGTGGGCTGCTTCCTCGGGAAAAAGAAACCGGGCGGCGTGCGCGCCAGCGGCATCGGGTACCTGGCCGGCGCGGGGACGCTGGTCGCGGCCACGGCGGCGGTCGTCTTCCTCGCGATGCAGGACTTCACCGCGGTGTTCATCCGCTTCCACGAGATCTTCTTCACAAACGACCTGTGGATTCTCAGCGCGGACGACATGCTCATCCAGATGGTGCCGGAGCCCTTCTTTGCGGACTGCGCGGCGCTGATCGCCGCGGTCTTTGGCGTGGGCGCGGCCGCGACCATCGCGCTTGCCATCGTCATGGTCGTGCGCGACACCCTGGGCCGCCGCCCCCGCGGGCCCAAGCCGGCGGCGGAGAGCGGCGCGGACGGCGAGAAAGCGGATTGGGACATCCGCCCCGTCGGCGGGGGAGAGCGGGGGTACTTCCGCATCGACCGCCCCGCGGACGCGCAGGAGCGCCCCGACGCCCGCGAGATCTTCGCGCGCATGGGCCTGGATGAGGAGGAAGAGGACGAGGAGGAGACCCTCCCCGTCGACCGCCTGCGCGAGGCGGCGCTGCGCACGGAGCGCAAGCCCGCCCCCGCAAGCGCCCCCGCCTGGCCGAAGGAGCCGGAGGAGGAGGCGCCCACCGTGCACCGGCCGGCGCGCTTTACCGGCGATTTCCCCGCGCGGCTGGACGACCAGGACCTCTCCGTGCGCCTGGAGATGAAGCTGGACCTGCGCGTCGAGCGCAGCGCGGACGGCGAGATCACCCTCGCCATGGACCCCGGCCGAAAGCCGGAGATCACGCTGCGCAGCCAGCCCGGCCGCCTCGACTTCACCGTCCAGGACGTGCCGGAGCTCTCCGCGGGCGCGCCCGCCGCGCTCCCGCGGACGGCGCAGCCGCAGACCGCCAAGCCGCAGACGGCGCAGCCGCAGCCGGCCGCGCCGGTCGCGGAGGCGGCGGAATCCGCGACCGATTCCTGGGAGGGGGCCGACGCCGTGCCCGTCGGGCCGCGGCGCCCGGTGGAGCCCGCGCCCTCGCCCGAGGAACTGCTCCGGCAAATGGATGAACTCATGAAGGGATTTCCCCGAAACGGCAAGGAGGAAGAAGGCCGTTGAGCTATCTGCAAACCGCAAGACAAAGGGTGGAGGCGAACAAGGGCCGGGAGGACATCCGGCTGCTGGCCATTGAGACCTCCTGCGACGAGACGAGCGCGGCCGTGACCATCGGCCGGACGCAGCGCTCGCTGGTCATCGCCTCCCAGGTGGAGACGCACGCGCTCTACGGCGGCGTCGTGCCGGAGATCGCCTCCCGCGCGCACGTGGAGGCCCTGCCGGGCGTCGTGCGCCGCGCGCTCGAGGAGGCCGAGACCGCGCCGGAGGACCTGGACGGCGTGGCCGTGACCTATGGCCCGGGGCTCGTCGGCGCGCTGCTGTGCGGCGTGTCCTATGCAAAGGGCTTCGCCTACCGGCACGGGCTGCCGCTGGTGCCCGTGCACCACATCGAGGGGCACATCTCCGCGGCGTATTTGGCGCACCCGGACCTCACGCCCCCGTTCCTGGCGCTGGTGGTCTCGGGCGGGCACAGCCACCTCGTGCGCGTCGCGGACTACGGCCACCACGAGATCCTCGGCCGCACGCGGGACGACGCCGCGGGCGAGGCCTTTGACAAGGCCGCGCGCGTGCTGGGCCTGCCCTATCCCGGGGGCCCGGCCATCGACCGCCTGGCCCGCGAGGGGGACGACCGCGCCCTGCCCCTGCCCCGCGCCCGGCAGGAGGGCTACAACTACTCCTTCAGCGGCCTGAAGACCGCGCTGCTGCAGGCCGTGGCCCGCATGGAGAAGCAGGGCGCGCGCCCGAGCGACGCGGACATCGCCGCGTCCTTCCGCCGCGCGGTGGTCGAGCAGCTCGTGGACAAGGCGGAGTGCGCCCTGCGCGACACGGGGCTCAAAAAGCTCGTCCTGGCCGGGGGCGTGGCCTGCAATTCGCTGCTGCGCGCCCGCGCAAACGAGGCCTGCCAACGCCTCGGCGCGCGCGTGTTCCTGCCGCCGCCCATCCTCTGCACGGACAACGCCGCCATGATCGGCTGCGCCGGGTACTATCGCTACCGGGAGGGCCGCATTGCGGACCTGGACCTGAACGCCGTGCCCTCGATGCCGCTTCCCAACTGAGCAAGGCCAAGGCCCGCCCCCCGCTGAAATCCAGCGGAGGCGGGCCTTGTCGATTTTTCGCGGACCGCCGCGAAGGAGATGGAATCATAAGGATTTTTTCGCCCGGAAAAAAAGAGGCGGGAAAATTTTTTTTGCTCTTGACAAGCGGCCGTTTTAGAGAAGGGCGAACGAGCGAATTTCGGTTTTCCACCGCGGCGAACGTCGAACCCTGTGGAAAAGGCAAAGAAAATTCGTGTTTTCAAGGAATTGCCTGTGGATAACATTGTGGACAGTGGGGATAACCCAGAATTTTCCCCGTATGCTTTGAAAATCTATGCAGGATCGTTCGGGAAAATGCGGAGGCATATTCCGGATTTTTTTCGCATAGAGAAGCTGTGGCAAACAAAAACGCGCAGAAACGGGGAGGGATTTGCCGTGAAAAGGAAGCTGGTCGCCCTGGCGGTGCTCCTGGTGGGGCTGGCGGGATTCTGGGCGCTGCTGGGCGGGGAGGAGGGGGCGTCCGTCTTCCTGTCACAGCCAATGCCGGGGCCGCTTGCGGGCCGGGTCATCGGCGTGGATGCCGGCCACGGCGGGTATGACGGCGGCTGCACCGGCGCAAACGGCACGGCGGAAAAGGACCTGAACCTGGCCGTGGCGCTCCTGCTGCGCGACGAGCTGGAGGCGCGGGGCGCGACGGTCGTCCTCTCGCGGGAGGAGGACGTCGCCCTCATCGACCCGGAGAACACCCCCGGCTACAAGAAGCGCAAGGAGCTGACGCGCCGGCTGGAGATCTTTGCCGCGGCGCAGGCCGAGTGCGTGGTCAGCGTGCACATGAACCAGTTCTCCGACCCCTCGCAGCGCGGGGCGCAGGTCTTCTTTCAGGCGGGGGCCGAGGAGGGCGAGGCCCTGGCCCGGACGCTGCAGAGCGCCCTGCGGGAGCTGGACCCGGACAACGGCCGCGAGGCAAACGCCGGGGACTACTACATCCTGACCGGGACGCCCGCCTCGGCCCTGGTCGAGTGCGGCTTTCTCTCCAACCCCGAGGAGGAGGCGCGCCTGTGCACGCCGGAGTACCGGCAGGCGCTCGCCGCGGCCGTGGCCGACGGGCTGGAGGACTACTTTTCGCCGCAGGAGAGCTGACGGGCCGCAGTCCTTGCAAGCGCCGGGCGCGTGTTGTATACTGGAGGAAAACCAGAAGTATCGGGGGGACCTCGAATGAGCGCAACCTTTCTTGCGATGGACTTGGGCGCGTCGTCCGGGCGCGCCATGCTCGGAACCCTTGCGGACGGCCGGCTGACGCTGCGCGAGCTGCACCGCTTCTCCAACGACCCCGTGCGCCTGGCCGGGCTCCTGCAGTGGGACCTGCCGCGCCTGTTCTTTGAGACGAAGACCGCCCTCAACAAGGCGGCGCTGGCGGGGATCTCCCTGTCCGCCATGGGCATAGACACCTGGGGCGTGGACTATGGCCTGCTGGACGAGCGGGGACGCCTCCTTTCGGACCCGGTCAACTACCGCGACGAGCGCACCGCGGGCGTGATGGAAAAGGCCTTCGCCGTCGTGCCGGAGGAGGAGATCTACCGCCGCACGGGCCTCGCGCGCCTGTCGTTCAACACGCTCTACCAGCTCTATTCCCAGGTGCTCGACGGCGACGCGCGCCTGACCCTGGCGCAGGACCTGCTCTTCATGCCGGACCTGCTGGGCTATCTCCTGACCGGGGTCAAGGGCTGCGAGTACACCATCGCCTCGACCTCGCAGATGCTCTCGCCCAGGACGCGCACCTGGGACCGCGGCCTGCTGGACAAGCTGGGCATCCCCGCGCGCCTGCTGCTGCCCGTGGAGGAGCCGGGAACCGTCCGCGGCCGTCTCCTGCCCGAGATCGCGCAGGAGACCGGCGCGGGCGAGGTGCCGCTCGTCGCCGTGGCGGGGCACGACACCGCCTCGGCCGTGGCCGCGGTGCCGGCCGTGGACGAGGACTTTGCCTACATCTCCAGCGGCACCTGGTCGCTCGTGGGCGTGGAGACGCGCGCGCCCGTGATCTCCGAGGAGGCCAAGGCCTTCAACCTCACCAACGAGGGCGGCGTGGACGGCACCTACCGCGTGCTCAAGAACGTCATGGGGCTGTGGATCATCCAGGAGTGCCAGCGGGAGTGGGAGCGGCGCGGAATCCGCCTGACCTTCCCGCAGATCGTGGAGGAGGCCGGGCGCGCCCCCGCCTTTGCCGCGCTCTTTGACCCGGACGGGGAGGAGTTCCTCACCCCGGGGAACATGCCCGAGAAGATCGCCGCGGCCTGCCGCCGCACCGGCCAGCGCCCGCCCGAGGGCGTGGGCGCGACGGCCCGCGCCGTCTACGAGTCCCTGGCCCTCTGCTACCGCCACACGGTCGAGCGGCTCGAGCAGGCGCGCGGCCGCGCCGTCTCCGCGCTGCACATCGTCGGCGGCGGCAGCAACAACGAGATGCTCAACCGCTTCACCGCCGACGCCCTGGGCATCCCCGTGCTGGCCGGGCCCTCGGAGGCCACGGCGATCGGCAACCTGCTCCTGCAGGCGCGGGCGCTGGGCCTCGTCGGGGACCTCTGGGAGATGCGGCGCATCGTGGCGGATTCCTTCAGCGTGCGCCGCATCGAGCCGGGGGACCGCGCGCCCTGGGACGCGGCCTACAAGACCTACCGGGAGATCGTGGGCCGATAAGAGGGGGAGGACCAGCTTGGAACAGACATCGCTGTTTGACGCGCCGGGCGACCGCAGCCAGCCCCTGGCCGCGCGGCTCCGCCCCCGCACCCTGGAGGAATACGTGGGGCAGAAGCACCTGCTCGGCCCGGGCAAGGTCCTGCGCCGCCTGATCGAGAGCGACCAGGTCTCCTCCATGATCTTCTGGGGCCCGCCGGGCGTGGGCAAGACCACGCTTGCGCGCATCATCGCCCAGCGCACGCAGGCGGAGTTCATCGACTTTTCCGCCGTGACCAGCGGCATCAAGGAGATCCGCGCCATCATGCAGCGCGCGGAGGAGGGGCGGCGCCTGGGCGTGCGCACGATTCTCTTTGTGGACGAGATCCACCGCTTCAACAAGGCCCAGCAGGACGCCTTCCTGCCCTACGTGGAAAAGGGCAGCATCATCCTCATCGGCGCCACGACCGAAAACCCCTCCTTTGAGATCAACGGCGCGCTCCTGTCCCGGTGCAAGGTATTCGTGCTGCAGGCGCTGCGCACGGAGGACCTGGTGGAGCTCCTGCAGCGGGCGCTGACCGACGAGCGGGGCTTCGGCGGGCAGGTCGTGCACATCGCGCCGAACCTGTTGGAATCCATCGCCGTCTTTGCCAACGGCGACGCGCGCACCGCGCTCATGACGCTGGAGATGGTCGTGCTCAACGGCGACATGGACGCAAGCGGCGAAACCACCGTCACCGAGGAGACGCTCGCCCAGTGCACCTCCCGCCGCTCCCTGCTCTACGACAAGAACGGCGAGGAGCACTACAACCTTATCTCCGCGCTGCACAAGTCCATGCGCAATTCGGACCCGGACGCAGCGGTCTATTGGCTGGCGCGCATGCTGGAGGCCGGGGAGGACCCGCTCTACGTGGCCCGGCGCGTCGTGCGCTTCGCCAGCGAGGACGTGGGCCTGGCCGATCCCCGCGCGCTGGAGCTCGCCGTCGCCGCCTACCAGGCCTGCCACTTCAACGGCATGCCCGAGTGCACGGTGAACCTGACGCAGGCGGTGGTCTACCTCTCGCTCGCGCCCAAGTCCAACGCCATGGAGGTCGCCTACAACGAGGCCAAGAAGGACGCGCTCGAGCAGCTGGACGAGCCCGTGCCCCTCGTCATCCGCAACGCGCCCACGCGCCTGATGCAGGAGCTGGACTACGGCAAGGGCTACCAGTACGCCCACGATACGAAGGAGAAGATGGCGCGCATGCAGTGCCTGCCCGACTCCCTCGTCGGCCGCGAATACTACCGCCCCACAAACGAGGGCGTGGAGGGGCGCTTCCGCTCCCGCCTGGAGGCCATCAAGGCCTGGAAGGCGGGACGCGCGCCGTCCCCGCGGGGCGAGAAGGAGTCCCCGCAGGGCGGGGAACAAAGATAGCAAAACCCCCGTGCACAATTCCCAGGCGGACGAAGGGAGTTTCCCCCCTTCGCCCGCCTGTTTTTGTCTTTCAGCCCGCCCAAATATACGAAGGAGAAGATGGCGCGCATGCAGTGCCTGCCCGACTCCCTCGTCGGCCGCGAATACTACCGCCCCACAAACGAGGGCGTGGAGGGGCGCTTCCGCTCCCGCCTGGAGGCCATCAAGGCCTGGAAGGCGGGCCGCGCGCCGTCCCCGCGGGGCGAGAAGGAGGCCCCGCAGGGCGGGGAACAAAGATAGCAAGGCCCCGCGCACAATTCCCAGGCGGACGAAGGGAGTTTCCCCCTTCGCCCGCCTGTTTTTGTCTTTCAGCCCGCCAAAATAATGGAAAGTTTACAGAGTGCAGATACAACGTTGATGGAGTTCTCCCTGGCGGGCGGATACAATGAAGTTGGAAAACCAAAAAAAGGGGGAACACCGGTGAGAAAACAAGCGCGGTTGGTCCGCGGCGTTGCGGCGCTTTTGCTGCTCGCGGCGGCGCTTTCGCTTTTGTCGGCGTGCAGCCTTTCGGACCTTGCAGCGGGCGGCCAGAGCGGGGCGGACGCGGTGCTGGGCAGCGGAACCCGGGTGCTGCGCATCCTCTCGGGCTCGGAGAACGCCGAGCTGGAGCCGATCCTGGAGGAATACGCCCGGGACGCGGGCGTGCGCATCGAGATGACGTACCAGGGCTCGCTGGACATCATGCGCGCCCTGGGCCAGGAGGACCTCGCCTACGACGCGGTCTGGCCGGCGAGCTCCCTCTGGCTGAACGTGGGCGATACCGGCCACCGCGTCAAGCACGCGGAATCCATCTCCATCACGCCCGTGGTCTTCGGCATCCGGAAGTCCCTGGCGGAGTCCCTGGGCTTTGTCGGGCGCGAGGTCTCCGTCCAGGACCTGCTGGACGCCATCCGCGCGGGGTCCCTGCGCTTCTGCATGACCAGCGCCACGCAGTCCAACTCCGGCGCCAGCGCCTACATCGGCTTCCTGTACGCATTGCTCGGCAACCCCGACGTCATCACCGAGGAGGACCTGCAGAGCGAGACGCTGAAAACCCAGGTGCGCGAGCTCTTCTCGGGCGTGGACCGCTCCTCCGGCAGCAGCGACTGGCTCAAGGACATGTTCCTCGCCGGCGACTACGACGCCATGGTCAACTACGAGTGCCTCATCATCCAGGCCAACGAGGAGCTGACCGCCCGCGGGGAGGAGCCCCTCTACGTCGTCTACCCTTATGACGGCCTGTCCATCGCGGATTCGCCCCTGGGCTATGTGGACGCCGGGGACGAGGCGAAGGAGGAGCTCTTCCTCGACCTGCAGGCCTACCTGCTCTCGGACGAGACGCAGAGCGCGATCCAGCGCACGGGCCGGCGCTCGAGCTACACGGGCGTGAGCGAAGAGAACCGGGACGTCTTCCCCGAGGCGTGGGGCCTGCAGCCGGACCGCGTGCTCTCGCCCATCCGGATGCCGGCCGCGGACGTGCTCTTCGCGTGCCTGAACCTCTACCAGACGGAGCTGCGCAAGCCCTCGCTGAGCGTCTACTGCCTGGACTACTCCGGCAGCATGAGCGGGGAGGGGAACGAACAGCTCGTCTCCGCCATGGAGCAGATCCTCGTGCAGGAGAGAGCCGCCGCGAACTTCCTGCAGGCCTCCCAGGACGAGGTCAACATCCTCATCCCCTTTAACGGCGAGGTCATCGCCACGTACTCCGCCGTGGGCAACGGCCGGGAGCTGGAGGACCTCTACCGCGTGGTCCGCGGCCAGGAGGTCGGCGGCGGCACGGACATGTACGCCGCCGCGGCCGAGGGCCTGCGCCTGCTGCAGGGCTACGACCTGACGCAGTACACCCCGGCCCTGATCCTGCTCACGGACGGCCAGTCCGGCGGGAGCTTTTCGGAGTTCGCCCAGGCGTATGCGGAGCTCGGGCAGGAGGTTCCCGTGTTCTCCATCATGTTCGGGGACGCGGACGAGGAGCAGCTGCAGGAGCTTGCGCAGTACACCAACGCCCGCGTATTCGACGGGCGGGAGGACCTGACGGCCGCCTTCCGCAGCGTAAAGGGGTACAACTGATGCGGGAAGTTTCGCGGATGCTGGCCGCGGCGCTGGCGGCCTGCGCAGCGTTCCTGGCGCTGTTTTTCGCCCTGCGGTGGCACATCGCCGTGTGCGCGCTGCTGGCGGTGGGCGTGTACTTTGGCCTGTACTTCCTGCTCAAGCCCGTGCGCAGGATCGCGGGCATCGCGGTGGAGGACCTGCCCGGCGGGGAGGAGATGCAGGCCCTGCTCGAGGAGGCGCGGCAGGACCTGGACCGGATCCGGCAGGCGGAGGCGCGGATCGACGACCCTGCCGTCCGCCGGGAGGCGCAGGCCCTGCGCGAGACCGGGGAGCGCATCCTCGCCTACCTGCACAAGAACCCGGAAAAGATCCGCAGCGCGCACCAATTCCTCACCTATACCCTGGACACGGCGGGCAAGCTCCTGGCGCGCTACGTCGAGTTCCGCGCCACCGGGCTTGCGACCCCGGAGGTCCAGGAGATCCTCGAGCGCACGGCAAAGTCCCTGCCCGTGCTCCACGCGGCCTTTGCGCGGCAGTTCACGCGCCTGATGCAGGGCGAGCTGCTGGACGTGGAGGCGGACATCGAGCTGCTGCGGAAGATGCTTGCGATGGAGGGAGAACAGCCATGAAGACAAAGTGGATCGGCCTTGCGATCCTGGCGGTCGTCATCGCCGCAGCGGCAGGGTACGCGGCCTTTTCCGCAAACGCCCAGGTTTTGGAGCTGAACGGATACCTCGGGGGAGAGAAGATCGGCCTGCTCGAGGACGCGGAGGTCCAGGAGATCTTCCGCAGCCGGTATCGCCTCTCCCTGGACTACGCCCGCGCCGGGTCGCTGGAGATGATCACCGCCGACCAAACGGGCATGAACTACCTCTTCCCCTCCAACCAGACCGCCCTGGAGCTCTATGAACAGGTCCAGGGCACGCCCTATCGCAGCGAGATCGTCCTGAACACCCCGATTGTGCTCTATACGCGCGCGCAGGTGGCCGAGGCCCTGGTCGGCGCGGGCATCGCCTCCGCTGCGGACGGCGTTTACACCGTGGACATGGGGGCGCTCGTGGCCTGCATCGAGCAGGGGACTTCCTGGGCGGAGATCGGCCTGCCGGAGCTCTACGGCGACGTGGCCGTGGGCACGACCGACCCCACCAAGTCCAACTCCGGAAACATGTTTGCCGGGCTCCTGGCCAACACGCTCTGCGGGGGCGTTGCGGACGAGAACAACGTCGAGGCGATCCTGCCGCGGCTGCAGGCCATCTTCCAGCGGCTGGGGTACATGGAGAACTCCTCCTCGGATCTGTTTGACCAGTTCCTCAAGACCGGCATGGGCGCAAAGCCCCTGATCGCCGGCTACGAGAGCCAGCTTCTGGAGTTCGCCGTGCAGAACCCCGACACCTGGGCGCAGATCCGGGACGACATCGTCCTGCTCTACCCGACGCCCACAGTCTGGTCCTCGCACGTCTACATCGCGCTGGACGAGGCGGGCGCCACAGCCATCGACGCGCTGCTGGACGAGGACGTGCAGCGCCTGGCCTGGGAAAAGCACGGCTTCCGCACGGGTTTGTACGACGCGCCCGGGGACGTCGGCCAGTTCGGCGTGTCCGGCATCGCCGAGGAGATCACCCAGGTCGCGCCCATGCCGGACGTGGACACCATGGACCGAATCATCGCAGCCCTTTCCTGACGGCGAAGCGGCCGCGCACGAGCAAAGGAGACGAACACATGGCAAGCGAAATCACACTGGATGCCCTGACCAAGCGCAAGGCCGAGGCGCAGAGCCCGCAGGTGGAGACCGCGCCCACCCCCGCGCAAACCGACGCCGTGCGCCGCGCGGTGGAGGCGCTCACCCCCGAGGAGCGCGCCAAGGCGGAGGAGATCAAGAACGGCATAGACCTGATGGACTCGCAGACGGCGATCCTCTACGGCGTCGGCGCGCAGCGCAACCTCGCGGAGTTTTCGGACAACATCCTGGCCAACGTCCGCAACAAGGACACGGGCTACGTCGGCGACCTGATGGGCGAGCTGGTGGAAAAGGTCCGGGACGTGGGCGTGGACGAGGCGGAGGGCGGCGTTCTCAACAAGCTGCCCTTCCTGCGCAGCGCGGCGCGCGCCGTGCGCAGGCTCCTTGCGCGCTACGAGAAGATCGAGGTGCAGATCGACCGCATCCAGCGGGACCTGGAGGAGGCCCGCATGCAGATGCTCAAGGACATCGCCATGTTCGACGGCCTGTACGAAAAGAACCTGGAGTACTTCCGCGGGCTGCAGGTCTACATCGTCGCGGGGGAGGAGAAGCTGCGCGAGACCCGGGAGGAGACGCTGCCGCGCCTGCGCGCCGAGGCGCAGGCCAAGGGCGACCCCATGAGCGCCCAGGTCGTGCGCGACTTCGAGGACACGGTCGACCGCTTTGAGAAGAAGCTGCACGACCTCAAGCTCAGCAAGTCCATCGCCATCCAGACCGCCCCGCAGATCCGCCTCATCCAGAACAACGACAAGCTCCTCGTCGACAAGATCCAGACCGCGATCCTCTCCACCATTCCGCTGTGGAAGGGGCAGATCGTCATCGCCCTGGGCCTGGCCCGCCAGCAGTCCGCCCTGCAGATGCAGCGCAGCGTGACCGACACCACGAACGAGCTCCTGCAGAGAAACGCCGAGCTGCTCAAGCAGAACAGCCTCGACGTGGCCCGCGAGTCCGAGCGCGGCATCGTGGACCTGGAGACGCTCAAGAAGGTCAACGACGACCTCATCTCCACGATCGAGGAGACCATCCAGATCCAGCGCGAGGGCCGCGCCGCCCGCCAGAGCGCCGAGGCCGAGCTCGCCGGCATCGAGCAGAAGCTGAAGGACGCGCTCCTGACCGCCGCGCAGGCCGATTGAGTTTCATCCCCCCGTTTCCGCAAAAACGCCCCCGGAGCCGCCAACGCGCGCGGCCCGGGGGCGTTTTTGCGCGCTCCGGCCCCTTGCGCGGCGCCCGGCTTGTAAAGCGAGGCGAAATATGCTATGCTTAGGGGGAACACAGAGCGAATTTCAACGGAGGGGGAGGGCAATGCTCTTCAACGAACGGGCGGAGATCATCCTGCAGCAGGTGCAGCTGCAGTCCACGGTCCGGGTGCAGGAGCTGAGCGAGCTGCTGCAAGTCTCGCAGGACACGGTCCGGCGCGACCTGCGCGCCATGGAAAAGCGCGGGCTGCTCAAGTGCGTTCGGGGCGGAGCCTGCCTGCCGGAATCCCTTTCCGCCTTCTCCAACTTCAAGGGCCGCGAGATCATCCACTCCGACCTCAAGCGCGCGGCCAGCCGCAAGGCGATCGGCTACATCCGCGAGGGGGACATCGTCGCGCTCAACTCCGGCACGACCAACACCATCCTCGCCCAGGAGATCGCCCAGCGCTGCCACAACATCACCGTCGTCTCCAACAACCTGGCCGCGGTGCGCATGCTCCTGCAGGCGCCGGCCATCCGCGTCATCCTCATCGGCGGCAACGTCGACCCCACCGAGCAATCCACCTACGGCCCCATGTGCGAGCAGGGATTCGTGCAGTACTATCCGGACGTGACCTTTCTCTCCCTGAACGCGGTCAATTACAAGGACGGGTTCACGGACTTCCGCCTCTCGGAGGTGGGGATCATTCGCGTGCTCTCCGAGCACTCCCGCCGGGTGATCGCGGTGATGGATTCCAGCAAGCTCGGCAAGCGCTCCAAGTGCAAGGTGCTGGACCTGGACGCCGTGGAGCGGCTGCTCATGGACGACCAGGTCGCCGAGGGCGTGCGGGAAAAGTACCGGGAAAAGGGCATCCTCATCGAGTGAATCGCGCGCAGCGGCGTTGAATGAAATGGAGGGAATCTATACAGTTCCTAGACACGGCGGGAGCGGCGGAGATTTTTTCTCCGCCGCTCCCGCCCTTGCTTTTCCTGCCAAAACCCCGGAATTCCGGGGTTTTTTTGCTGCTCAAAAGGGAAAAGATGCGTTAATGGCGAGTTTACCCGGCCTTGAGCCTTTCTTGCTTGAATGTGCGGCATATTTGGGGTAAAATCATACCGAAATCAGCAAAAAGACGCAAAGGTCTGCAAGAGGAGGCAACCGCATGACGGGGAGAATCGAGGCCGTGATCTTCGACTGGGCAGGAACGACCGTGGACTACGGCTGTTTTGCGCCGGTGGAGGCGTTCCGGCAGGCGTTCCGGGAGGTGGGGATCGACCCGACCGCAGAGGAGCTGCGCGGGCCGATGGGCCTGTCCAAGCGTCAGCACGTGCAGAAGATGTTCGAGATGCCGCGCATCGCCGCGTGCTTTGAGAAGGCGCAGGGCCGCCCCTGGCAGAACGGGGACGCCGACGGCGTCTACCGCCGCAGCGAGGCGCTGATCCTTCGCCTGCTGCCGGACTTTGCGCAGCCCCTGCCCCACGTGCGGGAGGCGGTCCAAGCGCTGCGCGCGCAGGGCGTCAAGATCGGCTCGACCACGGGCTACAACGACGAGATGATGCGCGTGGTGGTTCCGGCGGCCGAGGCCGCGGGCTACCGCCCGGACTGCTGGTTCAGCTCCGATTCCACGGGCGGAATCGGCCGGCCCTATCCCTACATGGTCTTCCGCGCGCTGGAGAAGCTGGGCGTTTCCTCGGTGCGTGCGGCCGTGAAGGTGGGGGATACCGCAGCGGACATCCGCGAGGGACGGAACGCGGGCCTTGTGACCGTGGGCCTGATCGAGGGCAGCTCGCTGATGGGCCTTTCCCAGGCGGAGTACGAAGCCCTGCCGGAGGACGTGCGCCAGAAGGAGATCAGCCGCGTGCGCCGGGCCTACGCGGACTGCGGCGCAGACCACGTCCTGCTCAACCTCAGCGGCCTGCCCGCGCTGCTGGACGAACTCGGATATACCGCGCGCAAGCGCTGTATATAAAGCCCCAAGGACAAAAGACGACATCGGATTTTGGAAAGGAGCCGAAAACATGAACCTCAAGAAGATTCTCTCGCTCTCCCTGAGCGCCGTCCTGCTCGTGGCCCTGCTTGCCGGTTGCTCCGCGCCTGCGGAAGCCCCGGCCGCCACCGACGCGCCCGCGGCAACGGATGAGGCGCAGAGCGCGGCGCCCGAGGCGACCGAGCCCGCCGCGACCGAGCCTGCCGCGACCGAGGAGACCACCGGGAACTATGCGGATACCATCACCATCGTCTGGTACCCCAACGAGTCCGCCGAGGACTACGAGGTCGCCCGCGAGGAGTGGGGCCGCCTGATCGAGCAGGCCACCGGCAAGAAGGTCGAGCAGAAGCTGACCACCGACTACGCCATCGCCATCGAGTCCCTGGCCAACGGCACCGCGCAGATCAGCTTCATGGGCGCGCAGGGCTACATCGAGGCCAAGAACGCCAATGACGCGGTCCTGCCGCTGTTCGTCAACTCCGGCGCCTCCGGCACCCTGGACGACGCGCTCTACTACAGCTTCCTGGCGGTGGAAAAGGGCAACGAGGGCGAGTACGCCTCCGCAGACGGCGGCTATTCCATCGACAACATCCGGGGCAAGCGCATGTCCTTCGTCTCCAACAGCTCCACCTCCGGCTTTAAGGTGCCCACAAGCTCGATACTGACGCACTTTGCGGACCTTGGCCTTACCGAGGACGACCTCATCGAGGGCGGCGACGACATGTTCTTCTCCCAGGTGCTCTTCGGCGGCTCGCACCAGGGCTCGGCCTTCAACCTCATGAGCGGCCGCTCCGACATCTCCGCCTTCTGCAACACGGAGATCGCGCCCTATGCCGACTGCACCGAGGGCGAGCCCAACACCGTCGGCTCCGTCTACACCATCAAGAGCGACGCCAGCGCCCCCTTTGACACCGTCACCGGCGAGGAGTTTGTCATCATCCAGGTGACGCCGGTTCTCAACGGGCCCTTTGCCTACAACTCCGAGGCGCTCGACCCGGCGGACGTAAAGGCCATACAGGACCTGATGACCTCCGACGAAGTCGCCAACAACCCCCTGATCTTCGTCCCCGAGGACAGCGACGGCGTGGGCATGTACGAAAAGACCGCCAACGAGCGCCTGCTCCTGGTCGAGGACGCCTGGTTCGACCCGATCCGCAACCTCAGCGAATAAAGGAGAAAGAACAATGGCACTTCTTACCTTCCAGCACGTGAGCAAGACCTACGACAACGTCACCAAGGCGCTGCAGGATGTCTCGTTCTCGATCGAAGAAGGTGAGTTCGTGTCCATCATCGGCCCCTCCGGGGCCGGAAAATCGACACTGCTGCGATGTGTCAACCGCCTGGTGGACGCATCGCAGGGTGCGATTTTTTTTGACGGGCAGAACGTCACCACTGCGGACAAAAAGCAGCTGCGGGAAATCCGAATCAAGACCGCGATGATCTTCCAGCACTACAACCTCGTGGACCGCCTGAGCGTTGTGGAGAACGTGCTCCACGGCCGCCTGGGGCAGAAATCGACCCTCAGCGGCGTCGTCGGCCAGTACACGGAGGAGGAGAAGGCGGAGGCCTTCCGCATCCTTGCGGAGATGGGCCTTGCCGAGACGGCCTACAAGCGCTGCGACGAGCTCTCCGGCGGGCAGAAACAGCGCGTGGGCATTGCGCGGGCGCTGATGCAGCACCCCAAGCTCATCCTCTGCGACGAGCCGATCGCCTCCCTGGACCCCAAGTCCTCCAAGGTCATCATGGACCACCTCAAGGCCATCAACCAGAACCAGAAGATCACCTGCCTGGTCAACCTGCACCAGGTGGACGTCGCGATGAAGTACTCCGAGCGCATCATCGGCGTCACGGCCGGCCGCATCGTCTATGACGGCCCCACGGCGAACCTCACGCAGGACGTCATCCACGAAATCTATCAGTCCAGCGAGCACGACCTGATCACCGACGTGCAGGGGGCGTAAAGCACATGCAGATCACAAAGCAAACCAAGGCCAATCTGGACATCTTCCAGCGCAGGAAGATCACCTATACGCTCGTCTTCCTCGTGCTGATCGCGGTGTTTGCGGGCGCGTCCCTCGTCTCGGAGTTCAACCTCCTGGACGGGGTGGCCTCCTTCCCCGCGGCGATGCAGTGGATCATCTCCAACCTGATCCCGGACGCCGAGGCCATCGAGCGCATCCCCAAGATCCTCTCGGAGCTGATGGAGACGGCGCTCGTCTCCGTGGCGGTGACGGTGGTCGCGGCGGTGCTGGCCTTCTTCTTCAGCCTTCTGGGCTCCAACATCACGCGCGTCAACCGGGTGGTCAAGCGCGTCGTGCGCATCGTGGCGGCGTTTTTCCGCAACGTGCCGGACGTGGTCTGGGCGATGCTGCTGATGTTCTCCTTTGGCCAGAACATCCTGACCGGGTTCTTCGCGCTGTTCTTCACGACCTTCGGCCTGCTCACGCGCGCCTTCATCGAGACCATCGACGAGGTCAGCTCCGGCTGTGTCGAGGCCCTGGACGCCACGGGCGCCAACTTCCTGCAGAAGGTCTTCCAGGGAATCCTGCCCTCGTCCATGCCGGGCGTCATCACCTGGGTGCTCTACATGATCGAGACCAACATCCGCTCCTCGACGCTCATCGGCATCCTGACGGCAACGGGCATCGGCTATCTGTTCGACCTCTACTATAAGCGCCTGGACTTCGCCTCGGCAAGCCTTGTGGTGCTCTCCATCGTGGTGCTGGTCCTCGTCATCGAGACCGTCTCCAACAAGGTAAGGAAGGTGATCCTGTAATGAACGAAACCGTAGCCATCCCCGCGGGCAAGCCCTCGGAACCCGGGCGCGGGGAGCGGGAGGCCGTCGAGCGGAACATCGTGCGGACCCGCTCGGGCAAGATCAAGATCAAGGGCCGCAACCGGAGCCAGACGGCCATCACCGCCCTGTGCCTGGTTCTGCTGGGCATCACCGCCGTGGCCTTTGCCACCTTTGACACCGGCAGCATCGACTTCGGCCAGGCCGTGCTCGACACGCTGCACAACATCCGCACCGTGTTCCTCGAGCCGGAGCTCGTGCGCGACACGGTGGGCGGCGTGCTCTACCAGCTGCTTGTGACCTTCTGCCTGGGCATTCTCTCCACCATCATCGGCGCGGTGCTGGCCTTCTTCTGTTCGCTGCTGTGCGCGCGCAACATCGCCCACCCCGCGTGCGTGAACGCCGTAAAGAGCGTCGTGGCGGTCGTGCGCGCGGTGCCGACGGTCCTGTGGGTGCTGATCTTCGCCGTTTCGGCGGGGCTGGGCAGCGTCGCGGCGGTCGTGGGCCTGACCTTCCACAGCTTCGCGTACCTGACGAAGGCGTATGCCGAATCCATCGAGGAGATGGACCCCGGCGTCATCGAGGCCCTGCGCGCAAACGGCGCGAGCTACTGGCAGATCGTCTGTCAGGCGATCGTGCCCACGACCATCACCTCCATGATCGCCTGGACCTTCATGCGCTTTGAGATCAACTTTGCCAACGCCGTGGCCATGGGCGCGGCGGCCGGCGCGGGCGGCATCGGCTTCAACCTCTTCATGGCGGGCAGCTTCTACTTTGACCTGCACGAGATGGGGATGCTGACCTACATCGTCGTCATCGCCGTGGTTCTGCTGGAGATGCTCTCCACCAAGATCAAGGCCAAGGTCCGCTAAAGCGGGGCGCGGCGCGCCGCGCCCCAGCGATGGAAACCAACACAAAGCGAGGAAAACCTATGGAAAAGAGACGCATTTCGAGGATTTTGGCCAGGGCCGACGGGGCGGCCGTCAAGCGCCTGGCCGACGAGATCAAAGCCGTGCAGTCGCCCGTCATCGTCAAGGCCCCGGAAAAGTCCCTGGCCATGATCCGGATGCGGGAGCCGGTCCAGGAGAGCCTGTTCTACCTGGGGGAAGTCATCGTCTGCGAAGCGATCGTGGACCTTGCGGGCAAAAAGGGCGTCGCGGTCCTGATGGGCGACGACTTTGACAAGGTGCTCGACATGGCGGTCATCGACGCGGCCTGCAACGCCGGCGTCTTCGCCCGCTACGACGAGCTGGAACGGCTCGAGCGCGAGCAGAAGATCCAACTCGAAAAGGAGCGCGCCATGTTCCTGAAGACCATGGTCAGCTTCCACTCCATGGATTCGGAGGTGGCCCCGTGAAGCAGCTGCACACATTCGACGAGGTTTTCGATTCCCAGAAGGTGTTCCGCAAGGCGCTGGAGGTCCTCTCCAACCCCGGAAGAACCCTCTCCATCGCCGGGCAGAGCGAGAAGCTCTACGGCCAGCAGCCGGGCCTGCTGGCCCTGGCCATGACGCTGCTGGACGCCTCGGTGTCCTTCTGCGCGCCGGACGACGCGGAGCTGACCGAGCAGATCCTCCTGCACACGCACGCCGCGCCCGTGGACGCGCAGGAAGCGGACTTCCTCTTCTGCACGCGCGCGCAGAACCTGGCCGCCTGCATCGAGGCCGCCAAGTGCGGCACGCTCGCCGATCCCCACACGGGCGCGACGATCCTCGTCCGCGTGCCGCAGGAGGAGAGCGTCCGCGTGCGGCTGAGCGGCCCGGGCGTGGACGGCGCGCTCGAAACCGAGGTGCCCCGCGACGTGCTCGCAGCCATCCGGACGCGGAACGCGCAGGCGTACGAGTATCCCCAAGGCGTGGACTTCTTCTTTCTCCTGCCCGGGGACGCGATCCTCGCCATCCCAAGACTTGTCAGAATGGAGGAAGTGTAATGGCCTATGTAGCGGTATCCGGCGGCGAAGAGGCGATCGAGGCCAGCATCGCGCTCTTAAACTATTATCGAAGCGGCACGGATAAGGACCTGGACCTCGAGGTGATCGAGGAGAAGATGAGCCTGCTCGTCGACCGCGTGATGAGCGAGGCGGGCCTTTACTCCAAGCGGTACGCGGCCCTGGCCCTTAAGCAGTGCGAGGGCTCCTCGGACGAGGCCGTGTTCCTGCTGCGCGCCTATCGCTCCACCCTCAAGCGCAGCTACGACACGCGCGTTGTCAGCACCAAGGACATGCGCATTGCCCGCCGCATTTCCGCGGCGTTCAAGGACATCCCCGGCGGCCAGGTTCTCGGCGCGACCTATGACTATACCCACCGCCTGATGAACTTTTCCCTGGAGACGGAGGATGCCCCCGCCCTGCAGAAGAAGATGCGCGACCTCGTGCAGAGCCAGACGCCCGTCGAGGCGCCGGACAGCCCCCGCGTCTCCGACACCCTCAAGGACGAGGGGCTGATCGACCGCTTCCCGGCGAACGACGAGAAGCCCTTTGACGTCACGCAGAACCTGCTGGAGTTCCCCGCGCCCCGCAGCGCGCGGCTGCAGACCCTGTCCCGCGCGGACACGGGCTTCATCTCCGGCCTGGCGTATTCCGTGCTGCGCGGCTTTGGCCAGGTGCATCCCACCGTCGGCGAGCTGCGCGTGGGCGCTGTCGAGCTGGAGGTGCCGTACCTGGAGAACCCGGAGGAGAGCCTGTACATCGGCGACGTGCTGCTGACCGAGGTCGAGGTCTTCAACGAGGCCGACGACAAGAACCAGCTCAAGCTCTCCTGCGGCTATGGCGCGGTGTTTGGCCGCAACGAGAACAAGGCCATCGCCATGGCGGTGCTCGACCACGAGCTGAGCACCACCGGCGACTTCCCCACGCAGAACGACGAGTTCGTCCTGATGCACGGCGACAGCCTGGAGATGAACGGCTTCATCTCCCACCTGAAGCTGCCGCACTACGTCACCTTCCAGTCCAAGCTGGACGCGGTGCGCAAGACGCGGAGGAAAACGACATGATGGACAAACAGAGCATGGAAAAATATAACTATGCCTTCCTGGACGAGGGCTCCAAGCGCGAGATCCGCAGAAGCGTGCTCAAGGCCGTGGCCATCCCCGGCTACCAGGTGCCCTTCGGCTCGCGCGAGCTGCCCATCGGCCGCGGCTGGGGCACGGGCGGCATTCAGCTCACCCTCTCGCTGATCGGGCCGGAGGACACCCTCAAGGTCATCGACCAGGGCAGCGACGAGAGCGTCAACGCCGTCAACATCAAGAAGTTCGTGCGCATGTGCACGGGCGTGCCCGTGACCACCCGCACCCAGGACGCGACCCTCATCCAGACGCGCCACCGCGTTCCGGAGATCCCCCTGCGCAACGACCAGATCCTCATCCTGCAGGTGCCCCTGCCCGAGCCCCTGCGCGTCGTCGAGCCGCAGGAGAGCGTCACCAAGAAGATGCACGCCGAGTCGGACTACGCGGCCATCTGGCTCCAGCTCTACGAGAGCCTGGTCAAGTACGGCAAGGTCACCATCTCCGCGGAATACCCCTGCCTGGTCGAGGACCGCTACATCATGAACCCCAGCCCCATCCCCAAGTTCGACAACCCCAAGCTCCACGAGGCGGACTGCCTCTACCTCTTCGGCGCCGGGCGCGAGAAGAAGATCTACGCCATCCCGCCGCACACCAAGGTCGTCTCCCTGGCCTTTGACGACGTGCCCTTTGAGCGGGAGAGCTTTGCGGGCAAGAAGTGCCGCCTGTGCGGAAGCACGGATACCTACCTAGACGAGATCTACGACTCCGCAACGGGCGAGAGGTACTACCAGTGCTCCGATACATCCTATTGCCGGGAGGTGCGTTCCAAGTGCAAATGAGGCTTCAGGAAACGCCGGTCTTGAGCGTGCAGCATCTCACCGTGCGCTACGGAGAGGGCTGCCCGCACTGCCTTGCCGGGGGCAAGCTCGAAAAGAACCGCTGCCCCAAGTGCGGCACGGTCTACGCCGCAAACGACATCTCCCTGGACGTCTACCCCGGCGAGGTGCTGGGCATCGTCGGGGAGAGCGGATCGGGAAAGTCCACCCTCATGCAGAGCCTGTACTTTGACCTGGAGCCCACGGCCGGCCAGGCGTTCCTGCAGAACTTCCACGAGGGAAAGAAGAGCATCTGGGACGCCTCCGCCGCCGAAAAGCGCCACATCAAGAACACGCTGATGGGCATGGTCTACCAGAACCCGATCCGCGGCCTGCGCATGGACTACTCCGCCGCCGGCAACATCGCCGAAAAGATCATCGCCGCCGGCTCCCGCAACGCCGGGCAGATGACCGAGCGCGCCAAGGAGCTGCTCTCGGCCGTGGAGATCCTCACCTCCCGCATGAGCGAGGCGCCGCGGAACTTCTCCGGCGGCATGCAGCAGCGCGTCCAGATCTCCAAGGCCCTGGCCAACAACCCCTCCCTGCTCCTGCTGGACGAGGTCACCACGGGCCTGGACCTCTCCGTGCAGGCCCGCGTGCTCGACCTCATCCGCAAGATCCGCGCGCGCTATGGCATCTCCATCCTGCTCGTCTCGCACGACCTGGCCGTCATCCGGATGCTGGCCGACCGCACCGTCGTCATGCTCGACGGCCGCATCATCGAAAAGGGCCTGACGGACCAGATCCTCGAGGACCCGCAGCAGGCCTACACGCAGCAGCTCGTCTATTCCCTGCTGTAAGAAGAAGGAGGAGCCACATGATCGCCATCAAGAACGGACGCCTGGTCCTGCCGGACCGCGTGCAGGACGGCAAGATCCTCGTCCTTGCGGACGACCGCATCCGCGGCATCGAGGACGAGATCCCGCAGGGTGCCGACCGCGTCATCGACGCGCACGGCCGCTACGTGCTGCCGGGCTTTCTCGACATCCACTCCGACCGCATCGAGCAGTTCATCCTGCCCCGGCCCACGGCCCGGTTCGACTTTGAGCTCGCCCTGAAGGAGTGCGAGCGCGAGCTCCTGCACCAGGGCATCACGACCATCTTCCACTCCTTTTCCCTCTACAAGGACGAGAAGTTCGGCAAGAGCCCCCTGCGCACGCTCCAGAGCGTGCGGGAGATGGCCGCCCTCATCCGCGACATCCACGACCGCTACCACCTCATCCACCACCGGTTCCACCTGCGGCTGGAGATCGACAACCTGGACGCCTACGACATCGCCGTGGACATGATCGAGCGCGGGCTCATCCACGAGATCTCCTTCATGGACCACTCGCCCGGACAGGGCCAGTACAAGGACCTGGCCATCTACCGCACGGCGCTGGCCAAGTACAGCGGCATGGCGGAGGAGGACTACGACTTCGAGGGATTCCTGGAGCGGGAAAAGAACAAGGAGATGCTCTCCTTTGCCCAGCTGCGGGACCTTGCGCGCCTGGCGCACAGCCGCGGCATCGCCGTGGCCTCCCACGACGACGACACGCGCGAAAAGCTCGACCTCAACCGCGAAATCGGCGTGGACATCAGCGAGTTCCCCATCACCATCCCGGCCGCGCAGTACGCCAAGTCCCTGGGCTTCTACACGGTCGTCGGCGCGCCGAACATCCTGCGCGGCGGCTCCCACTCGGGCAACATGTCCGCGGCCGAGGCGGTGCAGGCCGGCTGCGCGGACATCCTCTGCTCGGACTACTACCCGCCGGCCATCCTGCACGGGGTCTTCCTGCTCCACAGCAAGTACGGCCTGCCGCTCCCCGAGGTGGTGCGCAAGGCCACGCGCAACCCGGCGCTGGCCGTGGGCCTGCCCGACTACGGCGAGATCGCCCCGGGTCGGAAGGCGGACCTGCTCATCGTGGAGATTCTGGACAACTATCCCGTCATCACCCACGTCCTGGTGGACGGCCGCGCAACCTCGCGGGTCGAGTACAGGAGGTAAGACAATGGCAATTCTCTCCATCGAGCACCTCTCCAAGGAGTTCTATATCCACAACGCGCAAAAGCGCATCCGCTCCTGCCAGGACATCACGCTGCGCCTGCAGGAGGGGGAGTTTATCGGCATCGTCGGCCTCTCCGGCGCGGGTAAGTCCACGATCCTCAAGTGCATCCACCGCACCTACCTGGCCACGACCGGGAGCATCGTCTACGACAGCCTCGCCTTCGGCCCCATCGACCTGACCCAGGCCACCGAGCGCGAGATCCTCTACCTGCGCCGCAACGAGATCGGCTATGTCTCCCAGTTCCTGCACGTCATGCCCCGCACCACGGCCAAGGAGCACGTCATGAACGCGCTGCTGGAGCTGGGCACGGACAGCGCCGAGGCCGAGGCGCGCGCCGAGGAGATGCTGCGCTACTTCCGCCTGCCGGAGAACCTCTGGTCCCTGTACCCGAACACCTTCTCCGGCGGCGAGCGCCTGCGCCTGAACCTGGCCCACACCATGGTCAAGCAGCCGCGCCTGATGCTCCTGGACGAGCCGACCGCCTCCCTGGACAACAAGACCAAGGTCCTGGTCAAGGATATGCTCATGCAGCTCAAGGAAAAGGGCAAGAGCATGGTCGGCATCTTCCACGACCTGGAGTTCATGGACGGCCTGTGCGACAAGGTCTTCAACATCTCGGAGGGAACGCTGCAATGATTCGAGCGGATCTGCACATGCACTCCCGCGTCTCCGACGGGAGCTATACCATCGAGGAGCTGGCCCGCGAGGCGGCGGCCGCGGGCCTGGACGCCATCGCCGTGACCGATCACGACACGCTCGAGGGGGCCGGCCAGATCCCGGAGGGCCTGCCCGTGCGCGTCCTGCCCGGCATCGAGATCTCCTGCTTTGACTACGCGGCGAACCTGCGCGTGCACGTGCTCGGCTACGGCGTGCAGGACCGGGAGGCGGTCGAGCGCTTCGTCCACCCCCTGCTGCTCGCCCGGCACGAGAACTCCCTGCGCCAGATCGAGACCCTGCGCAGGAACGGCTTCTCCATCGACGAGGGCGCGCTCCACCGCGCAAACGGCCGCTACATCTACAAGCAGCACATCATGGAGCACCTGGTCAAGACCGGCCAGGCGCCGGACATGTTCGGCGACTTCTACCGCAGCGTGTTCAAGAACGGCGGCATCTGCGACTTTGACATCCAGTACCTGAACCCCTACGAGGCCGTGCGCGTGCTGCGCGCCGCGGGCGGGCTGGCGGTGCTCGCGCATCCCGGCCAGCAGCAGAACTTCGCCCTGATCCCGGCGTTGGTGCGCGCGGGCCTCTGCGGCCTGGAGCGGAACCACCCGGCCAATTCCGCCCGCGACCGCGCCCTGATCGACCGCATCGCCGGGGAGCAGGGGCTCTTCCTCACCGGGGGCAGCGACTTCCACGGCCTCTACGAGAAGAACCCCCTGGGCGTGGGCGCCTGCCTCTCTGAGCAGAGCGGCGCCGAGCGCGTCGCGGGCGGCGCGGACGCGGGGAGGGAGAGCGCATGAACCAGCAGATCATCTGCCGCCGCAGGGCGGAGGAGACGCTCTTCCCCTTCCTAAAGGAGCGGGGCGTGCGCAAGTTCCTCCTCGTGTGCGATGCGGCGTTTCCCCATCTGCGCATGGCCGGGCCCATCGCGTCCGGCCCCGTGCCCTGCGCCGTGTTCCAGGGCTTTTCCTCCAACCCGAAGTACGAGGACGTGCTCCGCGGCGTGGAGGCCTTCCGCGCGGAGAATTGCGACGCGGTCGTGGCCGTCGGCGGCGGCAGCAGCCTGGACGTGGGCAAGTGCATCAAGCTCTTTGCGCGCATGGACCCGGAGCAGGACTGCCTGGCCCAGCCCCTGCAGGAGAACGGCGTGCCGCTCGCAGCCGTGCCCACGACCGCCGGAACCGGCAGCGAGAGCACGCACTTTGCCGTCGTCTACGTAAACGGCGAAAAGCGCTCCGTCGCCAGCACGGCCGCGCTGCCGGACCTTGCGATCCTGGACGCCGACGCGCTGGACACCCTGCCCCTCTACCAGAAGAAGTGCACGCTGCTCGACGCCCTGTGCCAGGGGATCGAATCCGCCTGGTCCGTGCGCTCGACGCCGGAGAGCCGGGCCGTCGCCCTGCGCGCGGTTCGCCTGGTCCTCACCGCCATGGACGGCAGCCTGCACAACCAGCGCGAGGCCAACGAGGACATGCTCCGCGCCGCCAACCTCGCCGGCCAGGCCATCAACCAGACGCAGACCACCGCGGGCCACGCCATGAGCTATAAGCTCACCAGCCTCTTCGGCATCCCGCACGGCCGCGCGGTGGCCGTGTGCCTGCCGCACGTCCTGCAGTGCGCCCTGAACCACCCGGAGCGCTGCGTGGACGCGCGGGGCTGGGCGCATGTGCGCGGGGTTCTGGCGGACGTCGCGCGGGAGATGGGCTGCGCAGGGCCCGCGGAGCTGCCGCGCAGGCTCTGGGGCCTGCAGGCCGCGCTCTTCCGCGGCGAGCGGAGCGAGGGATTCCGCATGGACGCGCTGGACGTTCTTGCGCGGTCCGTCAACCCCGAGCGCCTCTCGAACAACCCGGTCGCCCTGGAGGAGGAGACGCTGCGCGCGCTCTATGCGCGCATCCTGGCCGGACAGCCGCCCCGCTCCTGCTGACAAAACGAAAAAAGGTCCACCCCGTGAAAAAACACGGAGCGGACCCTTTTTGGCTTTAGCGGTCCGGCGCGTAGGCGCGCTTCATGGCGTGCAGCCGGCCGAGGCGCTGGGCGGATTCCGCGCCCATCTGCTGGGAGAGCGCCACGACCAGCGCGTCCACAAGGGCCGCGGGCGCGGCCATGGAGTGGTATTCCTTGGCCTCGCCCCGGTAGACGAACAGGTTGATGTCCGCGCGCTCGCCCTCGGGGAGGAAGGCGCGGCTGGAGAAGGAGAGCGTGCGGTACCCGATCTCCCTCTGACATTGCAAAAGGATGCACCCCTCCCGCGAGAGCTTGGAAAAGCTGAAGAGCACGACGAGGTCGTCCGCGCGCACCTGGGCCAGCCCTTCGAGCACCTCGGAGCCGCCCGAGGGCAGGAGCGAGACCTCGATCCCCAGCCGGCGCAGGCGGAAGAAGAGCAGCTGGCCCAGCGACGCGGACGCGCTCTTGGCGTGGATGAAGACGCGGCGCGCGGCCAGCAGCGCCCGCACCGCCGCGGCGAACTCGCCCTCGTCCAGCCCCTCGAGCGTCTTTTGCAGGTTCTGCTGCTGGCGCGCGACCCAGGAGGAGAGGGTGAACTCCGCGCCCTCGTTCAGCGTTGCGGCGATCTTTCCCGCCGGGCCCTCGAAGGCGGCCTGGCGCATGACGACCTGCTTGAGGTCCTTAAAGTCGCTGCACCCGACGTGGCGGACAAAGCGCGAGATCGTCGCTTCCGAAAGGCCGAGGGCGCGCGCGAGCTGGCCGATGGAGGAGAAGAGAAACCCCTCCGTGTTGTTGGAAATGTAGTCCAGGATGAGCGCGTCCGCGCGCGTGAGCTGCTCGGGCATCCTGGGAAACCGAAGCTGCATGGGCCGTTTCTCCCCTTCCATGAAACAGTCTTTCCCCCTTAGGATAGCACAAATCCGCTCGGGCGGCTGCGCCGGAGCGGATTTTTTCTGTAAAGATTGTATTGCGGAGGACTACTGCACGCTCAGGAGAACCTGCACATAGTCGCCGCCCAGCGCGTGGATCTCCTTGAGCGCGCGCTTGAGCACCGTCGCCGTGCGCACGCGGAAGGGCGCTTCCTCGGAGAGCGTGATGTGGTAATTCCCCGCGAGCATCTGCGCGTACAGGTCCGAAAGGGTGACGATCTCGCCCGGGAACTCCGTGACGACGCAGCCGTACTGCACGGCCTGGTGCGTGTCGCTGCCCGAGACGACGGGCTTGCGCAGCTGCGCGCCCAGGGCATAGGTCTTCTGCTCGGTCCGCTCGCGGTCCAGGGCCAGGTCCTTGCCGTTCAGGTCCAGGAAGTCCAGGTGCATCAGGTCCTCGGCCGGAAGGTCCGGGATGTGCCCGCCCGCGCGGAAGGGGTGCGCCCCGCCCACGAGCACGGGCGCCTCGCGCAGGCAGGCCATCAGGTCGCGGAAGGGGAGAAAGTGTCCGGGTTCCTTGTTCGGCGTCAGGCTCCGGTTGAGCGCCAGGATCTCCTCGACCGGGCCGATGGAGAGGATGTGCCCGCCCTCGGCGATGTCCGTCTCCATGCCCGCGAACAGCCGCAGGCCGTTGGGCAGCACCAGGGAGTCGCCCTCCCGGCGGCTGATGGAGAGGATGTAGCCGTAGACCTCGTCGAACTGCAGGGTGTTGAAGTGTTCCGTCAGGCACAGCGCGTCCAGGCCCGCGCGCTTGGCCTCGTCAAAGAGCCAATTCGTGTACGGAATGGAAAACGGCAGCTTCTTCGCCAGCTTTCCATGGGTGTGAAAGTCGATCTTCATGAAGCCTTCCTCCTTAGAACAGTGCGGAGCCCAGCATCGCCAGCGAAATCCACAGCAGGGAGAGCGCCAGGAACAGGAAGTCGTTCGTCGTGACCTGTAGGGTCCGCAGCTTCATGCGCTTGACCTGCTTGTCGACCGCGGCATAGCGGTATCCCTTGATCTCCAGCGCCTCCACCGTCGTGCGCGAGCGCTTTGCGGTGTTGAGCATCAGCGGGTAGAAGGCCTGCATGATGATCTTGACCTGATAGACGAGGTAGCGCACCTTGCCCATCCACGTCTCGTGCGCCGGCGGATTTCCCCGCAGGCGGTAGGAGAGGAGGATGTTCTGGAATTCCTCCATCAGCATGGGCAGCACGCGGTAGGCATAGGAGATCGAAAACGACAGCCGCTCGGGACATCCGTACCACATCAGCCCGTTGGAGAGCCGGTCCGGGTCCAGGCCGGAGAACACCGTCACCGACGCGAGCGAGCAGGTCGCCACCTTCAGCGTCATCACCAGCAGCGGCACCGCCGTGGAGACGTCCCCGCCGAAGAACAGCGCCACGATGAAGAGATACCCCGTCTGCGAGAACACGCCCACCGCAAACAGCGCCAGCACCAGCCCCGCAACCCGCGCAAGCTTCGTCGTCACCAGCACCAGCAGGAAGCACGCGCCGAGGAACCACAAATCGCTTACAAACCACGGCACGAGCCCCACGACCAGATACCACGCCAGCAGCACCCGCGGGTCGAGCTTGGCGATGACGGTGTCGTCGTTGCCGTAGGCGTTCTTGAGCACCTGGGAACGCAGAAAGTCGATGGAAAACTTGTCCAATATGCTCTCGGAGAGCTTCTTTTTCATGTTCACGGTCATCTTCTCACGCCTCCGCAAAGTCCCGTTCAAACTCGCCCACCGTGTAGCACAGCGCGCGCCCGTCCAGCGCCTGGCCCATGGTGAAGATCTCCGGCGGGCGGATGCCCACGCGCTCGATCACCGCGCGGTCGCCAAAGACCGCGTCCCGCGGGCCGTCCGCCGCAACGCCCCCTTCGCACAGCACCACGATGCGCTCCGCCCACTCGCAGACGAGCTGCATGTCGTGCGTCGCGATGAGCACGGTGTCCGTGACGCCCTTTAGGTCCGTCAGCGTCCGCAGAATTTCGCGGCGGGTGGCGATGTCCAGGTTGGCCGTCGGCTCGTCCAGCAGGAGGATGCCCGGGTTCAGCGCGATGCCGATGGCCAGGCTCGCCCGGCGCATCTGCCCGCCGGAGAGCAGGCGCCCGTCCCGGTCCGCGATCTCCTCCAGACGGAAGCGCCGCAGCAGGTCCTCCGTGCGCGCCTTCCAGTCGGCCTCGCCGCGCACGCGCATGGCGTAGGCCACGTCCGCGCGCACGGAGTCCTGGATGAACATCTGCTCCGGGTTCTGATAGACCAGGGAGATGGTGCGGGAGAGGTCCTCCGTCTTCCGGCGCAGGATGCTCTGCCCGAGGAGCTGCACGTCGCCCGCCTCGGGCTTGAGCAGCCCGACCATCAGGCGCATCATCGTGGACTTGCCCGCGCCGTTGGAGCCGATGAGCGCCACCTTCTCGCCCTTGTGAATCGAAAGGTTCAGCCCGCGGAAGACCTTGCGGTCCTCGCCCTTGACCGAACGGTAGGAGACGGAGACGTTCCGCAGCGCCACGGCGGGCTCGGCCGCCTCGGTCTTCTCCGGCAGGACCTTGCCCGCGCCGCGGTAGCGCAGGGCGGAGAAGATCGCCTTGCCCTCTTCCACCGTCGTCGGCAGGGGAGAGGAGGCCGGAAGGCACCCCGCCCGGCGGAGCCGCTCCGCCGCCGTCGTCACCTGCGGCGGGAAGATGTTGCACGCCTGCAGCTCGTCCACGCGCTGCAGGGCCTCGCGCGTGGGCAGCTTCCACGCCGCGCCGCCGTCCCGCATGAGCAGCACGTGCTTGCAGTAGTCGGCGATGTACTCCGTGTGGTGCTCGATGACCAGGATCGTCTTGCCGTGCTTCTCGTTGAGCTCGCGCAGCACGCCGTAGATGCGGTCCGCGTGCGCGGGGTCGAGCTGGGCGATCGGCTCGTCCAGGATCAGGATGTTGGGCCGCAGGGAGACCGCGCCCGCCAGCGCCAGCAGGTGCGTCTGCCCGCCGGAGAGCTGGAAGACGTAGTCGTCCTCCCGCCCCTGCAGGCCGCAGAGCGCCAGCGCCTCGCGCCCCCGGTCCTCGTAGTCCTCCATGGCGTAGTTCAGGCACGCGTAGGAGGCGTCGTCCAGCGCCGTGGGCCGCACGATCTGGTTCTCAAAGTCCTGGTAGACGTAGCCGACCTTGCGCGCCAGCGCCCCGACGTCCGCCTCCAGCGTGTCCTCGCCGAAGATCTTGACGCTTCCGGAAAAATCCCCCACGAGGAAGTGGGGGATCAGTCCGTTGAGCGCCTTGCAGAGTGTGGACTTGCCGCAGCCGTTGTTTCCGACGATCGCGAGGAAGTCGCCCTCTTCCACCGTCAGGGAGACGTCCCGCAGCACGGGCGCCTCCGCAGCCGGGTAGGAAAAGGTCAGGTTTTGAATCTCGATCGCGTTCATGCCTTCTGCTCCACGGACTCTCCGCTGCGGGCCTTGATCTTGATGACCAGGATGGCCGCCACCGCAAGGGCCGCCGCAACCACCATGCCGATGGAGAACGCCGCGCCGCTCTCCGCCCAGTCCGCTTCCCAATCGATCAGGGGCAGGCCGCCGTCGGCGATCAGCGCGGAGGCCACCGCCGCAACGAACCCGATCACACACGCCAGGATCATCTTGGGGGACAGGCCGCCAAGGCTCGTCTTCTCGTCGCGGGGGCGCATGCCCAGCAGCGGCTCGATCTTGCCGTAGAGCTTGGGCACGAGGTACATCGTCGGCAGCATGCAGAACAGGATGCCGGAGAAGAGCAGGTCGTTGGCAAAGGCGAAGCCCTCGGTCGCAAACACGCTCTCCGGCAGGCCCGCAACCGCCTCAAAGTCCTCCACCGCAAACTGCACCTTACAGATGTCCACGACCGCGCCCATCGCCAGCTGCAGCCCCGTGCCCACGATGGCCGCAACGCCCACCATGGCCCGGTTCTTCGGGTCGCGCACCAGGCGGCCCGCCACGTACACGCCGATGGTCACCGTCAGGAACTTCTCCAGCTCGCCCAGGCCGCCGAACTGGCCCAGCATGATCTCACTGAAGACCAGCTCGCCCGTCGCCGCGCCGAGCGCCGCGCTCAGCGGGTCGAACAGCATCGCCAGCGTCAGCGGGATGAACAGGAAGTACTCCACCGAGAACTCCACAATCCCCACCTGGAACTTCGGAATCAGCTCCGTGAACAGCGTCGCCAAACCGTAGAGCGCCATCGTCAGGACGAATACCATGAGCTTTTGCGACTGCGTCGCCGCCTGTTTCTTCGCAAGATCCATCTTCTCTCATCCTCCTACCCTCGTTATGCTTGGGTTGCCTTGCGAATTCTATTCTGCGCCCGGATTGTCAAGATTCTTCCATGCCCATGTAAAGAGAAATAAAACTTTCACATATTTGAAAAATGAAAGTTCTTTTGAAATTTGGAGTCCCCCCAAAAAAAACAAGCGCGGGGCGCAAGCCGCAGGCTGCGCCCCGCAAGGGGGGAGGGGGCAGCGCTCACTCCGCCGCCCAGTGGTCCAGCTTCAGCAATCCCTCCTTGCTGCCCGCGAGGAAGAGGATGTCGTTGCGCTGGAAGATGTAATCCGGCGTGACGATCTCGATGACCACGCCGTTGTGCTCGATGGCGATGATGTTGAGGCCAAAGCGCGAGCGGAAGTCCACCTGCAGGACGGACATGCCCACCGCCTTTTCCGGGATCTGGATCTTGGAGACGTTGATCCGCTCGCTCAGCTGCACAAAGTCCAGCGTGCGCGAGGTCTCCAGCCGGCTGGCCAGGCGTATGGCCATGTCGCGCTCGGGGTAGACCACCTCCGCGCCGAGCTTGGCCAGGATCGTGCCGTGCTCCTCGCTCGTGGCCTTGGCGATCACCTGCGGAATCCCCATGGAGACCAGGTTCAGCGTCGTCAGGATCGAGGTATCCATCTGCTCGCCGATGCACACCACCGCGACGTCGCTGTTCTGGATGCCCGTCTCCTGCAGGGATTTTTTGTCCAGCGAGCGCATGACGTAGGCGTTTTCCGTGACCTCGCGCAGCTCGCGGATCTTTTCCTCGTCCTTGTCCAGCACGATCAGGTCCGCGCCGGTGGAGGCCAGCTCCATCGCCAGCGCATAGCCGAAGCGGCCCAGGCCGACGATTCCGTAGGTGGTCTGGTCGCTCAAAGACTTCTTGCGAAACAACATCTCTTGTCCTCCTCATTCCTCAGCCGATGGCGATATTGCCCTCGGGATAGCGCACGCGCTCGCCGCGGGTGAAGTACCACAGCGAAGCGACCGTCAGCGGCCCCAGCCGCCCAATGTACATGATCAGGATCGAGAGCACCTTTGCCCCGACGCCCAGGTCCGGCGTGATGCCCGTGGAAAGGCCCACCGTGCCAAAGGCGCTCGTCACCTCGAACAGGGCCTGCATCAGCGTGACGTCCGGCTCCAGCACGACGAAGATCCACGTGCCGCCCACAACCACCGCCGCCGCGAGCAGCGTGATGACCGCCGCCTTGCGGAAGGCGGTCGTGGGGATGGCGTAGCGGAACGCCTTTTCCGACTGGTTGGTCGCCGCGGACTTGATGCCCTTGATCAGGACGAGGAAGGTGCTGGTCTTGATGCCGCCGCCCGTGGATCCCGGGGAGGCGCCGACGAACATCAGCGCCGTGAGCACCAGCAGCCCCGCGTTGGAGAAGTTCCCCAGCGGATAGGTCGAAAAGCCCGCCGTGCGCGCGGAAACGCTGTGGAAGAGCGCGCCGAGCCACGTCACGTCCTCCGTGGCCTTGAGCAGCAGCGTGCCCACGACGATCAGGATGAGGCTCATGCTCAGGACCACCTTGGCGTGCATGGAAAACTTCTTCCAGTGCAGGCGCTTGCTCCACATCTCGCGGATGACCAGAAACCCGATGCCGCCGAAGAAGATCAGCCCGCAGGTGACCAGGTTCAGCAGCACGTCGTCCCGGTAGGGGATGAGGTTCTGGAAGTTGCCCAGGATGTCAAACCCGGAGTTGTTGAAGGCCGCCACCGAGTGGAACAGGCTGATGCCCGCCGCGTGCAGGGGCGGATAGTCCTGCACAAACACCAGGAAGCTCAGCGCCGCGCCCGTGAGCTCAAAGATCACGGTCGTGACGAAAATGCTCTTGACAAAGAGAATCACGCCCTTGCCGGAGTCCAGGTTCATGGCCTCGCGGATGAGGCTGCGGGCCTTCATGTCCACCTTGCGCCCCATGGCCACGATGATGCCCGCGCCGACGGCCGTGACGCCCAGGCCCCCGACCTGGATCAGCATCGCCAGGAAGAACTGCCCCAGCGGCGTAAACGTGTCCCCCGCGTCCACAGCGATCAGGCCCGTGACGCATACGGCGCTGGTGGACGTGTAGAGCGCGTCGATGTACTGCAGGTCCACGCCGTCCTGCACGCTGCAGGGCAGGATCAGCAGCACCGATCCGAGCAGGATCGCCAGCGCAAAGCCCGCCGCGATGATCCGCGCCGGGGATTGCGTGTGCAGAAATCTGTTCATTCGTCTCTCTCTCCATTCATGCGGTATCCCACGCCCAGCTCGTTTGCGATGTAGCGGTTTTCCCCGAGCCGGACGCCGAACTTTCTGCGGATGTTGGCCATGTTGACCTGGAGGCGCTTGACGCAGCCCTCGTCAAAATACCCCCATACGCCCTTGGCGATGGCCGAATAGGTCATCATCTTGCCGCAGTGCTCCGAGAGGAAGGCCACGATGTTGTACTCCGTCTGCGTAAGGCGCACGTCCTGGCTGCGGATGCAGACGCGCCGCGCCTCGTAGTCGATGCGCAGGTCCCCCAGGACGAACTTCGCCCCGGGCTTCCGGCCCTCCTGCGGGCCAAAGGTGCGCAGCGCCGAGCGGATGCGCGCCAGGAGCTCTGCCGAGGAGAAGGGCTTTGTCACGTAGTCGTTCGCCCCCGCGTCCAGCGCCTCGACCTTGTCCCGCTCGTTCGAGCGGGCCGACAGCACGATCACCGGCGTCCGGTTCTCCCGCCGCACCTCCCGCAGAAAGCGCATCCCGTCCGCGTCCGGCAGGCCAAGGTCCAGCAGCGCAAGGTCCGGCCGGTGCGAGGCGTAGAGCGTCAGCGCCAGCGCGCAGGTGCCCGCGCGGATGGGCTGATAGCCCGCCCCCTCCAGCAGGGTCGACAGGACCGCGGCCAGGTTTTCCTCATCCTCGATCACGAGGATCTTGTATCGGTTATTCGTCATACTTCCGCATCCATTTCTCCCTCCGTCTGCAGGGCAAAGCGGAAGACCGCCCCGCCCTCGCGCCGGTTCTGCGCGCGGATGGTTCCCCCGTGCGCCCGGACGATCGTCGCGCAGACCGAAAGCCCGATCCCCGCGCTGCGCCGGCGCCCGTCCGCCGCGCCCGCGCCCGGCGCAAGGCCGGAAAACAGCGCGCCCAGCTGCTCCTCCGGGATGCCGCACCCGTTGTCCGCCACCTCAAAGACCGCCCGGCCGCCCTGCACGCGCACGCGCAGGCAGAGCTCCGTCATCCCGGCGGCGTGCAGCACCGCGTTTTCCAAGAGGTTGATGAGCACCTGCTCGATGAGCGTCGCGTCCATGGGGATCACGACGATTTCCTCCGGAATCTCCACGCGCACGGCCTGACCCGGGCAGCGCTTGGCGAACTTGGTCATCACGGAATCGATCAGCTCGTCCAGTACCGTCGGCGCCTTGAGAATCTGCACGGCCCCCGAGTCGATGCGCGTGATGGAGAGCAGGTTTTCCACCATGCGCGTCAGCCACTCCGCATCCTCCCGGATGCCGCGCAGGATCTCCTCCTGGCGGGCGGGGGGCAGGGTGTCCCGACGATCGAGCAGCGTGGAGCTGGCGCTGTAGATGGTCGTCAGCGGCGTGCGCAGGTCGTGGGAGACCGCGCGCAGCAGGTTTGCGCGCGTCCGCTCGGCCTCGGCCTCGGCCCGCGCGGCCTCCTGCCGCTTGAGCTTTGTCGTCAGCGTTCCGGTCAGGACCGCGATCGTCAAGAGCACTCCGGCGGAGATGAGGTTCACGGGCGTGAGGAAGTCCAGCGCAAAGTACGGATAGGTGAAGGCGTAATTGACCGCCAGCGCGCCCAGCAGGGCCGACACCACGCCAAAGACGTAGCCGTCCGTGAGCAGCGAGATCAGGAACACGGCAAAGACCATCACGGTCGTGATGTGCTCCGGCACGTTCAGCCTTTGCAGCAGAACGCACAGCAGCACCGCCAGGGCGAAGATTCCCGCGGTGCACAGCGCGCCGCGCACGGCGGAGTGAAGTTTGCGCATACGGCGCCCCCCTCCTTTTGCGCCGGGGACCATTGTAGCACAGTTCCGACTAAGAAACGGCTAAGAATCCTGCCGGCGGATTCCCAGTATAGCACAGAATCGCGCGCAGCACAATCCTTGCCGTTTTCGGCCCGGAAAAGACGGAGGAGAGGGGGGGACGCTACATCCGCTTGACCGCGTCGGTCGCCAGGGCCGAGCGCTCGCACTCGTCCGCCGTCATCGTCACCTGGTAGCAGAGCGGGCTGCCCTTCATCTTCTCCGAGGCGTAGCTCAGGCCGTTGGTGCGCGCGTCCAGCAAGGGGTTGTCGATCTGGCCCGGGTCCCCGAGCAGGATGATCTTCGTGCCCGCGCCCGCGCGCGTGATGATGCCCTTGGCCTGCTTGGGCGTCAGGTTCTGCGCCTCGTCGATGATGAGGTAGGTCTTGGCCACGGACCGGCCGCGGATGAAGTTCAGCGCCTGCGCGCTGACGATCCCGCGGTCGAACAGCTCCGCCACCTTGCCCGAAAGGCTCCGCTCGTCCCGGAAGCGCTCCTTCTCGTTCTGGTCGACGAGCAGCTCCAGGTTGTCGACCGCCGGCCGGAGCAGCGGCGCGATCTTTTCGCCCTCGTCCCCCGGCAGAAAGCCGATCTCCTCGTCGAACTGCGCGTTGGGGCGGCTGATGAGGATGCGGCGGTAGGCGGGCTCGTCCGCCTCCAGCATCTCGTGCAGGCCGACGGCCAGCGCGTAGAAGGTCTTGGCCGTGCCCGCCATGCCCTTTACGATCACCAGCGGCGCGTCCTGCGCGCTCGTCATCAGCGCCTCCTGCAAAAAGGTCTGGCCGACGTTGCGCGGGGCGATGCCGTAGGGTTTCTTCTTCTTGAAGGCCAAGGGAACGATCTTCTTGCCGTCAAAGCGCCCGAGCTGCGTCTTTTTCGTGGATTGATCCGCCCGCAGGAGGAGAAACTGATTCGGGACGAGCTCCACCGGGCGCGCACAGCCCTGGTCGTCGACCTGGTAGACGTCCTCGGGCTGGATGTTCTTGCGCTTGAAGTCCTCGAACTTCTTTTCCGAGACAAAGACCTCGCACCGGCCGGTATACTGCTCCTCCTGCGCGGGGGCCTGTTCCGTTGTGAAGTCCTGCGCGGGGATGCCCAGCATCTGCGCCTTGACCCGCACCACGATGTCCTTTGTCACCAGGATCACCGGCGCCTCGCGCCGCTGCAGGCCCAGGCACACCTTCAGGATCCGGTTGTCGTTCCGGTGCTCCGCGAATCCCTCCGGGAGCGCCACGTCCACGCAGTTGACCTCCAGGCGCAGGCTCCCGCCGCCCGGCAGGGGGACGCCGTCGGGAAGGCTGCCCGCCCGGCGCAGGGTCTCCAGGAAGCGGATGGCCTGGCGGGCGTTTGCGCCCCGCTCGCCCTCGCTGTTCTTGAGGCCGTCCAGCTCCTCCAGCACGGCAAGGGGCAGCACCACGCGGTTGTCCTCAAAGCAGCGGAGCGCGTGCGGCGCCTGGATGAGCACGTTCGTATCGAGCACGTAGGTTTTCTGCATGTCTTTCCCGGTCCTTTCTGTCGTCGTTTTCCCCTGCGCAAAAAACGCAGCCGGCTCCCCCGGAGGCGGGCGCGCGCAGCGGCGCGCGGTCCCGCAGGGGAAACCGGCTGCGTGAACCGCCCCGGCAGGGGGCGGGATTGCGGTCTTGCCGCACGGCGGCAGGGGATAGGGGCATGGACATCTCCCTCCCGATGGGATTTCACAGCTCCAGTCTAGCGCCGCATCCTGCGGCCTTTTGCCAAGCCTGCGTTAAGAATTTGCAAATTTGCGGGCCGGCGGCCGGACGCGCTCCTGCACAGCCCCGAAAAGGGGGAACGGCGTCATTCGGTTTTTTATGTTTCTGGAAAGTCGCTTGCTTTTTTCCCCAATTTGATTTATGATAGTCTAGGAGTTCTAGGAGAGAACGTTTTCTCTCCTGCAAAAAGTCGTTGCAAGCATGTCCTGCATGCAGGCATGAAACTACAAAAAAGGAGAAGGAAGCTATGGCACAGATCGATCTGAGCAAGTATGGCATCACCGGCACGGTGGAAATCGTGCACAATCCTTCCTATGAGGAGCTCTTTAAGGAAGAGACCCGCCCCGAACTTACGGGCTATGAGAAGGGCCAGGTCAGCGAGCTGGGCGCCGTCAACGTCATGACGGGCGTGTACACCGGCCGCTCCCCCAAGGATAAGTTCATCGTCATGGACGACACCTCCCGCGACACCGTGTGGTGGACTTCCGACGCCTACAAGAACGACAACCATCCCGCCTCGGAAGAGACCTGGAAGGTCGTCAAGGACATCGCCCTGAAGGAGCTGTCCGGCAAGCGCCTGTTCGTCGTGGACGCCTTCTGCGGCGCCAACAAGGACACCCGCATGGCCATCCGCTTCATCGTGGAAGTCGCCTGGCAGGCCCACTTCGTCAAGAACATGTTCATCGCCCCCACCGAGGAGGAGCTGGCCAACTTCGAGCCGGACTTCGTCGTCTACAACGCCTCCAAGGCCAAGGTGGAGAACTACAAGGAGCTCGGCCTCAACTCCGAGACCGCGGTCGTCTTCAACCTCACCAGCCGTGAGCAGGTCATCCTCAACACCTGGTACGGCGGCGAGATGAAGAAGGGCCTCTTCTCCATGATGAACTACTACCTGCCGCTCAAGGGCATTGCCTCCATGCACTGCTCCGCCAACACCGACCTCAACGGCGAGAACACCGCCATCTTCTTCGGCCTGTCCGGCACCGGCAAGACCACCCTGTCCACCGATCCCAAGCGCCTGCTCATCGGCGATGACGAGCACGGCTGGGACGACAACGGCGTCTTCAACTTCGAGGGCGGCTGCTACGCCAAGGTCATCAACCTGGACAAGGAGTCCGAGCCCGACATCTACAACGCCATCAAGCGCAACGCGCTGCTGGAGAACGTGACGCTGGACGAGAACGGCAAGATCGACTTTGCGGACAAGTCCGTCACCGAGAACACCCGCGTCTCTTACCCGATCACCCACATCGAGAAGATCGTGCGCCCGGTGTCCGCCGCTCCCGCCGCCAAGAACGTCATCTTCCTGTCGGCCGACGCCTTCGGCGTGCTGCCGCCGGTCTCCGTTCTGACTCCGGAGCAGACCCAGTACTACTTCCTCTCCGGCTTCACCGCCAAGCTCGCCGGCACGGAGCGCGGCATCACCGAGCCCACCCCGACCTTCTCCGCGTGCTTTGGCCAGGCGTTCCTGGAGCTGCCCCCGACCAAGTACGGTGAGGAGCTGGTCAAGCGCATGGAGGCCAACGGCGCCAAGGCGTACCTGGTCAACACCGGCTGGAACGGCACCGGCAAGCGCATCTCCATCAAGGACACCCGCGGCATCATCGACGCCATCCTCAGCGGCGCCATCCTGACCGCCCCCACCAAGAAGATCCCCTACTTCGACTTCGAGGTTCCCACGGAGCTGCCGGGCGTGGATCCCAAGATCCTGGATCCCCGCGACACCTACGCCGACGCGGCCGAGTGGGATGCCAAGGCCAAGGACCTTGCCTCTCGCTTCATCAAGAACTTCACCAAGTACGAGAGCAGCGAGGCGGGCAAGAAGCTGGTCGAGGCCGGCCCCAAGCTCTAATTCGCATCCACAAAGACACGCAAACCCCGGGGAGCGGCGCACATGAGCGCCGCTCCCATTTTTTATAAAAGGAGGAGATTGCATGCTCGCCATCCGCCCCTACCGGCCGGAGGACTTTCCCGGCATCGAGCGCGTGCACGACAGCGCGCGCCGCGTCGAGCTCCGCTATGCCGGGCTCGAGGACGCCTTCCTGCCCCTGCGCATCGCCGCCGAGCGGGAGGACCTCTTTGCCTATCCCGGCCTGTTCGTCGCCGAGCTCGGCGGGGAGATCGCTGGCTTTGCCGCCTGCACGCAGGAGGAGCTCGCCTGGCTCTACGTCGACCCCGCGCACTTCCGCAAGGGCGTCGGCCGCGCGCTCGCCGAGCACGCCCTGCAGCGCTTCCCGGGCATCCGGCGCGTCGAGGTCCTTTCCGGCAACGCGCCGGCCAAAGCGCTCTATGCGCGCCTGGGCTTTGTCACCGCCGCCACGGAGCGCGGCAGGATGCCTGGCAACGAGGCCTTTTCCGTGCAGGTCGACTGCATGGAGCGACGCTGACCGGTTTGTCTTTCCATTCCCGCGCGCCTGTGCTATACTGAGGGGGCAAGAAACACAACTCCATGCCCGACACAGAACACAGGGAGGACAATCGGCCATGATCGCATTTGCAAAGGACTACCTGCGCGACAGAATCTACGCCTGCTGGATCGGCAAGAACATCGGCGGAACCCTGGGCACGCCCTACGAGGGCACGCACGACCTGCTGGACATCCAGGGCTTCGCCTCCAAGGCGGGCGAGCCCCTGCCCAACGACGACCTGGACCTGCAGCTCGCGTGGCTCCGCGCCGTGGATGAGCTCGGCCCGCAGAACATCACCTCCAAGGCCCTGGCCGAGTATTGGCTCAGCTACATCACCCCGAACTGGAACGAATACGGCATCGGCAAGGCCAACCTGCGCGCCGGGCTGCCCGCGCCGCTGTCCGGCTGGGTGAACAACGAGGAGTGGCGCAACTCCAACGGCGCCTGGATCCGCACGGAGGTCTGGGCCTGCCTGTATCCCGCGCTGGTCGAGAAGGCCATCCGCTTCGCCTACGAGGACGCCAGCGTCGACCACGGCCTGGGCGAGGGCACCTGGGCGGCCATCTTCGTCGCCGCCATGGAGAGCGCCGCCTTTGCCATCTCCGACATCCCCGCGCTGATCGGCATCGGCCTGGGCAAGATCCCGGAGGACTGCCGCGTCGCCCGCAGCGTCCGCCTCGTGGCCGACGCCTACGCCAAGGGCACGCCCTGGCAGGAGGTGCGCCAGGCGCTCGTGGAGGACAGCCGGGACCTCGGCTGGTTCCAGGCCCCGGCCAACGTGGGCTTTGTGGTCCTCGGCCTGCTCTACGGGGAAGGGGACTTCAAGCGCTCGCTGCTGCTGGCCGTGGACTGCGGCGACGACACGGACTGCACCGGCGCAACACTCGGCGCGCTGCTCGGCATCCGCGGCGGCATGGCCGTCATCCCGGAGGACTGGCGCGCCTACATCGGCGACGGCATCAAGAGCATCTGCCTGACAAACGGCCACGGCGCCTTCCCCACGGACTGCACGCAGCTGACGGACTGCATCTGCAACCTGCTGCCCACCACCCTGCGCACGCCCCACGCCGCGCTCCTGCGCGGGGAGGCGGAGGTCGTGCTCGCAGAGGCGACGGACCTTTCCGACGCCGCGCCCGAGCGCTTCCAGGGCCGGGACTTCGCCAAGGCGCTGGCCAGCCGCAAGCCGGACTCCTTCACCGCCGAGGGGCTCTATGTGGACGCGCTCGTCGAGTTCGAGGGCCGGCCGGAGATCTGCCCGGGCGGCGCGCTCCACGGCCGCGTGACCCTCACCCCGCACACGCTGCCCGAGCAGAAGAACTTCTGCCTGCGCTTCTTCGCACCCGAGGGCTGGCAGGTGAACGGCCCGCGGAGCCTCTTCACCTCCGCCGCGCACTCTGCCTTTACCGGGCACGCGAGCGCAGAGTTCACCATCGTCGCGGGCGAGCGCGTCGAGGCGCTCAACCGCGTGACGCTGGAGATCTCCTGCCCCGGCCGCCCGACCCCGCTGCTGCTCTCCCTGCCGATCCTGGGCTAGGGGAGAGAAAGGAGCGTGCGAACCATGAAAAAGATCCCGGACGTCCTCGAGCACGGCGTGATCTACCAGATCAACCTGCGCGCCTTTACGCCCGAAGGGACGCTGAACGCGGCCGCCAAGATGCTGCCCCACCTTAGAGAAATCGGCGCCGACATCGTCTATCTCTGCCCGGTCGTCTGCGCGGACGGCAGCGCGGATGTGGCGGGCTGGTCCGACCGGCAGCGCGCCTCCGGGTTCCCCAACCCGAAGAACCCCTACCGCATCGCGGACTACGCCAACGTCGATCCCGAGTACGGCACGAACGAGGACCTGCACCGGTTCGTCGCCGCGGCGCACGCGCTCGGGCTCCGGGTCCTGCTCGACCTGGTCTACTTCCACTGCGGGCCCAATGCGGTCTTCCTCGCGGAGCACCCGGATTTCCTCCTCCGCGACGCCGGCGGTGCGCCCGCGGTCGGGGCGTGGCGCTTCCCGCGGCTCAACTTCGCCTCGCAGGCGCTGCGCGAATTCCTCTGGGAGAACATGGCCCTTTTCGTCCGCGACTACGGCGTGGACGGATACCGGTGCGACGTCGGCGACCAGGTCCCGCTCGACTTCTGGGCGGAGGGCGTGCGCCGCCTGCGGGCGCTGCGCCCCGACGTCCTGATGCTCAACGAGGGCGCAAACCCCGACGCGCTCGACATGTTCGACCTCAACTACAGCTGGGTCTTCCGGAACGCGTTTTCCGACTGCGTCGAGGCGGGCAGGCCGGCAAGCGAATTTGCCGCGAAGGTGCAAACGCTGTGCGCCGAGGGGCTCCGCAACACCTACCGCTCCATCTTCTTCCTGGACAACCACGACACCGCGAGCGACGACTACGACAACCGCCTGGAAAAGCGGATCGGCTTTGCGGCCATGAACCTGGGCCTTGTGCTGAACTTCCTGCTGCCGAACGTGCCGTTCCTCTACAACGGCGCGGAGGTCGCGGATGAGAACCGCCACTCGCTCTGGGCGAACCGCTTCTGCGGCGCAAACCTGGTGATCGACTGGCAGAACGCGTGCACCGAAAGGGGGCGGCAGCGCCTCGCCCTCGTGCGCGCGCTGCGCGCCCTGCGCGAGCGGCCGGAGTTCGGCCTCAGCGCCGGCCTGGAATTCGTGGACGCCGGCGAGGCCTTGGTCTTCCGGCGCTGGCTGGGCGGCCGCGCCGCGGCGGTCCTCGCCAACCCCACGGACCGCGACCTCGCGGTCGCGGCGGACCTGGCGGCGCGCAGCCCCTCGGTGCTGCTCTCCGACGGCGCGGCCGTCGACTGCGGCGGGGCGGGGCGCGTGCAGGCGACGCTGAAGGCGCACGGCTACGCAGTCCTCGCGCTCTGAGCGGCATGGAACGGACAAAGAGCGGGGGGAGGAAATCCGATGCCCATCGACACGAAGCGCATCATCGCAAATGCGCTCGAGGAAATGCTCCGCAACAAGAGCATTGACAAGATCACCGTAAGTTCCCTGATCGAAGCCTGCGGCGTCTCCCGGCAGACGTTCTACTACCACTTCCGCGACCTCATGGACGTGCTGGAGTGGCTGGCCCAGCAGGACGCCCAGAAGCTGGCCGAGCGGAGCATGCAGGCCGAAACGACGCACGAGGCGCTTCACGCGTTCCTCTCCTACGCGGTGGAGAACCACGCGCTCCTGCGCCGCCTTCTGGAGTCGCAGCGGCGCGCCCAGATCGAGACCATCCTGGCCGACCTGGTCACCGCCTACCTGTGGGAGGTGGCGCGGCACAGGCAGATCGCCCTGCCCGAGGACTCCGCGGAGGTCGAGGCGGCCATCCGCTTCAGCGTCTACGGCCTGGTCGGCATCCTGCTGACCTATGGCGGCAAAAAGGACCTCGATCAGGAACGCCTCATCCAGTGGATGGAGACGCTCCTGACCGCCATCTTTCAAAGCATGGAGAAAAAGAACGGAGCTTGAGCAGCCGCTCAAAAAAACCGCCCAGCCGCGATTTGCACGCGGCTGGGCGGTTTTTCGTCAGCCGAGGTAAAAGCCCGTGCGCCGCGTCAGCTCCATGTAGTGCTTGTACAGGATGCCGAACCGGTGCAGATACCCGCGCTGCCAGGGCTTGGCCTTGCCGCAGAAGTGGAGGACCGCGGTGTGCGCCATGACCCAGTCCAGGTCGCGGATGCCCGCGCTGCGCAGCAGATAGGTGTTGTAGTTGCGCGCGTCGTAGTTCCAGACGTAGTCGTCCAGCGCGAGGATGCGGCTGGCGTAGAGCGCGTTGAGGATGTCCTGGTCCGGCAGGACCAGCTCCTTGGCGTGCTCCTGCGCGTAGCGGAAGATCGCCTCCGGCTGGATCTCGCGCCGGCCGGCCTCCAGGTCCATCAGCAGCACGCCGGAGTTGAAGTATTCCCGGTCGGTCTTGAGCCGCACCTGGTTGAGGTTGTGTACGAGCTCCGTCTTCCCCGTGTGCGAGGCCGCCGCAAACAGGTGCCCCGCGAGGTCTAGGTCCCAGAGCGGGCGCAGGGAGTTGATCACCAGCGTGTCCGGGTCCAGGTAGAGCGCGCGGTCCAGCCCCTCGGGCAGGAGGTGCGGCGCGAGCAGGCGGTAGTACATCGCCTGCGGGTATTGCCGCGTGACGGGCGCGTTGGCAAAGACCGCGCCGTCCACCTCCACCGGGCGCAGGGAAAAGCCGAACAGCGCGCACTGCCGCTCCACAGCGCCCAGCGGTTCTGCGGGAATGCCGTCGTGCAGCAGGCAGATCTCCATGCTTTCGCCCGGATGATTGACGTGCAGCGAGGTCAGCAGCACCTGCAGCGGGGGAAGATAGGCCTCGTCCAGCGTCACGAGGATGCGCATCGCTTCCATGTGCGCCTCCTTACAGCCGATTGCTCAGCAGCGAGAGCGCGTAGAACAGGCTGTCCATGCCCAACGCGATCAGGTACGCGCCGATGATCCACCCGCTCGAGAGGATGGAGAGCACGGGGTTGGCCAGCAGCAGGACGCCCAGCACGAGCCCCAGGATGTTCAGCACCAGCGAAAACCAGAACGCGGCGCTCCCGGAGGTCATGCGGGTGAACGGCAGCTGCGCCAGGCGCGAGATGCAGTGCGCCAGGAACCAGATCGGGAACAGCGTCGCGACGAGCCACGCGCCGGCCGAGAGGTTGAAGAGGATCAGGATGCCCGCGATCACGCTCAGGATGCCCGTCACCAGCGAGACCACCGGCCCAAAGCCCGTGCGCCGCTCCATCTTGGCGTAGAAGACGATGTCCGCAATGCCCGTGATGAGCGCGATGGCGCCATAGACCGCGGCGATCCCGCCGAGCACAGACGAGGGATGGAGAAACGTAAACAATCCCAGAAGAATCAGAAGAATGCCCAAAATGAGCTCCACAATGCCGAGAGCCCTTCCCTTTTTCATCTGTCAAAACCCCTTTCTGACGATCTTTCTGAAACCCAGTATACCTCGCCCCGCGCTTTTTTTCTATGGACAAAGACCGGAAAGTGTCTGCTTTTGCGACACTTTCCGGTCTTTGGGAAAAAGCGGGGGAGGGCGCTCAGGGCGGCGGCGCCTTGCCGCGCGCCCGCGCGCGGTACTGCGCGGGCGTGAGCCCGACCTCCGACTTGAAGAGCCGGCTGAAGCGCGACAGGTCCACATAGCCCACGCTGGCCGCGATCTGCGCCACCGGGAGCGCGGTCGTCTCGAGCAGGTGCTTGGCCCGCTCCAGCCGCAGGCCCCGCACGTACTGCACGAACGTGCTCCCCGTGTAGCGCTTGAACAGATAGCCGCAGTAGTTGGTGCTCAGGTAAAAGATCCTGGAGAGCTCGGTCAGCGTCAGGGGCGTGCAGTAGTGCGCGTCGACGTAGCGCTTCAGGTCGTTGAAGTGCACGTTCTCCGTTTCCCCCTCCGGCGCGCCCTTGTCCGCGGCGGGCGCGCGCCGGCTGCGGGCAAGGGTCCGGTACAGCTGCTGCAGGAGGGACTGGAAGTGCTCCTCCTGCACGGGCTTCAGGCAGTAGTCATAGACCCGGAGCCGCAGGGCCCGCTGCGCGTATTCGAACTTGCGCGCGCCGCTGACGATCACGAACACGATCTCGGGCCGCCGCTCGCGCACGGAGCGGATCAGCTCCAGGCCGGACAGGGCCGGCAGCTCGACCTCCGTAAAGACCACGTCCGGCTGCAGGCGGAGGATCTCCTTGCGCGCGCGCACCGGGTCGGAGCTGGAGCCGATCAGCCGGAAGCCCTGGGGCTCCAACGGGTGCGCCTGGAGGAGGGCAGAGAGGAACGAGCTGTCCGCGTCCACCCAGTAGATTCTGTACATAGGCTCCTCTCTTCATTCGACAGTTTCGGCTGCGCGCAAGGTCCCGGCCGGGCGCCCCCGGACAAAAGACGGCAAGACAGGCGCGCGTTCCCTCGAAACCGGCAGGTCGAGGGCCGCGCGCGTTCTGCGCTCTTTTTGCAGATTTTCGTTCATCCATGACGAAAAGCAATAAACCAATAAATAAGATAGACGATGTTCTATAATGCATGCAAGGAATATTCTGAAAATTGGATGAAAAACATTGATTTTGCCATTGGCTTTGTTGATTTTGCCATTGATTTTCTGAAAATGAATCTGAAGACTCCCAAGCCCACATCATTGCGCAGTCCATCGAAATGCGCCGGCAATCTTTTCCGGGAAAGGCGAAGGTTCTGCGGCATCTGCACATTCGAAGGCACATAGAAATTTGCACAAGGGAATCCGGACTGGCAAAGCGAAGAAAGCGGCTCGACTGCATCGGAGAGGGCGGAAAAGGCCCGAAAAGAGACAAAAACAAGGGGGCGCGGCAAAAAAATAAGCGGGCAGACGCCCTCCGGCAGCGGCTGATTTCGAAAAAAACGGAGGAGGTGCGCAATGAGCACTGGATCGTACAGCATATCCAAACCCAAGGGCGCAAAACCATTCTGGACGGCGCGACGGCAGACGGGCCTCAAGATGTTTCTGCTGGTGCTGCCCATGCTTGCGCTGGTCTTCGTCTTCAGCTACCTGCCCCTGCTCGGCTGGTGCTACGCCTTTGCCGACTACGTCCCGGGCCGCTCCGTCTTTGCGCTGGACTATGTGGGCCTGACCTATTTCAAGATGATGTTCTCGGGCGTCGGCTATTTCCCGACCGTCATGCGCAACACGCTCGTGCTGAGCCTTGCGGGCATCCTGCTCTCGCCCCTGCCGGCGATCCTGGCCATCATGGTCACGCAGCTGAGCGGCGGCTGGACGGGGCGGTTTCAAAAGACGATCCAAACCGCGACCTCGCTGCCGAACTTCATCTCCTGGGTGCTGGTCTACTCGCTGTTCTTCGCCCTGTTCAACACGAGCAACGGCGCGGTGAACCAGATCCTGCTGAGCCTGGGCGTCATCGAGAAGCCGACGAACATCCTGATCAACGCGGACCTGGCCTGGGCGTTCCAGATCTGCATCAGCGTCTGGAAGAACTCCGGGTGGAACGCCATCATCTACTTTGCCGCGATCACCGGCATCGACCAGGAGCTCTACGACGCGGCCGACGTGGACGGCGCGGGCAACTTCCAGAAGATCCTGCACGTGACGGTCCCGGGCCTGATGTCGACGTTCTTCGTGCTGCTGCTGATGTCGATCGCCAACATGCTCAGCAACGGCTTTGAGCAGTACTATGTGTTCCAAAACGCGCTGACGATGAACAAGCTGGAGGTCCTGGACACCTATATTTACAAAATCGGCCTGTCCAATCTGCAGTTCTCCCTCTCGACCGCAATGGGCATCTTTAAGTCGCTGGTGAGCATCGTGCTGCTGACCCTCGCCAACCTCGCCTCCAAGGCGATCCGCGGCGAATCCATCTTCTGAAAGGAGGCAGAGACGGCATGAGCAGACAAACCAAATCCCTGAGCAGCAAATTCTTGCGAGGTCTGAACTTCTTTCTCCTCATCGTCTTTGCGTTCCTGTGCGTGTACCCGCTGTACTTCATCTTCATCAACTCCATCAGCGGCGCGGACGCGGTGGTCCGGGGCGTGTACATCCTCCCGGAGGACTTCTCCCTGGAGTTCTACAAGTCCCTGCTGCAGATGCCCAACATCCCCAACAGCATCGTGGTCTCCGTGGCCAGGACCGTCCTGGGCACGGCGCTGACCGTGATCTGCTCCTCCTTCCTGGGGTACATGGTCACCCAGAGCGAGCTGCCCATGCGCAAGTGGGTCTATCGCTTCGTGGTCGCGACGATGTACTTCAACGCCGGGCTGATCCCCTGGTACATCCTGATGGTGAACCTCGGGCTGAAGAACAACTTCCTGCTCTACATCCTGCCAAGCGCGGTCGGCGCGTACTATGTGGTGCTGTCCAAGACGTATATCGAGTCCATCCCGGCCTCCGTGGAGGAATCCGCCAAGATCGACGGCGCGGGCGTGCTGACCATTTACGCGCGGCTCATCCTGCCCATGTCCATGCCGATCATCGCCTGCCTGATCGTGTTCTGCGCGGTGAACCAGTGGAACGCCTGGTCGGATAACTTCTACCTCGTCTCGGACCCCAAGCTCTCCACGCTGCAGTACCAGCTCTACATGAACCTGGCCAACGAGAGCTCCAACGTCACCAACACGACCTCCAGCTCCAGCCTGCTGCGCTCCAAGGCCACCACGGAGCTCGGCCTGCGCTACGCGCTGAGCATGCTGACGGTCCTGCCCATCATCCTGGTCTACCCCTTTATGCAGAAGTACTTCGTAAAGGGCATCATGCTGGGGGCTGTGAAGGGATAGGCATCAACGGCCCAAGGCCGTGCTGCAATACACATTATTTAAGGAGGGTGTTTTCATGAAGACCAAACGATGGCTGGCCCTGACCGTGGCGCTCCTGATGCTGTTTGTCACCGCGTGCAGCGCGGCGCCGGAGAGCACGACCGCCCCGGAAGACGGCGTGCCCTCGGGCGAGGCGTCCACAGAGGCCCCCGCGGACGGCGGCCAGGACAGCGGCATGGAACCCGTCACCCTGACGGTGCAGGGCAACATCGGCGGCTCCGATTACATGGAGAACGGCATCATGGAGGACGCCGTCGCCCAGTACATCCGCGAGAACACGGGCATCTCCATTGACCTTGTCATGCTGCCCGACTCCGGCGACTCGCAGAACCGCCTCAACGCGATGATCGCGGCAAACGACCTACCCGACGTCTTCTGCATCAACGGCGGCGACGCGCAGCTCAACAGCCTGATCGAGGGCGGCCTCATCTACGCGCTGGACGACTACATCGCAGACTATGCCCCGAACCTGAACGCGGACAACAACGCCCAGGCCATGATGGCGGCCAACCGCCTGGATGCCCCGGACGGCAAGCTCTACAAGATCGGCCTGAACAAGGGCTATTGGGACAGCGCAGGACTCGGCCCGCAGCGCGGCTACTACATCCGCTGGGACCTGTATCAGCAGCTCGGCTATCCGCAGATCACCACCACGGACGAGCTCTGCGAGGTGCTGGCGCAGATGCAGGCGCTGGAGCCGCAGAACAAGAGCGGACAGCCCACCTATGCGGCCGGCGCCTGGAACAACGGCATCCCGGACTCCATCCTCTGGCCGCAGGCGCTCATGATGGGCTACTCCACCGGCCCGGACAACATCCTGGCCGTGGACATCGAGACCCGGGAGATCCTGCCCACAAGCCCCCTCAAGGACACGTCCTCCTATGTGTGGCAGGCGCTGCGCTGGGCCAACAAGCTCAACCAGCTCGGCGTGTTCGACCCGGACTCCTTCACGCAGACCTACCAGAACTACATGGATAAGTCCGGCGCGGGCAACTACCTGATGACGGTGCTCACCTGGACCGCCGGCAGCGCCAACGCCAACTTCATCACCGACGGCACGCCGGAAAAGCAGATGATCTGCCTGCCCTCGAAGGACTTTGGCTACAAGAACGTCACGCTCTTTGACAACATGGTCAAGGGCGAGCGCCAGTGGGTCGTCGCCAAGACCTGCGAGACGCCCGAGCGCGCCGTGCAGCTGCTGGACTTCCTCTCTTCTTTTGAGTTCTCGCGCATCGCGCACGATGGCGTGATCGGCTCCAACTGGGACATGGTCGACGGCAAGGCGACCATCATCAACGAGGACTTCATCGGCATGAACGAGGAGGAGACCATCGAGAACAGCCTGGAGACCGGCGCCCGCATCTTCCGCCTGTTCTGCGGCTACGCCAGCGCGACGATCAACCCGGAGGACGGCCAGTCCGTCGACCTGCTCTCCGACGCCTTCCCGCTGACCGAGACGCACGAGGACTTCCTCGCCCACTACGACAAGGACAGCATGAACGACGTGTACATGGACGGCATGAACACCTACACCAACTCGACCCTGATCACCTGGGGCACCCTGCCGGATGAGCTGCAGACCTATGCCACAAACCTGCGCGACTACCTGAACCAGGGCTATGTCGCGTGCATCCTGGCCGAGGACGACGCCGCCTTTGAGGCCCAGCGCGACGAGCTGATCGCGGGCCTGGATGCCTACCGCGTCGACGAGATGTACCAGTTCTACTACGACAACGCCATGCAGAACGACGAGCAGCTCCAGGCGGTCTACGATCTCCTGGGCGAATGAGCGCAGCGCGGAAGGGGCGGCCCCGGAGGGACCGCCCGCTTCCCCCGCGCGCCCCTTGTTAGGAGGATTTCCGAATGAGCAAGCGAATCGTGGGCGTCAGCCCCTGGTCCCCGCGGGACGGCGTGGATTACGACCTGATGAAGGCCGCGGGCATCGAGTGGGTGCGCCAGAATTCCGAGTTCCCCTTTGGCCGGAGCGAGGAGGACATCACCCCTTCGTACACGCGGTGGTTTGCCCGCTACAAGGAGGCCAAGGCGGCCGGCATGAAGCAGGCCTGCGTCTCGCCGATCCCGGCGGGCTTCCGCTACAACCCGGAAACCGGCAAGCGCCAGACCTACCGCGCGATTCCCGACTGGGCAGGCTCCTTTGACAGCGACCGGTTCTACGAGGTGACCTACCGTGCGGCGAAGAAGCTGGCGGAGGACACGCGCGGCTACATCGACCTGTGGCAGGTCTCCAACGAGATGGACATCCTCGAGTTCCACGGCGAGATGACCCTGGAGCAGGCGGCGCGCTACCTGGTCGCGCAGGCCGAGGGCCTGCGCGCCGGCAACCCGCAGGCAAAGCTGGGCATCAACCCGGCCAACGCGACCTCGCCGGAGGCCCGCGTCCTGTACGACGCCTGCTACCGGGACCATCCGGACCTCATGGATTACGTCGGCGCGGACGGCTACTACGGCTCCTGGGCGCCGGGCAAGGTGCAGGACTGGGTCGAGGTGATCGACTATCTGCACGACCTGACGGGAAAGCCCGTGCTCATCAACGAATGGGGTTATCCCTCCACCGGCGGCGCGCCCGACCCGGACGGCCCGGCCAAGCCCTGCGACGGCGGCCATTTCCGCAACGCCTGGCGCAAGGGGCAGTCCGAGGAGGAGCAGGCCGCCTACGTCGCGGCCGGCGTGCGGCTCCTGCTGACGTACCCGAACTGCATGGGCTTCCTCTTCTACTCCTGGGGGGACGACGAGATCTGCTGGCACTGCGGCAAGCCCAACTGCCCCTCCGAGTGCTCCTGGGGCCTGACCGATGGCAAGAACCATCCCAAGCCCGCGTACTACGCCATGCAGGAGAACGTGCGCAAATACAACCACTGACAAGACGGAAAGGATGGAATCGCTATGCACATTCTGCCCAAGGAAGGCCGCTTCATCGCGGGCGTGTGCCATGCCCGTGAAAAGCTCGACTGCATCGCGGCCGCCAACATCCGCTGGAACCGGGAGGACGTTCCCTTTCCCTTCCAGCCCGGAAAGTTCGGGGAACTGACCCCGGCCTACATCGCCTACCGCGACAAGGTGCGGCGCTGCGCCGCGCGAGGCCTGAACACCATGTGCGTCACGCCCTATCCCAAGGCGTTCGCCCAGTTCGGCGTGGACCCGGCCTCGGCCGAGGGCCTGGCCGTCGTGGAGGAGACGCTCCGCTGGATGGCCGCGGACCTGAAGGCCGCGGGCCTGCGCGGATACCAGATCACCAACGAGCTCAACGTGTTCCACTTCCGCGTCCCCCTGACGATGGAGCAGGTTCCCGCCTTCCTCATCGCGGGCATCCGGGGCGTGCACGCCGGCGATCCGGACGCGATCCTCGGCTATAACAGCGCGGGCGTCGGCCCGGAGGTGCAGGCCATGATCGAGCAGGTCCGGCCCTATCACGACCTGGTGGACTACATGGGCGTGGACTCCTACTGCGGCACCTGGTCCGACGGCGAGCCCGACGACATCCTCGGCGAGATCGACGCCACCTACGACGCCGTGGGCCTGCCGGTCCTGGTGCAGGAGTTCGGCTTCTCCAGCGCGGGCGAGATCTACACCCCCGAGGAGGCCCTGGCCTACGTCCGCTCCACGGGCTTTGACAGCCTGGAGGCCGTCTACGAGAACCCCGAGGCCTTCCTGGAGCGCATTCCCTACGCCCTGGCCAAGCGCGTGCTGGAGAGCCCGCGCCAGGAGTGGGCGAAGAACGCGCTCGGCTACATGCCGCACCTGCTGCGCAAGTGGCCGGGCGGCAGCAAGAAGTACCGCCACACGGCCGAGGGGCAGGCCGCCTTCCTGGACGAGGCGCTGGGCAAGATCCTGGCGCATCCGCACGTGTGCGGCGCGTTCGTCTACAGCTGGAGCGACCCGGACGTCTGCTTCAACTGCCGCTATCCGAACTGCCCCTGCGAGACCGCCTGGGGCATCACCACGCCGGACGAAGAACCCAAGCCCGCCTACTACGCGGTGCAGAAGCATTTCGCAACCGTGTAAATGCATCGGAACCGCCCTCCGGAATTTCTCCGGGGGGCGGTTTCGGATGGAGCCCCCGTTCTCTGCAATCCGCAGCGGCGGCGTGCGGAATGTTTTTCGAAACCATGCAAGTTGCATGGTTTCGAAGCGTGTCGGCTTTGTCGACACGCAAGAACCGCCCTCCGGATTTTTCCGGAGGGCGGTTCTTGCGTGCGGGGCGGCGTCGTTTCATAGAGAAAACGAATGCAAGCAAATAAGGTATAGGTATTGGACGAGAAGCGCGGGCGATTCTATAATGAATCCAAGAATCCGAACCCAGATGGCCATCCGCTCCAACGACGCGGCGGGCGCACGCGCGCCGCCGCACCCAACAGGAGGAACCACCCCAATGAAGAAATTCCTATCCCTTGTGCTCGCAGCGACGCTGCTCCTTTTGATCCCCGGCTGCCAGAGCGGGGGAGAGGCCGCCGCGCCCTCCCCGACGGAGCCGCCCGACTCGACGCCCGAAACCCCGGCGGAGTCCGCCGCCCCGATGGAGTCCGCCGCCCCGGCGGAGTCCGCCGCCCCGGCAGGGTCCGGGGATGCGCCGTCCAGCCCTGCGCCCACGGCGAGCGGGGAGAGCAACGTGCTCATCGCCTACTTCTCCTGGGCGGAAAACGCCGTCCTGGAGGGCGACGTGGACGCCGTGACCTCGCCCAGCGTCCTGGCCCCCGGAAACGTGCAGCAGCTCGCGGGCTGGGTGCAGGAGGAGACCAGCGGCGACCTCTTCTCCATCCAGGTGACGGACCCCTATCCCAGCGACTGGGACGCGTGCCTGGAGCGCGCCAACCAGGAGCGCGGCGACGACGCCCGTCCGGCGCTCGTCCGGCGCGTGGAGAACCTGGACCAATACGACGTGGTCTTCCTCGGCTACCCCAACTGGTGGTACGGCGTGCCCATGGCGCTGCTCACCTTCCTGGAGGAGAACGACCTCTCCGGCAAGCAGGTCTACCTCTTCTGCTCGCACGGGACCGGGGGCCTGGCGCGCAGTGTGGAGATCCTGACCGCGGCCGCGCCGGAGGCCCGGTTCTCGGACAACGTGTTCGACTGCTATGAGGAGGACGCCGCCTCCTCGCAGGAGGAGATCCAGAGCTGGGTGGCGGAGCTGGGCCTGACCACGGGCGGCGCGGAGGCGGCGCAGGCGCGCACCATTGAGGTCCGCAGCGGCGAGACCGCCGTCACTTACGCGCTCGAGGACAACGCCGCCGCCGACGCGCTCCTGGCGCAGCTCCCCCTCACCATCGAGATCGAGGACTACAGCACGAACGAAAAGATCTTCTATCCGCCCCAGGCCCTGGAGACCGCGGGCGCGCCGGCGGCCTCGGGCGGCGCGGGCGTCCTGGCGTATTACGAGCCCTGGGGGGACGTCGTGCTCTTCTACGACGGCTTCTCGGAGAATGCCTCGTTGTTCGCGCTGGGGCGCGCGGTCTCGGGCGCGGAGTCCATCCGCGATTTGACCGGCACGGTCACCGTGGCGGTCGCCGAAGGATAGGAGGCGGGAACCCATGAAGAAGCAGCTGTCCATTTGCTTCGCCGCCGTCCTGCTCACGGGCCTTTTGACGGGATGCGCGCCGGCAGATCCCCCTGCGGCGTCTGCAGAGGCGCCGACCGCCGCGCCGGCCCAAACGGCCGCGCCCACGCCGCAGGCGGAGGAGACAGCGGCCGCCCCTGCGCAGGAGGCGGAAGGGGACCCGGTCGTCTACAGGACGGCGGACATCAGCCCCGAGGGACTCCAGGCCGTCTACGAGGCCCTGGGCGCCGTCCTGCCCGCAGAAAACGTGGCGGTGAAGATCAGCACGGGCGAGACCGGGAGCAACTACCTGCGGCCCGAGCTCATCGGGGACCTCGTTGCGTCCGTCCATGGCACGATCGTGGAGTGCAACACGGCCTATGGCGGGCAGCGGGCCAACACCGCCTATCACCTCCAGCTCGCGCAGGACCACGGATATACGGCCATCGCGGACGTGGACATCCTGGATGCGGAAGGGTCCCTGACCCTTCCGGTCGAGGGCGGCTCCTACCTTGCGGAGAACTACGTGGGCGCCAACCTTGCGAACTACGACTACATTGTGGTGCTCTCCCACTTCAAGGGGCACTCCATGGCCGGCTTCGGCGGCGCGATCAAGAACATCTCCATCGGCATCGCCTCCGCGGAGGGCAAGTCGCACATCCATTCCGGCGGCACGGGCGGAAGCATGTGGAGCGGGAACCAGGATGCGTTCCTCTCGTCCATGGCGGAGGCGGGCAAGTCCGTCGCCGACTACATGGAGGGAAACATGCTCTACATCAACGTCATGAACCGGCTCTCCGTGGACTGCGATTGCGACGGCAGCCCGGCCGAGCCCGACATGCACGACATCGGCATCCTCGCGTCCATGGACCCCGTCGCGCTGGACCAGGCCTGCATTGACCTCGTCTACGCAGCGCCGGACGGGGATTCCCTCGTGCAGCGCATCGAGTCGCGCAACGGTCTGCTCACGCTCGAACACGCCGAGGAGATCGGCTTGGGCAGCCGCGCGTACGAATTGGTGCACCTGGATGAATGATCTGCCCGCGCTCCTGCACCGGGAAGCGGTCTACCTCTGGTACTACTTCACCGTGCAGCTGGAGCAGATCCTCGGCTGGTGGGTGCTGGGCATGCTCGTGGGGTCCGCGGTCTCGGTCTTCGCCAAGGACGCGATCCGCCGCGCGCTCCTTTCCCTGCGCGGCGGGCGCGCCGGCGCGCTGGGCATCGCGGCGGCCAGCGCCCTGGGCATTGCCTCGCCCCTGTGCATGTACGGCACCATCCCCATCGCCGCCTCGCTCTCCCGCAGCGGGATGCGGGACGATTGGCTCGCCGCCTTCATGATGTCCTCCATCCTGCTCAACCCGCAGCTGCTCCTCTACAGCGCGGCCCTGGGCGGCGCGATGCTTGCGGTGCGCCTGATCTCCTGCTTCCTGTGCGGGGTGGCCGCGGGCGCGCTCGTCCGCGCGCTGTGCAAAAAGAAAAGTTTCTTCAACTTCCGCGGCTTTGCCGAGCCCGAAAACCGCGACACGGACCCCAACCCCCTCTGGCGCTACGGGAAAAACCTGTGGCGCAACGTCAGGGCCACGGCGGGATTCTTCTTCCTGGGCGTGCTGCTCTCCGCCGCCTTTCAGCGGTATGTGCCCGCGGAGACCATGACGGCCCTCTTTGGGGGGAACGAGGCCCTGGGCGTGCTGATGGCCGCGACGGTCGGCGTGCCCCTGTACGCCTGCGGCGGCGGAACGATCCCCCTGCTCCAGCAGTGGCTCCTGGACGGCATGCGCCCGGGCAGCGCCGCGGCGTTCCTGCTCACAGGGCCTTCGACCAAGATCACCAACCTCGGCGCGCTCAAAATCGTCCTGGGGTGGAAGCACTTCCTGCTTTACCTCGCGTTTGTGATAGGCTTTTCCCTGGCCGCTGGCCTGATCGTCAACGCAATCCTGTGAACGGAGGCGAGGATTCCCGCAAAGGGAGCGGGGTGGCGATTTGCCCCGCCTTGTGGTACAATCGGGAAAAGCCGTGCCAAAAGGAGGAGCGCCGCATGACCATGATCCACATCGCCGTGGGTCTTCTCTTCGAGGAAGGAAGCCCTGAGATCCTGGAATCCACCTTTTACGAGGACGAGCGAGGACCTCTGCACCTGTCCATGGACCCTACGCGGTTTTCCACACCCAAAAGCTATGAGGAGGTTCAGCACGAGATTCGGCTCGTCCTGGGCGTCGAGAAAACGGCGCTCCGCCGGGGCGGGCTGAACCTGCACAAGGAGTTTCGCCGCCTGGAGGAAAGCGGATGGCACGCGTTTGTGCACCTGCGCAGCATCGCGCTCCTCTCGGACATCGAGCAGCCGCACAGCACGCTCCACATCTTTGAATGGGTGCGCTACGACCTGTACCCGCACGCCATGCACCGGGGCATTCGCCTGATCCCCTCCTGGAAGGGGATATGCAAGCCGGAGGCCTGGAAGTTCCTGTACGGCGAGGTCTTTTCCGGTGTGCAGGAGCGGGAGGTGACCGCCGCGCCGTTCCAGCCCCTGCGCCTGCTGCCGAAGGGCGAGATCCCGGACTTCTCCGGCGCGCTGGAGGAGTTTGCCGTGGACTTTGACATCAAGATCGTCCGGCCGCAGAAACCGATGCCCTTTTTTCTCACGCCTGGTGTGGAGATCGTCCGCTATCTCGGCAAGGAGAGCAGCATCGAAATCCCCGCCCGCATCGCCGGCGAGCCCGTCCGCATCTCGGACTTTGCAGCCCCGCCCACGCTGCGCGAGGTCCGCATCGCCGAAGGGGTCGAAGTGTTTGACTTCGCCTTTTGGAAGTGTGAAAATCTCTACGACGAAAACGGCTTTCAGATCCTGGGCGACCGGCTTTTGAGCTACCGGGGCGCGGCCGAAACCGTCCGCGTGCCGGACGGCGTGCGGGAGATTGGCTCCGATGCCTTTTCCAACAGGGGGGAAAAGATCAGCGCGCCGCTCCGCGTCGTCCTCCCCGAGGGCGTGCGGAAGATGGAACGATTTGCTTTCGAGAATTGCGAGACGCTGCGCAGCATCTCCCTGCCCGAGTCCCTGGAATGGATCGACTTGCGCGCTTTTCACAACTGCGAAAACCTCGTCGAAGCGAACCTTCCAAGCGGAACACGAATCGACGACAAAACCTTCGAGGGATGCAGCAAGCTCCTGGATGCCGATGGCTTTGCGGTGCTCAACGGCTCGCTCGTCCTCTTTGACGCGGCGCGGTATGCCCTGCGCGCGGCGGGAGCACCGGAAGACCTCTCCCTCCCCGAGTCGGTCGAGAACATCCGGTGCCGGCTCCCCGAGACGCCCATGAGGACACTGACCTTCACCGACCGCGTCCGCCACTTCAACCAGTACAGCTTCCCCATGACGCGCATCTCGCGCCTGCGCATCGTGCGCGCGGATACGAAGGAGGAGATCGTCTCCACCACGGCCTTTGCGAACCCCGGCATGCCCCTGAACGACTATGCGCCCTTTCAGCGCCTGCGCACCCTCCTGCGCCAGGGCGACTTCGACGCCATCCGCGCCGAACTTGGCGACTGAGCGCCCACGCGCCGGCCGGAACTTCCGGCCGGCGCTTTTTTGCGGATTTATATTTCTCTTGCGCGGGTTTAACCTTTTGCAAACAACTCTCCGGTATTCTCTTCCCGTTTCCCGGGGCTCCGGGGAGAGAATCCAGAAAAATGGGAGAGATGGACATGGAAGGCAGCATGGCGAAGCGCGTTTCCGCCTGCGGAGCGCGCGCCCAAGCGATCGGGAAGCAGAAGGTCTCCTATGCGTCCCTGTTTTGGCTGTTTCTGATCGGCAGCGTCACAGGCTTTGTGCTCGAGGGGCTTTGGTGCATCGTCCGCAAAGGCCATTGGGAGAGCCACATCGCGACGGTCTGGGGGCCATTCTGCGTCATCTACGGCGTCGGCGCCGTGGCGGTCGATTTGCTCGCCGTGCTCCTGCGGGGGCGGCATCCGGTGCAGCAGTTCCTGGCCTTTTCCGCGTCGGGCGCGGCCGTGGAATACTTCGGCAGCCTCTTCCAGGAGCGGTGCTTCGGCACCTTCTCCTGGGACTACAGCCAGGACTTCCTGAACCTCGGCGACCGGGTCAGCCTGCAGACCGCCCTGGTCTGGGGCGCGCTGGGGCTCCTGTTCGTTTGGCTGGCGTTTCCGGGCATTTCCCGCCTCCTGCAGCGGATGCGCGGGCGCGCCTGGAGGGTGGCCTGCGCGGCGCTGTCGGTCTTCCTGGCGGCGGACCTTCTGGTCACCTCCGCGGCGCTCGTCCGCTGGCGCAGGAGGGCGGAAGGCGCAGGGCCGGCCGCCAACCCCGTCGTCCGCTGGATCGACGCCTCCTTTGGCGATGAAGCGATTGCGGCGCGCTTCCCCAACATGCGGTTTTGCGAGGCGGAAACGCCGCCCCCTTCCGCCCTGTCCGAAGCGGAGCAGGAATTTGGGGCTTGACAGGGCGGGGGAATCGGTGCTATCGTAGAGCTCGGGATATAACGGTGTTATATTGGGGGTGCGAACCATGACGGCGAACCTGACCACGCTGGCCAGCATCCATCGCGCGGCGCAGGCGGAGTTTTTGCAGAAGGGATTTCTCGGGGCCTCGCTGCGGAACATCGTCAAGTCCGTCGGCATGACGACCGGCGCGTTTTACGGCTACTACAAGAGCAAGGAAGAGCTCTTCGGCGCGCTGGTGGGGGAGCACTACGACCACTTCCTGCAGGTGTTTTGGAAGGCGCAGAACGCCTTTGCAACGCTCCCGCCCGCGGAACAGCCGCAAAACCTGGGCGAGATCTCCGGCGCCTGCATGTTCGAGATGCTGCGCTATGCCTACGACAACCTGCCGGCCTTCAAGCTCCTCCTCTGCAGCGCGGAGGGAACGAGATACGCCGGCCTGGTCGACGAGATGGTCCGCATCGAGACAGAGGCGACCCATGCCTATCTGCGCGTCCTGGAGGAACTGGGCCGCCCGGCGCCGGCGATCGACCTGCGCCTGGAGCACATCCTCATCACCGGCATGTTCCGCACGTTTTTTGAGCTCATCCTCCATGAAATGCCGTATCCGGAAGCGGAAAACTACCTGCGCCAGATGCGCAGCTTCTACACGGCGGGCTGGATGAAGATCCTGGGGCAGTGAAGCCCCTGTTTTTTCCGCGCAAGTTAGTTATAACTAACTTAAATCCTATCGTTCCAAGGAGGGATCTTGTTGAAAAAGCAGTCCAACCTCAAGCGCCTGCTGGGCTATGCAGGCAGACACCGGTACCTGAGCTATGCGTCCTGGGTGCTCTCCGCCGCAAGCGCCCTGGTCGCGCTGGTGCCCTATGTTTTCATCTGGCGGATCATGCAGGCGGTGCTCGCCGCCGCGCCGGATTTCTCCCGCGCGCAGGGCCTCGTGCGCAACGGCTGGCTGGCCGTGCTCTTTGCGGGGATTGCGGTGCTGATCTACATCGCCGGGCTGATGTGCTCGCACATGGGCGCCTTCCGCGTCGCGACGAACCTGCGCATCGAGGCGATGCGGCACATCGTCAAGCTGCCCCTGGGCGCGGCGGAGGCCTTTGGGAGCGGCCGTCTGCGCAAGATCGTCAACGAATCCAGCGCCGCCACGGAGACGTACCTTGCGCACCAGCTGCCCGACCGCGCGGGGGCCATCGCCACGCCCTGCGGCCTGCTCGCGCTGCTGCTTGCGTTCGACTGGCGGCTGGGGCTGCTGAGCCTCGTGCCCGTCGTGCTCGCCTTTGCGGTCCTGATGCACATGACCGGCGCGCGCATGCAGCAGAAGATGAAGGAGTACCAGGACGCGCTGGACGACATGTCCAACGAGGCGGTGGAGTACATCCGCGGCATCCCCGTGGTCAAAACCTTTGGGCAGACCATCTTCACGTTCAAGAAGTTCAAGGACGCCATCGACCGCTACCGGGTTTGGGTCATCGCCTACACAAAGGAGCTGCGCCTGCCCATGATGCTGTACACCGCGGCGGTCAACGGCGTCTTCGCCTTCCTGATCGCGGGCGCGCTGCTCTTCACCCGCAGCGGCGTCACGCCGGAGTTCCTGTCGGACCTGATCTTCTACATCCTCATCACGCCCATTCTCTCGGTCACGCTGACCCGGATCATGTTCCAGAGCGAGAACGCCATGATCGTGGACGACGCGCTCCAGCGCATCGACAGCGTGCGGAACCTGGCGCCCCTGCCCGAGGCGCGGAACCCGAAGTCGCCCCGCGACGCCTCGGTCGAGCTCTCGCACGTGCGCTACAGTTACGACGGGGAGAAGGACGCCCTGCGCGGCGTGTCGCTCACCATCCCCGCCGGGCAGACCGTCGCCTTCGTCGGCCCGTCGGGCGGCGGCAAGACCACGCTGGCCAACCTCGTCTCCCGCTTCTTTGACCCGCAGGAGGGCGCGGTCCGGATCGGCGGCGTGGACGTGCGGGACATCTCCAAGGAGGAGCTGATGAACACCGTCTCCTTCGTGTTCCAGAACAGCCGCCTCCTCAAGGCCTCGATCCTGGAAAATGTGCGCATGGGCAAGCCGGACGCAACGCGCGAGGAGGTTCTGCGCGCCCTGCACAGCGCCCAGTGCGACGACATCCTCGAAAAATTCCCCCAGGGCGCGGATACCGTCATCGGGACCAAGGGCGTCTACCTCTCCGGGGGCGAGCAGCAGCGCATCGCCATCGCCCGCGCCATGCTCAAGAACGCGCCCATCCTGATCCTCGACGAGGCGACCGCCTTTGCGGACCCGGACAACGAGACGAAGGTCCAGGCGGCCTTCACGGAACTCTCCCGCGGAAAGACCGTCCTCCTCATCGCGCACAGGCTCACGACCGTGACCCATGCGGACCGCATCTGCGTCGTTCAGGACGGCCGCATCGCCGAGAGCGGCACGAGCCGCGAGCTCCTGGAGAAGGGCGGGCTCTTCCGCCGCATGTGGGACAACTACCAGACCTCCGTGCAGTGGAAGGTCGCAAAGGAGGCGTAAAGAAACATGATCCAGCGTCTGCAAAAGCGCTACGCCCTCTCCGAACAGGGGGCAAAGGACCTGGTCAAGGGCTGCATCGCCTGCGTGGTGCAGAATCTCTCCTTCATGGCGCCCGTGAGCCTGCTCTACGCGCTGGTTCGGGGCCTGATGGCCGGCGGCGTGCAGGGGAGCGCCGCGGCGCTCTGCGCGGCCGGCTGCGCCGCGTGCGCAGCCCTGATCTTGCTGACGACGTATTGGCAGTACAACGCGACGTACTTTGCCACGTATGTGGAGAGCGGCGTGCGCCGCATCGCGCTGGCCGAGCAGCTGCGCAAGATCCCCCTCTCCTTCTTTGGGAAGAAGGACCTTGCAGATTTGACCAGCACGATCATGGCGGACTGCACGTTCCTGGAGCAGAGCTTCTCCCACTTCATGCCGGAGCTGGCCGGCGCCATCGTCTCCACGACGCTCGTGGCCATCGGCCTTTTCGCCTTCGACTGGCGCATGGCGCTGGCTGCGCTGTGGGTGCTGCCGATCTCCTTTGCCATCGTGGGCTTTTCGGCAAGGGTTCAGGAGCGCATGAACCAAAAGGCCATGGACGCCCGGATGGCCTGCGCCGACGGCATCCAGGAGTGCATCGAGGCCGTGCAGGACCTCAAGGCAAACAACGCCGAAGGCGCGTACCTTGCGGGCCTGGAGAAGAAGATCCGCGCCGTGGAGCATCGCTCCATCGTCAATGAGTTCGGCCTGGCGGCCTTTGTCGTCACCGCGTCGCTGATCCTCAAGCTCGGCATCGCGACGGTCGCGCTGGTGGGCTCGGCGCTCCTGGCGCAGGGGAGGCTGGACCTTCTGACCTTCTTCCTGTACCTGCTGGTCGTCTCCCGCCTGTACGACCCGCTGCAGAGCGCCCTGCAGAACCTCGCCGCCGTCATCAGCACGCGCACGAACATCGCCCGCATGAACGAAATCCTCGACCACCCCATCCAGCAGGGGGAGAGCCGGCTCACGAACCGCGGCTGCGACATCGTCTTTGATCGCGTGGGCTTTGCCTATGCCGACGGCGAGGAGGTCCTCAAGGACGTCAGCTTCACCGCCAGGCAGGGACAGGTCACGGCGCTCGTCGGGCCCTCGGGCGGGGGCAAGACCACGGTCTCGCGCCTGGCCGCGCGCTTCTGGGACGCCGGCCGCGGCAAAATCACCATCGGCGGCATGGACGTCTCGAAGACCGATCCCGAGGCGCTGCTCTCGCTCTTTTCCATCGTGTTCCAGGATGTGACGCTGTTCGACAACTCGATCCTGGAGAACATCCGCATCGGCAACAAGGATGCGACGGACGAGGAGGTCCTGGCCGCCGCGCGCCTGGCCAACGTCGACGAGTTCGCCGAAAAGCTGCCGGACAAGTGGAACAGCAACATCGGCGAAAACGGCTGCGCGCTCTCCGGCGGGGAGCGGCAGCGCATCTCCATCGCCCGCGCCTTTCTCAAGAACGCGCCGATCATCCTGCTGGACGAGGCGACCGCCTCCCTGGACGTGGAGAACGAGACGCTCATCCAGACCGCGCTCTCCCGCCTCATCCGGGAAAAGACCGTGCTCGTCATCGCGCACCGCATGCGCACCGTGGCCGGCGCGGACAAGATCGTCGTCCTGGCCGGCGGCCGCGTCGCCGAGCAGGGCGCGCCGGAGGAACTCCTGGCAAGGGACGGCCTCTACGCGCACATGGCCGCGCTCCAGGCCGAGAGCCAGAATTGGGCGCTGAAAAAGTAGGCCATTGGGCGCAGGGCAAAAAAGGGAACGCCGCCTCCGCGCGTCTGCGGAAGCGGCGCTCCTCTTTTTTGCGGCGTCAGCTCGCCTGCACCTCGGTCGAAGTGCCGCCGACGGTGAGGGTGTAGGTTTCGCCGGAGACGAGGTCCGGGCTGCTGAGGACGATGAACTGGAAGTCCAGCGCGGGGGAGAGGGTGAGGAGCGCTGTGCCGCTGGCGTCCGCCAGGACGATCCCGTCCCCTGCGGAACCGCTGACCCGCTCGGCGACGACGCCCTGCTCCGCGCTGCGGAACGTCTGCGCCATGCCCGCGGCGCCCGTGCCGAGGAACGTGCCGCCCGCGATGGTCGCGGAGGTGTCGTAGTCCAGCACGGCGTTGTCCCCGGACGTGGGGCCCGTCACCACGGTCGTCCCGCCCGTGATCTCGATCGTGCCGTTGGCGTCCAGGCCGTCGCCCGAGGCCTGGATGGTCAGCGTGCCGCCGGAGATGGCGATGCTGCCCTCCGAGGAAGCGGAGGAGAAGCCGCCGCCCATGCCGCCGCGGCCGCCGCGCCCGCCGCCCTCCGGCATCTCCGGGGGCGCGACGGACCCGTCCGCCGCGTCCTGCGGGGGCTCGGCCGGTTCCTTGGCGCTGTCGTCCGGGCGCTCCGGCGCTTCGCCCGGGTCGGCGGGCGCTTCGGGCGCGCCGCCCATCCAGCCGCCGCCGAACCGACCGTCCCGGCCGCCGGTCGAGCCGCTGCCGTCCGTGCCGCCGGCTGCGTTCAGGCCGTCGTCGCGGGAGACGAGGGAGATCTCGCCGCCCTGGATGTCCAGGTGCAGGGCCTCCAGGCCCTCGTAGCTCTCGGAAATGTCGATCGTGCCGCCGGTCACGGTGAGCGTCTCGTCCGCGTGGAAGGCGTCGTCACCGGTCGCGATGGCGAACGTGCCGCCGGAGACGGTCATGCCGGCGTTGGTGTGCACGGCGTCGTCCGCGGCGTCGATGGTGAACGCGCCGCCCGAGATCACGAGGCTGCTCACGGCCTTGAGGCCCTTCATGCTCGTGCTGCTCTCGGAGGTTTCCCCGGCGCTGGACGCCGCCTCCATGGGGCCGCCGCGGAAGCCGCCCCAGGACGTGGAGGACTGGCTCTCGCCGTTGACGCTGCCGCCGCCGGCGAGGATGTCGTAGGCGCCGTCTGTGATCTGCAGGTAGGCGCCGGCGCTGATGCCGTCGCCCTCGGCCTCGATGGTGAACGCGCCGCCCGAAATGTAGACGAAGCCCAGGGACGCGTCGTCGTTGTTCTCGGCGTGGATGCCGTCCTTGCCGGCGTCGAGGGTCAGGCCGGTCGCGCCCGTGATGCGCACGCTGTCGTTGGCGTTGAGGCCGTGGGAGGCGGAGGTGACGGCATACGTTCCGCCGGCGAGGACCAGGTCGTCGTTGCCGACGATGCCGTGCCCGGCGGGGGAGGTCACGGTCAGCGCCCCGGAGCCGTTGAAGGTGAGGTCCTGCTTGGAATAGACCGCGCCGTCGATGTCGCTGTCGTCGATGGCGACGAAGCTCCCGCCGTTGGCCAGGGCGTTCTGGGAGCCCTCGGCGAGCGTGACGAAGACCTTGTCCGCCTCGAGCACATAGAGCGCGGCCGAGGTGGAGCTGGTGATGCTCGCGTTGTCGAGCACGATCTGCAGTTTGGCCGCCTCGTCTGCGTCGACCACGAGCATGCCGTCGTCCAGCGTGCCGGAGACGATGTAGATCGCCTCCTCCGTCAGGATGGCGGTCGTGCCGTTGATCTGCACGCTGTCGGAGCTGGCGGAGATGCTGCTGCCGTTGAGCTCGATGCGCACGGCGCTCTCCTCGTCGTAGGCGGCGCGGGTGTCGCGGTCGGTGAACATGTCCGCGTCGGTCTGCGGGGGGAAGTCCGCAGGGGCGGAGGCGTCCGCCGCCGCGTCTGCGGAGGGAGCGGCGCTCTCCTGGGGGGCGGCGGTTTCCGCGGGGGCCTCGGCGGCGGAGGATTCCGCCGGCGCGCCCGCGCTGGTGCAGCCCGTGAGCGCGGCGAGCAGCAGGCTGAGCGCGCAGAGAAGGGAAATCCATCGCTTCATGGAAGAAGTCCTCCTTTCGGTCAAAGCTCGGCGACCGTGGTGTCCTGCGTGGAGATCAGGATCTCCAGGTTGCCGTTTCGGCAGCGGATCTTGTCGAGCATCTCCTTTTCCCGGGCGGCGTCGCGCAGCGTCACCTGGTAGGTCAGGCGGAACATGCTGCCCATGTTGGTGGTCTTGACGGAGACGAGGTCGTGCGCGGCGGTGTACTCCGCGAAGATGTCGTCGAATACGCCGGTGTAGTCGAGGTCCTCCGGGATGGTGACGGCGAGCGTCTTGTAGGAGGCGGCGTTGCGCCGGGCGCCAAAGTCCAGGGCGTTGTAGAGCAGGAAGACCGCGCACATCACCACCGTGAAGAGCACGGCATAGCCCAGGTACCCCATGCCGGCGATGAGCCCTGCGCCCATGGCGAGGAAGAGCGTGGTGATCTCCTTGGCCGTGCCCGGCACGGAGCGGAAGCGCACCAGGCTGAACGCGCCCGCGACCGCGACGCCCGTGCCCACGTTGCCGTTGACCAGCAGGATCACCACGCACACCACCGCCGGCAGCAGCGCCAGCGTCACCACGAAGCTCTTCGTATACCGCGTGCGGAACATGTAGGCAAAGGCCATCGCCAGCCCCAGCAGCAGCGAGCACCCCAGGCAGAGCAAAAAGTCCGTCACGCGGATGACGACCGTGATGTCGGAGTCGAACAGCCCCCGGAAGAGCGAGTCAAGCATAGCGCACAGCCTCCTTGTGCAGGTTGGGATAGATCAGGGTCTGATAGGCGGTTCCGTACTTGGAGAAGGAGGTCTGGCGGATGTCCTGCGCGGAGAGGACGTGCGTCAGCCACAGCGGAATCCCGCCGGAGCACTTGATCTCCATCAGGGTCGTGCCCGCGGGCAGCAGCGGCGCGCCGTAGACGCCGGATTCCAGGGAGAGGTCCTCCTGCCGGCAGAGGATCGTGTCGTCGAACGTCACGCGGAAGTCCGAACCGTCCTTGGCGAAATACGCCTCCCGCGCGTAGGAGAGGAACGCCACCGGCCGCAGCGGCGCGTAGTAGCGCAGGAAGTAGTCCACCTCCTCGGAGATCTGCGTGCCAGCCGGGCACGCCCGCCGGCCGAGCACCCAGTCCATGGCCTCCTTTTCAGGCAGGGAGAGGCGGCGCTTGTAGACGACCTTCTTGTACTTCTTCTTCAGCTCCACAAAGACGGGGCTGTCCGGATGCGCCGGGCCGTAGCAGCGGATGCGCATCTTTTCCTTATAGACGGGCTTCTCGATGGAGCGGCGGATCAGGCGGTAGCTCTCCGTGTCCAGGTAGAGGTTGCGGATGACGGTGCGGCCGTATGGGTCCAGGGCCATATGGGGTTCCAGTGCGCGCAGCACGGCCTCCCTCTGCGCCTGCGTCAGCAGGTACTTCATCTCATAGCGTTGAAAAACGGTCTGAACGGCCATGAAAAAACCTCCTGTACGTCTTCATGACTCGCATTGTACAGGAGGAAGATTGAAAGAGGATTGAAGATCTCCCCGCGGTTTTATGGAGTTTTTGCGATCGGCAGGCGGGCGGAGAATTCCACCTTGCCGTCGCAGCAGCGCACGTCGATGCTGCCCTTGTGGGCCAGGACGACGGCCTTTGCGATGGCGAGGCCCAGGCCGTAGTTCTGACCCTCGCCGGTGCGGGCCGAGTCCGTGCGGTAGAAGCGCTCGAAGATCTGCTTCTGGGCCTCGGCCGGGATGGGCGGCCCCGCGTTCACGACCGAGAGCACGGCGTGGCTCCGCTCCCTGCGGAGCGAGAGGGCGACGGCGGACCCGCGCTCGCTGTGCCGGATCGCGTTGTCGATGAGGATGGAGGCGAGCTGCTTGAGCTGCACGCTGTTCCCGTTCACGAACAGCCCCTCCTCGACGGCGCTGGTGAGCTCCAGCCCGTTTTCGTAGGCGACCGTCTCCAGCGGCAGCGTTTCGCCATAGACCAGGCGGCTCAGGTCCAGCACCTCCATGGGCGGCGCGACGTTCTCCGCGCGCGCAAGGTCCAGCAGCTGCAGGATCAGCGCGGACATGCGCTCCGTCTCATACTGGATGTTCGCCAGCCACGGGTTTTCCCCGATCTCCCGGGAGAGGAGCTCGAGGTTGGCGTTGACCACGGCCACGGGCGTCTTCATCTCGTGCCCCGCGTCGGAGATGAACTGCTTCTGCCGGCGGTAGCTCTCCTCCAGCGGCGCGACGATGCGGTTGGCCAGGTACCGCGAGAGGAAGAACAGCAGCACCAACGCTGCGCCGCCAAAGATCAGCGTGTACTCGATCAGGGTGCTCGCGCTCTCCCGCATGGCGGTGTTGTCCAGGAAGGCCACGAGCGTGTAGTCGCCCTTGTCCGCCATGCGGTAGGTGAGGTTGTTTTCCACGCCCTGCTCGCGGCCGCTCTCGACGATCCTGCGCGCAAGCTCCGTCAGGGACGCCTCGCTCAGGGTGGAGATGTCGGCCGTATCCACCTTGAGCACCTGGCCGTCCCTGTCCAGCGCGACGGAGTAGAACGTCGACAGCTCCAGCAGCGGCGGCTTGCCGCGGGGGTCGCGCGGCCGGCCCGCGGCAAAGGCGCCCGGGTCTGCGCCCGGCTCCCCGGGCAGGGAATAGGCCTCGACAAAGATCTCCAGCATCTCGCGGTTTTCGCTCGTCATGTCCGCGTAGCTGGCCAGATAGATCGTGCAGAAGGTGCCAAAGAGCAGCAGCACCAGCACCGACAGAATCGCCGCGACGATCTTTCGCCTGGACTGCTTAAACATCGCGATACCTCAGCTCGTAGCCCACGCCGCGCACGGCCTTGATCTCCGTCCGCGCCTTGACGAAGTTCAGCTTTTTGCGCGCAAAGGACATGTACACCTCGACGTTGTTGTATTCCGCGTCGCTCTCATAGCCCCAGATCTTGACCGCGAGCTGCTCGCGCGTGAGGATCTGGCCGGTGTTTGCGATCAGGTACTCCAGGATGCGGAACTCCTTTTCGCTCAGGCGCACGCTGTTTTCCCCGCAGACGAGCAGGGAAGCGCCCCGGTTCAGCTCGATGTCGCCAAAGGCGAGCGCGCCGTCGGCGCTGCGGAGGCTGCGCCGGCCGAGCGCCCGGAGCCGCGCCAGCAGCTCCCGCGTGCGGAAGGGCTTGGTGAGGTAGTCGTCCGCGCCGCAGTCCAGGCCCGTCACCGTGTCGTCCAATTCGCTCTTGGCCGTCAGCATGAGGATCGGCGTGCGGATTCCCTTGGCGCGCGCCTCGCGCGCGATGGAAAAGCCGTCCTTGTGCGGCAGCATGACGTCCAGCACGACCAGGTCATAGGCCCCGGCTTCGATCGCGGCCAATCCCTCCAGCCCGTCAGCGCAGTGGTCTACGTCGTACTTCTCCTGCCGCAGGATCTCGCACAGCGCCTGCGCCATCCGTTTTTCATCCTCCACGAGCAAAACCCGCACGCCAACACCTCCCCGTTGATTCCCTTTTCAGTATACCAAAAAAGATTGAAGAACGATTGAACTTTTCATTTAAGACGCGGGCCTGTAGTGCGCCTTGGCGTACAGGCAGGAGAGGGCCGAGCGCAGGATCAGCGCCTTCTTGTTCTCCAGCAGATACAGCTTGTTGAGGTGCAGGGTGAGCGGGACGGCGAGGACCGCCAGCGCCCAGAGCGGGCAGGGGAGGAGCGAGAAGCCGAGCCCGGCCAGGAGCCCGGCGCACATCGTCAGGAAGCAGCGCAGGTGCGTGGAGGCGTGATACCCCCCGCCGGAGGACTGACAGGTGTAGAAGATGGCGATCAGGACCGCGCCGCCGAGGAACTGGCCGAGCAGGAGCCCCAGGGTGCTTGCGATCGTGCAGATCGTGATGGCAAAGCCGTATTCGTAGACCTCCCGTTCCGCCTCGGGGACGATGCCCTTTCGAATGAAATACTCCGTGAGCCATATCGCGATCCGTTGTACAGCGGCGCCTCCTCGTATTGGATTTATCTCGTCTTTTCGCCGTAGGGAAGCGTGATCCGCGCAAGGAAGGTCCTTTCCTCGATGGAGAAGCTGCACGTTCCCTTGGCGCGGCTTGCGATGTTGTGGACGTTCTGCAGGCCGACTCCCTGCCCTCTTCCGGACTTGGAGGTGAGGAAGCGCTCGCCGCGCCGGCGGATCGTCGCCGCGTCCACGGGATTGCGGCTTTGAGTGAATTTGAAAATACGAGTCCAAGGTTCCTGCCACCCGGAAGAAGGCAAAGTAAAAAAAGAGCGGGCAGTCTTCTGCAACGCAAGGGGACTGCCGCCGCTCTTATGCGCCTAGGGCCTCTTGCGCACGTCGCGGTGCTTCTGGTTGACCATGTATTGGATGATCTGGTTCAGCAGGACGATGTCCGCTTCCTCCAGCTCCTCATGGTAGAGCCGAAGATTCTCGTTCTGGCCCAAGCGGGAGTCGGTGGTCACGTTGAAGATGTTCGACAGGCTCTTGATGTTCTCCAGACAGGGATCGGAGCTGTCGCCTTCCCAATTCTTGACCGTTGCAACGCTGACGCCCGTTCTGCGCGCCAATTCCTTTTGCGAGAGTTTGTGCTGCGTGCGGAGCTGGGCGATCTTTTTGCCGATCATGGAATCACCTCCATCGCAATTCGGTATACGACAACGGGCAAGAAAAAGGGTTGTTATCATGAGGCTAAAACTTTTGCCTCCTCCTATCCCAGGGAGGAATGGATGCCTTCTTATGAGCAAGAGAAATTCTTCGCCGTCCGCACACGGGCAGGCGCGCCGGAGCACGGCGGCAGATTCCCGCCCCTCTGAACGTTGGAGGGAAGAGGGGAGGAGAGGCGAGCGGTTGTCGACCGCGAAAAGCTGCGCGCCATGCGCAGGGCAAAAAACCTCACCCAGGAGAGCCTGTCCGAGCGCGGAAACATCAGCGTGCGCTACCTGCGGAGCCTGGAAACGCGGGACTGCAATCCATCCGTGTCCAGATGTACGGCATCAGCCGGGCGCTGGGCACAACCATCGAGGATCTTCTGCTTCCTCCGGAGGAGGAAGATCCATCATAACCCAAACCCATATCAGCAAGAGGGCTGAGGGACGCGAGCAGCGCCCCTAAGCCCTCTTGCTGGTTTGCGGTGCGCGGTGTTTATTGTGAAAGAGCATTGACAAGCGCGCGCACCCCTTGCATAATGAAAGCATCCGAAGGGAAAAGGAGGAAGCCACATGCCAAAGAAGAGCATCCACAGCGCGCCGGGATTGTTCGGCACGGTGACGCATCGCGACGAAAAGGGCAAAAAGATCGGAGAGAGCCGCCCGGGTCTGTTCGGGAACACGATTCATTACGATGTAAAGGGCAAAAAAGTTGGAGAGAGCCGGCCCGGTCTGTTTGGAGGGACCATCCATACCGACGCAAAGGGGAATCGCATAGGGACCTCGGGCCCTGGCTTCTTTGGCGGTACAATCCATCGCGACGCACAGGGGCGGAAGATTGGGGAGAGCACGTCGGGATGGTTTGGCGGCGTGCGGACCTGGCTGGACAAGAAGAAGTAGAAATGTGCAGGAGGAACGAGGAGAGAACGACCTTGGAATACATGCACGCATATGCCTCGCCGCTCGGCGGCATCACCCTGGCCAGCGACGGCGAGGCGCTGACCGGCCTGTGGTTCGACGGGCAGAAGTATTTCGGCAGCGGGCTGTCCGCGGCGCGCGAGGAGCGCGACCTGCCCGTCTTCGCCGAGACCATCCGTTGGCTGGACATCTACTTTTCGGGCAGAGAGCCGGACTTCCTGCCGCCGCTGCGCGCCAGGGGCACGCCGTTTCAGAAACGGGTCTGGGCGGCGCTGCGGGCCATTCCCTATGGAAAAACGAGGACGTACGGGGAGATCGCTGCGCAGATCGCGCAGCAGACCGGCCGGCCCCGGATGTCTGCGCAGGCCGTCGGCAGCGCCGTTGGGCGCAATCCGATCTCGCTCCTGATCCCCTGCCACCGCGTGGTGGGGGCGAACGGGAGCCTGACCGGGTATGCGGGCGGCGTGGAGAAGAAGCGCCGCCTCCTGCTGCTCGAGGGAGTCGCGCCGGAGACATTTTTCGTTCCCCAGAGGGGAACCGCGCTGTAAGGAGGGAGAGTTTCGATGCAGTTGGAACGCGTTTCACCGGAATCTGTCGGCATTTCTTCCAAGTCCATCTTGGAATTCCTGCGCCGGGCCAAGGAGGCGTGCGTCGAGATGCACGGCCTGATGGTCCTGCGCCATGGCAAGGTCTGCGCGGAAGGGTGGTGGGCGCCCTACGGCCCGCAGTACAAGCACAGCATGTTTTCCTTCTCCAAGACCCTCACGGCAACGGCCATCGGGTTTGCGGAGCAGGAGGGCCTCCTCTCGCTGGAGGAAAAGCTCGTGGACATCTTTCCGGACCTCTGCCCCGAGAACCCGAGCGAAAACCTGCGCAAGGCCGACATCTACAGCCTGCTGACCATGAGCTGCGGCCACGAAAACGAGATCTCCGCCCAGGAGGACGCGAGTCCCGACTGGATCTCCGCCTTCCTGCACCACGAGTTTCCGTATGCGCCCGGCACGATGTTTCAGTACAACACGCCCGGCACCAACATGCTCGCCGCCATCCTGCGCAGAAAGACCGGCATGGGGCTGACCGAGCTCCTGGAGCCGCGGCTCCTCGCGCCCCTGGGCATCGAAAACACCCGCTGCCTGCGCCTCGCCGACGGGGTGGAGCGCGGCGGCGCGGGGTATTTCCTCTCCACGGAGGACATGGCCCGCTTTGCGCAGTTCTATTTGCAGCGGGGCGTGTGGGAGGGCAAGCGCCTGCTGCAGGAGAGCTGGTTCGACCGCGCCAGCGCCGCGCAGATTGCGACCGTCAACCCGATCTTCACGAACCACGACTCCAACTGGCGGCTCGGCTATGGGTTCCAGATGTGGCGCTGCATCCCGGAGGGCGTCTACCGCATGGACGGCGCGTTCGGGCAGTTCGGCGTGATCTTCCCGGAGCAGGACGCGGTCGTGGCGATCAACTCGGCCTCCGTCTATCCGGACGACCTGCTCAACATCCTCTGGGACACGATCCTGCCCGGCATGCAGGGCGAGCCCCTGCCCGAGAATGCGCAGGACGCCGCAGCGCTCGCGCGCACGCTGCAGGGCCTCTCCCTGCCTGCGGCCTGGGGCGTGCGCAGCCGCGCGGGGGAGAGCGCCTGGGGCGGCAGGACCTATGCGGCAAAGGACGAGATCCCCGGCCTCGCGGGGCTGATCGGCGGCATGGGCCTGTGGCCGGCGGGCGCCGGCGCGCTCCGCGGGCTGTCCCTGTCCTTCGGGGAGCGGGAAGCGCTCCTGACGGCGACGGAAGCGGAGGGGACGAAGGTCCTGCGCATCGGCCTGACCGGCGCGTACGCGCGGTCCGAGCTGGACGGCCGGCCCTACGCCGCCTCCGGCGCCTGGCGCGGTGCGGACGTCTTCGAGATCGAGGCGCGCTGCGTGGAGTTCGTCAGCGGCTCGACGCTCCGCCTGCGCTTCGCGCCCGAGGGCCTGCTCCTCTCCGTCACCTCCGCCCTGCCCAACGCAGGCGAGGCGCGCTATGCGCTCGTCCCTGCGCGCTGAATCCACGCGCGCAAAACGGCTCCCTCCAAACTTTGGAGGGAGCCGTTCTGCTTGGATCGATCAGGTTGCAAACCCTGCGTACTGCGTCTGATAGAGCTCGTAGTATTTGCCCTTCTGCGCGAGGAGCGCATCGTGGCTGCCGCACTCGGCGATGCGGCCCTGGTCCATGACGACGATCAGGTCCGAGTCGCGGATGGTGGAGAGCCGGTGCGCGATGACGATGCTCGTGCGGTTCTGCATGACCAGCTGCATGGCGTCCTGGATCGCCTTCTCGGTTCGCGTATCGACGTTGGAGGTGGCCTCGTCCAGGATCAGGATCTTGGGGTCCGCAACGAACGCGCGCGCGATGGCCAGCAGCTGGCGCTGGCCCTGGCTGATGTTCGCGCCCGATTCGGCCAGCACCGTGTCCAGGCCCTGGGGCAGGCCCTCGAGCATCTCGCGGCAGTGGCTCATGTCCAGGGCGCGGCGCAGCTCGTCCTCCGTCGCGCCGTCGCGGCCGTAGAGGAGGTTTTGCCGGATCGTGTCCGAGAAGAGCACCGTGTCCTGCAGCACGATGGCGATGTCGCGGCGCAGGCTGCCGCGGGAGATGCTCTGGATGTTCTGGCCGTTGATGCGGATCGCGCCGCTGTCGATGTCGTAAAAGCGCAGGAGCAGGTTGACGATGGTCGTCTTGCCGCTGCCCGTCGCGCCCACGAGGGCGACCTTCTTTCCGGAGGGAACGGTCAGGGAGAAGTCCCGGATGACGGGATGCTGCGGCGCGTAGGAGAAGTTCACGCCCTCAAAGGTCACGGTCTTGGCGCAATCCTGTGCGATCGGCTCGCCGGACTTGTCCTCGTCCGCCTCGTCCAGGACGGAGAACACGCGCTCCGCGCCGGCGATGGCGGTCTGCAGCTGGCCGTAGACCTGCGCGATCTCGTTGATCGGCCGGCTGAACTGCTTGGCGTAGACGATGAAGGCCGAGATGACGCCCACCGAGATCAGCCCGTGGATGGAGAAGTACCCGCCGAAGGCCGCGATGATCACGAACCCGATGTTGCCGATGGCGTTCATGATCGGGCCCATGACGCCGCTGCACACGTCGGTCTTGATGCCCTCGCGCGTCAGGGAGTCCGCGGTGCTGCAGAAGTCTTCGGTCGTCTTGTCCTGGCGGTTGTAGGCCACGACCGTGCGGTAGCCGGCGACCATCTCTTCCACCGTGCCGTTGAGCTGGCCGAGCAGCGCCTGGCGGCGGCGCGAATAAGTGCGCACCTTGCCCGAGAGCAGCTTGGTCGCGAGCACCGTCAGGATCACCGTCACCAGGCTCAGCAGCGCGAGCTGCCAGCAGTACCACAGCATGATCGCCGCCGTGCCCAGGATCGTCAGCACCCCGGAGAACAGGGAGGGCAGGGACTGCGACACGGTCGTGGAGATGTTCTCGACGTCGTTGGTCATGCGGCTCATGACGTCCCCGTGGGAGTGGGTGTCCAGGTACTGCACGGGCAGGTCCACGATCTTGCCGAAGAGCTCCTCGCGCATGCGCCGGACGATGTTCTGGCTCAGGCGCGCGCTGATCAGGTTCTGCAGGAGCTGGCCCAGGCAGTAGAGCACGTAGACCGCCAGCATCAGCAGCACCGTGCGCAGCAGGTTCCCGGAGGCCGTGCCGGCGAGGATGTCGATGGCGCGGCTCTGCAGGCTCGGCGCGTAGACGCCGCAGAGCGTGCCGAAGACCACCGCCGCCAGCATCCCGAGGACCATCGCCTTCTCCTGGAAAAAGTAGACGGCGATGCGCCGGAGCGTCCGGCCCGCGTTCTCCGCGTGCTCGACCTCCTGGAAGCGCTCGCGCCGGTTGACCATGCCCGGAATCCTCTGTTCCGGCGTCTTTTGCGTCCTCTGCGTGCTCATGCGCTCTCCTCCTCTCCGATCTGCGAGCGGTAGATGTCCTGGTAGACCGCGCAGGTGGAGAGCAGCTCGCTGTGCGTGCCGCAGGCCGCGATGCGCCCGCCCTCCAGCACGACGATGCGGTCCGCGCGGCGCACGGAGGCGATCCGCTGCGCGACGATGAGCTTTGTGCTCGCAGGATTCGACCGGCGCAGCGCCTCGTGCAGGTTGGCCTCGGTCTTCAGGTCCAGCGCGCTCGTCGAGTCGTCAAAGATCAGGATCTCCGCGTTCTTGAGCACCGCGCGGGAGATGGAGATGCGCTGCTTCTGCCCGCCGGACAGGCTCATGCCGCGCTCGGCGACGGGCGTGTCGTACCCGAGCGCCGTGGAGGAGATGAAGCCGTCCGCCTGCGCGGTGACAGCGGCGCTGCGGATCTGCTCCGCGCTCGCGTCCGGCGCGCCCCAGGCGATGTTTTCCGCGATGGTCGCGCTGAAGAGCTCGCTCTTTTGCAGGACGGAGGCGACCTTCTCGCGCAGGGCCTTCTGCCGGTACTGACGCACGTCCACGCCGTCCACCAGCACCGCGCCGCCCGTCACGTCGTAGAAGCGGGGGATGAGGCTGACCAGCGACGTCTTGCCGCAGCCCGTCGCGCCCATGATGGCGACGGTCTCGCCGGGGCGGATCTTGAGGTTGATGTGCTCGAGCACGGGCGCGGAGCTGCCCGGGTAAGCGAAGGATGCGTCCCGGAACTCGATCTCGCCGCGCGTCTGCGTCGGGCCGGAAAAGCCGCCGTCGCGCAGCGCGGGCTCGCTGCGGAGGATCTCCTTAACGCGCTTCCAGGAGGCCAGGCCGCGGGAGATGTTCTGGAAGATCATCGTCAGCATCATGATGCCGTGCAGCAGCTGCGTGGTGTAGGTGATGGCCGCCATGACGCTGCCGGGCGTTGTCGAGCCGTAGGCCACGTCGCGCGCGCCCACCAGCAGGAGAATCGCCACCACCGCGTACATCAGCGCGTTGATCACCGGGTTCAGGAAGGCGAAGATCACCAGGGTCTTTAGCTGCGTGCGGATCAGCGCGCCGTTGGCCTTGCCAAAGCGCAGCTTCTCGTAGACCTCGCGCACGCAGGCCTTGATGATGCGGATGCCCGCGATGTCCTCCTGCAGGATGGCGTTGATCTCGTCCAGCTCCGCCTGCAGGCGGGTGAAGAGGGGATTCGCCTTGACCATGCAGAGGATCAGGCAGCCCACGATGAAGGGGAACGCGCACAGCACGATCCACCCGAAGGTCCGGTCGAGCTGAAACATGCAGAATATGCTCCCAAACATGAGCATCCCATTGCGGATCATGCCGCGCACAAACTGCGAGAGGAAGTTTTGCACCTGCGTGATGTCGTTGGTCACGCGCGTGACGAGCGAGCCCGTGCCGATGGAGTCCATCTGCGGAAAGGAGAAGGCCATCATCCGCCGGAAGCAGTCCTTGCGCATGTTGTTGCCCACGTTCTGCCCGGCATACTGCACGACCACGTTGTTCATCGAGCCGCAGAAGCAGCCGAGGAGCACGAACCCGACCATCTGCAGGCCCAGCCGCCAGATCAGGCCCATGTCGCCCACGCCGCCGTTGGAAAGGCCCAGCACGCCCTCGTCCACGATCTCGCTCATGAGGCTGGGCTGCAGGAGGTCCATGCACACCTCGCCGACCATGAAGAGCGCGCCGAGCACGCCCAGGGGGATGTACTTGCGGACGTATTTCCACATCATGCGTCGCCGTCCCCCCTTTGGCGCTCGCCGCCGTGCGGACCGTGGCCGTGCGGGTTCCAATCCTGAATCGCGCCGCGGTACCGGCTCTGCCAGTCCGCGTTGACCTTCGCAAGAAGGCCGAGGAGCGCGGCCTTTTCCTCGTCCGTCAGGCAGGAAAACATCTCCTCGTGCCGCCGGGCCCGCTGCGCCCGGGCCTCGCTCGCGCGGGCTTTCCCCAGTTCTGTCAGGGTGATTTCCGCCGTCCGCCGGTCGCTCGGGCTGGGCGTGCGCACGATGCAGCCCGCGCTCTCGAGCTTGGCGATGACCTCGCTGGCCGACGCCGGGCGGATGCCCAGCCGCTCCGTCAGCTCCCGCTGCGTGATGGGCGCCCCGATCTCCTGCAGCACCATCAGCACGCGCTTTTGGCTGCCCTTGCCCTCGTAGAGCACGTGCATGACGTGACTCACATCCCGCAGGGCAAAGATGAGCAAGTCGTTGGGGCTGGACGCCCGGTACTCCACCGTCTCCTTCATTCGACGATACGCCTCCGTTCCATTTCTTTTGGTACCTTGATAAGTATACCATCGGGGCGGCCATCTGTAAAGGTACCTAACAATTTTTTTCAAAAGTATAGGTTTGTCAAACAAATTGGACAGCGAACTCGCTGGGAGGGTAGTGTCAAGAGTTGGATCTGTTGACAAAGTCCCTCAAAACACCATCCCCATAATATAATAGAATCCAGGAGGGATAAAGCGTGATGGGACGGCAGAACGGTCAGATAAGTATGTTGATTCTGGACATAGAGGAAATGATTCCCGAAAATCATT
>ERZ827492.49-NODE-49-length-134527-cov-8.656531_pt1 | contig 134527 bp, 125 predicted proteins | sample MGYA00519704_ERZ827492 | MGnify/ENA primary metagenome ERZ827492 (study PRJEB31778, sample SAMEA3449325) | human gut metagenome | biome: human gut; feature: human-associated habitat; material: faeces | place: United Kingdom | collected 2010/2012 ... | reverse complement strand
TAGATATAGTTGAATTAGTAATGGCTATAGAAGAAGAATTTGATATAGAAATTCCTGATAGCGATGCAGAAAAAGTTGTAACAGTAGGAGATGTAGTTGACTACATAAAAGAAAATGTTTAATATATAAATATCTAAAAAAGAATTAAGCTATAAAAAATAGTTTAATTCTTTTTCTGTTTTATAATAAGTTTCTTTGAATAATACTCGAAATATTTTTTAACAAATATATAAAATAATAAGAACTATTTTTTTTATCAATATTATTCATTATAGAAATATTACATTTAGCAATTTCTTTACCAGAATTACTTATCACAATATTTCCTATAGAAGAATTACCTTTAACAGGAGCTTTAAAATATTTTTGACATTCAACTTTCATTTCAAAAGAATTAATTAAATCTTTTCGAATAGGAACTTTTGAAATATACAAATTTTCTATATTAAGTAATACATCTTGAGAAAGACCTTTATTAATTATAAATGTATTTAAATTATCTTTTTTCCAATCTTCAAAATTTTTATTAACGAAACTTTCTAAATCATAAACAACAAAATTATTAAAAACGTAGTTTATTAATTTAATACTATCAATTGTTCTAAATTTTTTTGTATCTGCACCTAAAACTACACAGATTATATCTATATTATTTCTCTTACAGGCAGTTACTAGACAACGATTAGCACCATTTGTAAAACCTGTTTTTATACCATAAACTCCTTCCATATTTCCAAGAAGTTCATTTGTGTTAGATAAAGCTTTGGGAGAACCGTTTATTGTTATTGTATAGTTTTTAGTTCCTACAATCTTAGCAAATGTAGGATTATTTAAAGCATAATTAGAAAGTAGTGCTAGTTCATATGCAGTAGTGTAATGCTCATTTGAATCTAAGCCGTGAGGTGTTTCAAAATGAGTATTAGTAAGTCCTAATTCTAAAGCCTTGGCATTCATTAATTCAGCAAAACCATTAATATCTCCTCCTGCATATTCAGCAAGTGCAACAGCTGCATCATTTCCGGAACGTAGCATTAATCCGTACAATAAATCAAGAATTGTTATTTTATCACCTGTTTTTAATCCTAGTCTAGAACCACCAGTTCCAGCAGCTTTTTTAGAAATTTCTATAGTATCACTTAGATTACATTTTTCTATAATAATTGTTGCAGTCATGATTTTAGTAGTTGAAGCCATTTTCTTTTTAGAATTCTCATTTTTACCAAATAATACACTGTTAGTTTTTCTATCAATAACTACACAAGCACGTGAATTAACATCTGGTTCTTTTATAGGTTCTGCAGATGTATCAGTAAATGAATTGAGTTCAGTACTAACATCTATAGTTTCATTATCTATATCATCAGCAAATGAAACATAAACAAACATGCTAATAAAAATAAAAAACATAAAAATAGGAATAATTCTCTTCATAATGCACCTCTTATTTTAATAATATAGAAAAAACAAAAAAATATGAGTGGTTATTATTAAAAATACATAAAAGCTTACGGAAATCAATAAAAACTTTAAATTATTTACATAAAATATTGATTTTGCAATGAAAATGTAATATAATTATAATGTAACTGTAAAAAAATAGTGCCTTTGAAGAAACGGGTTTCCGTAGCTAATTAGAGAACATAAAAAACATATAATAAATAAGTGATATAAAGCTATTGACTTCGGCAGTTGCATGCAATAAAATATATTTATGTTATAAAAATAATTTTATAAAAGGAGAAGATTTTTAATGAAAAGTAAAAAAATCAGAGTGCTATTAATAAGTTTAATTTCAATGATGATGGTAGCTACATTTGCAACTAAAAGCAAAGCAGTAACACCATTAGCAACACCAGTGTATTTTGGCGTAGAAGAATTTAGAACAGGAACAACTCCAGAAAATATGGGGTATGCAATCAATAATCCATTAGGAAATGGTTCAACAACAGAATCAATTGTTGGAACTAAAATTTGGAATATAAAGAAATATTCAAGTAATGTAGTAGATGAGAACGGAATTGATGGAAATTTTTATTGTGTAAGAGCAGGAATAGGGTTTCAAAATACTGCTGAAATAGCTACATATAACATTACATATGATTTAAAAACAGAACAAGCAGCATTAGCTTCTTCAGGAAATTCAGTATTACAAAGCATAGCAAATAATGGATATTATAATAATTTATTAGCATTAACTGATATTATATATTTAAAAGGTGTTTCAACTGCAGAAGAAAAATCAGCGTTATTAACACAAGCCGGAATTGATGCAGAAGACTACACAGTATCATTAACAGATGATGATATAGAAGCTGTACAACAAGCTGCAATATGGTATTATACAAACCATGATGATGCAACTTTTGAAAGAGTATATGATAATTATGGAGAAAGCAAAACATCTTGGTTATTTTATAGAACATTAGAAATGTCTCAAAATAATAAACAATATACAAGTTTAAGTGATTATAATTTAACATTTAGTGAACAGGGTGAGCAAATTGGAGAAGGTTTACAAAGACAAGAACAAGCAGTGAAATTATATAATTATTTAATAACAACATCAAATACAAATGCAACAGCATATGCAAACAATACAGCAACACCAAAAACAAAAGTAACATTATATTCTAATGCAGATCCAAACAAACAAGAAAATACACAACCAATTATATCATTAGAAAAAATACCAGAAACAAAAGATTTTGACTTAGCATTAAGAAAATATATAACAAAAGTAGATGGTGTAGAACTTACAGGAAATAATTCAAGAGTTCCAAACATAGATGAAAGTACAATAGAAACAACAAACACAGCAACATATAAACACAAAAAAGATCCTGTAACAGTAAAAACCGGAAGTATAGTAACATATAAATTAACAGTTTATAATGAAGGAGAAAAAGCTGGTAGAGCTACAAAAATTATAGACCAATTACCAACAGGTTTAAAATATAGCAAAATAAATACTGAAGGATTTACAGCAAGTTATAACGAAACATCAAATCAAGTAACAATTACAAGAAATGCTAATAACACAACAAATTTAGAAGCATATACAGAAGGAAATCTAAAATCAGAAACAATAGAAATAGAATGTGAAGTAACAGCAAAACCAGATTCTAGCAACAAAAAAATATTAACAAATGTTGCTTGGATTGCAGAAGAATTTGATGCAGTAGACAATGTAACAATAACAAATCAAAAAGGTAAAGACTTAGATTCTGAACCATCAACAGCACCAAGTGTAAACAAAGACAATATGTCAAATTATACAGGACATAATAATAAAGAAGATTTAACAGATTCTACATTTTATTATAAAGGACAACAAGATGATGATGACTTTGAAAAATTAGTATTAAACCCAGCAGCATTCGATTTAAAATTAATAAAGAGAATTGTTGAAGTAAATGGAACAAAAGTACCAGAAAGAATTGAAAGTGTTGATATAACAAACTTAGCAAATAAAACAGCAACAACAGCAACATATAAATTAAACAAAGAACCAGTATCAGTAAAAAAAGGAGATATTGTAAAATATACATTTAGAGTATATAACGAAGGAGATATAGATGGATATGCTTCAGAAATAACAGAAGATATTCCAGATGGACTAGAATTTATATGGTCAGAAAAAACAGATGAAGAATTAAAAGCTGACACAACATTAACAGATTCAGAAAAAACAGCAATTGAATATAACCAAGGAATTTGGGATTTTGGAACAGTAAATAAAGATACAAATAAAGTAGAAACAATAAAAACAGATTATTTAGCAAAAGGAAAAGGAGCAGAAGTTGCAACAGAAGGAGCTAACTTAATAAAAGCCTTTGATGCAACAAAAGATTATACAAATACAATTAATGATAAAAATCCAGACTATAAAGAAGTATCTGTATACTTAAAAGTAACATCAGATGATACAACAGGAACAATAATAAGAAATGAAGCAGCAATTACAAAAGATTCAGATAGTGATGGAAATGAAGTAACAGATAGAGACTCAGATACAGATAAATGGGTTAAATATGAAGATGATGAAGATTATGATAATGTAAAATTACAATCATTTGATTTAGCATTAAGAAAATTCATAATAGCTGTAAGTAGTGATACAAAAATAGAAGATTCAGATTACTTAAAAAATCAAGATGGAACATATACAAGAGCACCAATAGTTGATACATCAAAATTAAATACAACAGATGCAAATGGAAAACTAATAACAACAGCAACATATAACCATACAAAAGAACCAGTTGAAGTAAATAAAGGTGACATTGTAGTATATATGTTAAGAGTATACAATGAAGGAGATATAAATGGTTATGCAAGTCAAATAAAAGACCATTTACCATCATACTTAGAATATGTTGAAGGTGATTTCAACAAACAATATGGATGGAAAGTTTCAGAAGATGGAAGAACAGTAACCACAGAATACTTGGATAGTCATATGATTGGAAAAACAACAACAAAAGAAGATGGAACAATAGTATTATCATACAAAGAAGTTCCAATTATGTGTAAAGTAAAAGATACAGCAAAAACTTCTGAAAATATTACAAATATTGCTGATATAACAATCTACAAAGATGAAAATAAAAATTCAATAACAGATAGAGATTCATCAGAAAATAATGTAAAATTACCAAGTGATGAAGAACTACCAAAATACAAAGATGATGAAAAAGGTTCATATGTACCAGGTCAAGAAGATGATGATGACTTTGAAAAAGTAATAATCAAACCATTTGACTTAGCATTAAGAAAATTCATTACAGGAGTAAATGACAAACAAGTAACAAATAGAATACCAGAAGTAAGTTATGACAAAGAAAATAATAAAATAACATATAATCATACAAAAGAACCAGTAGAAGTTGTAACAAATGATACTGTAGTATATACAATAAGAGTATATAACGAAGGTGAAGTAGATGGTTATGCATCTAAAATTTCTGATGATTTACCAGCTGGACTAGAATATTTACCAGAAAATGAATTAAACAAAGAATATAGATGGATTATGTATGACAAAGATGGAAAAGAAACAACAAACGTTTCAGAAGCAGTAAAAATAACAACAGATTACTTATCAAAAGAACAAGGCGAAGCTAGAATGAAAGAAAACACAGAAATAAAAGAAAATCCAGCATTGTTAACAGCTTTTGATAGTAGCAAAGAAATATCAGAAACAAATCCAGATTATGCAGATGTTCAAGTAGCATTTAAGGTTGTAGAACCAAATACATCATATAAAATAATAATAAACTCTGCACAAATCTCTGATGATACAGACAAAAATGGAAAACCAGTAGATGATATCGACTCAGTTCCAGATAAATGGAATGATGGAGAAGATGACCAAGATAAAGAATATATTAAATTAACATATTTTGACTTAGCATTAAGAAAATGGGTTACACAAGCAATTGTAGTTGAAAATGGAAAAGAAACTGTTACACAAACAGGACATACACCAGAACAAGACCCAGAACCAGTTGTTAAAGTTGAATTAAATAGAAAGAAATTAAGTTCATTAACAGTTAAATTTAAATATTCAATAAGAATAACAAACCAAGGTGATATTGCAGGATATGCAAAAGAAATAACAGACTATGTACCAGAAGGATTAAAATTTGTAGCAGAAGACAACAAAGGATGGACAGATGAAGGAAATAATGTAATATCAACAAAATTATTAGAAAACAAATTATTACAACCAGGAGAAAGTGCTGATGTAGAAGTTACACTTACTTGGATTAATGGAAAAGACAATTTAGGATTAAAAACAAATATTGCTGAAATATCTGAAGATTACAATGATAAAGGAGCACATGATATAGACTCAACTCCAGACAATAAAGTACCAGGAGAAGACGACCAAGATGATGCACCAGTATTAATATCAATCTCAACAGGTGAAGCAAAAATATACTATGCTTTAGGATTTGCAGTATTAATCACAATAGCTGGTGGAATAATTCTAATAAAGAAATTTGTATTATAAAATATAAAATAAGATAGGCGCATTGACCTATCTTATTTTTTTTGGTTCAAACCGTTTACAATTAAAATTAGGTGTGTTATAATTTTTTTGAGTGAAATATAGAGGTGAAAAATATGAATCAAATACTTTCTACAAATATGCCAAATGACAATGGTAGAAATTATAAAAAAACAAAAAATAAAAAGCCAGTAGAAACAAGCAAAATATTAAAAGTATTTGCTATATTTTTAATAATATTTGGAGTATTTATTATAGGAACAGGAGCTTATGTGATTTATACAAACCAAGCAGGAGAAGTAAAAGAAACTGCAAAACCAACAATATCATTAGAAAACAAGACAGATACAATACTATTATTAAAAGTACTAGGACAACAAAAAAATATACAAAAAGTAGAATATGGATGGAATGACGAAGCAAAACAGACAATACAAGGAAATAATGGAAAATATATAGAAAAAGAAATCAATATTCCATCAGGAAAAAATACATTAAATATAATAGTTACAGATGAAGATGGTGAAGAAGTAACATATAAAAAAGACTATGAAACAAAAAGTAATATAAACTTTGAAGTAGCTGGAAATAAAATAAAAATAACTTGTGAAAATGACCAAACAATATCTTATATGACATACAGATGGGATGATGATGATGAAACAACAATACAAATTAATGATACAAAAATAGAACAAGAAATAGATGCAAAAAAGGGAACACATACATTAAAAGTTGTAGTTGTAGATATTGATAACAAAACAGATACAAAAGAGCAAACAATAAAAGGTGTATCAAAACCAAAAGTAGTAATAGATACAGATGATGCAAAAGAACATTATACACTATCAGCATCAGATGAAGTAGGCCTTACAAAAATAGAAATAAGATTAAATCAAGATGATAGTCAAAAATTTGTAATTAATATAGATAATAAAACAGAATTTGATTGCACATTACCAATGGAATTACAAACAGGTGATAATATAATAGAAGTAACTGTTCATAATACAGATGGAATAACTGAATATAGAGCAGCAAAAGTTACAAAATAAGCTAAAGGGGAAAAAATTGGAAAATAATATATTTAATTTATGGACATATTTTATAATATATTCAATTGCTGGATGGATTTTAGAAAGTGTATATAGAAGTTATAGAGAAAAAAAGATAATAAATACAGGGTTCTTAAATGGACCCTTATGTCCTATTTATGGGATTGGTGCTATTATAATGTTTTTATTTTTAAGACAATTTAGTAACAACATTATAATATTATTCACAGTATCATTAATAGGAATGTCCCTATGGGAATATTTAGTAGGTTATTTATTAGAAAAAATATTTAAAACCAAATATTGGGATTATTCAGACCACAAAATAAATATAAAAGGAAGAGTATGTTTAAGTAACTCAATATGTTGGGGAATATTAGGAGTTTTATTTGTAAAATATATACATCCATTTGTAGAAAAGGAATTACAATTTGTAAATCCAACAATATTAAAAATTGTAATTGGTGTAATTAGTATAATCTTTATAATTGATACAATAGAAAGTATTGTAAAAACAAAAAATATAAAAGATGGACTACAAAAAATAGAAGAAATAAATAATCAAATAAAACAAAAACTTGAAGAACTAAAAAAATACAAGCCAAAGAAATCAACTAAAGACTTAGTTCAAGAGAGTCAAAATGCAATAGAAGAATTACGTAAAAAGAAAAACAGAATATTAAAACACTTATACAGACATGTATATAGAATGAAAAAAGCTTTCCCAGCAATAGACACAACTGAAATAAGAGAAGTTTTAAGCAAAAAAATAGAAATAATAAAAAAAGATAAAAATAACAGAGAGGAGAACAAATGATACAAGAAATTTATATTATAGATGATGATGAAACATCAGTATTGGTCTTTAGAGAACTATTTAAAAACGATACAGAATACAAATTTATTAGTGTAAAATCTGAACAAATAGATGTTGCACTAAGAAATATACCAACAATAATAATAATTAATGAAGATGCAATAGATGTAGATACTGTTGAATTATGCAAAAAGATAAGAAATGATGATGACAATAGCATAACACCAGTAATAGTAGTATCATCTAATTCAGATAAAGAACATAGAATAGAAATACTAAAAGAATCAGTAGAATATTACATAAAAAAACCAGTAAATGCACAATACTTATATTATACAATCAAAAATCTAGGACGTTTATTATCAATAAACAGAAGAATTAGCCCACTAACAGGACTTCCTGGAAATGTACAAATTCATGCAGAATTGAAGAAAAGAATTTCAAACAGAGAAAACTTTTCTGTATTATATTTAGATTTAGATAATTTCAAGGCATATAATGATGTATATGGTTTCTTAAAAGGTGATGAAATTATAAAATATACAGCAGACACAATAGTAAGATGTGTTCATAATTATATACATGAAGGAGCATTTGTAGGACATATAGGTGGAGATGATTTTATAGCAATTGTTCCAATATTAAATTGTGATGAAATTTGCAAGAATATAATAGCAAGTTTTGATGCTCATGTAACAAAATTTTTCACAGAAGAAGATGTTGAAAAAGGTTATATAGAAGTTGCAAATAGAAAAGGAATTATAGAACAATTTCCATTAACATCTATTTCAATTGGTGTTGTTGAAGCAGATGTAGGTAGATTTGCTAATATGCTAGAAATAGGAGAAGTTGGAGCTCAAGTTAAACATAATGCTAAGGCTGTTATGGGAAGTAGTTATTTTATTGATAGAAGAAAAAAATAAAAAAATAATTATAATAAGAATAAAATTAAAAACTCTTAATATTTTTATATTAAGAGTTTTTAATTTTGGGAGATAAAAGAATGTTTGTAATTAGTAGAAAAAGAATAAGTTTGATTTTAATTTGTTTTCTAATAGGAATATCTGTATATTCATATCAAGGAATGAAAATAGGAACTCAAGAAAAGAGAGAAGAGACACTAGAGGAAGCAACAGCTACACCAGTTTCTGGTAAAGTAGTTGTTTTGGATGCAGGGCATGGTACGCCAGATGAAGGTGCACAAAGTAGTAAAGGAACAACAGAAGCAGAAACAAATCTAAAAATTGCATTAAAAGTACAAAATTTATTAGAACAAAGTGGTTGCACAGTAATATTAACACGTTCAGATGAAAAAGCAATATATGATTTAGACAAAACAACATTAAAAGAAAAGAAAATATCAGATATAAGAAATAGAGTAAAAATAGGAAATAGTGCTAGTGCAGATATATTTGTAAGCATACATTTAAACAAAATACCACAACAACAATATTGGGGATGGCAATGTTTTTATAGTAGTAAAAGCGACGAAAGTATGAAACTTGCAAAAATATTGCAATCAAGTTTAAATGATGCAATTCAAAAAGATAATAAAAGAGTAGCAATGAAACTAGATACTGTTTATATTATGAAACATGTAGAAATACCAATATCTATAGTTGAATGTGGATTCTTATCCAATCCAGAAGAAGAGCAACAATTGTTAAATGATGAATACCAAGATAAATTGGCTTGGGGAATTTATAATGGAATAATAGAATATTTTAAAAATTAATAAAAAAATAATTGTTTCATATCATTGATGCAATTATTTTTTTACTCTTATTTTTTAAAATTGTAAAAAAAATAACTTGACAAGAATACAAAATGCGTGTTATATTTATCGTACAACCAAAAAGATTTATATAAAAAAGTTTTAAATAAGTTCGCGGCTTATTTAAAACTAGAAAAAATACTTTGTAAGTATTTAAACCAAGTTAATTATAACATAAAAATACAAAAAAAGCAAAGTATTGAAGTCTTTTAGGTAAAACTAAAGAGAGGAGATGGAGAGAAATGTTTTTAATAGTAATTTCTATAAAAATTCATCTAAAGAAGCAAAGTGAAACTGGTAAAGGTGTAGCTTAAAATTATTTAGAAGGAGCGCTAGTATGAAGTTAGAAGAAATAGCAAATGTATCAATAGGAATATTAGTACATAGGGAAAGTGTAGAAAATGGTAAATATAAATATAAAATATTTAACTTAAATAATTATGAAGAAAATAAAGAATATCAAACAATAGAAACAGACAAGGATTTTTCAGATAAAATGACACAAAAAGGAGATTTGCTATTCAGACTAGTTGCTCCTAATAAAATTATTTTAGTAAAAGAAAAAGAAAAAGATTTATTGGTTCCATCTCAATTATGTATAATAAGACCAGATGAAAATAAAATTAATTCTAGATTTTTAAAATGGTATTTAGAAAGTCAGCAAGGAAAGGCACAAATAGCTACGGAACAAATTGGGTCAAGCATACAGAAAATATCGATAGCTGCATTGAAAAAAATAGAAATACCCCAAATAGATATTAACAAGCAAGAAAAAATAAAAGATTTAATTGAAGTATGGGAAAATGAAAAAAAAGTAATGCAAGATATCATAGAAACAAAGGAAATGATATATGAAAATATAATAGAGCAGTTAGTTGAGGAGGAAAAATAATGTTATTATATCAAGAATATAATAAATTAACTGATATATGTAATGATTTTAAAACAAAAACAAACATTAATACAAATTATATAGAGTATATATCTGCATTAATATATTTAAAATATTATGAGAGTTATAGTAATCAAACTTTTAGAAGAATATATGAAGATAGAGATAATTATTATATAAGTGAAAAAATTGATAAAGCTATAAGTGATATGAGGGATAATATTGGAGATGAAAAAATATTTTCAGATATACAATTTAGTAATATTGTTTTTTATAGAAAATTAGGAGAAAAAAATATTTTGGCTAAAATAATTGAAGAAATAAATGAAATGTGTAATATTTTTCCTAAAAATTATATAGCTGAGCAATATGAGTTAGCATTAAAACAAATAGCAATAATTGGTGATATGAAAAGTTCAAATGAATTATTCTATACTCCAATGGAAATTACAAATGCAATGGTAAATATGATTGTAGATAAGAAAAGTGCTGATGTATATGATCCAATGTGTAGTAGTGGAAATTTTTTAATAAATGCAAGCAAATTAAACGATAAAAAAATAAAGATATTTGGTCAAGAAGAAAACATAGAATATTATAATATTTTAAAAACTAGAATTTTATTAAATGATATAGAAGATGAAGAAATAGAATATCAAAATAATGAAAAAAATAAAAAAATAAAATTTGATTATATATTTTTGAATCCGCCATATTCAAAAAAAAATTGGAAGGAAATTATAAAATATAGACCTATATTTGAAGAATATGAAATTTCAGAAAATTCAGTAGGTGATTATGCATTTGTAATATCTATTTTAGACAATCTAAAAGATGATGGAAAAATGGCCGTTTTACTTCCACATGGAGTTTTGTTTAGAGAAAATGAAAGAAAAGTTAGAAAAAATTTAGTAGAAAAAAATGAAATAGAAGCAATTATCGGATTACCAGAAAACTTATTTTATGATACAAGAATACCAGTTATTATGATGATTATTGCTAAAAATAAAGTAGATAAAAATATACTATTTATAGATGCAAGTAATGAATATAAATATAAAAGATTTAAGAATGTATTATCAGAAGAAAATCAAAACAAAATTGTAAATACATATAAAGAAAGAAAAGAGATTGAAGGCTTTTCTAGAATTGTTAGTATTAATCAAGTAAAAGAAAATGATTATAATTTATCAATAAAAAAATATATTAGAAAAAAATATGTTAGAAATAATATAGAGCAAAAAAAATTAGTAGAGCAATTAAAAAAATTAAAAGATGAACAAGATATTTTAGAAGAGAATATAAAGGATATTTTGTCAATATTGAACATAAAGGACATAGAAAAAAATGAAAAAACTAAAAAAAGTAAAATTTATTATGATTTTGATGATAAAAAAATAGGAGATAATATCAAAAATGCAAGAATAAAAAAATCATATACACAAGAGATGTTAGCAGAAAAAGTTGAATTATCTTGTAAATATATTAGTAGACTAGAAAAAGGAATGACAGGTATTCGTTTAGAAATGTTAGCTAAGATTTGTAATGCATTAGAAGTTTCAATTGATGAAATTTTAAAATAGAATAAATAAAATGAATATATAAAACCACAGAAACATATTAATATGTTAGGTGGTTTTATTATGTTTTTTGTTTTTAGTAAAGAAAAAATTTGTACATATGCTGTATCAATATTAACAGTTTTTTTATTGTTCTTTATTGCTAATGCAATGAAAACGAATAATCTTAATACAGTAGCAACTTCATCAGGTACTGAGAAATTATTTCCGATTTATAATGTACAAACACAAGATAAAAAAATTAGTTTAACAATGAATTGTGCTTGGAATGCAGATGATGTAGATAAAATATTAGAAATTTTAAATCAAAACAATGTTAAAATAACATTTTTTATGGTAGGAGATTGGATTGATAAATACCCAGAAGCGGTTAAAAAAATAAATGAAGCAGGGCAAGAAATACGGAAGTCATAGCAATACACATCCACACGTTAATAAATTATCATATGAAAAAAATATAGAAGAAATAGAACTTAGCAATGATAAACTAGAAAAAATAATAGGAAAAAGAACAAATTTATATAGAGCGCCATATGGAGAATATAATAATACAGTTATTCAATCAGCACAAGATAAAGGTTATTTTACAATACAATGGAGTTTAGATACTTTAGACTATAAAGGATTAACAGGAGATGAAATGTGGAATAGATTAAATGGAAAATTAAAATCAGGAGATATAATTCTAATGCATAATGGAACAAAACACACAGCAGACTCATTAGATATGTTAATAAAAAACATAAAAAAGGAGGGTTATGAGATAGTTCCGGTTGGTGAATTAATATATAAAGACAATTATAAAATAAATTCTGCAGGAATACAAATTTCAAAATAAAGTATAGAAATTGGAAAAAAGTACATAATTTATATAAAAATAATGCACGAAATACTGGAAAGATCTACATTTTTTAATAAAAATTAACTTTTTATGTAGACAAAACCAAAAAAAAGGTGTATAATTAAAAATGTAGTTAATGTGAAATGCAAAAAGAAAAAAGCAAATTAAATTTGTATATAAAAAATAAGGGAGGAAAAGAATTTGGATACAAATTATTTAGAAAACAACTATTTAACATTAGTTGGAAAAGTTACAGGAGAAAAAAAATTCAGTCATGAAATATATGGAGAAAAATTTTATGTGTTTAACTTAGAAATAGCAAGACTAAGTGGAAATGCAGACATTATACCAATAACAGTTTCAGAAAGAATAATAACAGATGAAATGTTAATGCAAGGAAAACAACTTTTGGTAAAAGGTCAATTTAGATCATACAATAGTTATGATAATGAAAAAAATAGATTAATATTAACTGTTTTCGCTAAGGATGTTGTCGAAGTAGAAGAAAATAATGAAGAAGAAGAAAATGAAATGGCCAAAAAAGATACTGTAACAAATGAAGTTGTTTTAGTAGGTTATATTTGCAAAAAACCTATATATAGACAAACACCATTTGGTAGAGAAATTGCAGATGTTTTATTAGCTGTTAATAGAGCTTACAATAAATCAGATTATATTCCTACAATAGCTTGGGGAAGAAATGCAAGATTTTGCCAAAACTTAGAAGTTGGAACTAAAGTAAAATTAGTTGGTAGGGTTCAATCTAGAATGTATGAGAAAAAGCATGAAGATGGTACTGTTGAGAATAGAGTTGCTTATGAGGTTTCAATTGGTAGTTTAGAGATTGTAGATGAGGATGATACAGAGAATAAGGTTGAGAGTAATCAAGAGGCTGTATAGATATATATAAATAAAGATGGAGTGATTAGCTTTGTGCAGTTGCTTCATTTTTTTGATTGTAATAAGATAAGATTATGAGGTAGAAGTGTAGTGATATATGTTAAAATAATTACTTTTGAGTGCGACTGAAATAATTCTAGAAAATCTTAATTAATTTTTAGGGGAATGTTCACGTCGAGCGATCAGCGAGGACTAAGTGAAAGAGTCCCAAAAAATTAATTTAGAATTTCTAAAATTATGTAAGAAGCCGAAAAAGTAATTATTTTAACATATATCACTACACTTCTACCACATAATCTTATTTTATTACAGTTCAAAACAAAAAAGTTTAAAATTAGGGTAGCTTTTTTTGTGTTAGTTTGATATAATTTGGTAGAGTATTAAGAGAGGAAAGAGGCTATTTATGGAGAAAAAGTTTAGGAAAGATACTAAAAAATTGGAAAAGAAGGAAGAGTGTAAGAAGGGTAAAAAGTCAATTAAGGATATTGAGGTTAATATTAATGTTAATTTTACAGTGTTGGCTGTTGTTTTGATTGCTATTTTTTGTATTGCTATTACACCTGTGACTTTTCAAAATGATACGTTTTATACTATAAAGATTGGGGAGCTTATTAAGAGTTCTGGTATTGATATGATGGACCATTTTTCATGGCATGAGAATTTGAGTTATACATATCCTCATTGGTTGTATGATTTTATTACTTATTTGGTATATTCTGTGATGAATTTTAAAGGAATATATTTGTTGACTTGTGCTTTATCTGTCATTTTAGGAGTTTCTCTATTTTGGGTAAATTCAAAATTAACAAAAAATAAATCAATATCTTTTGTTGTGACTGTAGCGGTTTTATATGCAATGCAAAGTTATATTGCTGCAAGAGCCCAATTAGTAACATTTATATTGTTTGTTTGGGAAATATATTTTATAGAGAAATTTTTGGAGAATAAAAAGTTTGGTTATGCTATTGGATTAGTGTTAATTTCATTATTGATAGCAAATTTACATGTTGCTGTGTGGCCATTTATATTTGTTTTATTCTTACCATATATAGCAGAGTATTTTATTACTGTTATAGCTGATAGAATTATTTATAAAAAATCAAAGGTTAGAACTTTAAAATTTAAAATAAAGAGATTATCTAAAAAAGATGATAATGAAGAAAAAGTACAAGAATTGAATAAAAAGCTACAAGAGTTAGAAAGTAAAATCTCTAAGATAAAAATAAAAAGAGAAGAAGATAATAAAAATCCATATAAAATTAAAATCAAAAGAAATGAAAATGTTAAATGGTTAATTCTAGTTATGGTTATTTGTGTATTAATGGGATTTATAACACCTTTAAAAGATACACCATTTACATATCTATATAAAACAATGCAAGGAAATACTACACAAAATATAAGTGAACATTTGCCAATGACTTTAATTAATAATACAAATGCAATGTGTGCTTTAGTATTAGTGTTAGCAATATTAATATTTACAAAAGCTAAAATAAGATTATCAGACTTATTTATGGTTGGTGGTTTGTGTTATTTAATGTTAAGTACTAGAAGACAATTTTCAATGTTTGTGCTTATTGGATCTATTGTTTTAACTAGATTAATTGTTGATATGATAAATAGATATACAAAAGATGGTATGAAGCAAGCAGAATCGGTTGTAAAGAATATAGGAGTTGCAATAAGTTTAACTGTATTAATGCTTTTATGGAGTTATTATTATATAAAACCAAAATTAGATGACCAATATGTTGATTCTAGTTCATATCCGGTCGCAGCATGTGATTATATATTAGAAAATATTGATTTAGAAAATGCAAGATTTTATAATGAATATAATTATGGAAGTTATATGTTATTTAGAGGAATACCAGTATTTATAGACTCTAGAGCTGACTTATATGCACCAGAATTTAGTGGTAATAAAGATGAAGATATCTTTTCAGATTTTATAAATACATCAAGTATAGGTGTATTTTATGAAGATACTTTTAAAAAATATGATATAACACATATAATTTGCAATAAGAGCTCAAAAATGAATATGATAATTACCAAAACAAATGATACAAGATATAAAGAATTATATTCAGATGATCACTTTGTAATATACGAAAGGTTAAACGTAAATGAATAAAATAAAAAAAAAATATAAGCTAATTATTCCAATCATAATATTAGTTTTAATAGATCAACTTTTAAAATTTGTTATTTTAAAAGTTGGTAATCCAATTTATCAAAATACTAGTGGTACATATGGTGTTGATTCTAATTCAACATTTACATATATAGTTACTAATTTAATAGTTGTATTAATTGCTTTCAAATTTGCAACAAGCCAAAATCAATTTGTTGATAAGAAAATAAAAGTTTTTTTAATACTTATAATATCTGGTGGTGTAAGTAATACAATAGATAGAATTTTTAGAGGATTTGTAGTAGAATTTATAAAAATTGGTAAATTACCAGTATTCAATTTAGCAGATATTTTTATATTAATAGGTTGGGTGTCAATGGCAGGAATATTTGCAGTATTTACAACTAATGAAATAAAAGAAAGAAAAATTGAAAAACAAAATAAAAATAAAAAGGAATGAATAATTTGCAAAAAATAAAAGTAGAAGAAACAGGAAAAAGAATTGATGCATTTTTAACATCAAAAATAGATGCTTCAAGAGTTACAGTTCAAAGATTAATTGATGAAGAAAGAATTTTAGTAAATGGTAAAAAAACAAAAGCATCTTATAAAGTTCAAAATGGAGATATAATTGAAATTGAAAAAGAAGAGCCACAAGAAATAGAATTAAAAGCACAAGAAATACCATTAGAAATCTTGTATGAAGATAATGATATAATTGTAGTAAACAAACCTAAAGGAATGGTAGTTCATCCTGCAAATGGAAATCCAGATGGAACTTTAGTAAATGCGGTAATGGCAATTTGTAAAGATTCATTATCTGGAATTGGCGGTGAAATAAGACCAGGAATAGTGCATAGACTTGATAAAGACACATCAGGAGCAATAATAGTTGCTAAAAATGACAAAGCACATATAAACATGAGTGAACAAATAAAAAATCATGAAGTAGAAAAGACATATATAGCATTAGTTAAAGGTTTTGTAAAAGAAAATGAGGCAACAATAAATATGCCAATAGGAAGAAGTACTAAAGACAGAAAGAAAATGGCAGTAAGTAAAAATGGCAAAAATGCAGTCACACATTTTAAAGTAATTGAAAGATTTGTAAATTATACACTTCTAGAAGTAAAGATAGAAACTGGAAGAACACATCAAATAAGAGTACATTTATCACAAATAGGTTACCCAATAGTTGGTGATGCAGTATATTCAAATGGAAAGAATGAATGGGGAATAGAAGGACAATGTTTACATGCTAAATCATTGAAATTTAAACATCCAATAACAGGAAAAGAAATGTTTATAGAAGCCCCAATGCCGGAATATTTTGAAAATATAATTAAAGAATTAGAAAAAAGAGGGAAATAGGGACGCCCTTTTTTTCCCTATTAAAAAATTCCCTAGTTAAGAAGTTTTTGATTGTAAAAGGAGCAGTAATGGAAGATAATAAAATAAGACTACAAAAATTTTTAGCAAGTAGTGGAGTTGCATCAAGAAGAAAATGCGAAGAGTTAATTTTGGAAGGAAAAGTAAGTGTTAATGGTGTAGTAGTTACAGAACTTGGAACAAAAGTTAATCCAGATGTGGATAAAGTTACATATTGTGGAAAACTGATACAAAATAAAGAAAAAATGGTGTATATATTGCTAAATAAGCCAATTGGCTATGTTACTACAGCTAAAGACCAATTTAATAGAGATACTGTTTTGAATTTAGTAAAAGTGAAGGAAAGGGTTGTACCCGTAGGAAGATTGGATATGTATACTTCAGGTGCTTTGATACTAACAAATGATGGTGATTTTGTATATAAAGTCACACATCCAAAACACGAAATAACAAAGACATATACTGTAACTGTTAGGGGAATAGTGAATAACGAAGAAGTAGAAAAATTAAGAAACGGTGTAGTTATAGATGATTATAAAACTAGACCAGCAAGAGTAAAAATATTAAAAACAGATGAAGAAAAAAATATTTCAAGACTTGAAATAACTATACACGAAGGGAAAAATAGACAAGTTAGAAAAATGTGTGAAGCAGTTGGAAGAAATGTTGTTGCTTTACATAGAAGCAAGATTGGAGATATAGGTGTTAAAGATTTGCAACTTGGAACATGGAGATATTTGAGTGAAAAAGAAGTGGAAAAATTAAAAGAGTAAAAATTCTATTAAACTATTGAAAAATACCTACAAAACAGATATAATAATAAAAACGAAAGAAAAAGGGAGAACAAAATACTAATGAAACAATCAAATTTTATAGAAAACATACAAGTTGGAGCAAATGTAAAAGGGATTGTAAAAAATATAAAGCCATATGGAGCTTTTATTGATATTGGTGATGGAGTAGTTGGCTTAGTACACATAGAAGACTTATCTGTTGCTAGGATAAAGACACCATATGAAAGAGTAAAGATAGGACAAGAGATAAATACAAAAGTAAAAGATATAGATAAACAAAGCGGAAAAATCAATTTATCATATAAAGATACACTAGGAACATGGGAAGAAAATGCAGATAAATTTAAAAAAGGTATGCATGTTAATGGAATTGTAAGAGAAACAGAAAAAAATAAAAACGGCATATTTATTGAATTGTTACCAAACTTAGTTGGAATGGCAGAATATAAAGATGGTTTAGAATATGGGCAAAATATAGATGTTATGATAAAGAAAATTGATTATGATAAAAAAAAGGTAAAATTAGCTTATTATAAATTTAAGGGGGAATAATAAATGGTAGAAGATAATCAAATAAAAGCACAAGTGTCACCATTTGCAATAAGAGAGGGAGAAATAAAAACATTTGATGGAAAAGATGGATATGTATCAATGAATCAAATTGTACATAAAATAAATATAGGACATATTACAGATATTCATTTTGAAATTTTAGATTTAGTAAATGAATTTGAATTTATTACATCAAGACAACTATTTCAAATGCTACAAATAAAAGGAATAGATCCTAAGTCACAAGATAAATTAAATAATAAATTAGATGCTCTAGTAAAATCAAAAATATTAACTAGATACTACTTTACATCTGATGAAGGAAAAGGAATATATAGAATTTATTGCTTAGAAAAAATGGGTAAATATTTATTAACTTCTAAAGAAATAGATTGTAAATGGCAACCATCAGATAATACAAAACCAGTTCCAATGATTAAAAAGAGATTAGCTGGAAACCAAGTGTTAATAGCATATTTAAGAAAAGTAAAAGCATTTGATAGTTATATAGTAAAACCAGCTTTAACTGCAAAAACAGTTGGAAAAGTATTTAAAGCAACAGGTGGAGCTGTTAAATTAACAAAAAACGGAAAATCAATACAATTCTTATTTGAAGTATTTAGAAGAGAAAACGATTGGCAAAAAAAATTAGTTGAAAAAATGAATTTATACAAAGATTTCTATGAAAATTTTGTACCAGGAGATTCAGGATTTGCTGGAATTCCACAATTAATATTTGTATGTGAAGATGAAAAACATATGGCAGAATGTTTTAAAGAAATAATAACAAATAAAGTAGAAATTCCACAAATTAAAATGTTATTTACAACAGATTTAAGACAAAATGAAGAAACATTAGCTAATACTTTAGTTGAATTCAAATTAGTTGATGGAAAATACAAAATGGAAAATGTTGAATTAAAATTAATTGGTTAATATATTGATCAATTTAGGAGGTTACTAATGAGAATAAATAAATTTTCTAAAAATATAATAATAACTTCTATGGTGTTTGGAGCTATGGTTCTTAATGGAACTACTAGCTCTAAAGCTGTTTTACAGTCTAATGGTAATGATGGAGCAACTTATAATTTAAATGATTGGATGATTAATGTTAGGAAGATGGAACAATTAGGTGGAGCTATGGGACTTAGTGAGACTTTAAATTCTAATTTAACATCTAGTAGTGATTCTAATAATATTGATGTTCATATGCAGAAAAATACAGAGTATGGTGCTTTGGCTATTTTGTCTGCTTCTAGCTATGGTAACCCTAATAAAGTTAATGATGGAGAGACTACTACGGGGAATGTTACTGGGGTTGTTATGAAGTTTAATAGTGAATGGGTTGTTGCTGGAAATTTATCTGGTGTATCAAATTGTGCAAATGCTGTTGGAAGATATAAAAATTATTATGAAAATAAATGGACCGATAGTAATGGATATTATTTAATATATAGTGCTAGAAATGGAGATGCTATTTCCGAAACAAAAGGATGGCATGGAAGTTCGGTGGCAAATTGGATTTACTTAAAGCGAGAGATTATGACATATAATGAGGTTGTTAGCGCTAATATGGCTAGCACTGGATTGCTAAGAGCTGTTGAAGGTAGCATATTTTCTTATAATGGTTATGGTAGGCTTATGAAAGGATATGGCAGCGTGGGTGAAAAAGGCCCAGCATATTTTGATCAACTTCATTATTCACGTGCTGTAATAGTCCAAGGCGAAGGCATATAATTTTTCTAAAACAAAAAATAAAAAGGAAAGGAAAAATTATATGAAACTAAAAAAAATAAAGAAAAATAAAAAAATAATTTTAATTGCAATAATAGCAATTTTATTATTAATAGTCATTTCCTTTTCAGTAACAAAAAATATAATAAAAAGCAATCAAGAAAAAACAAAGGCAGAAGAACTTTCAAAATTTTATTGGGAAACAAAAATGTTTACAGTAAATGATGATTACACATATACTTTTTTATGTTTGGTAACAGTTCAAGAAATTGAAGGGATAGAAACAATCAAATACCAAAAAGATGGAAAAGAAATAACTGTTAATGGAAATGGAAAGCAAAAAGTTGCATTAGATTATAAGGCTATAGAAAATACTGATTATGAATTTAAAATAAAGCCAGTAGGAAAAGCAGAAAAAACAGAAATTTTAAATGCTAAAAGAAAAGTATCTGGAGATGGTACATACAAATTAGTTAATGGAGTATATGTGAATACACCATTTTTAGAAAACTTTAATTCAAAATATACAAGATATTTAACAGCAAAAGATGAAAATGCATTAAATCCATCAAATTGGATTTATGATGAAGAACCACAAAATTGGTATGATTACAATAATCAAAAATGGGCGAATGTATATGTTGAAGCAGAAGGAGTAGAAGCATATTATGTTTGGGTTCCAAGATATGTATATAAATTAGACCAAAGTACACAAAGATCTGATGTTAAATTTGTTGATGTTTATAATAATTATACAGATGCTAAAACGGGAGAAGTTACAAAATATAAAGAATTAGTAGAACAAGGTTATCAATTACCAGAAGCATTTGAATTTGGCGATGGAAATCCAGATAATGGATTGTTGATGACATCAATTTCTGGTTATTGGATTTCAAAATATCAATTAAGTGAACTAGCAAAATTTAATATTGATTATAATATGACAGCTAGCAAATCAAGTATAGTATTAAATAATTATACAAATAATGTATCAGACAAAGCTAGTAGTTATACATTTTCTATAAATGGAAAAATTGTTAATACATCTACAACATTGGAAGAATATACATTTACAAATCTTACAGAAAATGAAAGTTATATTGTAAATTTAACAGCTTTAGATGCAAATGGTGCAATAGTTGGAAGTATGACAAAAACACTGGAACCAACTGAGGTTAATCCACCAAAGCTAGATGGATTTGATCCAGATACAACTTTCTATGTTTATTATGATGAAGATGGTACAGAACATAATGAAATACCAATAAGTAAAGAAGCACCACAAAGTTGGTATAATTATACTTATTCTAATTGGGCAAATATTGTAACAAGAAATGATGGATTAGAGACATATTATGTATGGATACCAAGATATCAATATAAATTAAATCAAACAAGTCAAAGGTCTGATGTTAAATTTATGTTAGGAACAAGTAATACAACAGAGACTGGCTACCAAATTCCGGAAGCTTTCTGGTGGGACAAGAATGATGATGGCAAAGAAGATGATGGGGAGCAATTAACAGGTTATTGGATTACAAAATATCAATTGAGTAAAGAAGAAAAAGAGGCGAGAATAACTGCTGAATTAGCACCAAGTAGTGATTGTATACATGTTAAAGATATTACAGGAACATTAATTACAGAAGCTAAAACAAATTCTACAAACATAAAATATGAATATTATTTAAATGGCGAATTAAAACATGAGGGAACATCAGATACAGAAAATTACACATTTGGCGGTTTGAATTTAAATACAACATATACTGTTAATATAATTGCAAGAAATACAAATACAAATGCATATATTGGCGCAATAACTAAAAAAGTTACAACAAAAGTTGCAAATGAACCAGATTTAACATCATTTATGAGTAACGAAGGCTTGAAAAGTAGAACTTATTATGTTGTGTATGAAGGTGAAAATATAAAGGAATTTATACCAATAACAGAAGCAAAACCAGATAATTGGTATGATTATAGTCAATCAAAGTGGGCTAATATAGTTGTAACAGATGGAAATATAAATGGAAATAACATTGAAAATGCTACATCTACAAGTTATTTTGTTTGGGTTCCTCGTTATCAATATAAAATTTTATCACAGGTAAATGATTGGGCAAATAGAAGTACTGATAATGCAAGGACAGATGTTAAATTCTTAAGTGGTACAGATAATAATACAGATTCTGGTTACCAAATCCCAGAAGCCTTCTGGTGGGACAAAAATGATAATGGGCAAGAAGATAAGGGAGAACAATTAACAGGTTATTGGATGAGTAAATATCAATTAAGTAACTAAAAATACAAATATGTAATTGACTGCACAAAAATGTGTAAAACAGTAATTTTATGCAGTCGAATGCACAAAATTAAAAAAATTCTAGGAAATTCCTAGAATTTTTTTTGCTCTTTTTACATCATCATCATTTGCGACTCTTACATCATCTAATTCATATTTAAGTCCAAGCTCTTTCCACTTGTATTTACCCATATCATGATATGGTAGGATTTCTATTTTATCAACATTTTCTAAACCAGAGATAAAATCTTTCAATTTTAATAAATCACTTTCATCATCAGTATAACCAGGAATAAGCACTTGTCTAATCCACATATGAATTCCATTATCACTTAAATATTTAGCAAAAGCTAATTCTCTTTCATTAGAAAATCCTACTAAATTTTTAGATTTAATCGGATCAATATGTTTAATATCCAAAAGTACCAAATCTGTTAATGATAATAAAGTCTTTATATCTTCAGTAATTGCAACCATACCAGATGTATCAATACAAGTATGAATATTTTCTGCTTTTAATTTCTTAAATAATTCTATTAAAAATTTAACTTGTAGTAGAGGTTCTCCACCAGTTACTGTAACACCGCCATTAGGGTAGATGTAATTTTTATAGCGTAATATTTTATTAAAAATATCATCTAAAGATTCATAATTTCCACAATTTATGTTCCAAGTATCTCGGTTGTGGCAATATTTACATTTTAGGTGACACCCCTGGAGAAAGATAACAAATCTTATTCCAGGGCCATCAACTGTACCAAATGATTCTATTGAATGAATTTTAGCATAATATCTTAAATCTAATTTTTCCATAACTTACTCCTTAGATTTTTTCGTGAATTGTTCTGTTTATAACATCTAATTGTTGTTCTCTAGTTAATTTTGTAAAGTTTACAGCATAACCAGAAACACGAATTGTAAGTTGTGGGTATTTTTCAGGATGATCCATTGCGTCTAATAATAAACTTCTATCAAAAACATTTACATTGATGTGATGTCCTGTTTGTTTAAAGTAACCATCTAACATATTTACCATATTTGTAACTCTTTCATCTTCTGTTTTTCCAAGAGTTCCAGGTGTTATTGAGAATGTGTAAGATATTCCATCTTCTGCTTGTTCAAATGGAAGTTTTGCAATAGAATTCATTACTGCTAAAGCTCCATTTGTATCTCTACCATGTAATGGGTTAGCTCCAGGTCCAAATGGTGCACCTGCTCTTCTTCCATCTGGTGTATTACCTGTGTTTTTACCATAAACAACATTAGAGGTTATTGTTAATATTGACAATGTTTGTTTTGAATTTCTATAAGTTTGATGTTTTTGTAATTTTGTTAAAAATCTTTTAACAATACATACAGCAATTTCATCTACTCTATCATCATCATTACCAAATTTAGGGAAGTCACCTTCTATTTCATAATCAACAGCTAAACCAGTTTTATCTCTAATAACTTTTACTTTAGCATATTTTATTGCTGATAAAGAATCTGCAACAACAGATAGACCAGCAATTCCGCAAGCCATTGTTCTTAAAATTTCTCTATCATGTAAAGCCATTTCAATAGCTTCATATGAATATTTATCATGCATATAATGAATTGCATTTAATGCTTTTATATATATTTTTGCAACATAATCCATCATTTGGTCAAATTTTTCAATAACTTCATCAAAGTCTAAGTATTCAGAAGTTATTGGAGCATATTTTGGTGTAATTTGTTTACCAGAAATTTCATCTCTACCACCATTTATTGCATATAATAAAGTCTTAGCTAAATTTGCTCTAGCACCAAAGAATTGCATTTGTTTTCCTATTTTCATTGGAGAAACACAACAAGCAATACCGTAATCATCTCCTAATGTTATTCTCATTAAATCATCATTTTCATATTGAATAGAAGATGTTTTGATAGATAAATCTGTTGTATATCTTTTAAATCCTTCTGGTAAATTATTTGACCATAAAACTGTTAAGTTTGGTTCTGGTGCAGGACCTAAGTTTTCTAAAGAATGTAGAAGTCTAAATGAGTTCTTAGTTACTAAAGTTCTACCATCAATTCCCATTCCACCGATACTTTCAGTTACCCAAACTGGGTCACCACTAAATAGTTCATTATATTCAGGAGTTCTTAAAAATCTAACTAATCTTAATTTCATAATAAAGTGGTCCATTATTTCTTGAGCTTCTTCTTCAGTTAATGTTCCATCTTCTAAATCTTTTTCTATATAAATATCTAAGAAAGTAGAAGTTCTACCTAAACTCATTGCAGCACCATTTTGGTCTTTTATAGCTCCTAAATAGCCAAAGTATAACCATTGAACAGCTTCTTTAGCATTTGAAGCAGGATTAGAGATATCAAAACCATATTTTTGAGCCATTACTTTTAATTGTTCTAAAGCATCAATTTGTTCTTTTATTTCTTCTCTTTCACGGATTATTTCTTGTGTAAATTCATCAGTGTCTAATATTTCTAGTTCTTCTTTCTTTTCTCCAATTAAAACATCAACACCGTATAAAGCTACTCTTCTGTAATCTCCTATAATTCTTCCACGACCATATCCATCAGGTAAACCAGTTATTAAATGGCTACTTCTAGCAGATCTTATATCTGGAGTATAAACACTAAATACTCCATCATTATGTGTTTTTCTAATTGTATGGAATATTTTATCTACTTCAGGGTCAACTTCTCTATCGTAAGCTTCACAAGATTTTTCTACTATACGTATTCCACCAAAAGGCATAATTGCTCTTTTTAAAGGTGCATCTGTTTGAAGACCTACAATTTCTTCTAAATCTTTATCAATATAACCAGCTTCATGTGCTGATACAGTAGAAACAGTTTTAGTATCTATATCTAAAACGCCACCTTTTGCTTCGTGTTCTTTTTTGTATAATTCTAAAACTTCATCCCATAGTTTTTTTGTTTTTTCTGTTGCAGGTTTTAAAAAGTCTGAATTTCCTTCATATGGTGTGTAGTTTCTTTGAATGAAGTCTCTTACGTTTATTTCGTGTTGCCAATCTCCACTTTCAAATTTTTCCCATTGTTTAAATTTCATAATTAACCTCCTTATTATATTTATTATTTACTTTTTAATCTATATTATAATAACATATGAGAAATTTATTAACAATAGAAAAAAGATTACATTTGTGTTACAAAATTATGAATTACTAATTTTTAGTTTATACTATTGGAAAAAGTATAAAAAATGTGAAACAAAATAAGTATTTTTGGTTTATTTTGTTTCACATTTTTTAGTAATTATTTTAATTTAGCTTGTTTCTTAAAATTCTCCTCTAACTGTAACTTTATCAAATCATTAGTTAAACGATTAATGACCTTTCTATTATAATCATTTAATTGAGAATAATTTTCCAAAAACTTGCTATCAATCAAATCCATATATTCGCAAGAATCAGAATCAATAAAATCACTAAACAAAAAATCAGTTGAAATATTTAAAGCTTTACAAAGACTAACGATTGTATTTGCACTTCCAAAGGCTATACCACGTTCTAATTGACTAATATATCTAGGAGAAAGTGACAATTTTTCTGCAAGAGTTTCTTGAGTATAATTTGTTTTAGACCTAGCTAATTTAATTTTCTTACCAATACTTTTTCTTAATCTTTTTTCATTATCGTTCATATAGACCTCCAATACTTTTATTTTCTAAGGAAAGTATAGCAATGAACAATTAAAAAAAGAATGAATTATTAGTGCGACAAAATTCAAAAAGTAAAACTGATAGTATTACATAGAGCCATAAATAAAACTCAAAGAGTCAATTGCCAATAAAAAAATTTTAGAAAAATGTGAAAAAATTTTTGAAAAACTATTGCAAAATTAAAAAAGTTATATTACAATTTAGTTGAAGTGGAGAAAAGTGGTACAAAGTGGTAGGAAAGTGAAAAGAGGTGAAGACCATTGCTAATGGGTGAATATGAGCATTCTCTAGATGCTAAAGGCAGATTAATAATGCCAGCCAAATTAAGACAAGACATCGGAGACAAGTTCGTCATAACAAAAGGTTTAGACGGATGTTTATTTGCTTTTTCACAAGAAGAATGGTTAAACTTTGAAACAAAACTAAAATCACTTCCACTATCTGACAGAAATGCAAGAAATTTCGTAAGATTTTTCCTATCAGGAGCAACAGAATGTGAAATAGATAAACAAGGAAGATTTTTAATTCCTAATAATCTAAGAGTAGCAGCACAATTAGAAAAAGAAGCAGTAATAATCGGAGTTGGAACTAGACTAGAAATTTGGAATAAACAAAACTGGGAAAAATGCGATGAAAATATTTCAGTTGATGAAATTGCTGAAAATATGACAATGCTTGGTATATAACTTGCAAAAGTTTATATAAATCGCAAAAGACAAAAGTACAAAAGATTATTACTGAAGATAAAAATATAATTTACAAAAGATGAAAATACAAAAGAAAAGTTTACTAAAGATTACTAAACAAAAAACAAATGATAATATAACCAAAGAAAATTGTACAAAAGTTAAAAATAAAAAATACAAAAGAAGACTAACAAAAGATAAAATTACAAAAGAAGATTTTACAAAAGGATTTATAAAATACCAAAAGACAAATACATAAAACTAAAACAGCTGGTACAAAATGCCAGCTGTATTTGATTAATTTGTAATTTTAAGAGGTGGAAAATTGGAATTTAAACATAAACCAGTAATGCTTAGTGAATGTATCAAAGGTCTAAATATAAAACCAGATGGAATATATGTTGATGGTACTTTAGGCGGAGCTGGACATAGTAAAGAAATAGCAAAAAGACTATCAAAAGATGGATTACTTATTGGAATAGATAGAGATGATGATGCATTAAAAGCAGCAAAAGAAAACTTAAAAGAATTCCAAAATGTAAAATTTGTAAAAGACAATCATGATAATATAAAACAAATACTAGAAGATTTAGAAATTGAAAAAGTTGATGGAATCTTACTAGATTTAGGTGTTTCTTCTTATCAATTAGATGAAAGAAATAGAGGTTTTAGTTATTTAGGTGAAAATGAACTAGACATGAGAATGGACAAAACACAAGAACTAACAGCACAAAAGGTTGTCAATACTTATTCAGAAGAAAAACTTGCAAATATTATTTATGAATATGGAGAAGAAAGATTTTCAAGACAAATTGCAAAAAATATTTGTGAAGAAAGAAAACAAAAAGAAATAGTAACTACTAAACAATTAGTAGAAATTATAGAAAAATCAATACCAAAATCAAAACAAAATGATGGTCATCCAGCAAAAAGAACATTTCAAGCAATAAGAATAGAAGTAAATGATGAAATAAAACCATTATATAATACAATAAAAAATTGTATAGATTGTTTAAATGATAATGGTAGATTATGTGTTATTACTTTTCATTCTTTAGAAGATAGGGCAGTAAAAAATGCAATGAATGATGCAAAAGGAAAATGTACATGTCCAAGTGATTTACCATATTGTGTATGTGGAGCAAAATCATTAGGAAAAATAATAACAAAAAAACCAATAGTAGCAACAGAAGAAGAATTAGAACAAAATTCAAGAAGCAAAAGTGCAAAACTAAGAATTTTTGAAAGAGTATATTAGAAAAAAATACAAAAAGAAGAGAAAAGAGGTGAGAAAAACTTATGGCACAAGCTAGATACCAATATGGTACAAGCCCAAGAAAAATAGATCCAGATTATGAAAGAAAAGGTAAAAAAACTAAGAAAAATGAAAAAATAAAAATAGTTGAAGATTTACCAAGACAACAAATAAAAGTATCAAAACAACAAAAAAAGAAACAATTTCAAATGACAGTTACTGTTATTGGATTATTTTTGTTACTTTTAACCATAAGTTGTAGAAACTCACAAATTGATAAACAATTTAATCAAATTCAAAATCAAAAGAAAGAATTAGCATCAATTCAAAAAGAAAATGAGCAACTAAAAGTTAATATTCAAAATAGTATTAATTTAAGTAATATTGAGAAATTAGCAAAAGAAGAATTAGGAATGGAAAAATTAACTAATAAACAAACAGTATATGTTTCATTACCTAAAAAAGACTATGTAGAAGCACCTACAGAAAAAGTTGTTATTGAAAAAGAAATGAATTGGTTAGAAAAATTATTTAATAAATTCTTAAAAAAATAATAGTATATTTTTAATAGCCTCTAATAATATTTATTAGAGGTGTTTTTTTATGGTTCAGACTAGTTTAACAAATAAGAAAAAAATGAGAAATATGTTATTTATTGTTTTTTTAATAATTATTATATTAATTGGAAGATTAGGATATATTCAACTTATACAAGGAAAAGAATTATCAGAACTAGCATATGAACAACAAACTTTAGATAGAGCAATCAATCCTAAAAGAGGTACAATATATGATGCTACTGGTACAGTTTTGGCCCAAAGTAGCACGGTTGAAACAGTAACAGTAAATCCTGGAAATATATCAGCAGAAAATAAGGAAAAAGTAGCAAAAAAACTAGCTGAGATTTTTGAATTAGATTATGAAAAAGTCTTAAAAAAGGTTTCAAAAAGAAGTTCTATAGAAACAATCGCAAAAAGAGTAAATAAAGAAAAAACTGATCAATTAAGAGAATGGATGGAAGAAAATAAGATAACTGTTGGAATTAATATAGATGAAGATACAAAAAGATATTACCCATATAATAATTTTGCTTCTCAAATAATAGGATTTTGTGGTTCTGATAATCAGGGGTTAGATGGAATTGAAGCAAAATATGATAAAGAATTATCTGGCACAAAAGGAGCAATAAAAAGACATACAGATGCAAAAGGTGGAGAGATAGGAGAAGAAGGCGAGAGTTATATTTCTGCAATAAATGGAAATGATTTAGTTTTGACTATAGATATAAATATTCAATCAATAGTAGAAAAATATTTGAAGGAAGCATGTATAGACAACAAATGCACAGATGGTGGGAATATTGTAATAATGAACCCACAAAATGGAGATATATTAGCAATGGCGACATATCCAAATTACAATTTAAATGAACCATATGAAGCATATACAGATGAATTAAAATCTGCTTGGGATACTATGAGTCAAGAAGATAAAACAAAAAGTTTACAAGCGGTTTGGAGAAACAGAGCAATTACAGATACATATGAGCCAGGTTCTACTTTTAAAACTATAACATCTTCTGCAGCAATTGAAGAGGGCTTGGTAACGGATATAGATAAAAGTGGTCAATTTGCTTGTACTGGTGGAATTGAGGTAGCAGGAGTTAGAATAAAATGTTGGAGATATTATAGACCACATGGAGCTGAGAGCTTAAGACAGGCATTAATGAATTCATGTAACCCAGTATTTATAGGATTGGGACAAAAAATGGGAGTTACAAAATATTATAGTTATCTAAGAAGATTTGGACTATTAACCACAACAGGTGTAGACTTGCCAGGAGAAGCAGGAAGTATATTTTTGGCGGAAAATAAAGCTGGTCCAGTAGAATTGGCAACAATAAGTTTTGGCCAAAGATTTGAAATAACACCTTTGCAATTGGTAACAGCTGTATCTGCTATTGCAAATGGTGGAGATTTAGTACAGCCAAGAGTTGTTAAGCAAATTGTAGATAGTAAAACTGGGGAAAAAAGAGATGTTGAAGTAAAGAAAAAAGGCAATGCAATATCAAAGGAAACTTCAGAAAAAGTATTGAGTATGATGGAATCAGTAGTTGCTGAAGGAACTGGTAAAAATGCTAAAGTTGCTGGTTATAGAATAGGTGGAAAAACTGGAACTTCAGAAGATGGCGTTAATACAGGTAAATATGTTACATCTTTTATTGGTGTTGCTCCAATTGATAATCCTCAGTTGGTAATGCTTATAACTTTATATAATCCAACAGGAGAGGGAGGACACCAAGGAGGTGGTGTTGCAGCACCTCTTGCTGGGCAAATTTTTAGGGAGATTTTGCCTTATATGGAAATTAATCAAGGTAATGCTGATGAGGTTGAACAGGTAGAGCAAGTGGTAGCTCCTGATATTGTTGGTAAAAGTGTTGCTGATGCAGAGAAATTGCTTAAGGAGAATGGATTGGAGTTGGTTTTGGAGAGTGAGGTAGAAGATACTGAGGCTTTGGTTAAGGAACAAGTTCCTAGTGCGGGGATTATGGTGAAGAAGGGGAGCAAGGTTTTTGCGAAATGAGTGAAAAAAATGTTTAAAAAGTCTATACAAATGTGTGATTTAGTTATATAATGTAGGAAAATTATGGGCAAGATTTTGGCTATAAGACGTATTAGTTTGAAAGGATGATTCTAAATGGAATTAAAGAAAGTTTTATTAGGAATTGAAGGAATTAAGGCTAGAGGTAATCTAGACTTAGATATTGTAGGAATTGAAAAAAATTCTAAAGAAGTTAAGAAAGGGTATATGTTTATTGCTATCAAAGGTTTTTCTGTTGATGGACATCAGTTTGTTGAGAGTGCTATTGAAAATGGTGCTGTTGCAGTTATGCTGGAAGAGGGGTGCGATTTGAAAGCTCTTAAGATACCAGATGATGTAACTGTTCTTATGGTTAAAGATACAAGAGAGGCTTTGGCTATTTGTTCTGCTAATTTTTATGGTAATCCATCAAGAAAAATGAAGTTGATTGGTGTTACTGGAACAAAGGGTAAGACTACAACTACTTTTATGATTAAAGAGATTTTACAAAGATCTGGTAAAAAAGTTGGTTTGATAGGAACTATTGCAACATATATTAATGATAAAAAGATAAAAGATAGTGATAGAACTACTCCAGAGAGTTTAGAGTTACAACAAATTTTTAAAATGATGCTTGATGAAGGTGTTGATGTTGTTGTAATGGAGGTTTCTTCACAAAGTTTGAAATTACATAGAGTAGATGCTTGTGATTTTGATTTAGTATTATTCACAAATTTTTCAGAGGATCATATCAGCGAAAAAGAACATCCAGATATGCAAGATTATTTTAATTCAAAATTAAAATTATTTAAAATGTGTAAAAATGGAATTGTTAATGTTGATGATTTACATGGAGCTAAAATACCAGGATTATTCCCTGAAAGTAATATAGTAACATATGGTATTGATAATTTTGCAAATGTACTTGCAAAAGATATAACAATAACAAATTCATATGTTGATTTTAAAGTAAGAATAACAGATAGAAATGAGAGAATAAAAACTGGAATACCAGGAAGATTTAGTGTATATAATTCATTAGCAGCTATCTGTGTTGCACAAAAATTTGGAGTTTCTCCAGAAATAATAAAAGAGGCTTTATTAGAAGTAAGAGTACCAGGTAGATCAGAGTTAGTTGATAATAAAAAAGAACTAACAATTATGATAGATTATGCACATTCTCCAGAAAGTTTGCAAAATATATTACAAGCAACAAAAAGTTATACAAGAGGAAGAGTAATTAGTGTATTTGGTTGTGGTGGAGATAGAGATAAAGGAAAAAGACCAATAATGGGTGAAATCTCAGGTAAAATAGCAGATTATACAATTATTACATCAGATAACCCAAGAACAGAAAAACCAGAAGATATAGTTGAACAAATTGAAACTGGTATAAAGAAAACAAAAGGAAAATATGAAGTTGTAGTAGATAGAGTTGAAGCTATCGAAAAAGCGATTAAAATGGCTAATAAAAAAGATATAATAATATTAGCAGGAAAAGGTCATGAACCATATCAAGAAATAAATGGTGTAAAGCATCCATTTGATGAAAGAATTATTGTAAGAGAAATAATTGATAAATTAGATAATAAATAAAAAAACGGAAGAATAAAAATAGAAAGGTTTGATAAAATTGGATTTTGAGATAAAAATATTACTTATAACTTTTGCAATCTCAGTAATTTGTGGAATAATAACAATACCAATATTAAAAAAATTAAAAATAGGTCAAATAGAAAGAGATGATGGACCAGCATCTCATTTAAAGAAACAAGGAACACCAACAATGGGAGGAATAATAATGATAGTTGCAATAATTATTGCAACTGTTGGAGCTTGTATATTCTTTTCAGTAACAAATAATCAAGAATTGATTAAAAGATTAATTCCATTATTAATAATAACAATAGCATTTGGAATGATTGGTTTTATAGATGATTTTAAAAAACTAGTTTTAAAAAATACAGATGGATTAAAACCAAAATATAAAATGTTAGGATTACTAATTATAGCAGTTATATATGTATTGTTTTTGGTTTATGGTTTTAACTTAGGAACAGATACATATATTCCAATATTTAAAATATATATTAATATACCAGTATTTTTATACATACCACTAGCTGTATTGGTAATACTTTCTACTACAAATGCGATTAATTTAACAGATGGAGTTGATGGATTATCATCAAGTGTTTCTTGTTTAATTATAACATGCTTAACAGTAATAGGAATTAGTAACCAAATGTATGAAGTTTCAATATTTGGAAGTATAGTAATTGGTGCGACTTTAGGATTTTTAATATTTAATTTACACCCAGCAAAAGTATTTATGGGAGACACAGGTTCACTTATGTTAGGTGGAGTAATTTCATCAATTGCATTATATTTAAAAATGCCATTATTATTAGTAGTAATAGCAATAATACCAGTATTAGAAGCATTATCAGATATAATTCAAGTAATGTATTATAAAAAAACAGGAAAAAGAGTATTCAAAATGGCACCATTGCACCATCATTTTGAATTATCAGGATGGAAAGAAAATAAAATAGTTGTAGTATTTTCTTTAATAACATTAATTGCCTGTGCAGTAGGATTAAAAATAATATAATACAAAAGTAAAAAAACTCGTTAGGAGGATTTTAAATGGCGAAAAAGAAAAAAGAAAAAAGTTTTTCAAGTTTCTTAAATAATCCAATAGATTTTACATTAGTAATAACCATTCTATTTCTTTTGGGAATAGGCTTAGTTATGGTGCTTTCAGCAAGTTCACCATCAGCTCTTTCTGAAAGTGGAAATAGTTATTCATATTTTTCAAAACAATTGCTTTTTGCAATTTTAGGATTATTAGCAATGGTATTTATATCAAAAATAGATTATAGATTTTATCAAAAATTTTATAAACATGCATGGATTCTTTCTGTTATTTTATTAGTAGCAGTAAAATTAATAGGAACAGAAGTAAATGGAGCAAAAAGATGGATTTCTATAACAAAAACACTTTCATTCCAACCATCAGAACTTGTAAAATTTTTAATGATAATATTCTATGCAGCAATTTTGGTAAAAAATAGAGATGAATTAAAATTATATGGAAAAGGTTTTATAAAACATTTTCTATATTTAGTCCCAATAATTGGACTATTAATATTAGAACCACATCTTAGTGCATCAATGGTTATAATTGGAATTGTTAGTATTATGATGATTGTTGCAGGATGCAAATTTAAACACTTTGTACTTACAGGATTAGGAGCTGGATCACCGCTTTTATTTGCGGCTATAGCATTTTCACCATATAGACTAGAGAGATTTGTAACATTCTTGGACCCTTGGAAAGATGCAACAGATAGTGGTTGGCAAGTTATTCAAAGTTTATATGCAATTGGTTCAGGAGGACTATTTGGAGTAGGGCTAGGAGATAGTAAACAAAAATATTTATACATACCAGAACCACACAATGATTTTATATTCTCAATATTAGCAGAAGAATTAGGATTTTTTGGATGTGCAGTAGTTTTAATATTATTTGCAATATTTATTTGGAGAGGAATTTTAATTGCAATGAAAGCACCAGACATGTTTGGTAGCTTACTTGCAACAGGAATTACAGCTTTAGTTGCAATACAAGTTATCATAAATGTAGCTGTTGTTACATCATCAATGCCAGCAACAGGTATGCCTTTACCATTCTTTAGTTACCGGTGGAACGGCACTATTTATATTACTGTGTGAGATGGGAGTATTATTAAATATTTCAAGAGCAGGAGCAAAATAAAAATATAATTTTAAGCAGTAAAAAGATATTATTAGTTTGAGAAAAGTATAAAACTTTCTAAAATTAAAAGTGACTTAGAGAGAACCGAGAAAGGAATAGAATTTATTATGAGAGTAATAATTGCAGCAGCAGGAACAGCAGGGCATATTAATCCAGGTCTTGCAATAGCAAATAAAATAAAAGAAGAAGAAAAAGATTCAAAAATAATATTTATAGGAACTACAAGAGGATTAGAAAATGATTTAGTCCCTAGAGCAGGTTATGAATTAAAAACAATTGATGCATATGGCTTAAGTAAAAAAATATCAATAGAAAATATCAAGAAAATGTATAAAACTTTAAAAGGCTATGGAGAAGCAAAGAAAATAATAAAAGAATTCAAGCCAGATATTGTAATAGGTACAGGAGGGTATATATGTGGTGCTACAATTTCAGCGGCACATAGTTTGAAAATACCAACTTTATTACACGAAAGTAATGCATTTCCAGGTAAAGCAGTAAAAATGTTAGCAAAAAAAACAGATACAATTTTAGTATCTTTTGAAGCTGCAAAAAGTAGAATAAAAAATGCAAAAAATATTGTTTATACAGGAACACCTGTAAAAATAAGAAAAAAGGAATATGGAATAAATGAAAAAAATTCAATAATAAAAAGTGCAGGACTTAATGAAACAAAGCCAATAGTATTAATATTTGGAGGAAGTCAAGGTGCACAAAAAATAAATGATGCAATTTTAGGAATATTAAAAAATAAATTAAACAAAAATTATCAAATTATTTGGGCAACAGGTCCAAAACAATATGATAGAATAAAAGAAATTTTAGAAGAAAATAATGTATATATAAATCATTTAGAAAATGCAAAGATTGTACCATATATTTATAATATGGAAGAAATGATGAATGTATCAGATTTAATCGTTGCTAGAAGTGGGGCAATGACCATAACAGAAATTTCAAATTTAGGAAAAGCATCAATATTAATACCATTACCAAATGTTAGTGGTGACCACCAATTACATAATGCTAAAGTATTAGAAAATATAGGTGCTGCAAGAATAATTTTAAACAATGAATTAAATTATGAAAATTTAAATTCAAACATAGAAGAAATTATATTAAACAAAAATACAATAGAAACAATGTCAAAAAATGCATTAAAAGTTTCAACTTCAAATGTTGAAGATAAAATTTTTACAGAAATAAAGAAAATTGTTAGGGAGTAAAAAAGGATGTTTAAAAAAGTAAAAGCAAGAACAATAATATTTGCATTAATTATAGGGATTGTAGTTGTAGGAATATTAGGTGGATTTTATTTAAGTATGATAAAAGAAATAATACAAATGTCGAATGGAAATGTTGTTGATATTATAAACCAAGCTGATATAATAAAAAAACAAACAGAAATATCAATTTTAGTGGCAATAGGAGTATTAATAATATTTGCATTAATTATTTCTAAAGTATTATCAAAATATGTAATTTATCCAAAAAACAAATTTATAAAAAGTGATGAAAAAACAGAATTAAAAGATAAATTAAGTGAAGTCTCAACAAAGAAAAATCAAATAGAAACAATTCTTTTGCATATGACAGATGGAATAATAGCATTTAATATGTCTGGAGAAATTATCTTAATAAATCCAGCTGCAAAGAAATTTTTAAGTATAAGTCCAGAAGATAATACTTTTAATGATATATTTAAAAAATTCGAAATAGATATTAATATGGAAAAAATAATATACTTGGAAAGTTGGACATCAACAGAAAAAAGATTCCAAGTTGATGATAGATATGTTAAAGTATTTTTTGCACCATTTAAAAATGAAGAAGATAGACCAGATGGTGTAATTGCAGTAATTCAAGATATAACAGAACACGTAAAACTAGATAATATGCAAAAAGAATTAGTTGCAGATGTATCTCATGAATTAAAAACACCAATTACATCAATTATGGGTTATGCAGATACTTTACTAGAAGGCGGCTATGATGAAGAAACACAACAAAAATTCTTGAATGTAATAGCCTCAGAATCAAGAAGAATGGCAAGACTAGTAACAGATTTATTAACACTTTCTAGATATGATAGTAATAAAAAGAAAACTCAAAAAGAAGCATTTGATTTAGGTGAGCTAGTAAAAAAATGTCAAGAAAAATTGGCAATAGAGATAAAAAAGAAAAATCATACTGTAAATTGTTTTGTTACAGCAGATGTACCTCTAGTTTATGCTGATAAGGATGACATTGAGAGAGTTGTTTTAAATATAATGACAAATAGTATAAAATATACTCAAGATGGCGGAGAGATAAAGATTTATGTAGGGTTTGTTTATAATGATGCTTATATCAAGATTTTTGATAATGGTATTGGTATTCCTGAGGAAGATTTGTCTAGAATTTTTGAGAGATTTTATAGAGTTGATAAGGCTCGTACTAGAGAGATGGGAGGAACTGGTTTAGGTCTTTCTATTGCTAAAGAGATTTTGGATAAGAATGGTGGTAGTATTGATATTAAGAGTAAGGTTGGAGAAGGAACTGAGGTTGTGATTAGGATTCCAACTAAGCAATGATTTTGATACATGGCTTTTTCGAGCGAGTCTCTATATAATATTTAAAATTTCCGTTCTCCAAGGTGTTTGGGGATACAGAGGATTCATAGAGTTGATATGCACTATGGTTGGTTGTAGGATTGATTTTGTAGGTCAAACTCGATTTTAAATATTATATAGAGACTCGCTCTTTGAATGATGGATGATTTTTTTTCTTTTAAAAAGTTTGCCTTTTTAATACTTAGAGTTGAAAGAGATTGAAGGCAATTTGTCGAATTTTGCGATGAAAAGTTCTTTACAAATGTTGAATGTTGTAGTATTATAATAACAGATTTGAATCAATCTATTTTTTAAATCATAAAAAGTTTTTTCGAAAAAACAAATTTCCAAACAAAAAAATTCAATAAGAGGTGGTGAAGTTTATGCATGATTAGCTATACCAAAAGATTTGTTAATGTTATTAGTTTGTTAATAACAATAGTAATATATTTTTTTGTAACAAATGTGAGTATTAATTTTTGTCCACAGTCTATCTTTAATATGTTTAAGAAAAGTGTAGTACAGGTTGAGTTAAATTCTAATAGTGTTAATTTAAATTCTGATAATGGTATAGAGGAAAAAATAGAAATTCAAAATGATTACCCTAAAAATCAAATTGTAACAAATGAAGTTATAGAAGATACAAAAGAGGTTAATTGGAAAATTTTGATTCCAGCTATAGCATTAGAGGCAGAAATATCTGAAGGCACAAGTAAAGAAATTATGGATAAGTATGTCGGTCATTTTGAAGAGACATCTAAAAGTGTAGGGAATGTAGGACTTGCGGCACATAATAGAGGATATAATGTTAATTATTTTGCTAATTTGAAAAAGTTAAAAGAAGGAGATAAGATAATTTATAAATGCTATGGTTTTGAAAGAACATATGTAGTGACCAAGAATCTTATTATAACAGATGAGGATTGGAGCTATTTAGAAGAAACAGAGAAAAATACAATCACATTAATTACGTGTGTAGAAAATGAGCCAATGTACAGAAGATGTATACAAGGAAAGGAAATATAAAGGAGGCATGGAAAATAAAGAAATTTAGAGGATTAAAAAATATTAAAAAATTTTTTGCAATGTTTGTTAGTTTTAGTTTGTTAAATATAATTACTATTTTTAGTACAGTTCAAGCTGTTGATATAAGTTCAGCAAATATAGTGTCTGGAGGGGAATGTGGCAATTTATTAAAATATAAAGGTAATGTGGTTTTAGTTCATTATGTTGAATATAAAAAAGATGGAGTTAGCTATCCGGCATATTGTTTAGATAAAACAAAACCACGGAGTGACCGATGGATTTTCATATTCTGTATCTGTAAATGAGGCAATAACAGATGTTAATTTATGGAGAATTATAATTAATGGTTATCCATATAAATCTATTCAAGAATTAGGATGTAATAATAAACAAGAAGCATTTACAGCTACAAAACAAGCAATATATTGTTATATACATGGAAACAATCCAAATGATTATCAAGCAATAGGAGAAGCTGGTCAAAGAACTTTAAATGCTTTAAATAAAATATTACAAGATGCAAAAAATAGTAAAGAAACACAAATATCTAATAATATAAAAATAAACAGAGAAGCAGATACATTTAAAGTAGATAATATAAACAAAGAATGTGTATCAAAAATATATTCAATAAAAGCTGGAACAACAATAACAAACTATAAGGTTAGTCTTTCTGCTGAAAAAAATCAATTACCAGAAGAAATAAAAATAACAGATTTAAATAATAATGAAAAACAAGAATTTTCCCAAAATGAAAAATTTAAGATTTTAATACCAATTAAAAATCTAAAAAATAATGGAAGTTTTAATATTAAGATTGAAACTAAAATAAAAAATAAACCAGTATTATATGGAAAAGCACCAGATTCTAATTATCAGGATTATGCTTTAACAACAGCAACATATGAAGATGCAAAAGGAAAAACAGAAGACGATTTTTATAAAAATGAAACAAAAATAAAAATAATAAAACAAGACAAAGATACTAAAGAAAAATTAGAAGGAGTAGAATTCAATCTTTTAGATAAAGATAAAAATGTAGTATATGCTAATTTAAAGACTAATAAGAACGGAGAGGTTGAAGTTCCAAATTTACTTCCTGGAAAATATTATATAAAAGAAACTAATGCAAAAGATGAATATGTTATAAGTGAGGATTTAGTTGAGATTAATGTAGAATTTAATCAAAATGTAATTGTTACAATAAATAATAAATTCAAAGAAAAAACAGAAGTTAAAATAGAACATAAGGAAGAAACGGCAACCATAGATAGTTCTAAAACAAGTACAAGTGAAAAGACAATAGTTAATATGGAAACTGAGTTGAAAGAAACTCATAAAAAGTTACCTGTTACAGGTATGTAGATAATTATGTATGTAAATATTTTTGTAGGTAATCTTTATAGTAAATATTTTTATATTGAATTTATAATTTTTTTAGAATTGGTCAATATTTGATTTGATGATTAATTATATTATTATAAAGCTCATAATCTAAGGTAGGTTATGGGCTTTTTATTATTTTATAGAAAATTATATTGAAAAAAAAATAAAAAACAATTATAATTAATCTAGTTTAACACGAAAGGAAAAAGTAATATGAAAAAAAGAAGTATAATAATAACAATAGTTTTAATAGTAATAGTATTATTAGCAGGATTTATAGCATATGAGAAGTTAGAAAAAAGTAAAAAAGAATATCAAGTAGAAAAAGTATCTGAATATAATTATTTTGTTGTAAAAGAAAATGATAAATATGGAGTAATAGATGCAAACGGAAATAAGATTATAGAAACAAATTATGATAATGTAGTAATACCAAATCCAAATAAAGCTATATTTGTATGTTATAGTGGAGATAAAACTGAGGTATTTAATGATAAAAAAGAAAAACTATTTCGAAATTATGACAATGTTGAACCACTTAGATTAAAAGGAGTATCAACAGATTTAATGTATGAAAAAAGTGTTTTAAAATATAGTAAAGATGGAAAATATGGAATAATAAATTTCAATGGTAAAAAGATAACAAGTCCAATTTATGATGAAATAGACACATTACAGTTCAAAGAGGGAGAACTTTTAGTAAAAAAAGATAACAAGTATGGAGTAATCAATATAAAAGGTGCAGAAATAGTAAAGGCTAATTATGATAAAATTGAAGCAGACAAATATTATGATGAAAATACAGGTTATAAAAATTGTGGTTATATAGTAAGTATCACAACAGATGAAGGGTATAGATATGGCTATATAAATAAAGACGGAAAAGAATTACTAAAAACAGATTATAATGATTTATATAGAATATTAGAAACAAGTAGTGAAGATGCATATTTGATATGTGCACAAAATGGAAAATATGGATTATATAAAAATTCAAAAAAAGAGATAGACAATGAATATCAATCTTTAAGATATGATGAATTTAATAATATAATAGTAGCATTAAAAGGAAAACAATATGGTGTACTTACAATGGAAGGAAAACAAATAGTTCCATTTAAATATAATCAAATTGACATTACAGGAGAAAATATATATGCAACAGATAGTAATGGAAAAGTAAAAGTATTTGATACAAACGGAAGAGAAACATCATTAGATTATAATACTGTATTTACAAAAGTTGAAAATACAAGTTATAAAATTAACATTTCTGTAAGAGATAATAAAGTAAATTATAGCATATATAAAAATAATGAGAAGAAAACAAATAAAGAGTATAACTATATAGAATATTTATATGATAACTATTTTTTAGCTAGCAATAATAATGGGAAACTAGGAGTTATAGATGAAGAAGAAGATACTAAAATTCAATTTAAATATAATACAATACAAAAAATTGAAAATATGAATTTGATAAAAGCCATAAATGATACTACAAAAATGACTGAAATTTATTCTAAAGATATGGAGAAAATTACTGAATTAGAAAATGCAACAGTTGAAGTTAATGATGAATATATTAAGATTTACAATGATAGTGAAGCAAAATATATCACAAAAGATGGCCAAGAAATAAAAGATACAGATTTATTTACAGATAATAAGATATTTGCTAAAAAACAAGGGAGTTATTGGGGATTTGTTGATAAAGATGGTAAAACAGTAGTTGATTTTAAATATGATAAAGTAACAGAAGTTAATAAATATGGATTTGCAGGAATTAAAAAATCAGGAAAATGGGGAGTTATCAATAAAGAAGGAAAAATAATTTTAGAGCCTAAATATACATTAAAAGATAATGAACAACCTGAATTCATTGGACAATATTATAAATTTGTTTATGGAAATGGGGAAATTTATTATACAAATAATTAAGATAAAAAATAAGTTGTATGAATCAATTAAAGTGATTCACACAACTTATTTTTTTATTTTATATTTTCTATTTCAGCTTCTGTTAATCCTGTTAGACTTGCTACTTTTTCTTTTGAAAAGTTTTCTTTTAATAGATTTTTAGCAATTTCAATACTTTTTTCCATTATTCCTTCTTTTTTACCACGTCTATATATACGTTTGTTGTCTTGTTGAATTGTTTCAAATACTGCCATCATATTTTCATCACCTCCTATATTTAGTTTATTTAGAAATTCATCTGTTTTTTCTTTTCCTATTTTATTTTTTATTATTTGAGTTAACATTATTTTAAATATTTCTTTCATATTGTCTGAATAATTTTCTTTGTCTTTATTTATTATTTCTACTATTTTTTCTATATAATTTGCTATTTGCTCATTATCTTTTGCTTTTTCTATTAATAATGCTTTTGTCATAAATGATGGAGTTTCTAATAATTTTTCTTCTGTATAATTATTAATATCTACAAGAATATATTTTGCAAATTCTATTGCTTTTTCTAGTATGCTTGTCACTTGTGCTTCATGGAATGTTTTTGATACATTCCATTTTTGTTTCCCTGTATATAAAATTATTGCATTTACTCTTGGGTATAAATAATCTTTCCTTTTACATTCTTTTTCATCTATTGCACTTTCTATTATTGCCATTTCATATTTTAAAATTCTAAAGGGCATTCTATAATCTACTTTTGATTGATGCTCTATCAAGAAAAATTCATTTTTGCTTTTTAATTTATATACTACATCTGCTTCTTCATTTTGCATTAGAGTATTTATATAGCTTGAATTATATTGTTCTATATCTTCTGGTTTTAAATTTGTTTTTAATTGTTCATTCAAGAATTTTGTTACTTCTATTTTGTCTGAAAGTATTTTTCTAAATACCTTGTCATGTTCATTATTTACTCTATTTTCTTGTTGTTCTAACCTTTTATATTTTTCTTCTTTTTCGTGTAATGTAGTATTTTTAACCTTTTGCATCTTTTCAAATAATTTATATTTCAAATAATCATAATATGTAAAAGTTGCTTCATTGGTTAGATTAACCTTATTATAATCTTTTTCTTTTGCTTTGTCAATATTAATCACTTGATTAACTTTCAAATTTTATTCCTCCTTATGCTTTTGATTTTTAATTTAAATTTGAGTTTTAATTTAAGATAAAAATTTCTTAGAATTAATATTTTGGATTTAAAATTAATTAGATATCTAATGCTTATATAATACAATAAAATGCCGAATATTGCAATAAAAAATCGTATTTTTGTTGCACTTTTCATCGCAATTTTCGACATTTTTTGATGAATTAATTAAGTAACAAAACCAAGTTTAAAAACATAAAAAATAGTAAATAATTAAAATAAAAAATAGGCGAGGTGAAAAAAATGAAATTAGGATTAGCACTATCTGGAGGTGGAATTAGAGGAATAGCTCATGCTGGAGCTTTAAAAGCACTAGAAGAAAATAATATAAAAATAGATGTGATTGGAGGAACAAGTTCAGGAAGTATTATAGCTACATTATATGCAATGGGATATTCGCCATATTATATTTACATACTATTCAAAAGATATGCAAGAGAACTTGTTAATCAAAATCCAAAATCTATTTTCACAAGTTTTGGAAGTTTCTTTTCAAATAAAAAAGTTCCGTTTGCTGGATTTTATTCTGGAGAAGAGATTGAAAAAGGATTTGATGAAGTTGCTAAAAGAAAAGGAATTAGAAAACTAACTGATATAAATATGCCGATTGTTGTTCCAACTGTTGATTTAAAAGATTCAAAAGAATATATATTTACGAATTTTATACCTGAAAATTCAAAGGAAAAAGATAAGTATATTACAGATATATCAATAGGAAAAGCAATAAGAGCAAGTAGTAGTTTCCCAGTTGTATTTAATCCTTGTGAATATAAAACACATAAATTTTTAGATGGAGGAATATTAGACAATGTTCCAGCACAAGAAATTAAACTACAGGGAGCAAATAAGGTAATAGCAATAAATTTTAAAGCTGATGAAATAAATAATCAAAGTACAGTAATGGATATAGCAATGAGATCAATAGATATAATGGGGAATAAAGTATCTGAAGAAAGTCTTGGAGCAAGTGATATGGTTTTAACAATAGAAACAGATAAGACAGGATTATTAGAAATAGAAAAATTAGATGAATGTTATAAATATGGTTATAGAGGAACAATGGAAAAAATGAATGAAATTTTGAAAATAATTAATCAAAAGTAAGAACTACTGAATATAATATATAAAAAGTAAAAAGAGGGAAAGCTATGGAAGTTAGATATTTTGATAATAGTGCTACAACAAGAATAAAAGATGAGGTTTTTAAAGAAATGATACCATATTTAAGTATCGAATATGGAAATCCATCATCACTTTATAGTATAGGAAGAAGTGCAAAAAGAGCAATAAGCGAGGCAAGAAGAAGAGTTGCTTCACTTATAAATTGTAGTCCAGAGGAAATATATTTTACAAGTTGTGGTTCAGAGAGTGATAATACAGCATTGAAAGGCATAGCATATGCTAATAAAGAAAAAGGAAATCATATTATAACTTCTAAAATTGAGCATCCAGCAATATTAAATAGTTGTAAAAGTTTAGAAAATAAAGGATTTAAAATAAGTTATATAGATGTTGATAAAGACGGAATGTTAAATTTAGAAAAATTAGAAAGTGAAATAACGGACCAAACCATATTAATAAGCATAATGTATGCAAATAACGAAATAGGTACAATAGAACCTGTTAAAGAAATTGCACAAATTGCACATTCACACGGAATAATATTTCATACAGATGCTGTTCAGGCTGTTGGAAATATACCAATAGATGTAAGAAAAATGAATATTGATATGTTATCATTATCCGGACATAAATTATATGCACCTAAAGGAATTGGAGCTTTATATGTAAAAAGTGGAATAGAATTTGAAAGATTTATGGACGGAGGACATCAAGAAAAAAATAAAAGATCTGGAACAGAAAATGTAGCAGAAATAGTAGCTTTAGGTAAAGCTTGCCAAATTGCTGAAAAAAATATAGAACAATATCAACAAAAATTAAAAAATTTAAGAGACTATTGTTTAAATAAAATACAGGAAAAAATACCAGATATTTATATAAATGGTACTATGGAAAGAAGATTACCAGGAAATATAAATATAAGTTTTAAAGATTTAAATTCTGGAGAATTATTATTAAGATTAGATGAAGTTGGAATTTGTGCTTCTGGGGGGTCTGCTTGTTCTTCAAAAGAAGCAAGTCCATCTCATGTATTGACTGCTATAGGACTTCCAAGTGAGCTTTCTAAAGGTGCTTTAAGGCTAACTTTTGGAGATTATAATACAAAGGAAGATGTGGAATATTTGGTGGAAAATTTAGTTAGAATAGTTGAAGAGATGAGAAACTCATAAAACCCAAAATCTTGATAGTATAACAATAACTACTGGCTGGGTGATATATTATAAAAAAATTTTTGCCGTTGTAAGCGGAAGAATAATAGAAACTCTTAAAATATCTCAATGAGGGAACCCAAAACCTTGGGAAGTATCATTGAGATATTTTTAGAGTTTCTTTATTCTGTAACGAAACTCAGGCAAAAACTTTTTTATAATATATCACCCAGCCAGTAGTTATTGTTATACTATCAGGATTTTGGGTTTTATGAGTTTCTCGAAATATTAGCGATAGCACATTTAATACCATCTACAGCAGCAGACATAATTCCACCTGCATAACCAGCACCTTCACCACAAGGGTAAATTCCATCTATATTTGAAACCAAATTTTCATTTCTTAAAATTCTAACAGGTGAAGAACTTCGTGTTTCCATACCAGTCATAATCGCATCAGGATTGGCAAATCCGCGTAATTTTGTATCAAAGTATATAATTCCTTCTTTAAGAGTTTTTGAAACAAATTCAGGCATTATATCATTTAAATTGGCTAGTGTAACTCCAGGAGTATAAGATGGTTTTATAGAGCCAATAAATTCTGATTTTTTATTATTAGCAAAATCTTCAAATCTTTGAACAGGTGCAAAATAATTTGAACCACCTAATTTAAAAGCTTTTTCTTCTAAATCTTTTTGAAAATATATTCCAGCTAGTGGAGAATTACTGTTAAAATCAGATGGAACAACATTTACTAAAACAGCTGAATTAGCATTAATACCATCTCTTGTAAAATAACTCATACCGTTTGTTACTATGGTATTTTTTTCGCTAGATGAAGCCATTACAACTCCTCCAGGGCACATACAGAAAGTATAGCAAGAACGACCACTTGGACTGTGATATGCTAGTTTATAATCTGCTGATGGTAGATTTAATTTGGTTATTGTACCATATTGAGATTTATTTATTTCACTTTGTAAATGTTCGATTCTAACACCAACAGAGAAATTTTTAGGTTCCACTAAAAGGCCTTTTTCATATATTTTTTCAAAAGTATCTCTTGAACTATGACCTATTGCTAAAATGACTGTATCTGTTTCAATTTTATCTAAAGAATTGTCTTTTAAATTAAGTATATGTACTTTAGAAATTTTATTATTTATAGTTTCAAAATCGATAAATTTAGTATTAAATAAAAATTTTCCACCTTTTGATATTATAAATTCTCTCATATTTTTAATTATTTTTATTAAATTATCTGTTCCTATATGAGGTTTTGTTAAATATAGAATTTGTTCTGGAGCACCAAAGTTTACAAATTCTTGTAGAACTTTTCTGCAATAAGGGGAATTTATTCCACTTGTAAGTTTTCCATCAGAAAAAGTTCCAGCTCCACCTTCTCCAAATTGAACATTAGAAAAAGTATTTAAATTTCCAGTACTAGTAAATGAATCTACAGATTTTTTTCTTTCTTCAACCGATTGACCTTGTTCTATAATTATTGGCTTGAAACCATTTTGAACAAAAGTTAAACCCGCAAATAATCCAGCAGGGCCTGAACCAACAATTACAGGATTTATTTTTTTATCTTTTTTTATATCGAAATTTGGAAATTCAAATTCTTTAATAATAGATATGTTTTTATTTTTTAATAATTTATTTTCATTTTTTAATTTTAAATCAATTGAATAAGAGTAATGAACATCATCTTTTTTCCTTGCATCAACTGATTTTTTTGATATTTTGCAAAGTATAATATCTTCTTGCTTTATTTTATATTTATTTAAAGTGATATTGATTACTTTATCATCTGAGATATCTTCATAAATTTTTATATTACTAATTCTTATCATATTTTCTCCTAAATTTTTTTATATTATATAATTATATTAGAATAAAGTAAAGGGCATTTTGCAATGCCCTTTACTTTAAAGTGAGAGAAAAGTTTGTAAATTTCCATATTTATCATATATTGTAAATAAATGAGGAGTTAATTTCATCTCATCCTTTAATGTGAACATGAAATCATTTATGAAAATATCTGCTTCTAACATCGATTTAGCTAAAATATTATCTGTTTTCATTAAAATAGTAACTTGACCGTTTAACTTAAAGGAATGTTCAATCAATGTTGCAAGACTAGTTTTAAATATGCCAATCTTAGCTTCGTTGATTTTGTTTACATTATTCTCTCTAATTTTGTCAGCCCACCAATTGGCGGCTTGCTCATAAATATCGTTTTTATCTTTTTCCATGCTATATCCTCCTTGAGTAAAAAACAATATATACAGTGAACTATTTTTATTATAACATAAAATCGTGGGAAAAGCAATTTTATGTAAAATTTATAATAAGGATATATAATTGTTCTAATACAACCCTCACACGAATACAATTAAACAAAAGTATTCGTATGGGGGTTTGACTATATGAAAGGTATATCAATAGACGAACGTGCAATAGAACTTGCACATTATATTATAGATTCAAAAGACACAGTTAGAGGAGCAGCAAAAAAATTTGGAATAAGTAAAAGCACAGTACATAAAGACGTTTCGGAAAGACTAAAGAAAATAAACCCAAGTTTAGCAAGAGAAGTTAGGAGAATACTAGATGAAAATAAAGCAGAAAGACACATAAGAGGAGGAATGGCAACAAAATTAAAATATAGTCATTTAAAGTAGAAAGTCAAGATATTTTGACTTTTTTTATATATGTGTAATTAACATATAATCACCAATAAACATAAAATATATTAGCCCAGAATATGAGGTGATAAAATGAAAAAAATAAAAGAGGGAGATATTGTAGCTAGAAAATCATATGATAAAGACATATTATTTAGTGTAAAAAAAATAATAAAAAATCAAAAAGAAGATATAGCAATATTAACAGGAGTAATAGAAAGAATAGAAGCAGACAGCCCCATAAATGATTTAGAAGAAATAGACAAAAGAATAATAAGTAAAAATATAAAAGAAGAAAATAAAAAAATAGAGAAAAGAATACAGCAATACAAAAATAATAATTACAAAATTGGGGTAGTTACTTCAAATGATAAAAGAATTAGCCAAAGATTTATAACAGGCAAAATATTACATTTAGATGGAGACAAAAAATATTCTGAAAAATCATATCAATACTATAGAAAGTTAGGATTAGATGCAGTTGTAAAAAACATACCAGAATATAAACAATCAAAAGTTGTATATGAATTACTTAATAAATATAATCCTGACATTTTAGTTATAACTGGACATGATGGAATGATAAAAAGAGGAACTAATTATAATGATATATACAACTATAGAAATTCGAGACATTTTATAAATACAGTAAAAGAAGCTAGAAGATATGACTTAGAAAAATGTAAAAAAACAGTCATTTTTGCAGGAGCATGTCAAAGCTACTTTGAAGCAATTATAACAGCAGGAGCAAATTTTGCTTCATCACCAGCAAGAATTTTAATAGATTTTTTAGATCCATTAATAGTTGCAGAAAAGGTTGCAACTACTTCAGAATACAAATATATAACTATAGATGATATAGTAAAAGAACTTAGAGATGGCAAAAAAGGCATTGGTGGAATGGGAGCAAATGGCAAAATGAAGCATATTGTAACATAAATGTAACATAAATGAAATGTAAATGTAAAATACTGAAAAATATTGCTACAATAGGCTATAAATCAAGTGAAAATCACTAAAAGCAAAAACAAACGTTTTTTGACAAAAAGAGCCTAAAATGCTATAATCAACTCATCTTAAAGGAGTAGGTGATAGTATGATTTGTAGGACAGATATATCAAATCTTAAAACTGACATCTTAGAGAAAGTGGGTCAAAAGATAATAGTAAAAGGTTCTTTAGGTAGAAGTAGAACTTTTGAAAAAGAAGCAACAATAGAAAAGGCATATCCAAATATTTTTGTAGTTAGATATGAAGAAAATAATAGAAATGTAACTTATAGTTATACTGATATTTTAACTAGAACAGTTGAAGTTGATGTATTTGATGGAGAGGCTTATAGCCCATTAATTCCACCACAAGTTGAAATGAAAAGAAAAAAAGCAGAAGTTTTAGTATAAACTTCTGTTTTTTTGTAAATCCCACTTGAAAAATTGCTAAAATGTTATATAATATAGGGGAAAGGTGGCAATTATGAACTTAGAAATACTAGAAAATAATATAAAATATAAATTTAAAGATAAAAGCCTACTAAAAAATGCATTAACACACACATCATATGCATATGAGCATAATATTGCTAGTAACGAAAAACTAGAATTTTTAGGAGATAGCATTTTAGAATTTGTTTCAAGTGAATATATGTATAATAAATACACAAAATTAAAAGAAGGAGAATTGACAAAAGTTAGAGCAACAGTAGTATGTGAAAAAAGCTTACACAAAGTTGCGTTAGCTAATGACTTTGGAGATTTTTTATATTTAGGTAAATCTGAAGTTGTAACAGGTGGAAATAAGAGACCTGCAATTTTAGCAGATAGTGTAGAGGCAGTTATAGCTGCTATATATATGGATGGAGGACTAGAACCTGCTAAAAGATTTATAATAGATAACTTAAAAGATGAGATAGAGATTGCAACAAAAAATGTAGGACAAAAAGATTACAAAACAGTTTTACAAGAAGAACTACAAAAAAATGGTGATGTAAAAATAGAATATAAAATTATAAAAGAAACTGGACCAGACCATGATAAAAAATTTGAAGCAGAAGTATGTTTTAATGGAAAAGTTTTAGCAACCGGAATTGGAAGTAGTAAAAAATCAGCAGAGATGGAAGCAGCAAAAAAAGCATTGGGAGAGTAATAAAAATTGAAAGGAAAAATGCGATGAAAAAAGAATATGTAATTCCAGTATTTGTACCACATTTAGGATGCCCTAATGATTGTGTTTTTTGTAATCAAAAATCAATTAGTGGTCAAAAGAAAAATATTACAAAAGAAGATGCTAGAAAAACAATTGATTATTTCTTAGAAAATATAAAAGACAAAGAAGGGGAAAAAGAAATAGCCTTTTTTGGAGGAAGTTTTACAGGAATAGATGAAAAAATACAAAATGAATTACTTGAATTAGCAAATGAATATATAAAAAAAGGACAAGTAAGTAGTATTAGAATTTCTACAAGACCAGATTATATTAACAAAGAAATATTGAAAAGATTAAAAAAATATAAAGTAAAAACTATCGAATTAGGTGTACAATCTGCTAATAATTATATTTTAAATAGAGCAGAAAGAGGACATACATTTGAAGATGTAAGAAAAGCATCAAAACTAATAAGATGGTATGGATTTAATTTAGGACATCAAATGATGGTAGGATTACCAGATAGTACAAGAATTGATGAAATAAATACAGCAAAAGCTTTGATAAAATTAAAACCTAAAATGGTAAGAATATATCCTGTTTTAGTAATAAAAGGAACTAAATTAGAAGAAGAATATAAAAATGGAAAATATGAACCATTACCATTAGTACAAGCAGTTGAAGTTTGTAAACAATTAGTTAGAATGTTTGCAGATAAGAAAATTGAAGTAATAAGAGTTGGATTACAAAATACAGAAGAAATTTCTGAACCAGGTTCAAACCAAAGTGAGGTAGTAGCAGGACCATTTCATCCAGCCTTTAGACAACTTGTAGAATCAAGTATGTGGTATGATGCAATAGTAGAAAAAATAAAAAAATTAAATGTAAAAGTTAAAGAAGTTGAGGTTACCGTAAATCCAATAGATGCAAATAATGTAATTGGACATAAAAGAGAAAATATTAAGAAATTAAAAGATTTTTATGAAGTGGATTTAAAAGTTAAACAAGATGCAAGTATAAAACAAGGAAAATCAAAAATTGAAATAACAAAACAATATAATGATTTTTTAGATGAAAACAAATAAAGTATAAAATCACCTTTAGTTACAAATAATAGTAACAAAGGTGATTTTTTATGACTGATAAAGAAGAAAATATAAAAAAATTTTTAATTGATATATTAGCAACATTAGTAGGAGCTTTTTTAATGGCTACAGCAACATCATTATTTCTATTACCAAATCAGCTATCTTCAGGTGGATTTGCAGGTATTGCTACAATTTTATATTATTTATTAAAGATTCCGATGGGAACTACAATATTATCACTAAATGTACCACTTTTTTTATTTGCTGGTTATAAATTAGGAAAAAAATTTATTTTAAAATCTATGGTTGGAACAATAAGTTTTTCTGCATTTATAGATATATTAGATAAATTAGAACCATTAACACATGACAGATTTTTAGCTTGTATATATGGTGGAATTATAATAGGGTTACGGAACAGCAATAATATTGAAATCGAATGCATCAACAGGAGGTTCTGATTTAGTTAGTATTTTGGTAAAAAAATATAATTATAATGTTAGAATGAGTAATGTTATTATTATAATAGATACAGTTATAGTTGCTTTAAATGTAATATTCTTTAAAGAATTAGAAATTGGTTTATATTCAGCAATAGCAATATATTTGATGGGAAAAATAATAGACATAGTTTTCGAGGGGATATATTTTACAAAATTGTTGATTATAATATCAGATAAAAATGAAGAAATAGCAAAAGAAATTGGAGAAAAAATAAGCAAAGGAACAACAGGATTATACGGCAAGGGAATGTATACAAATCAAGATAAATTAGTATTAATGTGTGCTGCATCAAGAGGAGATGTAGCAAGAGTAAAACAAGTTGCAAGAGAGATTGATTCAAATAGTTTTATAATAATAGCTAATGCTAGAGAAGTAGTAGGGCTTGGATTTAAAAAATAATACTTTGAAAAATAATCACAAAAATTATTTTTCAAAGTATTCTAATGAGTTAGTATTTGATATGTCTCCGTGAGTTTTTTTGCTATGTCTTGTGGTATTGTGTAGAACTTCATAATTTAATAAAGCTTTATGAAAGTTTTCTATAAGAATTCTTTTTTTAGTTATATCTGTTTTTGCATCTGGTAATTCTAAATAAGAGTCAAGCAATGGAGCGACTAATTTTTTAAATGCTAATAAAACATCATTACTATTGAAAAGTTCTTTCTTTAATGAGTCTTTATTAAAATCAGCCATGTCGTTTATGCTTTTTATAGAATAAACAAAATCAGTATCAGAATTTTTGTTAATTTTATTATTATCTTTTTCACTAACTGGAGCATAGGACATTTTTAATGAACTGTAAGGATCATGTATATCTGAAATTGAATTTATTTGAGATATTGTTTCACTTACGTTTTTTTCTATTTTATCTTTTAAATCTTTTGGATATATAAGTACAAAATTTCCGGCACCATAACTTACTATATGAGTAGTATTTGGGTTTGCATCAAAAGAATTGTTATTATATTTTAAATTCCTTGAGATGAAATTTTTAAATAGTTTATTAGTTTTATCAATTCTATAATCTGTAAAATCATAACCATAAGCTGAGTTTGATAATTTTATCTCACTTGTGGTAATAAATGATGCATATAAATCAGTATCAGATTTTCTTAATTCTGGAATTAAAAATGATTTCAAGTAAGATTTATTGAAAAATCCAGAGTTATGATCTATTATTAAATCTTCGGTTAAAGAATTAATTTTATTTATTAATTTTTTTATAGCATCATCTGAAAGAACATCTATATGAACATTATTTGGTTCGGTAATGAGCTTATGTATTAATTGTGCAGTATCATGAGATATGTTATATTTTAAATTCAAATTATATTCTATGTTATAACTTTCAGGAATATCGTAATTTGATTTTAGGATTTCTTTTCCTAAAATTTTTTCGTTAACTAAAGCACAAATACTATCAATTATAAAACGAGAAGCATCTTGGATTTGTTCTTTCTCAAATACGAATTCTTTAGAAGGTCTTAAATCTTGTAAAAAGTTGTATGTTAGTGTATTAATATGGTTATTAATGCTTGTCCAAGAATTTTTTTCTTCATCAGAAATATTTGATGGAATTTCAAGTGGAATAAAACTTTCTGATGAAAATTGAACTGGAGTATCAATTTGCTTTCTAGAAGATTTTATTTTATTAATTTGTTCATTTGCTAAATTTATTTGTGCATTTATATCACCTTTTGATGAATCAGTTGCAACTAATTCTATAGATATACCTGATATAGAAGAGGCATTATCTTTTAAAGTATTGTTAATTTTTTCAATATATTGTTTACAATCTTTTTCTGTTTTATCAAAAATAATAAAACCAAATTCATCTCCACCAATTCTAAATATTATAGAGTTTTGAGGTAAATCTTTTTTTATTAAGTCTAAAGTTATTTGCATAATTTTAGTTCCATATTCATGACCGTAAAGTTCATTGATAGTTCTTAATTTATTAAAATCTCCAAAAATAAATGCGTAGTTGTTATTATTTTTGGAATTTAACATATTAAAAACAATATCTTCACTATATTGTCTGGAAAAAATATTATTAAAATTTGGCGTACTAAAATTTTTAACTTTATTAATAGCAGTATTTAGATTATGTATTAATTTTAAACGATCTTCCATAAAAAAACCTTCCTTAATAAATATTTTATATAATAGCATAAATTAAGAAAAAAATCAAACGAATTGAAAATAATATTATATATATGCTATAATATTATAGAATATGACAATGGAGAGAAAAAATATGAAAGAAAAAATTTATGTAATAAAAAATCAAGATTCTTTTGAACTTGAAGATATATTTGAATGTGGACAATGTTTTAGATGGAATAAAGAAGAAGACTCAAGCTATACAGGGGTTATAAAAAATGGAGTTATAAATGTAAAAATGCTTGGAAATAAAATTATATTTAAAGGAATTTGCGACAAAGAAATTAAAGATATAGTTGAAGATTATTTTGATTTAACAAGAGATTATTCTAAAATAAAAAAACAATTATCAGAAATTGATACATATATGAAAACAAGCGTTGAATATGGAAAAGGAATTAGAATATTAAATCAAGATTTATGGGAAACTATTATTTCATTTATAATTTCAGCTAATAATAATATTCCAAGAATAAAAGGAATAATAGAAAGATTATCAGCAAAATACGGAAAAGAAATTGAATGGAATGGTAAAAAATATTATACATTTCCAACACCAGAAGAATTAAAAGAGGTTTCAGTAGAGGACTATAGAAAATTAGGTTTAGGATTTAGAGATATTCGTTTATATGAGACAACAAAAATGATATTAGAAAATAAAGTGGATTTACAAAAATTAAGAGAAAATCCAGATACAAAAGAAGTTAGAGAACAATTGTTAACTCTTTCAGGAGTTGGACCTAAAGTGGCTGATTGTATATTATTATTTTCAGATTTAAAAAGATTTGAAGTATTTCCAATAGATGTATGGGTTAGAAGAGTTATGAATGATTTATACATAAAAGAGGAAGATGAAACAAAAGTAAGTAAAGTAAAAATAGAAAAAATAGCAAATGAAAAATTTGGAAATTTAGCAGGTCTTGCACAACAATATTTATTTTATTGGAGAAGAATGGCCTAGAAAAATAAAAAGGAGAAAGTTATGGGATTACGAATAATATATGGAAAATCAGGTAGTGGAAAAAGTGAATATTGTTTTAAAGAAATTGCCAAGCTTATAAAAGAAGAAAAAAAGATATATATTATAACACCAGAGCAATTCTCTTTTACAGCAGAAAAAAAATTAATGGATGCAATAGATAAAAAAGCTGTCATAAATGCAGAAGTAATAACATTAAGTAGGATGGCACACAGAGTATTACAAGAAATAGGCGGAAATATCAACAATTCTCTAACAAAGTGTGGAAAAGCCATGCTTATTTATTCAATATTAAATGATAATAAGGGAGAGTTAAAATTTTTAAGTAAATCAGATGAAAATATTGATATATGTATGACTGCAATAACTGAATTAAAAAAACATGGAATATCAGTAGAAGATTTAAAAAATGAAATAGAAAATTGTCAAGATGAATATTTAAAAAATAAATTAAAAGATATGTTAATTATATATCAAAACTTTGATAAAATATTGCAAAATAATTATATTGAAGAAAATGATTTATTGAATATGCTTGCACAAAATATTGGAAATACTGATTTTTTACAAGACAGTATTATTTATATTGATGAATTCTCTGGTTTTACTTTCCAAGAATATCAAGTTTTAAAACAATTTATAAAATTAGCTAAAAAAGTAACTTTAACAGTATGTACAGATAGCTTAGAACCAAGTATTAATGCAGATATAGATATATTTTATACTAACAAAATAACAGTTTCTAAAATAATGAAATTAATAAAAGAAAATGATTTAAAACTAGAAGAAACAATATATTTAGAAAAACAACCAAGATTTAAAACTCGAGAATTACAAGAATTAGAAAAAAATATTTTTTCAAATAGAATAAAAAAATTTAATGGAGAAGTTCAAAATATCAAATTATTTTTGGCTAAAAACCAATATTCAGAAATTGAAAATGTAGCAAAAGAAATAACAAAATTAGTAAGAGATGAACATTTTAGATATAAAGATATATCAATAATTACTCAAAATTTAGATACATATTCTAATTTAGTAAGAGCAATATTTGCTGAATATAATATACCAGTTTTTATTGATGAAAAAAGAGATTTGAATCAAAATATAATTGTTCAATATTTGTTATCTATTTTTGAAATTTTTAGTAAGAATTTTTCAAGAGAAGCGGTTTTTAATTATTTAAAAATTGGATTTTCTGACATAGAAAATGATGATATTTTTAAATTAGAAAATTATTGTACTAAATGGGGAATAAAACAAAATAAATGGAAAAAAGATTTTACATTTGGTATAAAAGATGATAACAAAGAAGAAATAGAATATCTAAATCACCTAAGAAAAAAAGTAATAGACCCACTAGTAGAATTAAGAAAAAAATGTGGAACAGTAGAACAAACAACAAAAGCAATTTATGAATTTATGCAAGAACAAGAAATAGAAAGCAAAATAAATATAAAAATAAATGAACTAGAAGATAAGGGAATGTTAGACTTGGCAAATGAATATATTGCAAGTTACAAAATAATATTAGATATTTTAGATGAAATGGTATTAATATTTGGAAAAGAAAAAATATCAATGGACAAATATGTTCAAATATTAAGAACAGGCTTAAAAAATAGTGAACTTGGAAAAATTCCGGGAACACAAGACCAAGTGATTATTGGAGATGTAGAAAGGTCTAGAAGCCATAAAGTAGATGTTATATTTATAATAGGGTTAAATGATGGAAACTTTCCAAGTATAAATAAGGCTGAAGGTTTCTTTGGAGATAAAGATAGAGAACAATTAAAAAATGATGGAATAGAACTTGCAGGAGGAACTCTAGACAATTTATATGAGGAAAATTTTAATATATATAAAACATTTACAACAGCTGAGAAAAAATTATATTTATCATATTCATCTTCAGAAACTGAAGGAAAATCACTAAGACCATCAATGATGATACATAAAATTAAAAATATATTTCCAAACTTAAAAGAAGAAAGTGATATTATTACTAAAAAATATGAAATAATTAATACACCAATAACTTATGAAGAATTATTAGAGAATATATCAAATTTAAGAAATGGCAAAAAAATAGAAGATATATGGTATGCGATTTATAATTACTATAAAAATCAAAATGAATATTATGAAAAATTACAACAAAATTTAGAAGGAATAGATTATACAAATTTACCAAAAAATATTGATAAAAATATAATAGAAAAATTATATGGAAATACTTTAAAAACTAGTGTATCAAGACTTGAAAAATATGCACAATGCCCATTTTCATATTATTTACAATATGGACTAAGATTAAAAGAAAAGGAAGAATTAAAAGTTCAAAATTTTGATACAGGTTCATTTATGCATGAAACAATAGATGAATTCTTTAAAAAAGTACAGGAAGAAAAAATAGAATTACCTGAATTGTTAGCAGAAATTAGCAAAATAGAAGTTTTAGTAGATAAAGTAATAGAAGAAAAATTAGATAATGGTAGAAAATATACTTTTGTTGCAACAGCAAAATATAAAGTATTAATAAGAAGACTAAAAAGAATAGTATCAAAAGCACTTAAATATATAATAGAGGGATTAGTATATAGTGATTTTAACATTGAAGGAACAGAAATAGAATTTGGCAAAAACGGAAAATATAAACCAATTCAATTACAAATACTTGAAAGTGGAAAAAGAGTTGAAATAACAGGGAAAATAGACAGAATAGATACAGCGACATCTGATGATGGAAGATATTTAAGAATAATAGATTATAAATCATCAGCAAAAAATATTGATTTAAATGAAGTATATGCAGGTTTACAATTACAATTATTAACTTATATGGATGCAGTATGTAAAGAAGAAGATTTGATGCCAGCAGGAGTTTTGTATTTTAGCCTATTGGAACAAATAGCAAGTGCTGATAAAAAAATAACAGAGGAAGAAATAGAAGAAAAAATTAGAAAAAACTTCAAAATGAAGGGACTAATATTAGCTGATGTAAAAATAATAAGAATGCATGATAATACATTAAAATCAGGAAGTTCAAAATTAATACCAGCAGCAATAACTACCCAAGATAGTGTTAATGAAAATTGGACTAGTGGTGTAAATAAAGAGGAATTTAAAGTTTTACAAGATTATATATATAAGACAATAAAACAAATATCAAAGGAAATATTAAATGGAAAAATTGACTTGAAACCATATAATAAAAGTGGTAAAACACCATGTGATTATTGTTCATATAAAGCAATATGTGGATTTGATACTAGAATATGTGGGAATAATTATAATTATATAGACAAAAAAACAAAAGATGATATAATAACAATGATGAAAAAATAAAATTATTAGCAAAGTAAAAGTTTTTCGAAAAGGAGTAAAAATTTGAAAGATTTATCAAATGAAAATATTGTACATATAAAAAAAGAAGGGGTACAATATTTACAATTTAGAAAATTACTAGAATATAAAGATACAATAACACACGTATATTCTATAGGAACAGATGTGAATTTTAGGACAGCAAGGGCAAATAAAGAAAAATTACCTGAACAAGACTTCTGCAAAGCAATGCAAGATTATAAAAAACTATGTAGTGCTATAAATGTAGATTATAAAAATGTAGTAAAAACAAATCAAGAACATACAGATAATATTGCAATTGCAACTAAGAAAATAAATCAAAATTTTCCAGATATAAATTTAGATGAATACAGTAGAACAGATGGAATTATAACACAAAAAGAAAACTTAGTATTATCAACTACAAATGCAGACTGTATATTAATTTTATTCTTTGATCCAGTAACAAAAACAATTGCAAATATTCACTCTGGTTGGAAAGGAACATTGCAAAGAATTTCAATAAAAACAGTTCAAAAAATGGTAAAAGAATTTGAATGTAAACCAGAAGATATTATTTGTTGTATTTGTCCAAGTATTAGAAAATGTCATTTTGAAGTTGACAAAGACGTAAAAGATTTGTTTGAAGAAGAATTTAAAGATTTGAATATATGCCAGAATACTGATATAATGGAAAAACAAAAAGATAAAGAAAAATGGAATATTGATACAGTTTTAATAAACAAAATTATATTAAGGAATGTAGGATTAAAGGAAGAAAATATTATAGATAGTGGAATTTGTAGTATATGTAATAAAGATTTAATTCATTCTTTTAGAGCTGAAAAGCAAGGTTATGGATTAAATACTGCATTAATTTCACTTTTATAAAAATAAAGAATTATACTTGAAACGTGTTTGTAAATGAAAGGAGATAAAATGAAATTTACGAAAATTTTACCACAAAAATTAAATATAGGAGATACAATAGGAGTAGTAGCACCTTCCAATCCAATAATCGGAGATAATATAGAAGAACTAAATAGAGCAAAAGAGATTGCAGAAAAAAGTGGCTTTAAAGTAAAATATTCAAAAAATTTATTTTCAAACACAAACGGTTATTGTAGTACAGCAAAAGAAAAAGCAGAAGATATAAATGAAATGTTTGCAGATAAAAATATAAAAATGATATGGTGTGCAAAAGGTGGAAACAATAGTAATTCTACATTTGAATATTTAGATTATGAATTAATAAGACAAAATCCAAAAATAATATGTGGTTATAGTGATATCACTTCTCTTACAAATATAATAACTGAAAATACAGGATTAGTAACTTTTAGTGGAACAAATTTTAAAACAATAGCAACAGATGAAACTGATTTTAGTTACAAACAAGCCTTAAACAGATTTCTAAATGAAAGTCTAAAATTTGAACCAGAAAATGAGAATTATATAACAATACAAGAGGGAAAAGCTGAAGGAGAACTTATAGGTGGAAATCTTTCTTTAACAAAAGAATTAGTATGTGGAAAATATTCAATAGACTTTGCAGATAGAATTTTATTTTTAGAAGAATTAGGTTATGAATCAGACCCAGTAGTAGTAAGTAATTCATTATATTATATGAAACAAAATGGAGTATTTGACAAAATAAAAGGATTATGGATTGGAAATTATGAACATCAAAGTGGTATAACATTAGAAAAAATTATATTAGATGTTCTAGAAAATAAATATAAATTTCCAATTATAAAATCCAATAATTTTGGACACATAGAAAATAAAATAGTAATTCCAATAGGAACAAAAGCTGAAATAAATACAAATGAAAATATAAAAATCAAATTAATAGAAAAATGTATTAAAGATTAATATAATTGTTTTATAAGGGAGCAAAAAATGTTTGAAACATGGGAAGAATTAGAAAAATCAATAATAAATTGTAATAAATGCAAATTGTGTAAAACAAGACAAAATATAGTATTTGGAGTAGGCAATAAAAATGCAGATATAATGTTTATAGGTGAAGGTCCTGGAGCAGATGAAGATAGGTTAGGAGAGCCATTTGTTGGTAGAGCAGGAAAACTAATGAATATGGCTTTCGGAATTGTTGGAATAAAAAGAGAAGAAGTATATATTGCAAATGTTGTTAAATGTAGACCTCCAGCAAACAGAAATCCAGAAGATGACGAAGCATTTGCTTGTTTAAATTATTTAAGAAATCAAGTTATTTTAGTAAAGCCTAAGATAATAGTTTTATTAGGAAGTGTGGCTTTAAAAAATATTTTAGGAAAAGAGTATGGAATTACTGCTTCAAGAGGAAAATGGATTGAAAAAAAGGGAATAATGTATATGCCTACTTGGCATCCAGCTGCATTGCTTAGAGATGAGAGTAAAAAAGTTGATTTTATTCATGATTTAGAGATGGTCCAATCGTTTTATAAAAGGTAGTCAGTCCCATTGACTACCTTGAATTTTTATATTAAAATAAATGTATAAAAAATAGAAAAATAAGAGGATTAAAAATGGAAGAAATACAGGAAAAAGCAAATTATTGCTTAAATTGCAAAGTAAAACCTTGCTCACTAAAAGGATGTCCTTTAAATAATAATATACCGGATTTTATAAAGGAAATAAAAGAAGAAAACTACAAAGAAGCATATAAAATTTTATGCCAAACGACAGTATTACCCGGAGTATGTGGTAGAATATGCCCACATATGAAGCAATGTCAAGGTAGTTGTGTTAGAGGAATAAAAGGAGAACCAGTTAATATAGGTGATTTAGAAGCATTTGTTTTTGATAAAGCAATAGAAGAAAATTTGAAATTGAAAGATTATATGCCACAGAAAATAAATGAAGAATTAAAATCTAAAAAAGTTGCTATCATAGGTGGAGGACCAGCAGGATTAACTTGTTCAGCATTTTTAGCAAAAGAGGGAATACAAGTTACAATTTTTGAGAAGTATAATTATTTAGGAGGAATTTTAGTACATGGGATTCCAAATTTTAGATTAGATCAAAATGTTGTAGAAAATACTGTAAAGCAAATTTTAGATTTAGGTGTTCAAGTTGAATATGAAATGGAACTTGGAAAAAATTTAAAATTGGAGGAATTAGAAAATCAATTTGATGCAATATTTTTATGTATAGGAGCAAATAAATCTGGAAAAATGGGTGTAGAAGGCGAAAACTTAAATGGCGTATTTGGTGGAAACGAATTACTAGAATTTAATACACATCCAAATTATACAGGAAAAATAGTTTCTGTAATTGGTGGTGGAAATGTTGCTATGGATTGTGCAAGAACAATTAAAAAATTACGGAGCAAAACAAGTAAATGTTATATATAGGAGAGCTGAAAAACAGATGCCTGCTGAAAAAAAGGAAGTAGAAGATGCAAAAAATGAAGGAATTAATTTTTTATTTCAAAATAATATTGTAGAAATAATTGGCAAAGAGAAGGTAGAAAAACTAGAGTTAATAAAAACAGAATTAGTAAAAAAAGAGGGGGAGACACGAGAAGTTCCTGTAAATATAGACAACAGTAATTATTTTATAGATACTGACTATGTTGTTATGGCTTTAGGAAGTACAGTAAGTGATGAAGTTTTTGATTTAGGATTGACCTTAAATAAGTGGGGTAATATCTATATAGATAAAAATTATCAAACCTCAAACTCTAAAATTTTTGCTGGTGGAGATTTAGCAGGATGTAAAGGAACTGTAGCTTGGGCAGCTCGTTCAGGAAGAGATGTTGCAGAAAAAATTATAGAAAAATTAAAAAATGAAAATGATAATTAAATATCATTTTCATTTTTTTCTATTTCATTAGAATTTCTAATAAATAATTTTTTAATAAAATTAATAATTTTGGCTAATTTTGAAGTCTTTTTAGGCAATATAGATAACGAACTTTCAGCAATTCCTTTTTCTAATAAATTATATTTATGTTCTAAATCAATCATTTTAGAAACATAATAATCATTAAAGAAAGTGTAACCATCTGTTGAACCTAAATAGTCTTTAAAATTATATAGTTTTCTTCTATAATTTTCAACATCTTCTAGAGTTTTAATAGTATTAAAAGCTTTATTAAAATAGCTAGTGACAATTAAATTCTGAGTTTTTATAAATGTTGATGTGATTTTCTTTTTTAGTTCATCTATTTTGGCAATCATATTATCAACTTTTTTATTTCTATCATCTATTTGAATAATTTTATTATTAATTTTAATTATTTCTTCTTCAGCTTCTAAAATAACATCTATTGAATTTTGAATATTCATAAAATCTCTATAAGATGTAGCATTTATAAATTGATTTTTAAAATTATTATTGCTATTTATTGTACTTTCAAATAAAACATCTTCACCAATTAAATATGCAAGTTGATTTACCAGACAGCACTCAAGAGGGTAATAAGAAGGACTTGTAGTTTCGAAACTTATATTAAAGTATTTAACAAAATCCTTTGGTATACTTATTACTTTTGAAGCCATTAATTGTACTGAAGCTTCATTTAAGCCTAAACCATATATTTTAAATTCAGTATAATCGCAAAGACCCATTCTAAGTAAGTAATTATTTTTATCTTTAATTTCTTGAATGTAGTGAATACACTCGTGAATTGCAAATTCTTCTAAATCTTCATCAGCGATATGTTCATTAAAATAAATAGAAGTGTTTTTATAAAAATAATTTGCTTCTGCCATACCTTCAGGCATTTTGGCAATATACATATTTAATCTTGATAATTTTATAAATAAATCATTTTGATTAAGATTGAAATTTGGAAATGTTTCGCATAATCTAATAGATATATTTCTTGCTATTGAATTAATTCTTAAAGTGTCTAATTTTCTTATAACTTCAATTCCATCTTTTCTTAAATCTGATTCTACACTCATATATTTCTCCTTATAATTCTACTACATATATTATACAATAAAATATATAAATAAATATTACAAAGATATTAAAATAATATTAAGTTTTAATTACAAAAAATTTTAAAATAAGTGTTTTTATAAAACTCCTGATGCTGTAAATAAGAATAAACAAATGTCGATTTTTGTCAAAAAGTTTTTATTGACACTTATTAGGTAATATTGTATAATGGTTACATGATATGTTTTATATCGAATATTTAGAAGGGAGGGAAAGAATATGGCAGATAAAGAAATTATGGAAATGCTAAAGGATTTAAAGAACGGTCAAGAAGAAAGAGACAAAATATTGAATGATTTGAAAAAAGGCCAAGAGAAATTATTTAAAGGACAAGAAGAATTATTTAAAGGTCAAGAGAAATTGTTTAAAGGACAAGAAGAATTATTTAAGGGACAAGAAAAGTTAATAAGCAGAGTTGATAAAATTGAAGAAAATCAACAAGACATGAAAACAGAAATGACAAAAATAAGTCAAACTGTGGCTAGAATAGAAGTAGAACATGGAGAAAAACTTGAAATTTTATTAGATGTAGTTACAGGACATACAAAACAAATTAGTTCAATAAAAGAAAGAGTAGAAAAATGCGAAAAAAGACTAGATAATCATGATGACAAATTCTATGTTTTAAATTCAGCAGTTCAAGCGTATTAATTTCCAAAAAAATACCCTATTGAACTTCAAATTCAATAGGGTAGATATTTATATTTCAAAATCATAAAATTATTTAACAACAATATTATAAATTTTATTTTTAACATAAATTTCTTTAATAATATTTTTTCCATCTAATTTAGAATCAATAGCATTATGGACTTTTTCTTTTACAGAAGATTCATCTTCATCAACAGAAATAGTAATAGTTGCTTTTAATTTTCCATTAAATTGAATTGGTAAAGTTATTTCATCATCAACTGTTTTTGATTCATCGTAGTCTGGCCAAGAATATGTAGAAATATCATCTTCGAATCCAGCGATTTTATTAAGTTCTTCTGTTATATGTGGTGCAAATGGATTTAATAAAGTTAAAAATGTTTTGAATTCAGCTTTATTAATTTTTCCAATTTTGTAGAATTCATTAACAATTGTCATAAATGTAGATATAGAAGTATTAAATTTCATATCTTCAATATCTTGAGAAACTTTCTTAATAGCTTTATGCATCATTTTTTCAGTTTCTTTAGAGTAAGCATTTCCATCAACTAACATATTTTGCATGTTCCAAACTCTGTCTAAGAATTTACCACAACCACGAATACTTTCCATAGACCAGGCTGCAACTTGATCAAAAGGTCCCATAAACATTTCATAAACTCTGAATGTATCTGCACCAAATTCATTAACTATATCATCCGGATTTATAACATTTCCTTTTGATTTAGACATCTTTTCACCATTTGTACCTAAAATCATACCATGAGAAGTACGTTTTTGATAAGGTTCTTTTGTTGGAACAACACCAATATCATATAAGAATTTGTGCCAAAATCTTGAATATAATAAGTGTAAAGTAGTATGTTCCATACCACCATTGTACCAATCAACAGGTGACCAATATTCTAAAGCTTCTTTTGATGCAAGTTCTTTATCATTATGTGGGTCCATATATCTTAAGAAATACCATGAAGAACCAGCCCATTGAGGCATTGTATCTGTTTCTCTTTTTGCAGGTTTACCACAGTGAGGACAAGTTGTGTTAATCCAATCTGTTTGTTTTGCTAAAGGAGATTCTCCATTTTCTCCAGGTGTAAATTCTTCAACTTCTGGTAATCTTAAAGGTAAATCTTTTTCATCAAGTGGAACCCAACCACAATCTTCACAATAAACCATTGGAATAGGTTCACCCCAATATCTTTGACGAGAAAATACCCAATCACGTAATTTATAATTAACTTTTTTAGTACCAATCTTATTTTTTTCTAAATATTCGATTACAGTTTTCTTAGCTTCTTTAACTTCTAAACCATTTAAGAAATCAGAATTGATAAGTTTGCCTGTTGCAACATCAGTAAAAGCTTCTTTTGATAAATCAACATTTTCACCATCAACAACTTGAATAATTGGTAAATTAAATTTTTTAGCAAATTCATAATCACGAGTATCATGTGCTGGAACGGCCATTATTGCACCAGTACCATATGTTATTAATACATAATCAGAAATCCAAATTGGAATTTCTTTATTTGTTAATGGATTTATAGCAGTAATACCTTTAATTTCAACACCAGTTTTTTCTTTATTTAATTCAGAACGTTCAAAAGCAGATTTTAAACTAGCTTGTTTTTGATATTCTTGAACTTCATCTAAGTTTTCAATCTTATTTTCTAATTCTTTTAAAATTGGATGTTCTGGAGAAATAACCATATAAGTTGCACCAAATAAAGTATCAGGTCTTGTTGTATAAACAGTTAAATTCTTATCCATATTAGCAATTTTAAAATTAACTTCAGCACCTTCTGATCTACCAATCCAATTTTTTTGTTGTACCTTAATTTTCTCTAAGAAATCAACATCATCTAAATCATCAATTAATTTTTGAGCATAATCTGTAATTTTAAGCATCCATTCAGATTTTTCTTTTTGAACAACAGGGCTACCGCATCTTTCACAAACACCATTAACGACCTCTTCATTTGCTAATCCAACTTTACATCCTGTACAGAAATTGATAGGCATTGTTGTTTTATATGCTAAGCCATGTTTATATAATTGAATGAAAATCCATTGAGTCCATTTATAATATTCAGGATCTGTTGTATCTATTTTTCTAGACCAATCAAAAGAAAATCCTAAAGATTTTAATTGCTCTGTAAAGTGAGCTATGTTTTGAGCTGTTGTTATTTTAGGATGAACATTTGTCTTTATTGCATAGTTTTCAGCAGGAAGACCAAATGCATCAAATCCTATTGGAAATAAAACATTATACCCTTGTAATCTTCTTTTTCTTGCAATTATGTCTAAAGCAGTATAACTACGTGGGTGTCCAACGTGTAATCCTTGTCCTGATGGATATGGGAATTCTATTAGTCCATACCATTTTTTCATTGTGTAATCATCTTTTGCATTGAAAGTTCCTTCTTTGTCCCATTTTGCTTGCCATTTTTTTTCTATTTCTTTAAAATTATAAGCCATTTTTTTGCTCCTTTCGAAATCTATCTATATAAATGGTATTATATAACAAAAAGCCTTATGTTTCAATATATTTTTAAAAATAAGTCATAAATCCTCTTTCAAAATAAAATATAATATGATACAATACAAAATAGGTGATGAAAATGATAATAGATTTAGAAAAAGCCAAAAAAGAATTTTTAAAATATACAGAAAATTATGATTTAACTAATGAAAATATTAATAGAAAACAAGGACATTCAATAAGAGTAATGAACATATCAAAACAAATAGCAACAGAATTAAATTTGACTGAAGAACAAATACAAATAGCAACTTTAATTGGATTATTGCATGATATAGCAAGATTTGAACAATATGCTCAATACCAAACATATAATGACAATAGGAGTTTTGACCATGGAGATTATGGTGTAGAAATTCTTGATAAAGATATTAGAAAATATATTGAAACAGATAAATATGATAAAATAATAAAAGTAGCAATAAAAAATCATAATAAATTCGAAATAGAAGAAGGACTAAATGAAGAAGAATTATTATTTTCAAAACTAATAAGAGATGCAGATAAAATTGATATATTGTACGAAACAATATGGTTGTTTTGGAAAGATGAAGATAAAGCAATAAATAATACAAAAATTTCACCAGAAGTAATGGGAAAATTTGAACAAAATAAATTATTAAAGAGAGAAAAAAATAAAGTATTTGTCGGAATGGACAAGGTTATGTCAGTATTGGCTTTTATTTTTGATATAAATTATAAGCCAAGTTTTAAAATCATAAAAGAAAATGATTATATAAATAAGATAATAGATAGATTTGAATTTAAAGACAAAGAAAAAGTAAGAAATATTGCATTACAATATTTACAAGAAAAGGAAAGATAATTAATGGGCAAAAAATTATTAATAACAGAAAAGCCATCTGTTGCAATGGAATTTGCAAAAGCATTAAAGATAAATACAAATAGAAAAAATGGCTATCTAGAATCAGAGGATTGGATTATAACTTGGTGTGTAGGACATTTAGTAACAATGAGTTATCCAGAAAAATATGATGAAAAATTAAAATTTTGGAGACTAGATACGCTTCCATTTATACCAACAGAGTGGAAATATGAGATAATACCAGCAGTGCAAAATCAATTTAATATAGTTCAAAGTTTAATGCAAAGAGAAGATATAGATGTTATATATAATGCAGGCGACTCTGGACGAGAGGGAGAATATATACAAAGACTTGTTGTAATGATGGCTCATCCAAATCCAAAAGCTGAAATGAAAAGAGTTTGGATTGATTCACAAACAGAAGAAGAAATACAAAGAGGAATTAGAGAAGCAAAGGAGTCATCAGAATATGATAGTCTTTCAGATAGTGCGTATTTAAGAGCAAAAGAAGATTATTTGATAGGAATAAATTTTTCAAGACTTCTTTCAATAATTTATGGAAGAACATTAGCAACAAAAATAAATGAAGAAAAAGCTTCAATTTCAGTGGGGCGTGTAATGACTTGTGTTCTAGGAATGATAGTCTCAAGAGAAAGAGAAATTCGAAATTTTGTAAAAACTAAATATTACAAAATTGTTGGAGAATTTGGAGATAAAAATTCATCATTTAAAGCAGAATGGAAAGTTAATGAAAAATCAAAAGTGTTTGAAAGTATTGATTTATATAATGAAACAGGATTTAAAGATGAAAAAAAAGCAAGAGATTTCATAGTATCTCTTCAAGGAAAAGATGCAATAATTACGGAATTGAAAAAAACAAAACAAAAAGAAAATCCACCATTATTATTTAATTTAGCAGAAATTCAAAATGAATGTACAAAAAGATTTAAAATAAAGCCAGATGAGACACTAGAAATAATACAAAATTTATATGAAAAAAAATTAGTTACATATCCAAGAACAGATGCAAGAGTTTTATCAACAGCAGTTGCAAAAGAAATTTCTAAGAACTTGAATGGAATTACAAGAGGCTATAAAGATGAAGAAGTTCAATGCTATTTGAAGAAAATGATAGAAGAAAAATATCCAACAAACAATTTAGCAAAAACAAAGTATGTAAATGATAGTAAAATAACAGACCATTATGCAATAATTCCAACAGGTCAAGGTTATGAAAATTATGATAAATTACCTGACTTACAAAAACAAGTATATAAAGTAATTGTTAAGAGATTTTTAGCAATTTTTTATCCACCTGCAGAATACAATAAGATTCAAGTTACAGTAAATGTAGAAAATGAAACTTTTTATGCAAGTGGAAAAGTTTGTATAAATCAAGGCTATTTAGAGATATTAAAACCTGTTGAAAATAAGAAATCAACAGATAGTGATGAAAAAGAGGAAAACTCACAAAATACTAACTTAGATATATTAAAAAATCTAAAAAAAGGTCAAAAAGTTAATTGTATAAATTACGAGACAAAAGAGGCAGAAACTTCGCCTCCATCAAGATATAATTCTGGTTCAATTATATTAGCAATGGAAAATGCAGGAAAATTAATTGAAGAGGAAGAATTAAGAGAACAAATAAAAGGGGCTGGAATAGGAACAAGTGCTACTAGAGCAGAAATAATGAAAAAGCTAGAAAAAATTAAATATATACAAATAAATTCAAAAACACAAATTATTACGCCGACAGAAAAAGGAGAAATAATTTATGACATTGTAAATAATTCAATGCCTGATATGTTAAATCCAAAACTTACTGCAAGCTGGGAAAAGGGCTTAGATATGGTTGCAAAAAAAGAAATTCAACCAAACGAATTTATGACTAAATTAACAAATTATATACATTCAAAATTTAATAAATTAGTTGTGAAATGGTAAAAGAGAGGTATATTATATATCTCTCTTTTGGATTAGATTAATATGATTAATGCAAATTCATAGGAAGTGGAAATTCCTTGATTGTAAAATTAGTAGTAAGAACTACGATTTTACTTGGTTTTGCATCATAGATGTCCATTATATCCATAACATCTTTTACAAGTGGTGATAAAACAGCACATTGTATTTCAGCGTGTCTTACCCGAATGTAATGATCTAAAGTTTTTTTTAGTGAATCATCAGCATTGGGTGCGAATAACTCAATTGCGTTATTGATTGAAGTTGTTATTTTCTTTGCTTTTTTTTCATCATAAATTGTCATAAATAAAATCCTCCTGTTAGTTGCTTTTTTTAGCTAAAGAAATTGAAATAACTTGCATTGCTTTATCACAATCAAGTGTAAACTTTAACATGTATGGTGCTAATGTTGCTGCTTTTTTCCCTGGTGATTCTAGACCTATGCTGCTAATCACTTCTTTAAAACGATTATTCTGCATAGAAAGATCACATACATTATATTTTTGCAGTTCTTCATCTATAAAAACAGACAAAGCTGCCATGTGATACTTAGAAATACCAGGAAAAACAGATGTTATTGCTAATTCCTTCCGTTTCTCCATTGCTAAATCGTTGGCATTAATTTCTGTTAGTTCAAAATTACCAATCATATTATATCCTCCTTAAAAATAGTAAATGCATAAAGCACTAGATAAATTATACCACAGTCTACATAAAAAAGCAAATTTTAGAAAAATTTAGTAATAATATTTATTTTTTATAAAAAATATAGTATAATAATAAAATCAAAAGAGGAGAAAAGTTAAATGAATACAATAATAGGAGAACTAGGAAAATCAAATAAATTTGTAGATTTAAGTAAGCAAATAGAAAATAAAAAAAGTCCGATATCAATATCGGGCTTAACTGACGTTGGAATGGTAGAATTATTATCAGCAATAAATCAATACAACAAAAAACCAATTTTATTAATAACATATAACGAAATACAAGCGAAACAAATACTAGAAATTATAGAAAACTTCGAAAAAGAAAAAGCTGTATTATTTCCCAAAAAAGAAATAGTAACATATGATTTTGTTGCAGAAAGCAAAGATTTACCATATGAAAGAATTGAAACATTAAACAAAATAAAAGATAAAAGAAATCTAATAGTAGTAACAACAATAGAGGCATTAATGCAAAAACTACCACCAAAAGAAATCCTTTTTAAAAACATATTAGAATTTAAAGTTGGTGACATTTATAATTTAGAGGAATTAAAGAAAACACTTGTAAATTTAGGCTATTCAAGATGTGAATTTATAGAAGGAAGAGGGCAATTTAGTGTAAGAGGTGGAATTGTTGATATTTCTATAAATGAAAACTTAGGAGTTAGAATAGAATTTTGGGGAGATGAAGTTGATTCTATTAGAAACTTTAATATTACAAGTCAAAGGTCAATAAATACTTTAGATAAGATAAAAATTTACCCAGCACATGAATTTGTTTTAGATAATTCAATAGAAGAAATTTGTAAAAAAATCACAAAAAAATTAACAGAAGAAAAACAAGAAGAAATATTAGAGCAAGATATTGAACAAATAAAAGCTGGAAATTATATTTCAAAAATAGACAAATACTTTAATGAATTTTATGATAAACAATCAACTTTATTAGAATATCTAAATGATAATTATTTAATTATATTAGATGAAATAAGCAAAATTGAAGCAAGACAAAGAAATATATCACAAGATAATACTAATTTGATAAAAAATCTAATAGAAAAAGAAAAAATAGTACCAGAAGCATTAGAAAATATAACAAGTATAGATTTAAATCAATTAGAAACTGAAAAAGAAGTAATCTATTTTGAAAAGCAAGATATAGTTACAAATAGGCAAGCTGAAAAATATACATTTAATTATAGACAAATAAATTATTATAAAAGTGAAATTGAAAATTTATTTGAAGATATAAAAAGATGGAATAAAGAACAAAAAAGCATATATGTAATGGTATCAACAAAAGAAAAAGCAAAAAAATTAAAAGAAATCTTAGAAAAAGAAGAGATAGCTTGTACAATAGATGAAAAACTTGATAAAACAATAATAGTAAAATCAACAGAAAAAATAGTAACAATAACAATAGGAAAATTACCAAACGGATTTGAAAATTTTGAAATAAATCAAGTTGTAGTATCTGCTGATGAATTAATTGAAGGAAAGAAAAAGAAAACTTTTGCAAATAAAGCATATAAAGAAGGAGAAAAAGTAGTATTTGCAGATTTAAAAATAGGAGATTATGTTGTACACAAAAATTATGGAATAGGAATTTTTGTTGGTGTAAATACTATTACTGCAGATGGAACAACAAAAGATTATATAAAACTAAAATATAAAAATGATGCAATTTTATATGTACCAACTAGCCAATTAGATTCGATAAGAAAATATGTTGGAGGAGATGCAATAAATCCACCAATAAATAGCTTAGGAAGTAAAGATTGGATTAAAACAAAAGAAAAAGTAAAGAAAAATTTAAGAGCTGTTGCAAAAGAATTAATAGAATTATATGCAAAAAGAGAAAAAACAAAAGGCTATGCGTTTAGTAAAGATACACCATGGCAAAGTCAATTTGAAAATAGTTTTCCATATCAAGAAACAGATGACCAATTAAGATGTATTGAAGAAGTAAAAAAAGACATGGAAAATCAAAGACCAATGGACAGATTACTTTGTGGTGATGTTGGGTATGGAAAAACAGAAGTTGCAATAAGAGCAGCCTTTAAAGCTGTTATGGACCATAAACAAGTTGCGTATTTAGTACCAACAACAGTATTAGCACAACAACAATATGAAGAATTTAGAGACAGAATGGCAGAATTCCCAATAAAAGTAGATATACTAAACAGATTTAAGAGTAAAAAATATCAAGATGAAGTAGTAAAAAAATTAAAGCTAGGAGAAGTTGATATTGTAATTGGAACGCATAGAATGCTTAGCAAAGATGTAGAATTTAAAGATATTGGACTATTAATAATAGATGAGGAACACAGATTTGGAGTAAAAGCAAAAGAAAAAATAAAAGAATATAAATCAAATATAGATGTATTAACAATGACAGCAACACCAATTCCTAGAACAATGCATATGTCAATAGTTGGAATAAGAGATATGTCAGTAATATATGAGCCACCTCATAACAGAAAACCGGTGCAAACTTATGTATTAGAGTATGATCAAGAAGTTATAAAAGAAGCAATAACAAAAGAATTAGAAAGAGATGGCCAAGTATTTTATATTTATAATAGAGTAGATACAATACAAAAAAAGGCAGATGAAATATCAAGATTAGTTCCAGAGGCGAAAGTAAGTTATGCACACGGACGAATGTCAGGAAATCAAATAGAAGAAATAATGCAAGATTTTATTGACAAAAAATCAAATGTGTTAGTATGCACAACAATATTAGAATCTGGTATAGACATTGCAAATGCCAATACAATTATAGTAGAAAATGCAGATAGAATGGGATTAGCAGCATTATATCAAATAAGAGGAAGAGTAGGAAGGTCTGACAGACAAGCATATGCATATATAACATATAGAAAAGACAAAATGTTATCAGAAGAAGCAGACAAAAGACTAAAAGCAATAAAAGAATTTACTGAATTTGGTTCAGGATTTAAAATAGCAATGAGAGATTTGGAAATAAGAGGAGCAGGAAGTTTGCTTGGAGAAATCCAATCGGGTCATTTAGAACAAGTAGGATATGATACATATTGCAATCTATTAGATGAAGTAGTAAAAGAAATGCAAGGAACTGAAATTGAATCAGATATAGACATTCAAATTGACTTAAATGTAACAAGCTATATTCCAGATGAATACATAGAAGACTCAGCACAAAAAATAGAAATCTATCAAAATATAGCATTATGTAGAAAAGAAGAAGATATACAAAATGTGGTTGATGAAATAATAGATAGATTTGGAAATATGCCAGCTGAATTAGAAAATTTATTAGATATAGCAAGAATAAAATACTTAGCAAAGCCATTTTCAATAAGTAAAATAGCAAGTAAGAGAACTGCTGTAGTATTTACCTTTGAACAAAGCAAATATGAAATAGACTTACAAAAATTACTAAAAACATATAAGAACAGAATAAAATTTTCACCAGGAATAAAAACAATGATTACACTTGAAATAGGCACAACAAACGAAAGACAAATATTAAATGATGTTACAGAGTTTTTAAAACAATTGTAACTAATAAAAATTGTTTGAAAGAGGAGAAAAAATGCAAGTTATTACAAGTAAAGATAATGAATTTATAAAACATATAAAAAAATTAAAAGATAAAAAATATAGAGACATAAGTAAAGAATTTATTATTGAAGGAATTAAGTTAATAAAAGAAGCAATAGAAGAAAAGGCTAATATTAAACAAATTGTTATTTGCGATAATTGTCAAAATACTGATATTATTCCAAAAGAATTGATGTATGAAATTGCTAAATATGAATGTGTGTATGTTAGTGACAAGATTTTTAAGAGTATAACTGAAGTAAATACACCTCAAGGAATATTAGCAATTATAGAAAGAAATAATTCAAATAAACAAGAAGCGGAAATAGATTATACACAAGATATAATTGTTGCATTAGATGATATACAAGACCCAGGAAATTTAGGAACAATATTAAGAACAGTAGATAGTGTAGGACTTAACCAAATATTAGTGTCTAAAGGAACAGCAGACTGTTATAATCCAAAAGTTGTTCGTTCAACAATGGGGGCAATATTTAGAGTTAAAATTATTGAATGTGAAAATTTAGAAAAAACTTTAAAAGAAGTAAGAAAACATAAATTTAAATTAGTTGTAACTTCTTTGCAAACTGAAAAAAGCTTATATGATGTGAAATTTGATAAAAAAGTTATAGTTATAGGAAACGAGGCAAATGGTGTTGAACCTAATATTCAAGATATGGCAGATGAAAAAATAAAAATACCTATGCTTGGTAAAACTGAAAGCTTGAATGCTTCTGTTGCAACTGGGATTGTGTTATATGAATATGTTAGACAAAAATTGACATAATACACAAAATGAGGTATAATATAAATTATACAATGTATTACGGCAAAAATTATTATTATTTGCTAATTGTTACCAATTTACTTTTTCATTTTTATACAGTATATTTTAGAAGCAAAAGGAGATTTTTTTAATGGAAACAAGAAAAAATGTGAAATTTCAGGCCAATAATGTAGTAATGATTGAAGGAACAATAGATACATTTTTTGAATATGATCATTCTTGGAAAGGGCAACGGTTCTATAATTTTACATTAGCAGTAAGAAGGACCAGTGAAACAATTGACTATATTCCTTGTTCTATTTCTGAAAAGATAATCGGAGAAATTCGTGATTGGAAAGGAAGAAGGGTTAAAGTTATAGGTAGATTCAATTCTTATGGTAAGTATGTAAATGGCAATAATATGAAAATCTATGATGTTGATGTTTTGTCATTAGAACTTATTGCAGAGGAAGAAGATGATGAAAATAAGGTAGTTCTTTTAGGAAACTTAATAAGTGAGCCTAAGTTAAGAATTACTAAAAAAGGAAGAAAGATAGCAGATTTATGGATTAGTGTAAAGAATTATAATGGGAAAATGAATTCTTTTCCTGTTATTGTTTGGGGAGATACAACACGGAGACTTAAATATGCAACACCTGGAACACCTATGAAAATCGTAGGAAGATTGCAATCGAGAAAAAGAGTGATTCGAAATGATAAAGGAAACATTGAAGAAGAAATAACATATTATGAAATATCTGCAAAAGATATAGATTGTTATGATGAATTTGATGCAGATGTAGCTATCTAGCTACCAGTAAAAAGTAAATTGGGATGAGGGAACTATAAAAATATAGTTCTCTCAATTTATTAAAAAATATAAAAATTAAAATAAATAAAAAATATGGGGGAATAAAAAATGAAATTAAATGTAGTATTAGTAGAACCAGAAATACCACAGAACACTGGGAATATTGCAAGAACATGTGCTGCAACAGGAGGAAAATTACATTTAGTGCATCCGTTAGGTTTTAGCATTTCAGAAAAAGCAGTAAAAAGAGCAGGGTTGGATTACTGGGACAAATTAGAAATAGAAGAACATGATTCATTTGAAAAATTTTTAGAAAAATACAAACCAGAAGAAAATAATATGTTTTTTGTAACAACTAAAGGAAAACATGTTTATTCAGAACCAAACTATAAAGAAATGGATGAAGTATTTGTGTTATTTGGAAAAGAAACTAAAGGATTACCAGAAGATATACTGGTAAAATATATAGATAAAACAATTAGAATTCCAATGAGACCAACATTAAGATCATTAAACTTATCTAATTCTGTTTCTATTGTAGTTTATGACATATTAAGACAAAAAGATTTTGAAAAACTTGAAGAAATAAGTAGTTATTTTAATAATAAAGGAATGATTTAAGACAAAATGTTACAATAAGTAACAAACTTCTACAAATTATTCTTATAACATTGGTAAAGATTTCAAAAATAATTGAAATCTTTACCTTTTTATGTTAATATGGACTTATAATAATATTATTATAAAATTCAAATCGAATAAAATTTATATCAAAAATCCAATTTTAAATCTAGTTAAAAATCCAAAAAATACCGTAGAAAAAACGAAAGGAGTGATTTATTGTATTACTTTTCTTATAATAATTACATGGACTATACGAATAATAAAAAATTAGAAAATATTAAAAAAATCAATTATTTAGAAGAGGAAAAAGAAAATTATAATAGAACAGATGAAATATTAGAAAAAGAACAAATAAAAATAAAAGAGTCATTAAAAAATAAAAGTAAAATACTAAAATTTTTGAACTCATATTTAAAATTATCAGACCCAATAGAAAAAAACAATTTAGAAGATTGTAGTAATATAATTCAAAAGGAAAAAGAAAGTTTTTTGTATAAAATAAATGGAAAAGAAATTTATATATTTATAAAAATTTCAAATACAAAAGATAATAATTTAATATATAAGATATTTAATTTAGCAATGGAAATAATAAATTACTGGAATAATAATATGATGAAAAAATCGTTAAGATATCCAATAGTAATACCAATTGTAGTATATACAGGAAAAGAAGATTGGAAAGAAAATTACGATTTTTCTAGATATATAAATTATGAAAATAACGGAATATATCTTCATTATAATTTGATAAAGGCAAAACAATTTATTAAATATTTGGATTAGAAGTTATTAGTAAAAATATATTGACATATTATTCTATAAGTGCTATATTTACAAACAAGGAAAGAGGTGTGGTATATGTTACCTGATTATAGTGTAATTGGAAGAAGAATAAAGAAAACAAGAATAAAAAATAAATTAAAACAAGAAACTTTAGCTGATAAGATAGATGTATCAGTGGCATATTTAAGTAGAGTAGAAAGAGGAAATGCTCAGATTAATCTAAAAAGATTAACACAAGTAGCTGAAATATTAGGAGTTTCGCCAGGGTATTTATTAACAGGAAGTAATATGAAATCAAAAGACTATATGAAAGATGATTTTATAGAATTATTAGGAAAATGTACCCCATCTCAACAAAGATTAATATACCAGATAGCGGAATTAATTTACAAAAATGGAATTGAAATGAATTGACATTTAAAATAAAATGTTGTATAAAATATTCTGAAAGGAGATTTATAATGTTAAGAGAATTTGTGAAAAGACTATTTAATAGACAAGACAAAACAACAAAGGTAGTAAATCAAATTGATGAAGTTTATAAAAAGAGTTTAGAAGATGATGAAATAAAAGATGCAGAACAAAGTGCAGCACAAAAAGTTATAGAATATGTTAGAAAAAATCCTGAAAATGCAATAGAAATTTTAAAAGGAATTTTAGAAAAAGATGAAATTCCTAATAAAGTATTTGAAAAAGCAGCGACTGAAATATCAGAAATAGATGATATACCAGATAAAGTTATACCCAAAGCTGTTGCAGATAGTGAAGTTAATGTATCAGACAAAATAATAGAAAATATAATAGAAAATGGTAGTGTAAATAGACCAGAAAAAATAGAATTAATAAATAATATTGATGATGAAGAATTAAAGCAAAAAAAAGTTGAAGAAGAATTGAAACAAATATACCAAAATTGTGAAAAAACAAGTGAATTAGAATTAGTTCATAAACTTGAAACCATTAGAATTGTTCAAAAAAATCCAAGTATCGAAAAGTTAGAAGAAATGATAGTAGCAAAAAGAATGGCATTAAATTATAGGGATTTTGGAGGAACAAAAATAAGTACATTAGCAAGATATTTACCAGTAGATAAAATGATTGAAGTTAATATTCCGGAAATGGTTTGTAATGAGTATGAAAAAATAAAAGAAGAAGAAAAAAATAAAGTTGATAAATCAAGTTTAAAAACACAAATATTACAAGAAATTGCAAAAAAAGTAGCAAATAGTTATCAAGAAGTTGGAGAATTTGTAATTCCTCAATCAAGGAATATGACACAATTAACAAGAAAAGAAGAAGAAAATTTTATTAAATCTATTCAAACATATGTAAGAAAAAAATTAAGAACAACAGATATTACAAGTATAAGAGACCAGATAAGAGGTAGAGATACTAATATGTTGTTAAAACAATATATAGAAAAAATGAAAAGACTTCCAAAAGCACAGTTAGAAATGTTTATACATAACACAGGAGAACTTGTAGAAAATAATGAAGAACTTACAGTATATAAAGAATTAAAAGATAGCGGAATGATAGAAAATTTACAAAAATTTAGTGATGATAAAAGAAAAGATTATATAAAAGTTTTAAATGATACTGTACAAAAAAGGGTAGAGGAAAAATCTCATAATAACCCAAATGATAAACAAACTCCAAATGATGAACCAGAAATATAAAAAAGTGATAGAAAATTGTATTTAAGTTTTCTATCGCTTTTTTAATGCTATTAAAAACTAAATACGGAACTATTAAAAATATTTTACATAAAATATAGTAGGATAAATAAGAAGGAGGCAACTTATGAATGAAATATTAGAAGTAAAAAATATAGGAAAAAAATATCAAAATAAAGAAGGCGAAGTTCAAGCTTTAAAAAACGTAAATTTTAGAGTAAAAGAAGGTGAATTTGTTAGTATCATAGGTCCAAGTGGGTGTGGTAAATCAACATTACTTTCAATTATAGCAGGTCTAGAAAAAAAATCAGAGGGAGAAATCTACATAGAAAATAAAAAAGTAGATGGCATATCACCAAAAATAGGATATATGCTTCAAAGAGATTGTTTATTAGAATGGAGAAATATATTAAGTAATACATTATTTGGATTAGAAATAAAGGGGATAAAAAGCAAAGAAAATATTGGATATGTAGAGGAATTGCTCAAAAAATATCATTTATATGAATTTAAGGATAAATACCCATCTGAACTTTCAGGAGGAATGAGGCAAAGAGTTGCATTAATTAGAACACTTGCAGTAAAACCCAAAATATTATTATTAGATGAAGCATTTTCAGCATTAGACTATCAAACAAGAATAATGGTAACAAATGATATATATTCAATATTAAGAAAAGAAAAAATAACGGCTATTATTGTAACACATGACATATCTGAAGCAATAAGTATGTCAGATAGAGTACTAGTACTAAGTAAAAGACCAGGAACAATAAAAGATATTCATAAAATAGATTTTGAGATAGAAAACAGAACACCAATAAATTGCAGACAAAGTCCAAAATTCAGTAAATACTTCGATGTTTTATGGAAGGAGCTGGGAGTAAATGAAAATAAATAAAATATCACAAGAACGAAAAAAATATTTAAAAAATATAAGAAAAAATAAAGTATTAGTACTAGTTACACAAATTATGGTTTTAGTTGGATTTTTGGCTATTTGGGAGGTTTTAGCTAATAATAAAATAATTGATAGTTTTATAACAAGTCAGCCAAGTAGAATATTAAAAACCTTTATGAATTTATCTTCAAACAATTTACTTACACACATAAAAGTTACAGCATATGAGACTATTGTGGGCTTTGGACTAGGAACAATGATGGGACTTATTATAGCAATAATATTATGGTGGTCAAAGTTTTTAGCTAAAGTATCTGAACCTTTTTTAGTTGTTTTAAATAGTTTGCCTAAGGTTGCTCTTGGGCCAATTATAATAATCTGGGTAGGTTCAGGAACACCAGCAATAATAGTTATGGCTATAGCAATATCATTAATAGTAACAATTCTAGAAATATTAAATGGATTTTTAAAAACAGATAAAGAAATAATAAAAATGGCAAAAACGTTTCAATGTACCAAATTACAATTACTAACAAAAATAGTAATGCCATCAAATATAGGAACATTTATAAATTCATTAAAAGTAAATATAGGATTGTCTTTAGTAGGGGTAATATCAGGAGAGTTTTTAGTATCAAAAGCAGGACTTGGTTATTTAATAGTGTATGGAGGGCAAGTTTTTAAATTAGATTTAGTAATGACAAGTGTAATAATATTAGGAATATTAGCAGGAATAATGTATGGTGCAGTTTTATTAATTGAAAAATTTATCCAAAAAAGAATTTAAAATTGAAAAAATTAAATAGGAGGATTTCAAATTGAAAAAGAAGACAATTGTAATTTTAATAATATTAATATTTGTTGCTATTGCAATAGGTGCTATAATTGTTAAAAACTCAAACAAGAATAATGGTGTACAAGATGGAATGCAAAAAATAAAAATGAGTGAAGTAACACGTTCTGTTTTCTATGCACCACAATATGTAGCAATCAATAATGGTTATTTTAAAGATGTGGGAATAGAAATAGAATTAACAACAGGTCAAGGAGCAGATGCAGTAATGACCTCTGTATTATCAGGTGAATCTCAAATAGGATTTGCAGGACCAGAAGCATCAATATATGTCTACAACGAGGGAAAAGAAGACTATACTCAAGTATTTGCACAATTAACAAAAAGAGATGGTTCATTTTTAGTATCAAAAGAGAAAAATGATAATTTTAATTGGAACGATTTAAAAGGAAAAACAGTAATACCAGGAAGAAAAGGCGGAGTGCCTTATATGACATTAGAGTATGTTATAAAACAAAAAGGGCTAAATCCAAAAACTGATTTAAAATTGGATGATAGTATAAAATTTGATTTAATGGCAAGTGCTTTTACATCTGGAACGGCGGACTATGTAACACTTTTTGAACCAACAGCTTCAAATATTCAAAAATTAGGAAAAGGTTATATTGTTGCTTCAGTAGGAAAAGAAGCAGGAGAAATACCATATACAGCATATTTTGCTAAAAAAAGTTATATACAAAATAATGAAAAAATGATACAAGAATTTACAAAGGCAATTTATAAAGGTCAAAAATGGGTAAAAGATCATACTGCAAAAGAAATTGCAGATGCAATTCAAAGTTTCTTCCCAGACACAGATTTAGAATTACTTGCAACAGCAATACAAAGTTATAAAGATATAGATGCTTGGAATGAAACACCAGTATTGAAAGAGGAAAGTTTTAATAAATTGCAAGATGTTATAAGTGAGGCAGGAGAGTTAAAACAAAAAGCACCTTATGATAAAATTGTTAATAATAATTATGCATATAAAGCATGTGAATAAAAAAGCAGAACAATTTGTAATAATTCAAATTGTTCTATTTTTATTTACAAAATTATTGTAATAACATTAAAAATATGATATATTGTACAAAAAGAAAAATTGGAGGGATACATATGATAGCAATTGGTGCAGACCATGGAGGATACAAATTAAAAGAAGAGATAAAAAAATACTTAGAAGAAAGTGGAATAGAATATAAAGATTATGGAACAAATTCAGAAGAAAGAACAGATTACCCAATATATGCTAAAAAAGTAGCAGAAGCAATACAAAATAAAGAATGTGATAGCGGGATTTTAGTATGTAGATCAGGTTATGGAATGACAGTTGTAGCAAATAAATTTAAAGGAATAAGAGCTGCAGCAGTAATGAATGAAGAATCAGCAAAATTTGCAAAAGCTGATGATGATATAAATGTAATCACATTAGGAGGAGACTACCTTACAACAAATGAAGCAATTTGCATAATAAGAAATTGGTTAGCAACAGAATTTAAAGGTGGAAGATATGAAGAAAGACTTAAGATGGTAGAAGAAATAGAAAAAAATAATATGAAATAAAAATTGGAGGAAACATTATGTGGGGAGATATAGCAATAGCATTTATTCTTGCATTTGTAGTAACATTTGTAACTACACCATATATGATAAAAATAGCAAAAAAAGTAGGAGCTGTTGATATTCCAAAAGATGAAAGAAGAGCACATAAAAAAGCAATACCTAAATTTGGTGGACCAGCTGTAATTTTAGGATTTCTAATTTCAACAATATATTTACTTATTGTAATGAGCATGGAACACACTATAAATTTATTTGATTTTCAACAATATTGGAAAAAACTCCTAGGATTTTTATCTGGAATATTAATTATATCGGCATTTTGTGTAGTTGATGATATAAAAACAATAAAACCAATAACAAAATTGACAGGACAATTAATTGGAGCTATAATAGTTTCTGCTTCTGGAATTAGAATAGAGGGAATAACATTACCATTTATAAATTTACCAGAAATACATGAAATAACTTCAGTATTACTTACAATAGCATGGATTGTTATTGTAACAAATGCAATAAATTTAATGGATGGCTTAGATGGATTATCTTCTGGAATAGCTGTTATATCAGCAATTTCACTAATTGTTATATTTGTATTAAATGGTTCAGCATTAATATCAGTAGTATTAATAACAGCATTAGCTGGAGCTTTAGTAGGATTTTTACCATTTAATTTTACACCAGCAAAAACATTTCTAGGTGATACAGGTTCAAACTTTTTAGGATTTTCTTTAGCAGTAATTTCAATATTGGGTTCAGCTAAAACATATACTGCAGCAGTAATTGTTTTACCTTTAATAGTTTTGGGACTACCTATTTTTGATACAGTATGGGCAATTATTAGAAGACTAATAAAAGGAAAATCAATTAAAGCTGTATTTAAAGCAGACAAAGGACATTTACATCATAGAATAGTAGCAAAAGGATTTAGTCAAAAGCAAGCTGTTTTAATATTATATGGAATAAGTGCAATATTTGGAATGTTTGCAGTTATATTATGTGATAGCGGAATATGGAAAGCTTTATCATTTTTACTTATAGTAATAGTAGCTATTGCAGCAGGTTATAAAAACTTTTCAGTTGAAAGAACTGGAAATGAACAATATGAATGTACACAATGCAAATATATATATAATCCAAAATATGGAAATGAAAAAGCGGGAATTGCAAAAGGAACAAAATTTGATGAACTTCCAGATGAATGGGTATGCCCAGTATGTGGTGAAGGAAAAGACATGTTTGAAATACATCAATAGTAAAAATAAAAAGGAGAAAGAAAATGCAAGATGAAATAATCAAATTTCTTGCTTATAACGGAAAAATTTCAGTTGTATGTATAAATTCAACAGAAATGGTAGAAAAAGCAAGAAAAATTCATGATTTAAGCCCAGTTACTACAGCAGCCTTTGGAAGAATGTTAACAATGACTGCTATAATGGCAAATGAAATGAAAAATGCAAAAGATAAAATAACAATACAAATTAAAGGAAATGGACCAATCCAAATGATGCTTACAACAGCAAATAATTTTCCAAAAATAAAAGGGTATGTAGCAAATCCAGTTGTAGACTTACCATTAAATGAATTTGGAAAATTAGATGTAGGACAAGCTATTGGAAATGGTTATATAAATGTAATAAAAGATATAGGACTAAAAGAACCATACATTGGAATATGTCCATTAGTATCAGGGGAAATAGCAGAAGACTTTGCAGAATATTTTGCAAAATCAGAACAAAAAAATACAGCAGTAGCACTTGGAGTTTTAGTAGATAAAAATGGAGTAAAATCTGCTGGAGGATATATAATTACACCAATGCCAGATGCAACAGAGGAAGAAATATCAAAAATAGAACAATCAATATTTAAAGCTGGTGCAATATCAAGAATGTTAGATGAAAAATTAAGTTTAATAGATATTGCAAAAAAAGTAACAGGAGATGAAAATGTCGAAGTTATAGAAGAAGGAATTAGACCAGTATATGAATGTGATTGCTCAAAAGAAAATATGGCAGATGCTTTAGCCACTCTTGATGAAACAGAGTTAAAACAAATGATTGAAGAAGATGGAAAAGCTGAATTAGTTTGTCATTTTTGTAATAAAAAATATGATTTTTCAAAGGAAGAATTAAAAGAAATTTTAGAAAAAAAGGAGAGTAAATAAAATGGAAAATAATATATTAATATTCGGGCACAAAAACCCAGACACAGACACAATATGTTCTGCATTAGTAAAGGAAATATTAAACAAAAAAAGTGGATGTGAAAAATCTAAAGCAGTAAGATTAGGAAATGTAAATAAAGAAACACAATATGCATTAAATTATTTAGGACTAGAAGAACCAGAATTAATTGAAAAAGTTGAAGAAGGACAAGAAGTAATATTAGTAGATCACAATGAATTTAATCAAAGTGTAGAAGGAATAGAAAAAGCAAAGATACTAGAAGTAGTTGATCACCACAGAATATCAAATTTTGAAACATCAGAACCATTATACTACACAGCAAGACCATTTGGTTGTACATCAACAATATTATTTGAAGAATTCAAACAAAACAATATTGAAATTGAAAAAACAGAAGCAGTATTAATGGCAAGTGCAATAATTTCTGATACATTATTATTAAAATCACCTACAACAACAGAACATGATAGAAAAGCGTTAGAAGAATTAGGAAAAATAGCTAATATAAATATAGAAGAATATGGATTAGAAATGTTAAAAGCTGGAACAGATTTAGATGATTTTTCTGAAGAAGAATTAATCAATTTAGATGCAAAAAGCTTGGATAAAAATGGAACAAAATTTGTAATAGCACAAGTAAATACAGTAAGTATAGAAGATGTATTAAAAAGAAAAGAAAAATTAGAATCTGCTATGAACAAAGAAATAGAAGAAAAAGGATTAAGTTTATTTGTTTTAGCAATAACAGATATTTTAAATAGTAATTCAGAAATAATTGCATTAGGAGAAAAAGTAGATGTTGTTGAAAAAGGATTTGGAAAAAAATTAGAAAACAACACAGCATTCTTAGAAGGAGTTGTTTCAAGAAAGAAACAATTATTACCAGCAATAGATAAAAATATATAATTAAATAGAGTTTTACAAAAGAAAAATAGGTAGAAAAAATCTGCCTATTTTTCAATTCTTGACAATTTTGGAAAATTATAGTACAATGTAATACGTATGCACAAAGATGAATATAATATAATAAGGAGTAATATAATGAAATCAAAAATGAATATAAGAAGTATAATTTTGGTGGCAATTTTAAGTTTATCAAGCTTACTTTTTATAAATATGAGTTTTGCAGCAAATACAGCAAAGGTAAAAGTCGAAACAGCAAATCTTAGGGAACAGCCATCTCAGGATGCAAAAATACTAGAATTAGCATCAATGGGAGAAGAAGTAGAAGTATTAGAAAAATCAGGAGATTGGTATAAAGTAAAATATAAAAATATTACAGGGTATGTAAGAAGTGATTTAATAGAAGTTGCTCAAACAACTTCAGCAAATGTCGAAACAGTATCTGCAACAACAGATAATAATGAAGAAACAAAAACAGAAAATGTAACAAATACTGAAAAATCTGAAACAGAAAGTACAGAAAATATAGCACAAGTTGGAAAATATAAAATGACAAAAGAAACAATGCTAAAAATAACACCACTTCTTAATGCTTTAGATGTACAAATATTAAAAGTAGATGAACAATTACAAGTTACAAAAATATTAAACAACTGGGCTTATGTTACTACAAGTGATGGTACACAAGGTTGGGTAAGAATGGAAAGATTAGAGCAAGTTAAAGAAGAAAGTACAACATCAACTCAAGCTAACCAAACTCAAGAAACATTACAAGCACCAGAAGCTACTACGGAAACAACTGGAAGCCAAGAACAAACAAAAAATTTAAATATAAAAATGTATGTAAATTCTCAAACTGTTAATCTAAGAGAAAAAGCAGACAAAACATCAGGAATAGTATCACAATTAGAAATTAATACAGAAGTAAATGTGATTTCTAAAGAAAATGAATGGTGTTATGTTGAAGTAAATAATAAAAATGGTTATGTTTCAGAAAGTTTACTATCAACATCTAAACAAGTTGTTACATCAAGAAGTTCAATGAATGAAAGAACAACAAATACAACTAACACATCAACTTCAACTACAAATAAAACAACAGAAACTACTACAAGTAATTCTTCAAAAGGTAGTGAAGTTGTAGCATATGCAAAAACTTTATTAGGATGTAAATATGTATATGGTGGAACAACAACGAAAGGATTTGACTGTTCTGGCTTCACTCAATATGTATACAAACATTTTGGAGTAAACTTAAATAGAACAGCTGCAGCACAATATAGTAATGGAACATCAGTAAGCAATTTACAAGCAGGAGATTTAGTAATGTTTGGAAAATCAGGAATTAATCATGTTGGTATTTACATTGGGGGAAATACATTTATACATGCAGCAAATCCAAGCAAAGGTGTAACAACAGATACATTGTCATCAGGATATTATAAGACAAATTATGTTGGAGCAAGAAGAATATATTAATAGCAATTAAAGGAGGCAATATTGAAGCAAAGACCAATATTAATTGCAGTTATAGGGTATATAATAGGTATATTAGTGGGGCTATACTTACAAAAAAGTATAGTCCCATTTTATGTATTAATAGCTGTAATATTTTATCTATATAAAATTTTTAGTCAAAAGATTTTTACTCAAAGATCTCAAAAATTTAAATTGTTATCAATAAAAAGATATTTTAGGTATGTAAAATTAAATTTTAATTCAAGTGTCATTTTAATATTAATAATTAGTTCAACATTTTCAAATTCTATAGTGATTTTTCAAAATAATAATTATCAAAAAATATATTCAAAATTAGAAGAAAATAAAACTTTAAAGTTAGAGGCAATAGTAATAAGTTCTAAAGAAAGTAAAAAATATTATGATAGATATATAATAGAAACAGTATATAATAAACAAAAAATAAAATTATATATAAATGTTAAAGGTGTAGACTTAGAATATGGAGATAAAATACAGACTACAGGAGAATATATAAGACCTGAAAAACAAAGAAATTATAAAGGATTTGATTATTCAGAATATTTAAAACAACTTAAAATATATGGAACAATACAAACCAATAACATTAAAATATTAAGAAAAAATAATGCAAATAATTTTTTATGTATTGTAAATAAAATTTTAAATATAATAGAAAAAAAGGTAAAAAACAATATTTCAGAAGAATGTTCATCAATTTTATTAGGTCTAATTTTAGGAAAAACAGACAGCATAGAAGAAGAGATAAAACAAAATTTTAGAAATGCAAGCATGTCACATATTTTAGCAATTTCAGGAATGCACGTATCTTATTTACTCATAGGAATAAGGGTTCTTTTTAACAAAAGATTAGGAAAAAGAAAAACAAGTATTATGAGTATAGTATTTTTAATTTTTTATATGTTCTTGACTAATTTTTCACCATCTATAACTCGAGCGGGGGTAATGAGTATATTGCTATTATTTTCAAAATTAGTATATAGAAATAATGATACATATACATCATTGTCTTTAGCATTACTAATTATATTAGTATATAATCCATTTCTTATCAATAATTTAGGTTTACAATTATCATTTGGAGGAGTATTAGGAATTGTACTTTTAAATAAAAATGTATCTGAATTATTAAAAGTAAAAAAATTTAAAGATGCAATTTCAATTTCAATATCTGTTCAACTTTTTATATTACCAATTATTTTGAGTCAATCAAATATTTTTAATCCGTATTTTTTAATAAGCAATTTATTATTAAGTATTATAGTAGGTCCAATAGTCATTTTAGGTTTTATTTATATTATATTGATTTTGATTAATGAAAATTTGGGAATGTTTTTATCTAGTTTGGTTGAACTTTCAATTAAGATGTTGTTAGGAATATCACAAGTGGGAAAATTACCTTATTCCAAAATTTATATAAGAACACCAAAAATTTATGAAATTTTAACATATTATATTTTGTTATTCTCTATAAAAGAAATTTATAAAATTTATCATCAAAAAGGAATAAACAATACCCAAAAAAGAGTTAAAAATTTAATTGCATTATTTAGATATAAATTTAATCAAAACAAGAAAAAATATATTATTTATATATTAATATTATGTGTTTCATTTTCTTTATTAAGCTTTATACCACAGAATTTAAAAGTATATTTTATTGATGTTGGACAAGGTGATTCAACTTTAATTGTAACTCCTAAAAACAAAACAATACTGATAGATGGTGGTGGAAGTGAATTTTCTGATTTTAATGTTGGAGAAAAAACATTATTGCCATATATTTTGGATAGGGGATTTAACAAATTAGATTATATAATCATTAGTCATTTTGATAGTGACCATTGTGGCGGTTTGCTATATGTTATGCAAGAAATAAATATTAAAAATATTATTATAGGCAAACAATATGAGAATTCTAAAAATTATGAAAAGTTTTTAGAACTAGTAAGAGAAAAAAATATAAATTTAAAATGTGTAGAAGCAGGAAATAAGGTTAATATAGAAAAAAATTTATATTTTGATGTATTATGGCCGTATTCAAAAAGGATGATTTCTGAAAATGCTATTAATAATAATTCCTTAGTTTGTAAACTTGTATATAAGAATTTTTCTATTTTGTTTACAGGAGATATTGAAAAAATAGCAGAAAATGAAATTTTAGATATGTATAGCAATAGATTATATTTATTAAAATCTAATATTTTAAAAGTTGCTCATCATGGTTCGAAAACCTCTTCAATAAAAGAGTTTGTAGAGAGTGTTAGTCCACAATATGCATTAATAGGAGTAGGAAAGAATAATAAATTTGGACATCCTTCTGATGGAACTATTAAAAATTTAAAGGATGAAAAAATAAAAATTTATAGAACAGATGAAATGGGAGAGATTTTTATAAATACTAATGGAAAAATAATAAATAAATTAATGTATAAAAATTCCAATAAGAGTAAATAATAACAAAAAATATGGAGGCAAAAGAATGAAAAAAACATTTATTTTAATTATATTATTTACGGTTATAATACTTGGAATAACGGCAGGAATATATATATTTATATCAAATGAAAACAAAAAAACAGAAAATAATAATGTTGAAGATGTGATTAATAAAGTGTCTGATAAAGTGCAAAAGGATTATACAAGAGAATTAAATGAATTAAATAAATTGGATAATTCATTAGAAACTAATTCAAATGAAGAAAAAATTTCTCCAAATTGTTTAGTAATTTTAAAAAGACATTATGATAAATGTGGCCATACAACTAATGAATATATAGATATACAAGAGAATTTGGTTAATAAAACACAAGACGAATTAGAAGAAAAATATCCAAACTGGGAAGTAGAAAAATTTTCATCTGGAGAGATTATTTTATATAAAGAATATACTGGTATATGTGATGAACATTATATTTTAAGAGAAAAAGATGGAAAAATTGTAATTTACAAAATTGATGAAAATGGGCAAGAAAAATTATATGAGACTACAGAAATTGCTATAGATTATTTAACAGATGAAGATAAAGAAAATATAAAAAATGGAATAAAAGTTAATGGAAAAGAAGAATTAAATCAATTAATAGAAGATTTTGAATAAAAAAACAAAAGGTGTTTATTATGCACCTTTTATTTTTAAGAATTTTCACTTTTTTTCTTTCTTTTATTTTTTACTATTACTTGTTCAGCATCTTTGTTTAAATCACTTTTATCGATAAATCCATCTTGGTATAGACATTTTATATACATAATAAGTGAAAAAATAGTTGCAATTAATGCTAAACAGTAAACAGCCATATCTAAATTAGACCAAAATCCTGTAACTCCTAATTGTTTTGTAATAAGAGAAATTACTATTGCAAGGTAAAATAGAACTGTTGCTAGTTTGCCATACCATTTACTATATACAACAACATTTTTTCCATAAAGGAAAGAGGCTCCTATAATCATTATAAGTTCTTTTAACATAACAATAAGTAAAATCCAAATAGGAATAATTTTTACAATGACTAAAGAACCTAATACACATATTTGAGTTAATTTATCAGCTAGAGGATCCATTAGTTTACCAAAATTTGATACAAAATTAAATTTTCTAGCAATAAAACCATCTAAAATATCTGTAATACCAGATATAGTAAAAAATATAAAAGCTAGTAAATAATTTCCTTTAAATATAAAATCTATAATTATTGGTATAAATAAAAATCTAAGTACAGTTAGTGTGTTTGGTATATATTTAAACATTTTTTACTCCTTTTAAATTGAAAAATGCATATAAAATACATTTTCAATTTTTACTTTATAATATTTCAAAAGTTAATTCATTGTTACTTAAATTAATTTTGATAGTTTGACCATTTGTTAGTTCACCTTTTAATATTTTTTCGGAAATTTCATCTTCTAAATATCTTTGAATTGCTCTTCTTAGAGGTCTAGCACCAAATTTGATATTAGTACCTTTGTCTAAAATAAATTGTTTAGCAGAATTAGATATTTCAAATGAAATGTCTTTTGCTTTTAATGCTTTTATAGTATCTTTTAGCATTAAATCTACAATTTGTAATAATTCATCTTTATTTAAAGAATTAAATACAATTATTTCATCTATTCTGTTTAAAAATTCTGGTCTAAATACATCTTTTAAGCTATCTTCAATTTTGTTTTTATCAACAGTTTGTTTTCCAAATCCAATTGAATTAGTATTTAAATTTGAACCGGCATTTGATGTCATAATAATAATTGTATTTGCAAAACTTACTGTATTTCCTTGAGAGTCTGTAAGTTTACCATCATCTAATACTTGTAATAAAATATTAAATACATCTGGATGTGCCTTTTCAATTTCATCTAAAAGGATTATTGAATAAGGTTTTCTCTTAACTTTTTCAGTTAATTGTCCAGCATCATCATAACCAACATATCCTGGAGGTGCACCTATCAATTTTGATGTAGAGTGACTTTCCATATATTCAGACATATCTATTCTGATTATAGAATCTTCTGAACCAAACATTTCATATGCAAGTGATTTTGCAAGTTCTGTTTTACCAACACCTGTTGGACCAACAAATATAAATGAAGGTGGTCTTTTTTCATTTTGAAGTCCAGCTCTGTTTCTTCTAATAGCACGAGATACAGCATTAACGGCTTCTTCTTGACCAATTACTCTTTTATGAAGATTTGTTTCTAAGTTTAAAAGTTTTTGTGTTTCAGCTTCTGTTATTTTTTTAACAGGGATTTTTGTCCAGCTTTCTATAACAGTAGCAATATCTTGAATAGTAAGATTTCTTGGTTTCATTTTTTTATTAATCTTATCAATTTCTTCAATTAATTTACATTCTTTAGTTTTTAAGTCAGCAGCTTTTTGATAATCTTCAGTAGTATCAGCTTGTGCTACTTCTTCTTTTTGAGCTTGAACATTTTTTAGTTCTTGTTTTAGCATTTCTAATTGATATAAATCTTTATTTTCAAGATTAATTCTAGAACAAGCTTCATCTAAAATATCAATAGCTTTATCAGGTAAAAATCTATCATGAATATATTTTTCAGACATTATAACAGTTTGTTTTATAACATCAGTTGAGATTTTTACTTTGTGATATTCTTCATAATATTTTTTAATTCCTTCAAGGATGTGAATAGAATCATCAATATTAGGTTCTTCAACTAAAACTTGTTGAAATCTTCTTTCTAAAGCAGTATCTTTTTCAATATATTTTCTATATTCTGTTAATGTAGTTGTACCAATCAATTGAATTTCTCCATTTGAAAGTGATGGTTTTAAAATATTTGCAGCATTCATAGAATGTTCACCATCGCCAGCTCCAATAATATTATGGATTTCATCTATAACTAGAATTATATTACCATATTCCTTACACTCATCAATTATACCTTTCATTCTAGATTCGAATTGTCCTCTAAATTGAGTACCTGCAATAACAGATGTCATATCTAAAAGGTAAACTTCTTTGTTTAAAAGTTTTGCTGGAACATTTTGGTTTGCAATTTTAATAGCTAATCCTTGAGCAATTGCGGTTTTACCAACTCCTGGTTCACCAATAAGACAAGGGTTATTTTTAGAACGTCTATTTAAAATTTGTATAACTCTTTGAATTTCTTTATCTCTACCAATAACTAAATCTAATTCATTATTTTTAGCTTTATTTGTAAGATTAGTTCCATAAGTATCTAAGAATTTTTTCTTTTTACTTTGTTTTACATTTTTCTTTTTTTCAACTCTTATTGTTTTTTTGCTTTCATTTTCTTGATTTTCAGAGTTTGTTTTTTGACCATTAAACATATTTGAAAAAATAGAACCTAATGGGATTGCAGCACCTGCAAATTTGGGTCTTTCTTCATCATCTTCATTTTCTCCATCTTCATCAACATTACCAAAAGTAATTGCACCTTCTATATTTTCTAAATTATTAATATCTATATTTTCTGCTAAATCTTTAAATATACTTTCTAATTGTTTATTCATATCATTTAAATTTATTTTATCTTTTGATAATATATCTTGTTGTCTTGCTAAAACTTCAGTTGCATCTATGCCTTTCTTTTTTGCACAATCATAACATAATCCTGCTAATGTCTTTTTACCATCATCTGTTTTTTCGTAAAAAATTACGGCTGGATTTTTATTACATTCTGAACATATCATAAATTATAATTCCTCATTTCTAAATAAATTTAATATTATATATAATACCTCAAAAGTCCTAAATAGTCAATAAATTGAGGTAAGAAAATGCTACATATTTTCTGTTTTGTACCTAAACAAACATTTTGTTTTTATAAAGTTTGAAAAGTCTTTTTCATTTCCTAAAGTAAAGCCATTTTTATTTATTAAAAAAGCATATTTTCTGTCCAAATAAAAATAATAGTAATCTTTTGTGTTAAAAACTTTATATAATTTCCAATAATAGTATTTATCAATTTGAGTTCCGTCAGAAATAGTAAAATATTTCTCATAAAAACGAAAAATAAATGTAGATTCTTTTTGAAATTTTTTAGACTCAAATTCATCTTTTACTTCTTTTATTGGATGAAAAATTCTCCATAGTAAAAAGCAAATTAAAGTTAATATAAATATAAAAGCAAGCTGAGTGTTTCCAGCTTTTAATTGCAATACAATGCAAAAAGCCATTAATATAACAATTAACAAAGTATAAAAATTGCTTGAAACACCAAATTTTTTATTATGGAATATCAAAAAATTTTCGTAACATTCTTTACTATATTTTGTCGTATTTTTAAATAACATATTCATAATTTATCACCTACAATATTTTTATTAGTAAAGTATATCATAAAAAATAAAAACATAAAAGAAATATTGTCAAATAAAATCGAAAATGTTATAATGAAAATGATTTAAAAATATTAGTACCAAAGAGAAAGGGGAAAAGGTATGAATAAGAAAAAAGTTTTTAAAACTATTGGAATTTTAGTACTTATTATTGTTATTTTAATGTTATTATATGTTATTAGAAATACAATAATTGTAACAAAATTGCAAAAAAATATTAAAGAATATACAAGTAAAACAAACTTCAGTATAAAGGTAACAAATTTAACCTCAGAAACGTCAAAAATGACAGTTAATTATTATAAAAAAGATAATAAAGAAGCAGTGATATTAGAAAGAAATGTAGATGAAAATTCAGTAAAAATGTCTTTTTATAATAATGGAGAAAGAAGAGATTTGTTCATTGAAACAAATGATAAAAAAACAGTTCAAGTAAATACTAAAAATCAACTTTTAGGATTAAATATAACGGATTCTTTACAAACTGACAATTTGTGGCAAACTATTTTGTATAGTTCTATTGCTAGAATAAAAACAGAAAATGTTAATGGAAAAGAATGTTATAAGGTAAGTAATTTTTATTCACCTTATTGGATGTATGGAGATAATATAACTGAGTTTTATATTGAAAAAGATACAGGATTACTTATAAAGACTGTAATTGATGATGAGGTTGCTGTAAGAGAGTATAGTTTTGATGACGTTGAAGATTCAGCTTTTGTTGAGCCTGATATTGGGTTGTATACTGTTGTTGAGGAGAATTAAGAATAAAGAAAAAATGTCGAAAATTGCGATGAAAAGTATAACAAAAATATGATTTTTTATTGCAATATTCGGCATTTTATTGTATTATATAAACATTAGATATCTAATTAATTTTAAATCAAAAATATTAATTCTAAGAATTTTTAATCTTAAATAAAAACTCAAATTTAAATTAAAAAATCAAAAGCATAAGGAGGAATAAAATTTGAAAGTTAATCAAATGATTAATATTGACAAAACGAAAGAAAAAGATTATAATAAAATCAATCTAACCAATGAAGCAACTTTTACATATTATGATTATTTGAAATATAAATTATTTGAAAAGATGCAAAAGGTTAAAAATACTACATTACACGAAAAAGAAGAAAAATATAAAAGGTTAGAACAACAAGAAAATAGAGTAAATAATGAACATGACAAGGTATTTAGAAAAATACTTTCAGACAAAATAGAAGTAATCAAATTTTTGAATGAACAATTAAAAACAAACTTAAAACCAGAAGATATAGAACAATATAATACAAGTTATATAAATACTTTAATGCAAAATGAAGAAGCAGATGTAGTATATAAATTAAAAGGTAAAAATGAATTTTTCTTGATAGAACATCAATCAAAAGTAAATTATAGAATGCCCTTTAGAATTCTAAGATATGAAATGGCAATAGTAGAAAGTGCAATAGATGAAAAAGAGTGCAAAAAGAAAGATTATTTGTATCCAAGAGTAAATGCAATAGTATTATATACAGGAAAACAAAAATGGAATGTATCAAAATCATTTAATGAATCACAGATATCAAGTATATTAGAAAAGGATATAGAATTTGCAAAATATATTCTTGTAGATATAAATAACTATACAGAAGAAAAATTATTAGAAACTCCATCATTTATGACAAAAGCATTATTAATAGAAAAAGCAAAAGATAATGAGCAAATAGCAAATTATATAGAAAAAATAGTAGAAATAATAAATAAAGACAAAGAAAATTATTCAGACAATATGAAAGAAATATTTAAAATAATGTTAACTCAAATAATAAAAAATAAAATAGGAAAAGAAAAAACAGATGAATTTCTAAATAAACTAAATATAGGAGGTGATAAAGATATGATGGCAGTATTTGAAACAATTCAACAAGATAATAAACGTATATATAGACGTGGAAAAAAGGATGGTATTGTTGAAGGAATTAAGCAGGGAATGTCACAAGGAATAACAGAAACCAGCATTGCAATTGCTAAAAAACTATTAAGTAGAAATAATTCAAAAGAAGAAGTTGCAGAAATAACAGGACTAAAAATAGAAGAAATAGAAAAATTACAATAAAAACAAAATATGCTATACACATTACTAATTGACTAACTTACCTCAAAATGTTATACTATAAAAAGAAAAAAAATGAGGTGAAAAAATGAATGTTACACTACCAGAAAAAAATAAAATAAACAAAAGAAGAATAATAATTTATAGTATAGCAATATTTGCATGTATACTAGCAATAGTAGTTGTAATTGGAATACAAATACTTGGAAATGATGTTGTAGACAATTTTTTTGGAGTTAGTAAAATAACGAAAAAAACAGAAGAAGAGGAAAATAGATTAAAAGCAAATTTTGATACACTATTTCAAAATCAATTAGAAAATAATAGCTCTTGTGAGGTGAAAAAAATTGATGAAAATAAAGATATTGTATATACCAATTATGAGAACACTGATAAATCAGCTAATAATTATGAAATGAATGTAAATTTACCATATATAAATATAAAAAATCAATCAGTACAAGATTATAATGAAAACATAAAGAATATCTTCCAAGCAAAAGCAGAAGAAGTTTTAAAAAGTACAAATAGTAATGTTATTTATACAGTAAAATATGAAGCATATATAGAAAATAATATTTTATCATTAATAATCTATTCTGATTTAAAACAAGATTCAAGTGCTCAAAGAATTATAGTACAAACTTTTAATTTTAATTTAGAAACAAATAAAGAATTAACATTAGAAGATATTATAAAAATTTATGAACTTGATGAGAAAACAGTGCAAGACAAAATAGATAATGAAATAAAAAATGAAGAGAAAAAGGCGGAAGACTTAAAAGCATTGGGGTATAATGTCTTTACAAGAGATACAAAAAGTGATATGTACAAAATAAAAAATGCTACAGAATTCTTTGTACATAATAATAATTTATATATAATTTATGCTTATGGAAATGATAAATTAACAAGTGAAAGAGATATTGTAGTAATGTAAATATAAAAATAACAATAATAGCTAACTTTGAAAGTTAGCTATTTTGTTTGAAAATAAAAGGGGATGTTTTTATTTTTAAGTCAGATTTTCTTCTGACTATGTTTATATTATAATAATGAATTTTGTCCATTTTGTGAATTAAAAGTGAAAATTCAAATTAAGGTTGTTCCCCTAATGTTAAAGTGATTTCTTTTTCAGTACCATTTCTGTTAATTTTTAATTTTAATTCATCACCAATTTTATGAGAATTTTTAACTTCATTTAATTCATTCATTGTTTTTATTGATTTTCCTTCAACTTCTATAATAACATCTCCAGCTTTTAATCCAGCTTTTTCAGCTGCTGAGAAATCTTCTACAGATTTAACATAAACACCTTCAACTAAATTATAAGTTTTTGCTGTTTCAGCATTTAAATCAATACCAGATATTCCAATAAAAGGTCTTTTAACTTTGCTATATTGAATTAATTGAGAAGTAATATCTGTAGTAGAATTAATAGGAATAGCAAATCCAATACCTTCAATTCCAGTACCAGAAAGTTTTAAAGTATTAATACCGATTACTTTACCTTCACTATTAACTAAAGCACCACCACTATTACCAGAATTTATAGCAGCATCTGTTTGAATACAAGTATAAGTTTTTCCATCTGAATCAGTAATTTTTCTATTAACAGCACTTACAATACCAGTTGTTACTGTACTGTTCATATTAACTGGGTTACCAACAGCCATAGCAAATTCTCCAACTTTTACAGAATCAGAATCAGCAAATTCAGCTTTTGTTAAACCTGTTTTTTCAATTTTTATAACAGCTAAATCAGTTTGTTCATCTTGACCTACAATTTTAGCTTCATACTCAGTTTCATCTCCAAATAAAGTAACAGTTACCTTTCCAGCATCTGTAATTTGATAATATGAGTTTGACTCAGAAGTGCTTGAAGATACAACATGATTATTTGTTAAAATGTAACCATCATCACTAATAATAATACCTGAACCAGAAGCTGTTGCGGTAGAAGAAGAACTTCTACCAAAGAAAGATTGAGTATTTACAGTATATTCAATTTTAATACCAACAATAGATGGTAAAATTTTGTTAGCTGCATATACAGCAGTATCTGAATAATTACTTAAAGCAGTTTGAGTAACGTAACCATTAGATTGAGTTGATGAACTATTTGATGTACTTATATTACTTGAAGAATTATTTATTAATTTTGCTCTTATTGATGGAACACCAAAACATGTTCCAAGTACAACACTACATCCAACAACACCACTTACAAATGGTAATATAACTGTTTTTCCAAATCCTGTTTTATTTTTTTGAGATTTATCATTTTTATAAGATGATGATCCTGTGACAGGAATTGCTTTAAATTTTGTTTCGTTTTTTTCATTTTCTTCCATAAGAATACCTCCTAAAATAAATTATGTATTTTATTTATGATTATATCATAACCTAATTTTATCTAAGAATACAATAGAATTGTGAAAATTGTGTGAAAATAATGTATAAATTGTTTGTACTTTTTAAAATTAAAAAATATTAAAAACTCCTTGAAAAAAACACGTTCTACATATATAATAAGTAAAAGAATGGAGGAATATAAATGAAAAAAAATAGAGGAATAACAATGGTAGCATTAGTAATAACAATAGTAGTATTATTAATAATTGCTGGAATATCAATAGGAGCAGGAAATAATGCAATAAAAAACTCAAAATTGGAAAACTTAAAAACAAATATGTTATTAATAGAAGTAAAAGCGAAAGAACAAATAGAAAATGCAAAATTTAGACTTGGAACAAGTTTTGATAAAGCAACAGAAGAAGAAAAAACAAATAGAGTAAATACAGCAAAAAGCGAATTTACAGGTGAAGAAATTGTTGATGGAAATATATTTAATAATAATACAAAAATAACAACTGAAAAAATCAAAGAAGATAATACAAATAATGTTTATTATTATAAATTAAGTACACAAAATTTAATGGATATGGGATTAAAAAATGTGAAATCAGATGAAAAAGATGGGTATTATATAGTAAAATACGACTTAAAAAATAGTACAATTGAAATATATAATACAGAAGGATTTGATGATGAGGGAAATGTTGTATATTCACTAACAGATATAAAACAAGTAAGATTAAAATAAAGGAAGCAAAATACGAAATGAAAGAAAAAGAATTAGAAAGATTAACAAATTTAAAACAAATAGAAAAAGAATTACACCAAAAAGGATTTAATGCAATTTGCGGAATAGATGAAGCTGGAAGAGGACCACTTGCAGGTCCTGTTGTTGTTGCAGGAGTAATTATGCCAGCTGATTCAATGATTGAAGGAGTAAATGACTCAAAAAAAGTATCTGAAAAGAAGAGAGAATTGTTATATGATAAAATAATAGAAGAAGCAATTAGTTATTCAGTTGCAATAATAGGACAAGATGTAATTGATGATATAAACATTTTAAATGCTACAAAACATGGTGTTACAAGTGTTGTAAAAGGATTAGATGTTAGACCAGATTTAATAATTATAGATGCACTTCAACATATTGATACAGATGGTGTACCTTATGAATCTATTATTAAAGGTGATGCAAAGTGCTATTCAATAGGTGCTGCATCAATTCTTGCAAAAGTAACTAGGGACAGAATTATGAGAGAATGGGATGAAATATATCCTCAATATGGATTTGCAAAACATAAAGGCTATGGGACAGCAGCACATATAGCTGCAATTAAAGAACATGGATTATGTCCAATTCATAGAAGAAGTTTTACAAAAAATTTTGTATAGGAGACAAAAGATATGAATATTTTAGAAATTATAGAAAAAAAGAGAGAAAAGCAAGAATTAACAAATGATGAGATAAAATATTTTGTTGATGCATATGTTAATGAACAAATTGCAGATTACCAAGCAGCAGCATTAGTAATGGCAATTTTTCTAAATGGAATGTCAAAAAGAGAAACTACAGATTTAACATTAGCAATGGCACATTCAGGGGAAATATTAGATTTAAAGAGTTTAAATAAGATTATAGTAGATAAACATTCAACAGGAGGAGTGGGGGACAAAGTATCAATATGTTTGTTACCATTAGTTGCATCACTAGGAGTACCTGTTGCAAAAATGTCTGGTAGAGGTCTAGGATTTACTGGGGGTACTGTAGATAAACTAGAATCTATACCAGGTTATAAAACAAATATAGATATCAACAATTTTATAAAAAATGTTGAAAACATTGGTATAAGTATGATTTCACAGACATTAAATTTAGCTCCGGCTGATAAAAAATTATATGCATTAAGAGATAGTATTTCTTGTGTTGAAAGTATACCATTAATTGCATCAAGTATTATGAGTAAGAAAATTGCAAGTGGAGCAGAAAAAATTGTTTTAGATGTAACTGTTGGAAGCGGTGCATTTATGAAAAATATCAAACAAGCTGAAGAATTAGCAAATGAAATGATTGAAATAGGAAAATTAGCTAATAGAGAAACAGTATGTGTTTTAACAAATATGAATGAACCATTAGGAAAAGCAGTAGGTAATAACTTAGAAGTAATTGAAGCAATAAAATTTTTAAAAGGAGAAATGCCAGAAGATTTAAAGGTAGTTGTTTTAGAACTTGGAGCATATATGGTAAAATTAGCAGGATTAGGTGATGACTTAGAAGAAAATAAAAATAAACTATTAGAAAACATAAATAACGGAAAAGGTTACGATAAATTTCTAGAATTAGTTAATAACCAAGGTGGAGATATTTCATATCTAGAAAATTTAGATAAATTCGAAAAAGCAAAATATATAGAACCAATAATAGCACAAAGTTCAGGATTTATAAATGAAATAAATGCTGAAGATATAGGAAAAGTTGCTTGTGGTTTAGGAGCAGGAAGAATTAGAAAAGAAGATAGAATTGATTATTCTGTAGGAATAGTTCTTGATAAAAAAGTATCCGCAAAAGTAGAAAAAGGAGAGGTAATTGGTTATATACATGCTAACGATTTACAAAAATTAACAATAGCAAAAGAACAAATAAAAAATATAATAAGAATATCTTCAAACCAAGTAAAAGCAGAAACAATAATATTTGAAATAATAAAATAGAAATAAAATCTTTAAATATCATATTGCAATACAACCTAAAAAAGGCTATAATAAATATAGATTTTGATGGAGGAATAGGAATGAAAAATAATAAAGAAAAGAAAATAAAAACAAAACAACAAAAACAATTTGATAAAGGACAAGTATTTATTAAAATTATGGCGGGAATTTTAGCTTTACTTATGATACTTGCAACATCAGCAACATTAATATATTCATTAATATAAGAGGTGTATTTTATGGGAAATAGTATAAGTAGTAATTGGATGAAGTTTTATGATGAGAATATATTAGCTTTTTTTCAATCACTAAAAGATAATCCTTTTAGTTTATTTACAGCAATATTAGATTTAGCAATAGTTATATTTTTATTATATGCATTTTTTAGAATGGTAAAAGGTTCAAGAGCTTGGCAATTAATAAAAGGAATTGCATTTCTAATAATTGCAACTTGGGTAAGTGGATTACTTAACTTAAATATATTAAATTCAATTTTAACAGGAATAATGAATTGGGGTGTTATTGCATTAGTTGTAATATTCCAACCTGAATTAAGAAGAGGATTAGAACAATTAGGAACTAATAAATTAACAAAATTTTTTGGAATACAAAGTGACTTAGCAACAAAAACAAAAGAAGATGTATATAAAGTTGTAATAGCTGCAACAGAACTTTCAAAAACAAAAACAGGAGCTTTAATAGTATTTGAAAGAGACATAAATATTCAAGATATAATATCAACAGGTGTACCAATGAACTCAGAAGTATCACCACAATTATTAGTTAATCTATTTGTTCCAAAAACACCATTACATGATGGAGCAGTAATTATTAGTAATAATAAAATAGCAGCAGCCGCTTGTGTATTACCATTAGCTGATGATGCTGATATTGCAAAAGAATTAGGAACAAGACATAGAGCTGCAATAGGTGTCTCAAAAGAATCTGATGCAATAGTAGTGGTTGTATCGGAAGAAACAGGAAAAATATCAGTTGCAAAAGATGGAACACTAATTGCAGATGTAAGAGAAGATACTTTGAAGAAAATTTTAATAAGCAATATTGTTACTAAACGTTTTACAGAAAAAACAGTTGTGAAAAAAGATAGATTAAAAAGCATAAAACAAAGCTTAAGAAAAAAAGAAAAAGAAGAGAATAAAGAAAATTAAAATAAAAGTCGCTTATTTGGCGGCTTTTGGAGTTTTATTATAGGAGTTTTTATGAGAAATATAAAATTAACAATAGAATATGATGGAAAAGAATTTAATGGGTGGCAAAAACAACCAAATAAACTAAATATACAAGGAACAATAGAACAAGCAATAAAAACTATAACAGGAGAAGAAATAGAATTAAATGCTTCTGGAAGAACTGATGCCGGTGTTCATGCATTAGGACAAGTTGCAAATTTTAAAACCAATTCTAATATACCAATAGAAAAGATAGCAATAGCAATAAATTCGAATTTGAAGAAGTCAATTAGAATACTACAAGCAGAAGAGGTAGAAGAAAGATTTCATAGTAGATTAAGTTGTAAAAAGAAAACATATAGATATGTTATAAATAATTCAGATATTCCATCAGCAATATATAGAAATTTAGAAACACATATCCCAATAAAATTAGATGTAGGAAAAATGCAAGAAGGTGCAAAATATTTAGAAGGAGAACATGACTTTAAATCTTTCAAAGCTAGTGGAACTAGTAGTAAAAGTAGTGTTAGAACAATTTATAGTGCAAAGGTTATACAAATGCCAAATGAAAGAATTTATATAGAATTAACAGGTAACGGATTTTTATATAATATGGTAAGAATCATAGCTGGAACATTAGTAGAAGTCGGAAGTGGAAAAATCAAACCAGAAGAAATAAAAAGTATAATAGAAGCTAAAGATAGAGCAATGGCTGGTAAAACATTACCACCACAAGGATTGTTCTTAGTTAGTGTAAATTATGAAAGGTAACAAATAATCGAAAAAAGCATAAAATATAGTAAAAAAATAATTATAAAATTTAAATTTGAATTTTATAATTACAAAAAAAGATAATCTGAAAGGAGAAAAAAATGACTAATTTACTTATATTTTTTGCTTTACCAATAGCAACAATAATTATATCAATTGCATTACAAAAAATATTTAAATGTCCGTTTTTGGTAGCTGCAATTATATTTGCAATATTTTTAGTTGTAACATTTATATTAGGAAATCTAATTTATCTAGTTGCAACAATAGCATATACTATATTAGCATTTATAACAGCTGTATTAACAAATATAGTGTGCAGAATATTAAGAGAACTCGATAGAAGAGAAGAATCACATTGTTGTAGCAGAGAAAGAAATCAAAATTCAAATAATAACAATAATTCAACTCAACTATTATCAATAACACGGTGGATTTTCAAATAATGATAATGGAAATTTATTAACAATAAGTAGCAATGGATGTAATGGAGTTGAAAATGACTTGTTAACAATTAATACAAATTGCCCTAATAATGGTAGAAACAGTAACAACAATAGTGTTTCATGTAATTGTAGTACATCAAATGATTCTATTGCAGTAAGAGCAAATGTATTTCCAAATAACAATGGAAACAATGGTAGTTTTTGTGGATGCTTTAGAAGAAGATAAGTGAGTGCTGAATTTTGTAATAAAAAATATTGCAAAGTTCAGTATTTTATGTTAAACTAGTAAATGCAAATATTTTGGGAGGAATAAAAAAATGTTAGATGTAATATTAGATACATTAATTGATTCTATAAAATTATTACCATTTTTATTTATAACATATTTATTGATGGAATATATAGAACATAAAATGAAGCATAAATCAAAAGAAACCATACAAAAATCAGGAAAATGGGGTCCATTTTTTGGAAGTTTATTAGGAATATTTCCACAATGTGGATTTTCAGTATCTGCTACTAATTTATATGCAGGACGAGTTATAACTTTAGGAACCCTAATTGCTGTATATCTATCAACCTCAGATGAAATGCTTCCAATATTTATATCTGAAGCAGTATCTCCAATTATTATCTTAAAAATATTAGCAATAAAATTAGGAATAGGAATGATTGCTGGATTTATAATTGATTTAGTAATAAATGTATTAACAAAAAATAAAATAAAAGAAAATATTGAACAAGTATGTGAAGAAGAACATTGTCATTGTAATGAAAATGGAATTTTAAAATCTTCAATACATCATACTTTAAATATATTTGTATATATAATTATAATTTCATTTATTATAAATACAATAGTTCATTTCATTGGAGAAGAGGCAATAGCAAATTTACTATTAAATAAACCAATAATTGGACCACTAGTGTCAGCATTAATAGGATTAATACCAAATTGTGCTGCATCAGTAATTATTACAAATATGTATTTACAAAAGGTTATATCATTTGGAAGTATGATGGCGGGTTTATTAACAGGAGCAGGAATTGGACTAGCTGTGTTGTTTAAAACTAATAACGAAATAAAAGAGAATATTAAAATTGTAGTTTTATTATATTCAATTGGTGTTATAGTTGGAATAGTTATAGATACATTAGGAATTATTATATAAAAAAAGAAAATGTGTAAATTACATTTTCTTTTTATTTTTATTATTTAAATTAACAACTATTGCATCTTCATTATCAAATAAGTAATCTGAATCTGTTACATCTGTTTGAACTGGATCAAATTCATTTCTTTCATCAGTAAAATCTAAATGTTTTAAATCAAATTTCTTTTTAGTTGGTAAGTCATTATCATCTTCGGTTGCTGTTGTCACACTATCAGAATATCTTCCAAAATCAAATGTTTTAATTTTCTTAGGTTCTTTATATTTAGATTCTAAGAAATTTAATTTGCCTTGACCAGCCACAGGCTTTCCACCAGAATCTCTTACAAGATATGCACAGTCTTTAGTTCCAAAGCTTTGTAATTTACCAACTTTAAAGTTTTCAACAAATTTCCAACTAACACCGCTATGTTTAGAATCATATTTCATTTTATCAAAGTCAATAGTGTTAGACATTGACCATTCTCTATGTTGTCCAAATTCAACTTCCCACCATTTTAAATCTTCTGCAGTGCCACCACCTGTAAAAATTTTATTTCCACAGTTAGATAAAATAACTTGTCTGTAATTTTCTTTTGATGTAGGTGTTTCTAATTGAGATAAGTTTTGTGCTGAAATTGTTGTACCGATTTTATATTTTCTATACATTGTAAAAATTGGTTCAGTAGCTTTACATATAAAGTCTGGAAATTCATCTATATACATGAAGTTAGGGACTCTAGATTTTTCAGTTCCAGGCCTTCTTAGTACAGCATTTTGCATTGAGATTAAGAAGAATAATCCAAATGCTTTATGAGAAGCTGCGCCTAAATCCCCACGTCTTGTACAAACAAAAACTATTTTTCCATCTGCTAACATTTTATCAAAGTCTAAATTATTGTGTCTATTACATAAAATTGATTTTACACCTGGTAATCTTAATAAATTATCTAATTGAGTAACTGCTGAATAGACATATTTTTCTGTTTCATCTCTGCCTGAACCTGTTTTATAAAAATGTTTTTTAAAGTAAGCTATTTGTAAACTATATTTTTCTTTTAATTCTTCATTATGACATAGAATTTCACACATTTTTTCAACCAAATCAAAGTTTGTAAGCATTTTAAGCATATCCTCTAAGTTTGGTAACATTCCTTCATTCATTCTAGGGTACATTTCTTTTAAAAGAATTGTAACATTTTCAATAGCTTGGATTGCTGCATCTTCTCTGTAAGCTTCTTCTATTTCACTATGAGCATTATGATACATTGCTTTTAAAACAGAAGAGATAGTAACAGCTATTTTACTTGGATTGTCATAAACGAATGGATTTAAACCAATTGAAGTTTTATCAGTTGGATCAATTATTTCGTAAGATAATCCGAAATTTTTACATACATTAGTCATATGGTCTGTAATTTCTCTATCTGGTGATAATACTGTAATACCGCAATTTCTATAGGTGGTTTCAACAGAGTCATCTAATATCATTTTTTTCATAAAAGCTTTATAAACACTTTCGTTTCCAGAAGTAGGAACTAACATGTTTAAATTAAAGCTTTCATTTAAATAATCATTATCATAAGGTTTTGAAAGCGTAGCAATTCCTGTTTTTAAAGCAGTAAAACCTAATTCTTTTGATACTTCTCTAAAGAAGAATTTCCTTTCCAAATCTCTAGCAATTAATGGTTCGTATACAAGTGATGTTTTTCCTGTTCCGGAACCACCACAAACGAACATACTTTGATATCTTGATGCTTCAGGAATTGTAATAGTTGCACCAGTTTCACTATTTTGACACAAATATACCTCGCAAGTATATGGACCATGATCTTTTTTTGTATCTGATAAATTAATACCAGCATAGTCCCAAATAGAACGAGTCATATCAGTACTATCATTTACACCAAAGTATAAGAAATTGAATATTTTTGGTATAATGAATAATGGAAATAATACTGTTATCGAAGTGAATGCATGTCTTATTAAATCTGAGAAGTTTGTAACTAATTCAACATAGTTTGGATGTGATATTAATAAAAGCCATGCAACCATGTTTAACCATTGGGTGAACATTGAAATAGCAATTATTGATAATCCTATAATATATACATTAAATAAAGTTACTTTTTGTTTTTTACTTGAAGAAAACTCAGAAGAACCGGAAAATAAATAAGCAAATACAGGGCATGCAAGTGCAAATGTATATTTTATTGGTCCCCAATAAGAATAAGAAACACCTGTGAATAACATTAATAACATTTCTACAATTCTATCAACTGCTAGATATGCAGTTATAAGAGTTAAGATATATGTAAAAAAGGTATTTCTACTTGTGTTTAATTTCTTTAAAAATTTATCTAAATATTTCATTATATATAGCCCCTTTTTATATTTTAATTCTACATATATATTATCTTATAAAATGGCAAAAAAAACAAGTATTTTTGGTAAAAAAGTTGGAAAACAAGGTGATGAATAATTATTTTTTTAGTATAATTTATTATTTTTTGCATATAATATCTAAAATTTAAGTGAAGTGGAAGTGAAATTATGTTAGATGATAGAAAAGGTAATGAAATGAATAAAGAAATAGAGTTAATAAAAAATATAATAAAAACTAGAGAAGAATTAAAAAATAATAATAAGAACTTTGAATTTGCAGAATTAGATTTAGTTGATTATTATATATATCAAATTAAAGCAAATCAGGCAAAACTAAATTATTTATTTAAATTAGCAAAAGCAAAGGGAATCACAATAGATAGTATAAATCAAATAGAATATTCAAATTATGAAGAAGAAATAAGTTAAAGTATTGTAATATTTGTCCTAAACTTGCATAAAAATGTATAAATTAAGTTTGAAGAGGGATGAATATGGAAACGAACTTACTTACATATTTAGCTTGTATATGTTTTTTGATTATTTTTGGAAAAATTTTTATTGTTCCTATAACAAAAATAGTAAAATTAGTTATTAATTCTATAATTGGAGGAATATTAATATATTTGATTAATCTAATAGGCGGATTATGGGGATTTCATATCGGTTTGAATGTTTTTACAAGTATTTTAATTGGATTATTAGGTCTGCCGGGTGCTGTTTGTTTGGTTATTGTTAAATTATTAATTGTCTAGTGGAAAATTATAATTTTGAATATAATTATAATTTTTTTTGATTTTTTATAGTTTTTTAAAAATTTATGTGTTATTATATACTTATCAAAAGATAAGGTGGTAAGAATATGGAAGATGAAATTGTAAAAAAAATAGCAGAATTATTAGGAAGTGAAACAGGAATAGAAACTGAAAAAGTATATAATCACATTCAAGAAGGACTAAAAAAAAGAGAAGCAGAAAAATTAAAAAAAGAATTATCTGAAAAAACTAAAGAAATTGAAGATAAGAAAAGAGCACAAAAGGATGATGTAAAAACTAAAGAAGAAACAAAAAAAGAAAATAAGGAACCATTAATAATTGTACAGGATACTCCTAATTATAAACAAATAAGACCAGAAGGAAGATTACATGTAGTAGCAGATATAAAGAAAAATAAATATTATTTAATGGATGAAGAATCCAATATTTTAGAATCAAGAGTAATAAACGGTGTAGAAGATTCTATATATAAAAAGTGTATATCAAAAATATTAATAAAAAAACGTAGTAATGAGTTGATAAAACAATATAAATATGTAAATGAAAAAAATGTTGGAAATGTAGATACAATTACATATAAATTATTAAAAGATTTTGATGAAGATTACTCAACTAAATATGCAGAAAAATATTTGAAAATGGTAACATTAAATCCTAGTAGAAATCAAGCAGAAAGCGATGAAAAGTATAAAGCAAAAGTAATTAATTCTAAGAAAAAAGCACTAAATGAAATGAATATAGATTTTACATATAATACTAAGGGAATTTTATTTTTTAAAGGAGTAAAATTAAAAGATAAAATTCAATATATGAAAATGGTGTCAAAACAACAAAATATCTTTGGCGCAAAAGTAAATAGTAGTTTTTTGGGATTATTTAGAAATAAGAATAAAATGTTAGATTCAGGAAGAAATGAATATGTTCAAACAAAGAAAAAATTAAGTTTAAGTAAATCAAAAATTCCTAAGATGAAATTTAAAAGTTTTCATATGCCAAAATTAAATATTAATATAGATAAGCAAAAGGCTAAAAAATATTTTGGAAGAACAGTAATGGCAGGAATTGCAGGGCTTTCATTATTTGGAGCAATTTATCAAGCTAAAACTATTACAAATGTTAATAATAAAGAAAATAAAGCTATAGAATATGAAATGGAAAACAATAAGAACGATAATGATTTTAAAAAACAGGTTCATGTTAATATAGAACAAAATATTGTAAAGGTAAAACAAGAAAATAAAGAAGCTTCTGATATTATAGAAAATATTGATGATGTTGAACAAAAAAATCCAGTTATTACAAAGTTAAGTAATTTAGTAAATAATAAATGGGAAATAAGTAGTGGAAAATATTATAGTTCGCCAGATGGTACTGGAAACTCAGGTAATTTTAAAAATTATCAAGAAGCAGTAAAAGTAGATTTATTAAATTTATTAGATGAACAAGGAAATAAAATTTGTACAATATCACCAGATGAACTTAGCAATTTACCAAAGGATATTGCAGAGCAAGTAAAAGGTTTCCAATATCATGTAAGTAATGAAAATACTGTTTTAGGGTGGAATACAGATAAACAATTAGATGAATTAAATGAAAGTGATTCAATGCATAGTGTTCAAGAAGAAAAAGATAGTGATATGGAAATAGGAGAATAAAAAATAAAAGAAATCCAATTGAGAGGCTGCTGAAAATGTAGCCTTTCAATTGGATTTCTTTTATTTTTTATTCAACTGTGACAGACTTCGCTAAATTCCTTGGCTTATCAACATCTAATCCTTTTTCTTTAGAAATATAATAAGCAAGTAATTGAAGTGGAATGACTGATAAAATAGGGGAAATAAAACAATCTGTTTTTGGTATTGTTATTACTTCATCAAACATATTTTTATCAATATCTTGATTTGTTACAACTAAAGTTTTAGCACCACGAGTGATAACTTCTTGAATATTACTTACAGTTTTCTTAACTAAATTTTCATCTGTCATAATGCTTATAACAGTAATTCCGTTTTCTATTAGTGCTATAGGTCCATGTTTTAATTCTCCTGCTGCATAGCTTTCTGAGTGAATGTAAGAAATTTCTTTTAGTTTTAAAGAACCTTCTTTGGCAACAGTTTCATCAATTCCACGACCTAAGAAAAAGACATCTTTTTCTTGATATATTTGTTGAGCAAATTTTTTAATTTTATCATTACATTTTAAAGTCTCTTCAATTTTTTTTGGTAAATCTAAAATATCTTGTTTTAAATCTTTAATTAATTTTGAATTTTCTCCAAATAAAATTTCTGCAAAATATATTGCTAAAATATTCATTAGCATAACTTGAGATGTATAAGCTTTAGTTGATGCAACAGCGATTTCTGGACCTGCATGAGTGTAAATTGAATAATCAGCTTCTCTTGTTATAGAACTTCCAATTACATTTGTAATAGCTAAAGTTTTAGCACCTTTTTCTTTAGAAAGTTTAAGTGCTGCTATTGTGTCTGCTGTTTCTCCAGATTGAGAGATAAAAATACATAAAGTTTTTTCATCTATAATTGGGTCTCTATATCTAAATTCAGAAGCTATATCAACTTCAGTAGGAATTCTACAAAGTTTTTCAATTGCATTTTTTCCACTAAGACCTGCATGCATTGCAGTTCCACAAGCTACAATATAAATTTTATTTAGACTAGATAAATAATCTTTTGTGAATCCTAGTTCGTCAAACTCACATTTTGAATTTAGATTTATTTTTGCACCAATAGTTTCTCTTATAGCTGTTGGTTGTTCATAAATTTCCTTCAACATAAAATCATCAAAACCATCTTTTTCAGCAGCAGAAGAATTCCATTCTATTGTTTGTGTATGTTTTTCTATTTCATTTAAGTCTTTATCATAAAATTTAGCAGAATCTTTTGTTAATAATACAAATTCTAAATCATTTAAAAGATAAAAATCTCTAGTATAAGAAAGTATTGCTGGTATGTCAGAAGATAAATATTTTTCATCTTCACAAGTTCCAATAACTAAAGGACTGTCTTGTCTAACAACAATCATATTGTCTGGGTATAATTTTGAAATAACTTCAATTGCAAAACTTCCTTTTAAATCTAAACATGTATTTCTAACTGCTCTTAAAAATTTTAAATCATCATTATTTTTATCAATATTAAAATAATAATGAATTAGATTAGGTATAACTTCTGTATCTGTTTGAGAATAAAAAGTATAACCTTTTTCTTCTAATGATTTTTTTAATTCATTATAATTTTCAATAATTCCATTGTGTACAACACTAAATGTTTTTGAATTATCTTGATGTGGGTGAGAGTTTTCCTTAGATGGCTTTCCATGTGTTGCCCATCTTGTATGAGCAATTCCTATAGTTCCTTCTAATTTATCAATTCCATCTAAATTTGATAGATTTTTGACTCTTCCTTTATCTTTCATTAAAGATAATCCATTTTTTTCTATTGTTGAAATACCTGCAGAGTCATAACCTCTGTATTCCAATCTTGTTAAACCTGCCAATAAAATTGGGCAAGCTTTTTTAACTCCTATGTAACCTACAATTCCACACATAGTAAATCCTCCTAAAAATTAAAATTCCGGAATTGAAAGTATTGCAATACTTAATTGTATTAATTTCTGTTTTAATATTGCTATTAGTTTTTATATTAATATTATGACCTTAAGTTAAAGCCACTAGAGCATCCGCCGAATATTTCGATAAACTCTAGACCTCGTCAACCATAAAATATGGTCCTGGCGCTTGTTAATTACTAACTCCTTTCTTTAATTTTTTGCAACTTTCAATTATGGTATTATATTACTATATAAATAAAAATAGTGCAAGGTTTTTTTAAGAATATTTTAATTATATTTGACAAAATTTACATAATATGATACAATCATTTTTGCATTAAAATTTATAGACATAAGGAGGTTTTATATGAAAGAGTATAAAATATTTCATGTAACCAGAAACTTAGCGAAGCATTCTTTTGAATTGGATGATGCAATTCATGGTTCGCCATTACAAAAGGAAAATACAGATTGGACATTAAAAGATCCTGATTTGTATTTACAGCGGTTAAGATCAGAACTTAACCGATTAGAAATTGCATTGTCTGATTTGCAGTTTGTGTTAAGATCTAAGTATCAGATGAAATTTGATAACAAGTCATTTAATATGACAGCTGAAGAGTGTGATGCGTATTGCTATCACAGGTTTCATCAAAGATCGTTTACGTATGCAGAAAAAATAAGCTACTGGCTTCAGGAGAAAACTCCAGAGGAAATTGATGTGAATTTGCCTAAAGCAAATAGACAGCTTAATGTTTTACTAGCTGCAATTCAGGATGTAAACGTATCAATTGTTAGATACGAGAACTTTAGCAAAGTGAGGTTAGTTGGATAAAACCTAATGGGCTCCCTTGAATAAGGGGGTCTTTTTATATAAAATATTGATTTATATTCAGTAATTAGTATATAATATTAAATAGATAGGTGAAAAATATGTTTAATATAGAGGAAGAATTAAAAAAATTACCAGGAAAGCCTGGAGTATATGTAATGAGAGACAAAAATGATAACATTATATATGTTGGAAAAGCAGTTTCTCTAAAAAACAGAGTTAGGTCATATTTTAGGAAAACAAATAAAACTGAAAGAATAAAGAAAATGGTAAGTTTAATAGACCATTTTGAATATATAGTAGTTGATAATGAAGCAGAAGCATTGATTCTAGAATGTAATTTAATTAAGAAAAATAGACCTAAATTCAATGTATTATTAAAAGATGATAAAACATATCCATACATAAAAATAGACGTAAAATCAGAATATCCAAATGTATTTATAACAAGAAAATTATTAAATGATGGAGCAAAATATTTTGGACCATATGCTAATCCAGGTGCTGCTAAAGAAATGGTAAACTTTATAAAACAGAAATATAAAATACGTCAATGTAAAAATTTTAAATCAAATACAAGAGCATGCTTGAATTACCATATAAATAGATGTTTAGCACCATGTATGGGGTATGTTACACCAGAAGAATATAGAAAACAAATAGATGAAATAATAGATTTATTAGAAGGAAAAACTGAAAAAATCTTAAGAGATTTAGATACGCAAATGCATGAGGCATCACAAAAATTAGATTTTGAAAAAGCTGCATATTTAAGAGACAGAAAAATTGCAATAGAAAGAGCATCAGCAAAACAAAAAGTTTCTAATATATCTGAAAATAACATAGATGTAATAGGATTATATAAATCAGAGATAGAAGTATGTATAGAAATATTCTTTGTACGTGGAAGTAAAATGATAGGTAGAGAACATTACTTTTTTAATGAATTAAAAGATATGGATAATAGTGAGATTTTAGCTGGATTTATAAAACAATACTATTTAGATAATCCAAATATTCCAAGTAAAATAATGTTAAGAGAAGAATTGCCTGAAAAAGACATAATAGAACAATGGTTATCCACAATGTTAGGAAAAAAAGTGGAATTAAAAAGCCCTAAAAAAGGCGAAAAATTAAGATTTGTAGAGATGGCAGAAAATAATGCAAAAGTTACTTTAGAAAATAAAGAAAAAGATAAATCAGAAATTTTAATGGAATTAAAAGATGTTCTAAAAATGGAAAAATTACCAAGAAAAATAGAAACATTTGATATATCAAATATTTCAGGAGAATATATGGTAGCTGGAATGTGTGTAATGCAAGATGGAGTTATAAAAAAGAATTTATCAAGAAGATTTAAAATAAAAACAGTAATAGGACAAGATGACCCTAAATGTATGGAAGAAGTTGTTACAAGAAGAATAGCACATTCAATAGAAAATCCAGATGGAGGATTTGGAAAATTACCAGATGCATTTTTTGCAGATGGAGGTATTACACAAATAAGAGCAATAAAAACAGCATTAAAAAAATATAATTTAGAAATTCCTGTATTTGGAATGGTTAAAAACGATAAACACCAAACTAGAGCTTTAATGGATGAAAATAGAAATGAATTAGAAATATCAGAAAATCTAATGAATTTAATAACAAAATTTCAAGATACAGTTCATGATACAGCAATTAGTTATCACAGAAAGTTAAGAGAAAAATCTATTACTAAATCAGAATTAGATGAGGTAAATGGTATTGGTGATGCTAAGAAAAAGGAACTTTTGAAACAATTTGGTAGTGTTAAAAATATTAAAAATGCAAGTGTTGAAGAATTAACGAAGGTTAAGGGAATAAATGAAAATTTAGCAAAAGAGATTAAAAGTCAGATTAAATAATCTGACTTTTTTTGAATGTGGAAATATTTTATAAAAAAATAGGAATAAATCTCCAATTAACGCATATACATATAAGAGATAAGGGGGAAAAAATATATGGAGAATGTTTTTAATATTAAATATAATGCAAGATTGGACAGGCTTGAATTGCCAAAAGAAAAGAAAACAAGTAAGGTATTGAATTTTATAAAAAAACATAAATTTTTTTCTGTTGCTTGTACGAGTTTTTTGACATTGTCTTTTGTTAATTTTTATTTAATCTATACTTTTATGAAAGTTTTGCAAAATATATAAAAATATGATAAAATAGAACTATTCTAAAAAGAGGAGGAATAGTAGCTATTTTTTTAAGCTATAAAAAAGAGAAAATGAAACTTGCAAATGAATGGAAAGATTATAAAATATTAGATATGGCAGATGGACAAAAATTAGAAAAATGGGGAGATGTTATACTTTCTAGACCAGATCCACAAATAATATGGAAAGACAAAAGTTATCCTAAAAAATGGAATTCAATAAATGCAACATACCATAGAAGTAGTTCTGGTGGGGGTTCATGGGAATTCAACAAAAAAATGCCTAAACAATGGCAAATAAAATATAAAAATTTAACTTTTAATATTAAACCAATGGGATTTAAACATACAGGTTTATTTCCAGAACAAGCAGTTAATTGGGATTGGATGATTAATAAAATAAAATCAGAAAAAAGAGAAATAAAAGTTTTAAATTTATTTGCATATACAGGTGGTGCAACAGTTGCTTGTGCATCAGCTGGGGCTTCAGTGTGTCATGTAGATAGTTCAAAAGGAATGACAACTTGGGCTAAAGAAAATATAGAATCTTCAGGATTAAAAGATAGACCTGTAAGATATATAGTAGATGATGTTGTAAAATTCGTGAATAGAGAAATAAGAAGAGGAAATAAATATGATGCAATAATAATGGACCCACCATCATATGGAAGAGGTGCAAATGGGGAAGTTTGGCAATTTGAAAATAATATATATGATTTAGTAGAATTATGTACAAATGTATTATCAGATAATCCATTATTTTTCTTAATAAATTCATATACAACAGGTATTTCAAGTAAAGTATTGGAAGATATTTTGAATTTAACAGTTGCTAAAAAATATAAAGGAAAACTAGAATCAGGAGAAATTGGAATTCCAATGGAAGAATCAAAACTTGTTTTACCATGTGGAATATATGGTAGATGGGAGAAATAAAATGCAGAAATTAAAAGTAATATATGAAGATAATCATATTATCGTAGTAGAGAAAATTCCAAATGTTCCATCTCAATCAGATAAAACTGGTGATATAGATATGCTTACAATGGTAAAACAATATATAAAAGAAAAATATAATAAACCTGGAAATGTATATTTAGGACTAGTTCATAGACTTGATAGACCAGTTGGTGGAATTATGATTTTTGCAAAAACTTCAAAAGCAGCATCAAGATTAAGTGACCAAGTAAGAGAAAAAGTTTTTAAGAAAAAATATTTAGCTGTTGTAGATGGAAAGATAGAGAATAAAAGTGGTACTTTAGAAGATTATTTATATAAAGATGAAAGAAATAATATAAGTAAGGTAGTAAATAAAGGTAAGAAAAATGCAAAATTTGCTAAATTAGATTATGATGTTATAAAATATGATGAAGTCAAAAATTTGAGTTTAGTAAAAGTGAATTTACATACAGGAAGACATCATCAGATACGTGTTCAATTATCAAATTTTGGTCATAGCATATTTGGAGACCAAAAATATGGAACAAGGGGACAGGGAAAACAAATTGCTTTATGGGCATATGAATTAACTATTAAGCATCCTATAACAAAAGAGGAGATGACATTTAAGGATTTACCAGAAAGCGTAGGAACATGGTGTATATTAAGAAATCGTTAGTAGCGGTTTCTTTTTTTGTCATTTATACCATTTTTTTGTCAAATATTGAAAATCTTTTATGAAAAAAGCAAAGAGAAAAGATGCAAAAATAATAAATCTTTTCATAAAAGAAAAATTAGAAACTAAAAAAATAATGTTAAAATCATTTCAACATAAGAAAAAAGTGTGGTGAGAAAAATGATAGATAAAATCACAGAATCTCTAACATGTAAAATTAGAAAAAAGATGCCAGAAATTGATGATGAAAGAGCAGAAGTAATTAATTTTGGATTACAAATTTTAATTGGTGAAATTCCAAAAATATTTATAATGTTATTTTTGGCTTATATATTAGGAGTATTTAACTTAACATTATTAACATTTTTGATATTATTACCATACAAAGGAGCATCTGGTGGATTTCATTTAAAAACACATATAGGATGCATAGTATCAACAACAGCATTTTATTGTGGAATTGCAATTTTGGCAAAAAATATTGTTTTAACTGATATTACAAAATATATTATGATTGGTATAGTTGGTTTGTTTGGAGTAATAATGATAAAACTTTATGCTCCAGCAGATACAGAAGATGTACCAATAATAAGTAAAAAAGTTAGAAAACAGAAAATGATATTATCATACATATTTTTTATACTAGGTTTAATAATATCAGCAGTAGTACCAAGTAATATAATTTCTAATCTAATTATATTTGGTTATTTTGTACAAACTTGTATGATTACAAGATTGGCTTATAAATTAACAAATAACAAATATGGTTACGAAGTTTATGGAAATGCTACAAATTAAATTGTTAATATTAAAAATACATGCCGGCAGTATTTTTATATTATATATATAAACAAAGGAGGAAACCTTTATGTTAAAATTATTAGCAAAAATGGCAGAAAAATATGCAAAATCTACTAATACAGCTTGCTTTATTTGGGCAATGTTACATCAACCAAAAATGCCAGCTAGTCTAGTAAAAAAAGATTAATTAATGTTTTTAAATTTAATAAGAGTAGTTCGACAATGCTCTTATTAAAATCACAATATACTTTAATGTTACATACAATCCTTAATGCGAGAACAGCAAAAGCTGTTCTTTTTTTATAGAATAAAAATAAAAGATAGATATTTAATAAATCTATCTTTTAATAATAAATTTCTAATTGTTGGGAAAAATAAGTATCATTTTTATTTGTATATAAATTGATATTATTATTTTTCTTTAAAATTTGTTTTACTTCCCATAATCCAAGTCCAGTATGATTTTCTTTTCCAGTAACACCTTTATTAAAAATTTCATCAATATTAACATTTTTATCTTTATAAGTATTTTCTATTAAAACTATATTTCTGTTATTTTTGGAATCATTTCTAAAAACTATGTTTAGAACTTTTTCGTCAGATTCTGAAGCAGCCTCAATAGCATTATCTAATAGAATTCCAAGCATTCTAGCAAATTCATAGATCTTCATATGTAAATTATTTAAATCTAATAAAAATGTTAAATTTACTTTTATTCCTTTTTCAATTGCTTCACTATATTTTGTTGTAAGTAAATTATATATTCCAGGATTATTAATTATATCCGGATTTAAAATGTACAAGTTATTGACTTTTTCACAATCTTCTTCAAGTTGAGAATAATATTTTTCTAATCCTTTCATATCATTTGTTTTTATATATCCACCAATAGTTGTAACAATATTGTCAAAATCATGTTTGAAACCTCTAACACTATCATGCAAAATGTGCAATGTTTTATTATATTCTTTTTCATTTTCTAATTTTTGTGTAGTTGTTACTAAATTCATAATTTTAGCTAAACTATAAAAACTTAATCCAAAATAAAATAGTAATGATATAAAATTAAAGAATGTAAATTCTATAGGTAATATATCAATATATCTAACACTTAAAACACCTTGTAAAAATATATTTAAAAAACCGAAAATAAAATTTAAAGTTATTATAGTTTTTGTTCTTTTATCAAAATTTTCTAGAATATTTATAGTTATTTTTTTATATTTCAATATTAAACAGAATATAAAAACAATTAAATATGCTAATAATACGAATGGAATTCTATAAATTGCAATAGTAGCACTTTGTTCTAAATTTATTTTTAGTAAATCTAAGTATGGATTTGCTATTAAATTTACTGCCAAATTAAAGACAATACTAGGAAATAGTGTGGCTATAAGAGATTGTATAAAATTTAATTTCATAATGAAAAATAAAATTATAAAAGCAGATGAGTAATTTAATACAATGTTAAAAGGCCATGCTATAACATAATTTGCTATTAGTGCTGTAATTACAGTAGAGGCTATGTAAATAAAAGCTTGTTTTTTACTAAATTTAATATTAAAAAAATTAGAAATTAAGTAAAATGTTAAAGGTGCTTCAATAAATATTAACAAAGGTATAGACAATAGTGTAATTAAAGTTTCATTCGGCGTACTAATAGCAGTCCAAATATTATTTAAAAATTCCATTTTTCTTAACCTCCTCCATTAAATCTTTCTTATATTTAGGTCCAATATCGCAATTAGAATTATCTCCAAAATAAACAATATTACCAACTGGATCTAAATTTACAATGTTATTAATATTAACAATAAAAGACTTATGAGCTCTTACAAAGTTACTTGGTAAAGAATCTTGAATTTTATTAAAAGAACTATATGTTTCATAATCACGATTCTTAGTATGGAAAATCAACTTCATACCATCACGTTTTATAAACAATATTTCATTTTCATCTATAATGGTTTTCTTATTATCAATTTTGATATATCTTTTTGGTAAGCCGTTTATATCATTAAAAAGTCTAACGACAGTTTCTTCTAATCTGTCAGAAGTAACAGGCTTAGCTAGATAATCGAAAGTTTTGAATTTATATGCCATCATAGCATATTCTAAATGTGCTGTTGTAAAAATAAAATAAGTATCTTTATTTTTTTCTCGAACTATAGATGCAATTTCTAATCCAGATTTATTAGATTTCAGGTTAATATCTAAAATTAATACGTCAGTTTTGTTTTCATCAATATATTCTAAAAGTTCATCAACATTATCAGTTTTTAAACCAATTTTTGCATCATAACCGTATTTAATAAAAATATTATCAAGAATTTTTGAGAATTTATCTAAAATATTTAGATTGTCATCACAAATAACAAAATTTAACATAATATCCCCTCCTATAAAAATGTATAAAAAATTTGAAAAAATAAGTTCGACAAAAAATATAAAATTTCCTTTTTTTTCCAAAAGTAAGTACAATATAATCCAAAATTTTTCTGATGTCAATAGAAAATTTGTAAAATTAGCCAAAAGGTAAAAGTATTGATATTAATAATGTTTACAAGTCACACGAAGAATGTCAATAATGAAAATAAAATGTAAAAAAATGTAAATTTGTGTAATGAAAATAGAAAAAGAAAAAGTAAAAATTCAATTGTAATAATTTTATAAGAAAAACATAAAATTAAAAAAAGAATTGGAGTTGATTTTTAATGAAACGAATAATAAAAATTAGTTTACCAGTGGTTATAATATTAATTTTAATAGTAACATTGGTTTCAATAAAAAATAATAAACAAGAAGAGTCAATTTTGACAAGTACACAAAATTTGAGTAATAAGAAAATTGGATGGGGAATAAAAAGAAATGACAATCATGAACAACCAGATTTAGGAAAAACAAATAAAGAAATTTTAGAAAAAAATGAGGGATTAGCGATTGGAAATAATGTAGATAAAAATGTATATTTAACTTTTGATGAAGGCTATGAAGCTGGTTATACAAGTCAAATTTTAGCAACTTTAAAAGAAAATAATGTAAAAGCAACTTTTTTTATAACAGCTCATTACTTAAATACACAACCAGAATTAGTAAAACAGATGATAGATGAAGGACATATTGTAGGAAACCATACTGTTAACCATAAAAGTATGCCATCTTTAACAGAAAGTCAAATAAATTCAGAAGTAATGGATTTGCATAAGGCTATGTATGAAAAATTTCAATATGAAATGAAATATATAAGACCACCAATGGGGGAATATAGTGAAAAAACATTAGCTGTAACAAATTCATTAGGTTATAAAACAGTAATGTGGTCTTTTGCATATGCGGATTGGAATGAAAAAGATCAACCGAATAAAGAACAAGCTAAAAAGAAAATATTAGACAATGTTCACAATGGAGAAATAATGTTATTACATGGAAACTCAAAAACAAATACAGAACTTTTAGGAGATATAATTAAAGAAATAAAAAATATGGGGTATGAGTTTAAATCTTTAGATGAATTTAAATCTTAATATAGGAGGAATATTGTGAAAAAAAATAAAAAGAATATTTCTAGAATAGATAGACTTTTAGAAATTCCACAAGAAATATATTCAAATGTTCCTAAAATAACAATAACAGGATTTAATGAAATGATTATCGAAAATTTCAAAGGAATATTAGAATATGAAGATTATTACATAAGAATAAATACAAGTTTAGGAATTATAAATGTTAATGGTTATGAATTAAGACTTGAAAATATGACAAATGATGACATAAAAGTTACTGGGAAAATTGAAAAGTTTGATATTGAAAGAAATTTTGATGAATAAAAAAACGAAAGGAAGAAAAATGTTCATAAAAATATTATTAAATTATATACTTGGTTATGTTAGAATAACTGTAGAAGGTTATTACATAGAAAGATTTATTAATATATGTAGAAATAATAAAATAATAATATGGAATTTAAAAAGGGACAAAAGTGTACAATTAAATCTAAATATAGGTATAAAAGATTTTAAAGAAATAAAGAAAATAGCAAAGAAAACAAAATGCAAAGTAAAGATAATCAAGAAAAAAGGGTTACCATTTTTATTTAATAGGTACAAAAAAAGAAAAATATTTTTTGGATTTTTATTACTTATATTAATATTGATTGGAATATCATCAAATTTTATTTGGAATATAGAAATAAAAATAGAAAATGCAGAACAATTAGACAATATATATGAAGATATAACATCAGCAGGACTAGAAACAGGGAAAATGAAAAATAAAATAAACACAAAAGAAATCATAAATCAAATAAGATTAAAAAGAAATGATATTGCTTGGATGGGAATTGAATTAAAAGGAACAAATGCAATTGTAAAATTAGTAAAAGCTGAAAGAAAACCAGATATAGTAGATGAAGAAGATTATTGTAATATAGTATCAGATAAAGTGGGGGTGATAACAAAAATAAATGCAAAAAATGGAACTCTTGCAGTAAATGTAGGAGATACTGTAAAGGTTGGAACTGTACTTATAAATGGGTGGATGGAAGGAAAATATACAGGAATTAGATATGTTCATGCACAAGGAGATATTGAAGCTAAAGTTTGGTATACAAAGAGTACAAAAATATTATATAACACTACGGAAAGAAGTGAAACAGGAAATGTTGAGAATAAATATAAAATAAAATTTAATAATTTTGAAATAAATTTATCAAAAAGGGTTTCAAAATTCAAAATTTATGATACAATAGACGCAGAAAAGAAATTTAAACTATTTTCAGATTTTTATTTACCAATCACATTAATAAAAACAACAAATAAAGAAGAAAAAGAAGAAACTAAAAATTACGATTTTGAACAAGCTAAAAACTTAGGGGTACAACAATTAGAAGAAGAATTGAACAAAAATATTACAGATAGTAACAAAATTGTAAATAAAAATATTAATACATACGAAAAAGAAGATGGATTAGAAGTTGTAGTTACATATGAAGTACTTGAAAACATAGGGACAAATGAAAAAATAGTTTTTTGATTTCTCAAAGAGATACGTGGAAGGATGATTTAAATGGAAGAAAGAAGCCTTAGAATAACAGGAACAAATACTACTTTTTTTAACAAACTAACAAAAACAATATCAAAGATGTTAATTCCGACCAAAATAGGAATTAATGGAATGTTAATTTCAATGAAAAGAAATGCAGTAATAAAAGCATATGAAAACTATACAAAAGAAAACGAAGATTTTAATCAAGAAGAATTAGAAAAAAAATATGATAATGCATACACAGTTTATTTAGAAGCACTAGATAAATATGTTATGGATTCAATATATAAAAAAGTAAAAAACAACACAGCTTCAGAATTTGAAAAAGATGCTTTATCAAGATATTATGAAGTTACAAGTTTAAAAGAAAAAGAATATATGGATTATAAATATAGAAAACAAAAATATTTATTAGAATTAGACAAAGATGGAGTAGAAAACAATCTAAAAGAAAAAGTTCTAAATAAATATAATAAATTCTATGTTTCTAAAATGGACAGTTTATATAAATCAATATTAAAAAATTATTCAATCAAATTAGCAGATACAACAAATATATATGATTCATCAAATGATTGGATTTATGTAAAAATATTCTATACACTAGAAGAATATATTCAAAATATATTAACATTAAAAATGAGCATAGGACAAAAAGAAGAATTTAAAGACATAATAGAAGATTATGAAAAATATGAAGCTTACTCAGTAGGAAAATTAGATACAAAAGATAACATTGAAAAAAATATGATACTACTAGGAATAAGCAGAAAATTATTTACACATAGTATACCATTAATAGTTGCAGAACAATGTTATGAAAAACTATTAAAAGATGCAAGAATATTGGTTCAAGATACAAAAATGGCAGTAAAAAGAGAAAATGCATACAATATGCTAATTAATTTGATAGAAGATTATAATATAAAACTACTATCAACAAAAGTATATTGGGAAAATATGAAAGAAAGGGAAAACTATAAAAAATTCTGGGACAAGTATAAAGAAATAGCAAAACTAAAAGATGTAGACTTTGTTGAATATATGAGAAAAAAAGAAATATTATTTATAAAAGATGATATGAAGAAGATTCAAAATACGAAATTTGATTATTCAAAAATCATTGTGTATTATAAAAGAAAATTAGTAGACTATGGAGCTATAAGAGAATTAAAAAATACTTGTAGAACAGCAGAAAAATATATAGGAACAATAAAACAAAAAGAAAATAGGGTGAGTGCATAATGTATGAAATTACATATTTAGATTTAGCAGAAGATAAAAGCTATGATAAAATTGTAGAAAAAGTATTACAAAAATGTTATGAAGAAGAAAAATTATTAGACTCAAAATTAATAATAACGATAACATTTACAACACCAGAACAAATACATAAAATAAATAAGGAATATAGACAAGTTGATAGACCAACAGATGTATTATCATTTCCAATGTTTGAAAGAAAAGAATTAGAAGAAAAAATAGCAAAACAGGACTTTGAACATGAAGATGTATTAGGTGATATAATAATATCAATAGAAAAAGTAAAAGAACAAGCAATAGAATATGGACATAGTTTTGAAAGAGAACTAAGTTATATGTTAGTACATGGGTTTTATCATTTAATGGGTTATGACCATATAAAAGAAGAAGACAAAAAAGAAATGAGACCAAAAGAAGAAAAAATTCTAAATGAATTAAAAATAACAAGAGATTAAAGGAGTTTTTATGGAAGGAAAAGGTACTAAAATATTAATAGGAATATTAATAATATTGATAATTGCAACAGGTGTAGTTATGGCTTACAAAATTATAAATGACAAGAAAAATAATGAAACACAAGAAGTGGCAGAAACAAATAACACAGAAAATAGTATATTAACTGCAGGAATAGAGGAGAAAAAAGTACAAATTTTTAATGGAAAAGATAGACCAATAGCAGTAATGATAGATAATCATAATCAAGCATGGCCACAAGCAGGTTTAAACAAAGCATATATGGTATATGAAATTATAGTCGAAGGTGGAGAAACAAGATTAATGGCAATATTTAAAGGAGTAACTGTTGATAAAATAGGACCAGTAAGAAGTTCAAGACACTATTTTATAGACTATGCAATGGAAAATGATGCAATATATGCACATTATGGATGGAGCCCACAAGCCGAAAGTGATATAAAAAAATATAGTATCAATAATTTAAATGGAATAACAGAAAGTACATCAACATTTTGGAGAGTAAAAGATAAATCAGCACCACACAATGCAGTAACAAGTACAGAAGCTTTATTGAAAGCTGCAAAATCAAAAGGCTATAAAACAACTTCTGATAAAAAAAGCATATTAAATTATGTTACAGATGAAGTAAATTTAGAAGATGGAATTACAGCAAATAGTGTAACAATTCCACATTCTACATTACAAAAAGTAAAATATGTATATGATGAAACAAATCAAGTATATAAAAGATATGCAAGAAACAAAGCACAAACAGATTGGGATACAGGAAATGCTATAACAACTAAAAACATAATAATAACATTCTGTGATAATTACACATTAACAGATAGTGAAAATAAAGGAAGGCAAGGCTTAAAAAATATAGGAACATTTGATGGATATTATATAACAAATGGAAAAGCAATAAAAATAAAATGTACAAAAACAGCAAGAGACCAACAAACAAAATATGAAGACCTAAATGGAAATGAAATAAAAGTTAATGATGGTAATACATGGGTAAACATTTGTCCAACAGATGCACAAGTAGAAATGGAGTGAAAAAATAATGAACGTTTATGATACAGCAAACAGATTAGCAGAAGAATTAAAACAATCAGAAGAATATTCAAATTATAAAATGGCGAAAGAAACATTAAATATAAATCATGACTTGAAAAATAAAATAAAAGAATTTGAAGAAGCTAGATATGATGCACAAATAACAGCAATGCAAACAGGAAAAAATGATGAAGAAAAAGTGAAAAAAATGCAAGATTTATATGTAGAATTAATCCAAGATGATATTGCAAAAAAATATTTTGAAGCAGAAATGAAATTCAATATTTTATTAGCAGATGTTAATAAAATTATTGGAGATGCAGTAAAGGACGTAATTCAATAATGAGAAGAGGGATGTTTAATAATCCCTCAATTTTTATTAATACAAAAGAGTTTAAGTAAGGGAGAGTTATAAGGATTATGGAATTTATAATAATATTAGTAGTTTTAACCTTAATATACATATTTTTAAAAATAGTTTTTTGTGTGAAAATAAAAAAATTAAAACAATTTGGAAAAGATGAATATTTAGATAAAGTAGTTAGTAAATACCCAGAAAACACTCAAATATGTGAAGAAATATTAAAGAAAGTAAACAATAATACTGTAAAAATAGAAGAAGATCCAAATGCAAATACAACATTATATTTAGTTATGAGCAATAAAATCTTTATAGCAAATCTAAACAAAAGTTATACAAGAATTCAAACAATAGCTCATGAATGTTTACACTCAATTCAAGATAAAAAAATACTATGGAGTAATTTTTTATTTTCAAATATATATTTAATATATTTTATTATTATTGCGATTTTGGGCATATTAAAAATATTACCATATAAAATGCTATTCTTAGCAATATTTTTGGTATTAGGTTTAGTATATTATTCAATAAGAACATACCTTGAAAATGATGCAATGATAAAAGCTAGATTTTTAGCAAAAGAATATATGAAAGAAAAAGGGATTTCTTCTAAAGATGAAATAGAAAGTCTTGTTAAAAAATATGATGAATTAAATGATATTGGAATTAAGTTTACTAATTTTAAATTTTTTGAGGGGATTATTATTAAGGCTGTAATTTTAAGTTTTATATTTATGATATTTTAAATAAAATAGAAGGAACTCGAAATTTGTCGAACGAAATATTTCAATATTTACTTGCTTTTTATAATTTAATATGGTAAAATATGCAAGTAATAAAAAAACGGAAAAACCGCAGGGAGGAATTATAAATGGAAATAATAAGAACAATACTAACAGTAATATATTTTATAGTAGCACTTGCTGTAATAATATTAGCAACAATACAATCAAAAGATGATGCAGGATTATCATCAACAATAACAGGTTCATCAACAAATAACTTCTATGAAAAAAATAAAGGTAGAACAAAAGAAGGAAAACAAAAAAGATGGACAATTATTTTATCAATTGTATTTGCAGTATTAACAATAGTATTAGGAATATTATATTTAGCATAAAGATATCAAAAGGCGGGGAAAAAACTCGCTTTTTTTGTATGTAAAAGAGAAAGGAGAATTGCAAAAGCAATTAAATATATATGGAAAAACAAGAATTAATTCTAAATTTTATGAAAGATGAAAATTATACTCCAATGAAGGCTAAAGAAATGGCAATGATTTTAGGAGTACCAAAAAAAGAATATAACCAATTTTTAGATATAATTAAATACTTAGAAGAAAACTATAAAATAGTAAAGAATAGAAAAAATAGATATAGATTAATTGGAGAAAATTTTGCAGAGGGAATATATAGAAAAAATCAAAGAGGCTTTGGATTTGTAAAAATAGATGATAGGGAAGATGAAATATATATTGCAAAAGAGGACTCTTTGAATGCCTTAAATGGTGATAGAGTATTAATAGAAATTACTGAGGAACAAAACAAAGTAAAAAGAGCAGAAGGTAAAATAAAGAAAATAATAAAACATGAAAAAGAAACAGTAGTAGGAACTTTTCAAGAAAGCAGAAATTTTGGCTTTGTTGTACCAGATGATAAAGCATTTGGAACTGATATATTTATATCAAAAGGAAAATTTTTAAATGCAAAAAATAACCAAAAAGTAGTAGTAAAAATAACAAAATATCCACAAAAAGGTAAAAATGCGGAAGGTGAAATTATTGAAGTATTAGGCTCAATAGATGAAGCTGGAGTAGATATGCTATCAATAATAAAAGAATACGATTTACCAGCAGAATTTCCAGAAAATGTTATAGAAGAAGCCAAAAAGTATGGTGATAAAATAGATGCAAAAGACATTCAAAACAGAATAGATTGTAGACAAGATATAATATTTACAATAGATGGAGAAGATGCAAAAGATCTAGATGATGCGGTAAGAGTTATAAAACTAAAAAATGGCAATTATAGACTAGATGTGCATATTGCAGATGTTAGTTATTATGTAAGAGAAGGAAGTTTATTAGATAAAGAAGCACAAATAAGAGGAACAAGTGTATATATGTTAAGTAGAGTTATACCAATGCTTCCAAAAGAACTTTCAAATGGTATCTGTAGTCTAAATGCAGGACAAGATAGATTTACCTTATCTTGCTCAATGGAAATAAATAATAAAGGTGAAGTTGTATCAGCAGAAGTTTATAAAGGAATAATAAATGTAACAGAAAGAATGAATTATCATGATGTTCAAAAAATCTTGGACAAATCAGATGAAAAAGTATTAAAAAAATATGAAAAATATATAGGCAATTTTGAATTAATGGCAGAATTAGCAGAAATACTAAAGAAAAAAAGATTAGAACAAGGTTATCTAAATTTAGATATTCCAGAAAGTAAAATAGATTTAGATGAAAATGGAAAAGTAATATCAATAGGAAAATATGAAACAAGTTTTAGTAATGAAATTATAGAACAATTCATGTTAAGTGCAAATGAAACAATTGCAGAAAAATTCTATTGGCTAGAAGCTCCATTTATTTATAGAGTTCACGAAGACCCAGACATAGAAAAAGTAAAAGAACTAAATAAATTTTTATATAACTTTGGTTTAAAAATAAGAATAGTAAATGAAAAAATATACCCAAAAGAAGTCTCAAAAATATTAGAAGAAATAAAAGGAAAAGAAGAAGAAAAAGTAGTATCAACATTAATATTAAGAACACTAAAAATTGCTAGATATGAAGCAGAAAACAAAGGACATTTTGGTATAGCAAGTAAATATTACTGCCACTTTACATCTCCAATTAGAAGATACCCAGACTTATTTATACACAGAATTATATCAAAGTATTTAGAAGAAAATTATGTTGTAAGTGACAAATTTATAGAAGATTTTAAACAAAAAGCGATTGATAGAGCAAGAATGTCATCTGAAAGAGAAAAAGTAGCAACAAAGGCAGAACGTGATAGTGAAGATATGAAAAAAGCTGAATTTATGCAAGATAAGATTGGACAAGAGTATGAAGGAATTGTATCTTCTGTTACACAATTTGGTATTTTCGTTGAGTTGGAAAATACTGTTGAAGGATTAATTAGATTTGAAAACTTGGGTAATGAGTATTTTATATATGATGAAGATAGAAAAAGACTTATTGGGGAGAATTCTAATAAGGTCTATAAGATTGGCGATAAGGTTAAAATTAGAGTTGTTTCGGCTAATAAATTGCTTAGACAGATTGATTTTGAGATTGTGGAAGCTTAGGATAATTCTGTGCTAATAAAATAATATTCTAACTGTTGAAGGCTGATATATACTCGTTTTGAAAATATTAATATGTGAAACGTAATAATTTAGAAACTCTAAGCAAAATAATTGGAATAATGTTCACGTAAAATCCTTTTCAAGGATTTTAGCGAAGAAAAAGGTTCCGATTTTTTGCATAGAGTTTCTTAATTATGAAGTTGAACTTTTAATATTTTCAAAACGAGTATATATCAGCCTTCAACAGTTAGAATATTATTTTATTAGCACTACTATATTAGAAAAGATTACTACCAAAATGGAAAAAGCAATAGTAGCAATTCCACCGAATTTTGTTGTTTTCTGTGTTGATTTCATATATTCCGTAAAATATGCATTTTATTAGAGCATAAATACTAAAAATAAAAAATAAAATGTGGTAAAATAAATTACTCATAATTAAACACCTCTAAGTTTTATTTAGTAATAGGCCAGAGTCTATTGTTGAATTTATAGTAACTTTGAATGTTGAATTCATATAATTATCTCTCCAATTGTAATTACAAAATTCTTCATTAGTTTTGAAACAAGATAGTGCATATTTTCCAATACCATTTATATCGCTTTTAAATTCTAAAGCAGTTTTGTATAAGTAGTCAGATATTACATTTTCTAAATATTTGTTACAAGAATTAGAAATTGCGGATAATGTAGATGGCTCTAAATAGTCTGAATTTTCATTCATAGAATAAATCTTTGCTGAAAATGAAGAGTCAATTTTTACATAAGGAGCATTGTTTATAATTTCAACTTTTATTTTAGTATCTTTTTTGGGGATTAAAAGAATATCTAAGTTAGAATTTTTATCATTTGGATTTGGAATTGATACTAAAAATGAATTTATATTATTGTGTAAAATATGAAAACATACAGTTTCCATAGAATTTAATTCACTAATAAGTTTATCATCTTTAAAAACAGCCATACCTATATTTTCTGCAGGTCTTGTTCCAGATATTGGTGAAGAACCAGACTTTATTTCAGAATCATTTGAAAAATTGGATTGAGAGCCAGTAAATTTGGAAGAAGTTACACCACCTAAAATTGCATATGGTTCACAACTATTGCATACTAGAGCATTATAAAAATCACCAATTGTTGCATTAGATACATAACCTGTATATTTACTGGAATTTGTAAAAATGTCGTAATATCTAGTTATAGATGTTTCTAAACTAGGAATAGAATTCTTGATATATACATTAGCAGTACAAGTGGTTACAATAATGTTTGATGTAGGTCTAACTTGTACATCGTTCATAAGAGTATAAATATGATTTGAGATACCTTGTTTTGCAACAGCTTCAGAAAATATGATGTTTCTACAATGAGATAAATCAAGTTTTCTTGCTAAATAACTATTCATAATGTTTAATGCATTTGGAATTGAAGTAGCTTCTACTGCATCTTCTAAAATTTTTGCTTCTTGTATAGAACCTTCACTTGTAGAAGGAGGGTTAACAAACTGAAAGGTTATCTTAAATTTGTTTGTATCTGTTGAATCAATTCCAATAGCTACAACAAATGCTAAATTATCAATGTTAAGAGCTTTGTAAGAATTAGAAAATGCAACAAAAAACATAATAATTAGAATTATTATAAAAATTTTTTTAATAATTTCTTTCAAATTAATCACCTACTTTTTTCTTTTTCTTTAAATTAGATAATAGTAATAAAACAATTCCTAAAATTATTATTGCAATACTTATATATCTATAAATGTAAATTTCAAAAAAACTACAAATAGAATAATTTTTAGGTAAAAGAGCAAGTATAAACATCAATAAGGCAAAAGTATAAATTAATTGTGATGAATCTTTTAAATTAAAAATTTTTTTAAAAATATAAGTAGAAAATTTAAAAGAAATACTTAAATAGCAACAAAAAGCAATGGTCCAAATTAAAAGAAATAAAGATTCAAACCTTTGAAAAAAGTTACCAAATTCAATATATCTACTTACTGAAAATAAAGGCATTATTTCATCTGTGCTAATGTAAATAGAAAACATAAAAAGTAAAGCTGCAACACAAATAAAAATAAATAATCCAGATAAAATAATTGATAAAATTGAAATTTTTTTAAATTTACTAGGATCTTTTAAAAGTGGTGGTAAAAAGTATAAATAAGAAATTCCAGAAAAAGCTCCAATGTTAGATAAACCCAAAATAAATGTGCTTTTAAAACCATCGCCCAAAATAGGAAATAATTTTTCAAATGAGAAGTTTTTTAAATTTCCTACAAATAAAAGGATAATACTCAACATAATAAATGGAAAAATTAATGCAGTTGTTTTTATAGTAGAGTTGAATCCCAATTTATTAGTGATTGCAATAGCAATTATAAATAAAAGAATTATATAAATTATATTTGTAAAAGGGTAATAAATAACTTTTAGTCCTTCACAAAAGTTTCTTAAAAGCATTGCAGAAGTAATTATAAAATAAAATATAAATATAAAACCAACAATGCTTTTAAAAATAGTTCCACCTAAATAATTGGAAATATCTATAATATCAAAACCAGGAAATTTTGAAAATAATTTACAAATTAATAATGTTATAAATAAAGCTATAATTGTTATATAGAAAATATTAATTAATGAACTTGTTTTTGTTTCATTTATAAAAGTTCTAGAAAGAGAAATAACTGTAAATGGGGCAAGAACAGATAATATAAGTGCTATAGCTTCAACAGTTCCAATTTTGAATTTTGACATATATGAACCTCCTTAAAGAATTTAAAATCTCCATTTCATAGATATTTTTTCTTGCCTTTTTTCACGTTTTGATGCTAAATAAGTTGCGCGATATTCTCTTTTCCAAATAGGTGGAAGTAGTAATCCGTTGTTTTTTGAATTACTAAGAGGAGAATATGGAGCAGTGTAAGAAACACCGAAAGTTACTAGATCACATAATGAAGCTAAATATACAAATATTCCAATTCCAATTCCTAAAAAGCCAGCAAGAAATCCTAAAGCAATAAAACCAAATCTAAAATATCTCAAGTGAAAACTAAAACTAAAATCTGGAATGACAAAAGAGCTTATACCAGTTATAGCAACAATAATGATTAATATAGGACTAACAATTCCAGCACTTACAGCCGCTTGACCAAGAACAATGGCTCCAACAATTCCAATAGTAGGACCAATTGGAGATGGAACTCTAAGCCCAGCTTCTCTAATAATTTCAAATGAAATTTCCATAATTAAAATTTCAAAAATTATTGGAAATGGGACATTTTGTCTTGAGGATAAAATAGAATATAATAATTCAGTTGGGATTATTTCTCTATGAAAATTAGTAATTGCAATATATAATCCTGGTAATAATAGTGCAAAAAAAGCTGCAATAATTCTTATAACTTTTAAAAAATTTGCAAATATAGTTTTTAAGTTTGTATCTTCTGGAGAAGATAGAAAATCAATTAAAACAGCTGGCATAATTAATGCATATGGGGAACCATTTACAATAACAATAACTCTACCTTGTAATAGTGCATTTACGGCATTGTCAGGTCTTTCAGATACTAGAATTTTAGGAAGACCAAGATTATTAGTATCTGTTAAAAGTTGTTCTAATTCACCAGCAGAAAGAAGAGAATCAATTTCCAAATTATTAATTCTATATTTTACTTCAGCAATTAAATCATCGTTAGCTAAAGTTTTCATATAGCAAACAGCACAATTTGTTTGGGTTATTTTACCAACTTTAGTATTTTCAATAACTAAATTTTCATTATTTATTAATCTTCTTAAAAGAGAAGTATTAGTACGAAGATTTTCAACAAAAGCCTCATGAGGGCCTTTTATAACAATTTCATTTTCAGGCTTTGAAATACTTCTTTGTTTAAATCCTTTCACATCAATATCAAAGGCTACAGATAGAGTATCAACAAATAAAGCACAATTTCCTGCATTTACACCTGCAAATATATCACTAAAAGAAGATTGTTGTTTGATACTATTTTGTGGAATCAGACAATTCTCTATATAATCCGATAAATTAAATTTTTTAATTTTTCTAATAGTTATATTATTAGTAACAGCTTCAGAAATAATACGATTTTGTTCTCCATCAAAAAGATTATTTCTATTTCTTAACATTAAAGGTTCTAGAACAAAATTATTTAGAATTTGAGAATCTACCATGCCATCAATATAAAGTAATAATGCTTTATATTGTTTGCCTCTAGCATTCAAATTAAATTCACGAACAATAATATCGCTATTAATTAATAAATTATATTTAGTTTTTAAATAATCTAAATTAACATCTATACTTGGAAATACACTTTTTATCTCTTGCGTAGTTTCTTTACTATTTTGCACTGTAGTAGAATCTGCTGAGTCAGAATTAGTTGGAAGTGTAAAAAGATAAACGTCTTTAGGCTTATAGCCAAATGTTTCATTTATAAAATCTTTTATTTTCATAATATTTATAGTATTGTCAAAAAAAACTAAAATATACTAGTTTTTAAAAATAAAAAATGATATAATAGAACTATATTGTGCACGAAAGAGAGTTGATGTAAATGAAATCGAAAATCACTTCATTTATAATGACAATAATATCAATACTAATAGTTTCAATATTAGTATTATTAGGAATAATAATATATGATGAATTTGCAAACACTGATGTAGCAAAAGATGTGCAAGATTTTGTAACAAATGTAACAGTTACAGGAGAGAAAAATCAAAGTGTAAAAGTTCCAGATAAAATAATAGAAACAACTGTAGATGCATTAGAGTCAAGTGATGAAAAGATAAATTATGATACTCAAAAAATTGATAAATATTATTATAATCAATTAGATGAATATTCTAAAAAAATATATAATGCAATGAATTCAAACAAAGAAAATATGAAAAGTGGAAACTATGAAATAAATTTAGGAACTCAATTTTCAGATTTACTTTCCAAAAGTAATGGTGAGGAATTATTAGGAGAATATTACCAATCAGCAATAGAAGCTTATTCATATGATAATCCAGATGTTTTTTATATAGAATTTGGAAATCTATATTTAAATATTGAAACAACAACTAGAGGAAGTAAAAAAACATATAAAGTTGTTATAAATGCTGGAAATAACACGAATTATTTAACAAAAGAATTTTCATCAGAGGAAAAAGTAAAATCAGCAATAAATGAAATTGAAAATGTACGAGCATATTTTATTCAAAATAAAAAAGATAACACATATGATAATATAAAATTAGTACATGATTATTTAGTTGAAAGTATAGAATACGACCAAACAGTGTCACAAACTAATATATATGATATATATGGAGCTTTAGTAAAAAAAGAAAGTGTATGTGAAGGGTATGCAAAATCCTTTAAATATTTGATGGACAGTGTTGAAATTCCATGTGTTATAGTTGCAGGAGAAGGAACAAATTCAGAAGGAAGTACAGAAAATCATGCTTGGAACTATGTAGAATTAGATGGAAAATGGTATGCTATAGATTGTACTTGGGATGATCCAATTATTATCGGAGGCGGAAAATTAAGTAATTCAGCAAAGTATAAATATTTCTTAAAAGGAGAAAGTGAATTTAATCAATCACATTTTCCAAGTGGACAATTTACTGAAAATGGAAAAGTATTTGAATATCCACCACTAAGTATAAATAATTATAGATAAAGAGGTAAAAAATGTTATTAAAAGATATGTTAATAAAAGATAATAAAAAAATAAAAGTATATGCATTTGTTGGACCATCTGGAACAGGAAAAAGTTATAGAGCACAAATGGTAGCAAGTGAAAAAAATATAAATTTTATAATAGATGATGGTTTATTAATAAAAGACAATGAAGTTATAGCAGGAGAATCAGCAAAAAAAGCACCAACAAAAATTGAAACAGTAAAACATGCATTATTTTATAAAGATGAAGAAAAAGAAGAAATAATAAAAGCATTAAAAAAATATAAACCAGAAAGTATTTTAATATTAGGAACATCTGATGGAATGGTAGAAAAAATAGCAGCTAATTTAGGATTACCAGAAATATCAGAAATAACATATATATCAGATGTTGCCACACAAGAAGAAATGGAAACTGCAAGAAGAATTAGAGTAACAGAAGGAAAACATGTTATACCAGTCCCAACATTTGAAATAAAAAAAGACTTTTCAGGGTATTTACTAGACCCATTGCAAATATTTAAAACAAAAGGAAAAGGACAACAACCATATATATCAGAAAAATCAATAATTAGACCAACATTTAGTTATATGGGGAATTTTACGATATCTGATACAGTATTTAGACAAATTTTAGAATATTTAGCTTCAAAGACTCCAGGAATATATAAAATTCAAAAAATAAGAGTAGACAACTTTGGAGAAGGCGCTAAATTATATATGGAAGTTACAGTTGTGTATGGTTTTAATTTAATAGATGGAATAAAACAATTTAAAATTAAGGCTAAAAAAGAAATTGAAAAATTAACAGCGATGAATGTGGAAGAATTTGAAGTCGTAGTTAAAAATGTTTATGTTCCACAGAGAGGAGAATAAAATGAAAGATATTTTTAAAATAATAAATAGAGGAATAGTTAAAGGAGCAATTTGGATTTATTGTAAAGTAGTATATAGATTTGAAGTAATAGGAAAAGAAAATATACCAAAGGAAGGACAAGTGATTATATGTGGAAACCATAGAAGCTTTTTAGATCCACCTTTAATAGAAGTTACAACAGGAAGGTATACTAGATTTTTAGCAAAAGAAGAATTAACTAAAAATAAATTTTTAGCATATTTAGGCTACGTATTTGATTCTATTCTAGTAAAAAGAGATTCGAAAGAGGTTATAGCACTTAAAGAATCTTTGAAAACTTTAAAAAATGGAGATTGTTTAGCTTTGTTTCCAGAAGGAACTAGAAATGGTTTAGCTAAGGGAGAAAAAGTTAAAGATGGAGCAGCTTTCTTTGCAGTAAGAAGCGGTGCACCAGTTGTACCATGTGGAATAAAAGGCGGGGAAAAAGGTAACAGAAAGATTACTATTACTTATGGAAAGCCTTTAGATTTTAGTGAATATAAGGGTAGTAAAGATAAGGAAGTTTTAGATAAAGTTACTGAAGAGATTATGAGCAATATTATTGAGCTTACAAAATAAAAAGAATTTACATAATTTTTAATGAATACTAATTGACAATTTATTGATTTGGTAGTATAATTTTAAAGTTAGAACAAAAAAATAAAAAAGTAAAAAATAAATTTTAAAGGGGTAATAAAAATGAACAACCAAAAAATAAGAAACATAGCAATAATAGCACACGTTGACCATGGAAAGACAACACTAGTAGATGCATTATTAAAACAAAGCCATGTATTCAGAGAAAACGAACAAGTACAAGAAAGAGTAATGGACTCAAATGACCAAGAAAAAGAAAGAGGAATAACAA
>ERZ827492.48-NODE-48-length-134654-cov-34.460902_pt1 | contig 134654 bp, 158 predicted proteins | sample MGYA00519704_ERZ827492 | MGnify/ENA primary metagenome ERZ827492 (study PRJEB31778, sample SAMEA3449325) | human gut metagenome | biome: human gut; feature: human-associated habitat; material: faeces | place: United Kingdom | collected 2010/2012 ... | reverse complement strand
AAGATATATATCTTTTCTGGGAATATTTTCTAATGAATTATCTAAATTCATTAGAAATGATTTATATTTTTGAAGTATTTTGAAATCATTATTATTTATTCTAAACATTTTTCTAACTCCAACATAACTTTTTTAGCTTGTTCTTCATTTAATGATTTAACTTTTTCTACTAAAATATCCATTCTTTCTTTTATATCAAGCTTTTGTAATGCAATTAACTTATATTTAGAATATTGATTAATTTTTTTAAAATCTTTAACATAAGGATTTCTTCCTTGATATGATATTTTCAAATCACTTAACTTATTAGTAATTTTAGTAATTGAACTATCTGGAAAACCACATTTATTTGTTTTGCCATTTTGTAAAATTTTATAATCAAATAAATAATTAAACATAAAAGCATCATAATCATATACTTCAAAAAATTTTCCACTCGACTGAGTTATTATAATATATTTCTGAGTATCCTCAGATCCCACCCAATACGAACTTTTGTATAAACATATTCTTTCACTATCCTTTCTATAATAATACATTTATGTTGCCGGCGTGGGGCGGATACACCCGCCATCTACGCTAACTAAGCATATTACATTCCTACAATATATGGATTTTTTAGGCTACCATCTCCATCTATTTTATACACTGAAGCATCTAGATACAAGACTGGACGAGAGCCGTACCCATCGCTCGCGCTGTAGTTGTGCACGTTGCCGCGGTTGTTCAAATAGAACACACCGTCGCTACTCGAAGAAACAGGCGTTAATGTCAATTCATATCCTTTTCCATATAACCAACTTTGACCTGCACATTTTGCACTACTATAAGAACCTAAATTTGTTGTTCTTGCACAACTACTTGCTAATACACTATATCCATAATCACTTGGATACATTAGTCCTATATATGCTGTTGTACTTGTTGCATTTCCACTATATACAGTTGTTCCTCTTTCATATCCATAAAAGGCACTTGAAGTAGCACTATCACTTGAATACCCACCTAGATGCCATGTTACACTTGCTATCATTCCTCTATAACCAGATTGAATGCCTCTTTTTGCATAATTACAATTGGCTGTAGCAGTTATACGATATCCAGAACAATATCCAGAAGCTGTTCCATCTTGAGCGTTATAATACGCTCCATTAAGTAATGACTTTAAGCTTGATGGTTCCCAATCATTAAAATCGAACCTGTCCCATGCTAGCCCATCCAAAACATCATCTCGAATTATTTTAACTAAATTTTTATTTGATTGACCATGTGATGCACTATCAAATACTCCGATTATTCTCCAATATTCATTATTAAACCATATATAGTTATTTGGATTTTTTCCTTCATATCTATATCCATTTTCATTTACTACTTGTCCTGTTCCTTGCGTTGTTCCATCTAATCCAGTAATATATGTTGCTAAATTAACTTTTGATGTACTATCAGTATAATTTAATGTACAAGAAGTATATTTATTATCTATTGATGATATTTCCACTCTATTATATTTTTGATTATATGTTGCACTACCATCTGTACAATTAATACTACCTAACTTACCATAAGTTGTTGGTCTATTATTAATACTTAAAGTTACATCCGGAGGTACTATATCAAAATACGCATAACACTTATCACTAATTCTAGTTTTTAAAACCAACTTACTAATATTATAATTCCAAGATAAAGTACCACCGTTTTCACATCCCGATTTTTCACTATTGAATTCATATTTACCAGAAGGATATTCTCTACTACTAGATACTTCATATTGATTAGAATTATATTTTGTTTCTAACATTATACTTACCATTCCTGGTATCTTATTATCACTGTTTTTAACACTCTCTTTATTTTTTTCGACATATATATTCTTTTTATAATTATTATTGTATACAATTAATATAAAAACTAGTATAATAACTATAAATATTGAAAAGAACAAATATTTTTTCTTATTCACTTCGTAACTCCTTTCTCTATTTTTATTAATTATATCACAAATGCCACTCCTAGACTATATAAAGTTATAATATTTTTAAAGAAAATACATATAGAGGCTGGTGATCCCATATGATTGAAACACTTTATATACATACTGACGAGTATTATTACAATATAATAAGAAAAAATATTAAGAAATATAGAAGAGAAAAAACTTAACCCAACAAGATCTTGCAGATCAGGTATATCTCGTCAAAATATAACTGATATAAAAAATGAAAATAGAAACAAACATATTACTATTGCTATTCTAGGAGGAATAGCAGATTCTTTAAATATATCTATAGAATTATTCTTTAGACAATAATTCTATACATGCATAATAACAAATTTTTTCATTTTTATTCCTATATTTTTTTCATTTTCATTCGGTCATTTTTTTATTACAAAATTAAAAGCACTCAACGTGCCTTTAATTATCAATGGTTTTCCACTCAGTATTTCCACATTTAGTACAAATCTTCGGTGCTAAAACTTTTTTCCCTTTAGGTAGTTTCATACCTGTATCAATTCTACTACATAAAAGGCCTGATTCGGGGTCTATATAAGCTACCCCAAATTTAGCATCTTCACAACAATTACATTCTTTATCTTTCATATTTAATATCCTCCATCTATATTATGAGTATGTTCTATTATTTTATGCAATTAATTCAAAGTTTTGCGATTATAACCGCAAAACTTTTATTTTTCTAACTTTTTGTATTACATCAAAAAAACAACTAATCAATTGACTAGTTGTTTCATTAATTAAACTAATTCTAATCTAACTTCTAGAGCATCGTCTCCACGACGTTCTTTAAGTTTAATTATTCTAGTATATCCACCATTTCTAGTTTCATAAGTTTTAGCTAGTTCATTAAATACTTTAGATACAACTTCTTTATCATTGTGTAAGAAAGCAAGTGCTTTTCTACGAGCTACAAGTGAACCATCTTTTCCATAAGTAATCATTTTATCAACAAATTTTCTTACTTCTTTAGCTCTAGCTTCAGTAGTAACAACAAATCCATTCATGATAACATCTTTAGTAAGTCCAGCTAAAATACTTCTTCTAATTCTAGTTTCTCTTCCTAATTTTCTATATTTCATATTCTACTCCTTAAATGTAAGTCCTAATTCAGCAACTTTATCAAGAACTTCTTTTAATGATTTCTTTCCTAAATTTCTGATTTTAGTAACTTCTACTTCTTTTTTGTTAACTAAATCTTGAACGGTATGAATACCAGCTCTTTTTAAACAATTATAAGCTCTAACTGAAAATTCTACTTCTTCAATTGGTGTTTCTAATGTTTTAGTCATTGTATCAATTTTCTTTTCTTGCATAATATTTGCAATATTACTAATTGAATTTAAATCAGCTATAATAGTAAAATGTTCTATTAATATTTTAGCCCCAAGTGCCATAGCTTCTTCCGGAGACATACTACCATCTGTAGTAACTTCCATCACCAATTTATCATAAGATTCATCTTGTCCAACACGTGTTGCTAATACTTCATATTTAACAATTTCAATTGGTGAATAATTTGAATCAATTGCAATAACTCCAGCTACATTATGTTCTAAATTAGCTTTATTTTCAGCAGCAGATGTAAATCCACGTCCATTATTTAGAGTCATTTCAATATTAATTTTTCCACCACTTACTAAATTACAAATTACAAAATCAGGATTCATAATTTCTATATCAGCATCTTTTTCAATATCAGAAGCAAGTACAGGTCCTTCAACAGATTTTGTAAGTCTTAAAACTTTTTGTTCATTTGAATGATTCTTTACAACTAAATTTTTAATATTTAATACGATAGTTGTAACATCTTCAACAACACCTTCAATTTTTTGAAATTCATGTAACACACCATCTATTTTAATTGATGTAACAGCGCTTCCTGGCAAACTAGAAAGAAGAACTCTTCTCATTGCATTACCAATTGTAGTACCAAAACCTCTTTCTAAAGGTTCAATTTCAAATTTAGCATAATGGTTACTTTCTTGATATTCAGTTATTTTATAGTCTGGTTTTTCAAATTTAATCATAGTACACGTTCCTTTCCTAATTAGTTTCTTGGTCTTTTTGGTGGACGACATCCATTATGAGGAATTGGTGTTTCATCAGTTATACTTGTGATTTCAAGTCCTGCAGTTTGAAGTGATCTAATTGCATTTTCTCTTCCTGGTCCTAGACCTTTAACAAATACATCAACTTTTTTAACTCCAGCTTCAACTGCAGCAGCTGCAGCAGCTTCACTAGTTAAACCAGCAGCAAATGGAGTTTTCTTTTTACTTCCTTTATAACCAATTCTACCAGCTGATGACCAACTAATAGCGTTACCTTCTTTATCACTTATAGTAACAATTGTATTATTATAAGTTGAATGAATGTGAGCAACAGCTTCAGGAATATTCTTCTTTACTTTTCTTTTTCTTCTATTATATGCCATATATTAACACCCTACTTTCCGACCTTTTTCTTATTAGCTACAACTTTTCCTCTACCTTTACGAGTTTTAGCATTTCTACTAGTTCTTTGTCCTCTTACAGGTAACCCTTTTTTGTGTCTAATACCTTCATAGCAATTTATTTCCATTTTGTTTTTTATACTCATTTGAACGTCACGTCTAAGATCACCTTCAACAGTATAATTATCAATTTCTTTACGAAGTTTTGCAATTTCTTCTTCAGTTAAATCTTTAATTTTCTTAGCTGGATCAACATTTGTATTTTCACAAATAGTTTTTGCTAAATTTCTACCAATACCATAAATTGCAGTAAGTCCTATACAAGTATGTTTTTCTCCTGGTAATTCAATATTCTTAATTCTTGCCATTTATTATCCTCCTTAACCTTGTACTTGTTTATGTTTAGGATTTTCACAAATAACCCTAACTTTTCCTTTTCTTCTTATAATTTTACATTTTTTGCAAATCTTTTTAACTGATGGTCTAACTTTCATAATTTCACTCCTTATCTATTATTCCATTTTATAATCCCACGTGTTAAATCGTATGGTGAAAGTTCCACTGTAACTTTATCACCTGGTAAGATACGAATCATATTCATACGCATTTTACCAGAAACGTAGGCCTTTACAGTGTGTCCATTACTAAGTTCAACTAGGTAATCACTACCCTTTAATACTTCAGTAACTTTTCCTTCTACTTCAATTTTATCTTTTTTTCCCATATTTTAATCTCCTGTTAATATTTCATATCCATCTTTTGTAACTAGAACTGTATTTTCATAGTGAGAAGATGGTTTACCATCTTTTGTTACAACTGTCCAATCATCATCTAATAACGCTACTTCCTTACTTCCTAAATTGAGCATCGGTTCAATTGCTATAACCATACCAGCTTTAAGTCTTGTACGATTATTATCATCAAAATTTGGTACATCTGGATCTTCATGCATTTCAAGTCCAATACCATGTCCACATAATTCTTCAACTACTGATAAACCATGAGCATGAGCATAATCCTCAATTGCACGACTTATATCTTTAACTCTTGCACCATCTTTTACTTTTTTAACTCCAGCATAGAAAGCATCTTTTGTATCAATAACTAAATTCCTAACATCATCACTTACATTACCAATAATATAAGTTCTCGTAGCATCAGCATGATAACCTTTGTAACTTAAAACTAAATCTATTGAAACTACGTCCCCATTCTTTATTTTTCGACTTCCAGGTATTCCATGAACTACTTCATCATTAATTGATATACAAGCAGTCGCTGGATATCCTTCATAACCTAAACAAGATGGGACACATCCAATACTTATAATATAATCATGAATTAATGTATCTATTTTTTTAGTAGTAACACCTGTTTTTATATATTTTTCAATATATTTAAACGTATCACTTAAATACCTACCAGCTAATCTCATTAATTCAATTTCTCTATCACTTTTAATACTAATCATTACAAACTTCCACAATATCTTTAAAGATATCTTCTACATTTCTATTAACATTTATTTTATGAAGTTTATTTTTATCTTCATAATATTCCATCAAAGGTTTTGTATTATCTAAAAAAGTTTTATATCTAACTTTAAAAGAATCAACATTATCATCATTTCTTTTAACTAACTCTTTTCCACATCCATCACAAATACCTTCAACCTTTGGTTTTAAACTATCAACATTTAGATTATATGACTTTCCACAACTACAAGTAAGTCTTCCCAATATTCTATTAACAGCATCTTCTTCATCTAAGTCTAAATAGATTACTTCATAATCTTTATCTAACATATTATCTAAAGATTTAGCTTGATTAAGAGTTCGAGGAAAACCATCTAATATAAATGGCTTTCCATCTATTTTAGTTAACTTATCATTAATTAAATTAATAATTATATCATCACTAACTAACGCTCCACGATCAATAATATTTTTAACTTGTAACCCAAATTCTGTACCTGAAGAAACTACTTCTCTTAACATATCACCAGTTGATAAGTGATTATAACCGAAACTATCTTTTAACATTGTACTTTGAGTTCCTTTACCCGCTGCGGGAGGAGCTATAAATATTATATTTTTCATATTATCTTAATCTCTTTCTTTTAGCAGTATAACTTCTACTTACTAAACTACTTTCCATTTGTTTATATGTTTCAATTGCAACACCTACAACGATTAACATTCCTGTTCCTCCGATTGTAACTTGACTTGATAAGCCAAATATTAATGAAAAAATAATTGGAATAGCTGCAAGTATTACTAGGAATATACTTCCTACAAGGGTAAGTTTACCCATTGAATTACTAATATATTTACTAGTATCTTCACCAGGTCTTATACCAGGAATATATCCACCACGTTCATTTAAGTTTTTACTCATTTCATCTGGATTCATAACCATAAATGTATAAAAATATCCAAAGAATAATATTAATATTATATATAATATAAATCCTGTCGGAGTATTATAAACTATATACTTATTAACAAAATCTATTGCACCTTGATTCTTGGTTAAAGCAACAATTGTTGCTGGTATAGTTGTAAGAATTGATGCAAATATTACAGGCATAACACCAGCTGAATTTAACTTAATTGGTAAGAAACTGCTTTGTGCTCCATAGGCACTTGTTGATTTATTAGCATATTGAATAGGTATTCTTCTTTCTGCTAATTGTATCCATATAATTCCTACAATAATAAGAATATATACAAGGATAAATAAACTAAAGAATAAAATTCCTAAAGCCATTTCATATGTTCCGCTTGTAATAAATCCATTATATGCTCCAGTAAATATACTTGGCATACTCAATATTATACCAGCCATAATTAACATTGATTGACCATTACCAATACCTTTATTAGTAATTTGATCCCCCATCCATAAACAGAATGCAGTACCAGCAGTCATAACTAAAGCTGTTTTAAGTTGAACAAATACACCAACATCACCCATATAAGCAATACATAATACATATGCTTGGAAAAAACCAATTAAAATACCTAAATAACGATTAATTTTATTAATTTTTTGTCGTCCTGTATATCCCTGTTCCTTTAAATCTTTAAAATAAGGAATAATATCCATTTGTAATAATTGAGTAATGATAGATGCTGTAATATATGGAGAAACTCCTAACGCGAATATGGAGAAACTTCGAAGTCCACCACCACTCATTATATTAAAAATTTCTAAAAAACCTAAATCTTTATAAATTTGAGATGCCCAAGGAATCGTAACAGAAGATCCTAGAGCAAAAAGTCCTAAACAAAATAACGTTATATAGATTCTTTTTCTTAAATCTTTGTTAGCTTTATTAAATATTTGAGAAAAGCCACGAAACATCTAAATCACCTCAGCTTTGCCACCAATATTTTCAATTTTTGTAACAGCTTTAGTAGAGAATCTATTAGCTTTAACAGTTAACTTTTTAGTAAGTTCTCCATTACCTAATACTTTAACACCATTAAGTTGTTTTTTAATTATTTTTCTTTCTTTTAATACTTCTAGAGTAACAACATCTCCATCATTAAAGAATTTATCTAAATCGCTTAAATTAATAACAGCATATTTAGTTTCAAATTGTTTGTTATTAAAACCTCTAATAGGAATTCTTCTATATAATGGAGTTTGACCACCTTGGAACCAAGCTTTGATTGATGCACCACTTCTTGATTTTTGACCATTTTCTCCACGAGTAGATGTTTTACCCATTCCAGATCCTGGACCTCTACCTACTCTTTTTGAGGCTTTCATTTCTTTAGTCTTTGGTAAATTTTCTAATCTCATATTATAATTCCTCAACTTTCTTGCCACGTAGTTCAGCAATATGTTCTGGAGTTCTTTGACTCTTTAATGCTTCTAAAGTAGCTTTAGCAACATTAACTTGAGTATTTGCTCCTAAAGATTTAGCAACTATATCTTTAACACCAGCTAGTTCTAATACTGCACGAGCAGCACCACCAGCGATGATTCCACGACCTTCTTTAGCAGGTTTTACTAAAACTACAGCTCTACCAACTTTAGCAGTTTCTTCATGAGGAATAGTTCTTCCTTGACTAAGGGCAACTTTACAAACATTTTTATTAGCAGCTTGTAAAGCCTTTTTGATAGCTTCTGGAACTTCATTAGCTTTTCCACTACCAATACCAACTAAACCTTTACGATTTCCAACTGCAACAGTAGCACAGAAACGGAAATGTCTACCACCTGAAGTAACTTTTGTTACTCTAGTAATAGAAATAACTTTTTCTTCTAATAAATTTTTCTTTTCTTGTCTTTTATCTTCTTTTCTCATGCTACCCTCCTTAAAATTCTAGTCCAGCTTCTCTAGCAGCATCTGCTAAAGCTTCTACTCTACCATGATATTGATATCCACCACGGTCAAATACGACTTTTTTAATTTTTAGTTTTTTGCATTTTTCAGCAACATCTTTTCCAACAGCTTTAGCTGCTTCAATATTACCTCCATTAGCAATTTTTAATTCTAAATTTGAAGAACTAGCAAGGGTAGTTTTAGTTACATCATCAATAACTTGAGCATAAATACCTTTATTAGATCTAAATACATTTAATCTTGGCACTTCTTTAGTACCACTTATAGTTTTACGTACTCTTGCATGACGTCTTACACGAGCCTTATTATTTGCTTCTTTTTTAATCATACTTTAACTCCTCCCTATGCCGCTTTCTTTCCTTCTTTACGACGAACATGTTCACCTTTGTAACGAATACCTTTACCTTTATAAGGTTCTGGTTCTCTTACTTTACGAACATTAGCCGCAAATTCAGACACTTTTTGTTTATCAATACCATGAATAGTAATTTCTGTATTACTTTCACTAGTTACTGATAACCCAACTGGTGCTTCCATAACAACTGGATGAGAATAACCAGCATTAATAGTAATTTTATTACCACTAACTTGGAATCTATATCCAACACCAACTGCTTCTAATCCTTTATCATATCCTTTAGAAACACCTGTTATCATATTACTAATTAATGAATTTGTAGTACCTTGCATCATATTAGCATCTTTACTTGGTTTAATTTGTTTAGTTAAAACAACTCCATCGTCTACTACAACACTAACAAGTTTACTAAATTCTAAATTAAGTTCACCTTTAGGTCCCTTAACATCTACAACGTTTCCGTTAACACTAACCGTTACGCCGTCAGGAATAACTAATTTTCTTTCACCTATTCTACTCATAATAACTTACCATATATAGGCAAGAACTTCGCCTCCTAACCCTTTAGCTCTAGCTTCTTTATCAGTCATTAAACCTTCAGAAGTAGAGATTATAGCAATACCTAGTCCGTTTAGAACTCGAGGAATTTCATCCACTTTAGCATAAACTCTTAAACCAGATTTACTAATTCTTTTAAGTCCAACAATAACTCTTTCTTTTTTAGGACCATATTTAAGTGTTAAAGTTAATTTATCACCATTTGTATTTTTTTCATATACATAATCAGCGATATAGCCTTCATTTTTAAGTATTTGTGCAATACCTAAAGTCATTTTAGTACCAATAACTTCAACAGTTGCATATCTCATTTGATTAGCATTACGAATACGAGTTAACATATCTGCTATTTTATCTTGTACAAACATCTTTATCCTCCTTCTACCAACTAGATTTCTTAACACCTGGTAATTTACCTTCATTTGCAAGTTCTCTAAAACAAATTCTGCAAATTCCATATTTTCTAAGTACTCCGTGAGGTCTTCCACAACGATTACATCTTGTGTAAGCACGAGTTGAAAATTTAGGTGTTCTTTGATTTTTAACAATCATACTTTTCTTTGCCATAGTGCCTCCTTAATTCTTGAAAGGCATTCCAAAGCCTTTTAATAAACTTTTAGCTTCTTCATTGCTCTTTGCAGTAGTAACGAATATAATATCCATACCACGCACTTTTAAAACTTCATCATATTCAATTTCTGGGAATATTAATTGTTCTTTAATTCCAATTGTATAATTTCCTTTTCCATCAAAAGCATGTCCTGAAACTCCACGGAAATCTCTAACACGAGGAAGTCCAATCTTAACTAACTTTTCAAAGAAGTTATACATATTTTCACCTCTAAGTGTTACTTTAACCCCAACAGGTTGACCTTCTCTTAATTTGAAACCAGCAATTGATTTACGAGCTTTTGTTACAACGCACTTTTGACCACTAATAGCTTCTAGATCTTTTACAGCTGCAGTAATAAATTTTTCATCTTTACTACCTTCTCCAACACCCATATTGATAACAATCTTTTCAAGTTTTGGAACAGCCATAATAGTAGTATAATTATGTTCTTTCATTAATTCAGGAACAATTTTTTCATCATATAGTTTTCTAAAATTACTCATAACTACTTACTCACTTTCTTAGAAGTTTTAGCTTTCTTTTCCGCTTTTTCTTCTACTTTTTCTTTTGTTTTAGAAGCTTTAGCTTCTTTTTCATCAATAACCTTTACATTAGAAACATGTATAGGAGCTTCAATTTCAAATATTCCGCCTTTGTCATTCATACTTGTTGGTTTACTATGTTTTTTAACAATATGTACACCTTCAACAACAACTCTAGCCTCAGTCTTTAATGTTTTAATAACTTTACCAGTTTTACCTTTATCAGCACCAGCAATTACTTTAACAGTATCTCCAACTTTTACTTTCATTTTTGCCTCCTATAATACTTCTGAAGCAAGAGAAACAATCTTCATATAATCTTTTTCTCTTAACTCTCTAGCTACAGGTCCTAATACACGAGTACCAATTGGTGATTTATCATCTTTAATAAGTACGCACGCATTATCATCAAATTTGATATAAGAACCATCACTTCTTCTAACGCCTTCAACGCTTCTAACGATTACGGCTTTAACAACTTTACCTTTTTTAACTGGACTGTTAGGAATAGCTTTTTTAACTGTTCCAACAACAACATCCCCGATATTACCATATTTAACTTTAGATCCCCCAAGAACTCTAATAACTAAAAGTTCTCTAGCTCCAGAGTTATCAGCAACTTTAAGTCTACTTTCTTGCATTACCATAATAATACCTCCTAAAGGATAACAGCTTTAGTTAAAACTTCTACTAGTTCATATCTTTTAGTTTTAGATAATGGTCTAGTCATTCTAATCTTTACTGTATCTCCTACTTTTGCTACGTTTTCTTCATCATGAGCAGCATATTTCTTTGAATATTTAACATTTTTCTTATACAAAGGATGACTTTTTGATGTTTCAACATTAACAGTTATAGTTTTGTTATTAGATGCACTAACAACTTTACCAATTAATTCTTGTTTATTTTCTGTCATTATTTATTACCTCCATCAATTTCTCTTTCTTTAAGAATAGTTTTCATTCTTGCAACATCTCTTCTTAAAACTTTAAGTTCAACTGGTTTTTCTAAAGTACCACTTGCATGTTGCATTCTCTTTGTAAATAATTCTTCCTTTGTATCTTTGATTTTCTTAACTAAATCTTCTGTAGATAACTTTCTTAGTTCCTTAATTTCCAAGAGAATCACCATCCTTTACTTCTTCTTTTTTTACAAATTTTGTTTTAACAGATAATTTATGAGATGCAAGTCTTAATGCTTCACGAGCTATTTCTTCAGAAACACCACTTACTTCAAACATAATTTTACCTGTTTTTACTACTGCTACCCATTCATCTACTGAACCTTTACCTTTACCTTGTCTAGTTTCTAGAGGTTTTTTAGTTCTAGGCATATGTGGGAATATGTTAATAAATACTTTTCCACCACGTTTCATATAACGTGTCATTGCAATACGAGCTGCTTCAATTTGACGAGCACTAATCCATCCGCCTTCTAAAGCTTGAAGTCCATATTCTCCAAAATGAAGTTCTGTATTACCTTTAGCTTTTCCATCATAGCTTACTCTATGACTTTTACGATATTTAGTTCTTTTTGGCATCAACATGTTTATCAGCTCCCTTCAGATTTTTCTTTGCAGGAAGAATTTCATCTTTATAAATCCAAACTTTAACACCAATCTTACCATAAGTTGTATCAGCTTCAGCTATTGCATAATCAACATCAGCTCTTATAGTATGAAGTGGCACAGTTCCTTCAGTATATCCTTCAGTTCTAGCCATTTCAGCTCCACCAAGTCTTCCTGAAACTGCAGTTTTACATCCTTTAGCTCCAGCTTTCATTACATTTCTAATAGCTCTTTTTTGAGCTGATCTAAATGGTGCTCTAGCAGCTATTTGACTAGCTATATTTTGAGCAACTAATGAAGCATTTAAATCTGGATTCTTTTCTTCAACTATATTAATATAAATTTCTTCACCAACTAATTTAGATAATTTCTTTCTTAATTTTTCAATATCTTCGCCACCACGACCGATGATAACACCAGGTTTAGCAGTATAGATACTAACTTCACATTTATTATTTCTTCTTTCAACAATAACACTTGCAATAGCAGCTTCTTTAAGATTTTTTTCTAAATATTCTCTGATTTTAATATCATTAATTAAATATTGTTGATAATTATCTTTAGAATACCATTTACTTTGCCAAGTTTTATTAACACCAAGTCTGTATCCTATAGGATTTACTTTTTGTCCCATTATTACTTAACTCCCTTCGCTTCATCAGTTACTTTAACAGTAATGTGACTACTTCTCTTATCATGGCGATCTACATTTCCACGACTTGCAAATTTAATTCTTTTATAAACAGGTCCTGGATTAATGTAACATTCACTAATTCTAAGTTCAGATTCATTTGCACCGTTATTATTAACAGCATTAGCAACAGCTGAATTTAAAACTTTAAGAATTAATCTACTAGCTTTAGTATTAGTATTTTCTAATATACCTCTAGCAGTTTCAACATCTTTTCCTCTAATTAAGTCCATTGTCATTCTAGCAAGTCTTGGCTTAATTAAAGCATTTTTATGAATTGCGTATGCTTCCATGTTACCTCCTACTTATTACCTGCATGGCCTGTAAATTTACGAGTTTGTGAAAATTCTCCTAATTTATGTCCAACCATGTCTTCAGTTATATAAACTGGAATAAAATCTTTTCCATTATGAACAGCTATAGTATGACCAACAAAGTCAGGAAAAATAGTAGATCTTCTTGACCAAGTTTTAATAACTGTTTTCTTAGTTCCTTTATTCATTTCTTGAACCTTTTTCATAAGTGATTTTGCAACATAAGGTCCTTTTTTTAAACTTCTTGCCATTTTTCCTCCTATTTCTTAGCCTTTCTACTAACTATTAGCTTTTCGCTTTTCTTTTTGCTCTTACGAGTCTTAACACCAAGTGCAGGTTTACCCCAAGGTGTCATTGGGCTCTTACGTCCGATAGGTGCACGACCTTCTCCACCACCATGAGGGTGATCGTTAGGGTTCATTACAGATCCACGGTTTGTTGGTCTAATACCCATATGACGTTTTCTACCAGCTTTACCAAGATTTACTAGTTTGTAATCTTCATTTCCAACAACACCAATTGTTGCCATACAAGTTCCAAGAACAAGTCTTGTTTCACCAGATTGTAAACGAAGCATTACATACTTACCTTCACGTCCAAGTATTTGCGCACTAGCTCCAGCACTTCTACACATTTCAGCACCAGCACCAGGTTTTAATTCAATACAATGAACCATTGTACCAACTGGAATATTTTTAAGTGGTAATGCGTTACCAACTTTGATATCAGCAGATTCTCCATTTTCAATAATCATATCTACTTTTAATCCATTTGGTGCAATTATATATCTTTTTTCTCCATCTTTATAATTAATTAAAGCAATATTAGCATTTCTATTTGGATCATATTCAATTGTTGCAACACGTCCAGTAACACCAAATTTATTTCTCTTATAATCAATTAAACGATATTTTCTTTTTGCTCCACCACCAATGTGACGAACAGTCATTTTACCTTGATTATTTCTACCACCAGTTTTACTCTTACTAGATAGTAATGATTTAGTAGGAGTAGAAGTAGTTATTTCATCATTTGCAAGTGTACTCATTCCACGACGTCCATTAGTCGTTGGTTTATAATGTTTTATAGCCATATTCTTTTCCTCCCTACTATAATTCTATTGAAGAGCCTTCAGCTAAAGTAACAATAGCTTTTTTATAAGTTTTAGTTCTTCCAGCATATTTTCCAACTCTTCTTCTTTTAGATTTTGTATTTAATGTATTAACACTAACTACACTAACTTTAAATGCTTCTTCAACTGCATTTTTAATTTCAGTTTTAGTTGCATCTTTAGCTACTTTAAATGTATAAACATTAGCTTGTCTATTAGCCATAGATTTTTCAGTAATAACTGGTGCAATAATAATATCAGAATAATGTTTCATTATTTAAGCACCTCCTCTATTTTACTTACTGCAGCTTCATCCATAACAACTACATCAGCATTTGCTAAATCATAAACATTTACTTCATCAGCATATATAACTAAACAATTTGGTAAATTTCTTGTTGCTAAATAAAGATTTGCAGCATCATCACTTGTAACAAATAATACTTTATCTTCTAATTTTAATGCTTCTAACATTTTTAAAGCATCTTTAGTTTTAGTACTTTCCATATTGAAATTATCAACAACTACTAAAGCTTTTTCTAATACTTTTTCAGATAAAGCACTCTTTAATGCAAGCACTCTTTCTTTTTTATTAATTTTGAAACTAAAGTCACGGTTACCAACACCAAATGGTACTCCGCCACCAACCCATTGAGTAGCTCTTATACTACCTTGACGAGCTCTACCAGTTCCTTTTTGTTTCCATGGCTTTCTTCCTCCACCAGAAACTTCACTTCTATTTTTAGTTTTTCTTGTTCCTTGACGAGTAGCATCTAATTGTAAACGAATCATTTTCTTTAGTGCATCATCATTTACTTCAATTTTAAAGATACTATCATTTAATGTTAAATCTTTTACTTTTTCACCATTAAGGTTCTTAACACTTATCTTTGTCATTTTAATTCCTTTCTAAGCAAGTATTACTTACTTTCTTCTTCCTTAGTTTCTTCTTTAGCATCTGTTACTTCTTCTACTACTTCAGTAACTTCTTCTGTTACTTCTGGAGCTTCAACAACTTCATCAACAACAGTTTCTTCTACATATGTAAGAATTTCTTTTGGATCTTCCTTTCTGCTATTTTTAACAGCAGTCTTAATTAATACTAAAGAATTTTTTGCTCCTGGAACATTTCCACTAACTAAAATATAGTTTTCTGCATCATTTACTTCGATGATTTCAAGATTTTGAATAGTAACTGTATCAACACCCATGTGTCCAGCTAATTTTTTACCTTTCAAAACTCTCTTTGGTAACATAGTACCTAATGATCCTGGTCTTCTGTGATAATGAGAACCATGAGTCATTGGTCCACGAGATTGGTTATGACGTTTAATAACACCTTGGAAACCTTTCCCTTTAGTTGTACCTGTTACATCAACAATTTCTCCAACGCTAAATACTGAAGCAGAAATTGTATCACCAATATTATAATTTGATTCTACATCTCTTATTTCTTTTAAGTAGCGCTTAGGAGTAGTATTTGCTTTTTTAGCATTTCCCATTTCAGGTCTGTTTGCTTGTTTTTCTTTCTTTTCGAATACACCAAGTTGAATTGCATTATAACCATTTTTATCAACAGTTTTAACTTGCATTACTACGTTAGGTTCAGTTTCAATAACTGTAACAGGAATTAACTTACCTTCTTTAGTAAATACTTGAGTCATTCCAACTTTGCGTCCTAAGATTCCTTTCATAATTTCTTTCCTTCCTTTTCTTATAATTTGATATTTACATCAACACCACTAGGTATGTCTAAGTGTTGTAATGCATCAACAGTTTCTTTGCTTGGGTTCTTAATATCGATAAGTCTCTTATGAGTTCTTCTTTCGAATTGTTCCCTTGCATCTTTATATTTGTGAACCGCTCTTAATACTGTAACTTTTTCAATTTCTGTTGGTAGTGGAACAGGTCCAGAAATTTCGCCACCAGTTCTTTTAACAGTTTCAACAATTTTTCCAGCAGCTACATCAAGTAGTTGATGATCATATGCTTTCAAATTAATTCTAACTTTTTCTTTTGACATTGTTTCATGTTCTCCTTTCGCCTATATCTAGTATAGACATACTCCGCACAAGTTCTCCAATTGCACTATTTTACTACCAACTTCCCCTAGTGTATCGGTAACCTCGCACATCTCCGCAGTCATACGACTATAATTATAACATTAAATTCTATGAAAAATCAAGCAAAAATGCACAATTTTCGAAACTTTTTCATAAACAAAAAAAGTTCTTAATTGTTTTTTTTGTTAAGAACTAATTTTAAATCATTACTTTTTAATATTTCTCCACCAACAAATTCTCTAACCTTATTATATATAGAAACATCTAAAGATTCAACCAATCTAATTTTAAACATTCTTTGAAGAGTATAGTAATAGTAATTTATATCTCTAATATTTTCATCATCAGGCTTTTTAGCAACATACATTACAACATCTTTTAAAGCTTCTATATTGCCAGCAACTATATTATCAACCAAAGTATATAATTTAGGTTTTACAAGTTCAATATAATCAACTTGGTATATATCTCTATCTCCATAAAAATCATCTTGAACATCAACTTGTTTATATTCAAATTTTGTATAAATTGTCAATGGATTACGTCTAGGAATTCCATAACATAAATAACTTCCAGCTCTTTCGGTACTACAATCTCTAAATAATTCTTTTTGTAATTCTTTTACTTTTTCTAAATCAAAACTAACTTCATACTTCAAAATTTCATTTCCATCAACTATATAATAATACATAAAAACCTCCTAATCTTTTATTATTAATGATTCAGTTCCTTCCATTTCTTTGGGTATTGCTATATCCATATAATCTAAAATCGTCGGAGCAACATTAACCAAAGTTCCTTCACTTTTTATTTTAACTTTTTCATCACAAAGTATAAACGGCACTTTACTAGTAGTATGTGTTGTACAAACGCTGCCATCTGGATTAATCATAATATCTGCATTTCCATGATCAGCAAGTATAATCACTTTATAAAAATTTTCTTCTGCTTTTTCAATAATTGTATTTAAGCAGATATCAACAGCACTACAAGCCTTAACTGCAGCTTCCATAACACCTGTATGGCCAACCATATCTGGATTAGCAAAATTAACTAGAATAAAATCATAATCATTTTTCATTGATGAAATAACTTTTTTAGCAACTTCAACGCAACTCATCTCAGGTTTCAAATCATATGTAGCCACACTCGGAGATGGGATATGAAATTTATCGCAGCCTTTAATTTTACCATCAACACCACCATCAAAAAAGTATGTTACATGTGGAAATTTTTCACTTTCAGCAATTCTTGCTTGTGTAAACTCCAGTTCGCTCAAATACAAACCTAATGAATTTTTTAATGAAACTGGTTCTATTAAATTATAAGTTTTAATCTTTTTATCAACAGGTAAAAAGCTAAATACTAAAGTATCTTTCATATTGGAAACACTAAAACCATCAAAAGTACTCCAATTAACAATAGATGATAATATTTGTTTAGCTCTATCTGCTCTATAATTCATCCACATTATTATATCACCATTTTTAATTGTATTATTACTACATATAATTGGTTTAATAAATTCATCAGTTATTGCTTTTTCATAACTAGATTGTATTGATCGAGCAATATTTATTGAACTTACTCCTTTACCATTTACTACTAAATCATAATAAGATTTAGTTCTATCCCAATTTTCATCTCTATCCATAGCATAAAATCTACCACAAATACTAACAATATCTCCAACACCATAAATATTAATGGCATCTTTTATCATATTTATATATTTCATTGCTTCATTAACTTTAGTATCTCTACCATCAGTAATTAAGTGAAAATGAATTTTCTTACATCCATTATTAACTAGAAATTTATACATGTTAATAAAATCGTCAACACCGGCATGTATATTACCATCACTACATAGCCCCATTATATGAATATCTTTATCTTTATTTTCAAGTAATTTAATAACATTTTTATTTTCCATATCAGGATTAGCTAAAAAATCATTTACTATAGTTTCATTTTGCTTAAGAAGTCTACCCGCCCCAATTGTCATATGACCAACTTCACTATTACCAGCTTGTCCCGGAGTAAGACCTACAGCTTCTTCACTAGCACCCAGCAAAGCATGAGGATATTTATTCCACAAGGCATTAAAGGTATTCATATCTGCTTGTTTAACAGCATTTCCCTTTTCTTCTTCTCTCATTCCAAATCCATCTAATATAATGGTTAATATTTTTTTCATAATCTCACCTTCACAAAAGAACAAAAACATTACTAATTTTTATTTGTTCTTATTTATATTATACTTTTTTTAATTTATATTTTCAATCCCCCAATCATTTATGATAAATAGCTAAAAAAAAGCGCTGGTTATTCAGAACCTACGCAATCAATTCTTTTGTATTTAATTTAAATTTATCTGCTAGTGTTGATAAAAATTCAGAATTAGTTGGTCTACTTCTATCAAAATCAATACTATTTCCAAATAAATCTTCCATTAATTTTATATCTCCTCTAGACCAACTTATTTCAATAGCATGTCTAATAGCTCTTTCAACTCTAGAAGATGTAGTTTGATATTTATTAGCAATTTTAGGATAAATTTCTTTTGTTACTAAAGATGATATACCATCACTAGCATATAAAAGCATAACTCCTTCTCTAATATATTGATAACCTCTGACGTGTGTAGGGATACCTAAATCATGCAACAAAACACTAACTTCACTCTCAATCTTATTTGATTTAACCACTTTCATTTCATCTTTGTGCATAACTAGATCAATTAATCTACTATTAACAACATCCATATCAACTGGCTTTAGCATAAAATAACTAGCCCCTAAAGCTTGAACTCTTCTTATTGTAAAATCATCTTTAAAACTAGATAACACCATTATTTTCTTATTTATGTTATGATTTTTTAGTTCTTCAATAATTCTAATTCCATCAAAGTGTGTTAATATTAAATCTAACATTAATATATCATATTGATCTGGATTCTGTAGTAAATAATTTAAAGCGTCTTTCCCATTAGTAAAACCCCCGATAACAGAAACAATTTCACTATTCCTAAAGTACTCTTTAACACTCCTTATCACTGCCTCATTGTCATCTACGACAACTACCTTAACTTGTTTTTCCATGTGTTTTTTTCCTTTCATAAGTTAATTATATTTCTTCCCTACAATTTCATTATAAGTCACAATAACTTAAAAAGCTACAAAATCTTTTGTCGAACTATGTCAATTGCTGTAAACATTTGACATTGCATGTAGAAAACATTAAAAAAAAGATAAAAATTACTCAATCTTTATCTTATTATATTCATCAAATTTATCTTTTCCAAAATAAATATACCTGACTTTCCTAGTATAAAAAAAAGAAGTAATTTTACTTCTCCATTTCCAAAATCATTTCTTTAACTTTATCAACATCTAAAGATGCTCCACCTACTAAAAATCCACTTAGCCCCTTAATTCCACATAATTCTTCAATGTTTTCATCATTAACGCTTCCGCCATATAGAATATCTAATTTAATTTCATACTTTTCATATAATAAATCATTTATAAAATCTATATTTTCTTTAATTTCCTTACCGCTCGGAACATTTCCCGTCCCAATTGCCCATACTGGTTCATAAGCAATCATAATATTTTTAATCTCAACATTATTTAATACTTCACTAATTTGTTTTTCTAATACTTCATATGTACTTCCGTTTTCTTTATCGCTTAATGTCTCTCCAATACAATATATAACATTTAATTTATTTTCTAAAGCATTATTAATTTTATTAATAAAATCTATATTTATTTCATGTTTATACATTCTTCTTTCACTATGACCCACTATTACATATGTTGCCCCCAAACTTTTTACTTGACTTGCTTCTATTTCTCCTGTAATAGTTTTATCCATAAAACTACTTATATCTTGTACGCCTAAATCATAACCAGTTTTATCAAACAAAGATAAATATATCGAAGGTGGACATAAAACCAAGTTTATTTTAGTTTCAATATCTCCCAAACTATTATTATATTTTATAATATCTTCCTTCAATAATTTGTTTTTAAAATTACAAATTAAATACTTCATTTTACTCCATCCATTCTAAAGCTTTTAATGATCCATCAGCTATATATTCAAGTGTAGCACCACCACCACTAGATATAAAATCAAATGAATCCTTAAACCCAAACTTATTACATGCAGAAGCCGTATCTCCTCCTCCAATGATAACTTTACTTCCACTATTATCTAAAGCTTTAAATAAATTTTGTGTACCTTCCATAAAACGTTCATCTTCAAATTTACCACACGTACCATTTACAAACACAATTTTTGATTCATCAATATATTTTTTAAATAAATCAATACTCTTATTACCTAAATCATATATTACACCATCATCAATTGTAAAATCAACCGGCAATATAATTTTACCTTTATTTTCATCCATCAATTTTCTTAATTCACTTAAAATAGATTCATCATTCGTAGCAATACTATTTCCTACATCAGCACCCTTTGCTTTTAAAAATGAATTAGCAATACCTCCACCAACTAATAAATAATCACATCTACTAATCAAAGATTTAATAATTGGAAGTTTATCATCGACTTTAGCACCACCCATAAATACTGTAAACGGATGTGGTGTTTCACGAATTAAAACATTCAAATGATTAAGTTCATCCATTACTAAAAAGCCAATACCATGAGGTAAAAATTTACAAATACCAGCAGTGGAAGCATGAGCTCTGTGCATTGAACCAAAAGCATCATTAACAAATACATCCCCAAGGCTTGCCCAAAATTCAGCAAGTTTTAAATCATTACTACTTTCTAACTTTTCCGGCACATCCATAAATCTTGTATTTTCAAGTAATATTACTTCACCTAAACCACAGTTATCAATAATACTTTTTACTTTCTCACCATAACAATTGTCTAAAAATTTAACATTTTTTCCTAATAAATTAGCAAGTTCTTTTGCGACAACTTTTAAACTATTTTTTGTCTTATCATCTTCAACTTTAATTCTTCCAAAATGACTTAAAATTATTACCTTACAATTATTTTCTAACAAGTAATTAATTGTTTTAAGACTCTTAACAATTTTTGAATTATCTTTAATAATTCCATCTACAACAGGTACATTGTAATCAAGTCTTAAAACTACACTTTTATTCCTAACATCCATTTCATTTATTGTTTTCATAAAATATTCACCTATTATTATTTTACCCCCAAAAATAATTTTATTCAATTTACAATTAACATCTACTGACAACAAGATGTAAATATATTAAATAATAACAATTGTTACTTTAAATATTTTTTTACAACTAAAAAAAGAGAAAATTTGAGAATCGTTTATCTATAAATGAATTACATATATTCTAGCCAATTTTCTATTGTACTTGCTACCTCGTTCATTTCTTCTATGTTTTGTTCTCTTACTAAAGATATCCAACTGATTAGTTGATTTTTTACATTCTCATATGTAGCATGATGCATTATGTCTAGAAACAATTTTTTTAATTGATATGACATACTCTACAAAATGCCTATTCTCACAATATGTAGAATATTGTATTAGGTATTCTTTTTTTCTATTTGAAAGTACATCCAATATTTCTTTATGTATTGGATCATTTAATACAAACACATATTTACCTTCTTTTGTATCTTTAAATTCATCAAACGATATAACTCTTGGAAGGCTAATTACATGCTTTGGATAATCTTTCATATGTTCTTTTAATATATTTCACGTATTATCGCTTATATTATTTACTTCTGCTATATGTTTTAAACTTAAATTATATTGTTTTAAATCTATTAATACTTTCTGTTCTACTTTATTTGATATATTTTTATTTTCCCTTTGAATTAACTAGCTCTGAAAATTTGCATTTACAATCATGACATACAAATCTTCTTTTTATAAGTACGACATAAGTTATAAACTAAATGCTTTTACATATTTTAATGTTATTAATTTTAATTTATCATGAACACTCTTTGTATATTTACCACATTTTGGGCATTTGCACTTATTTAATATTGTTTCTACATATATAAATTCTGCTGTTACATTTTCTTCCTTTCTTCTACCTTAATAACTTTATAATTTCCATATAACCCCATTATTTTTCTTAGCTCATTCACTAAAAATTTCACCTCCTTCTACATTCATTATCACATATAAAAAGAGATGATAAAATACTTTCATCATCTCCCCATCAGATTTCGAAGAGCCTATCTTTAAGTTAAACTAATAAGCTAAATATACTTAAAACAAACATATTTAGAACACCAATTAAGATAACAAGGCTTATAGACCATTTAAACCAAGTTGAATATTCAACTTTAGCTAAAGCTAAACCACCCATAATAGCACCACATGTTGGTGTAATTAAATTAACTAAACCATTTGCTGCTACCATTGTCATAATTGTAACTTCTACACTATAACCAAGTTGTGCTGCAAGCGGAGCAATAATTGGTGTAGAAAGTGTTGCTAAACCACTACTTGAAGGAACCAAGAATGATAAAACAACATGTAATATATAGTTAAGTGGAACAAATAGAAGTTCAGGAACTTTACTTAAAAAATTAGCTGCATTAAAGATAATATAATTATCTAAATGAGTTTCTGCCATAAGAACACTAGCACCTCTAGCTATTGCAATAACCAAAATTACACCAATCATATCATCAGCACCATCAACAAATGTATCAACAAATCCCTTTTCACCAAGTTTATTAATAATTGCTATGATAATCGACATAATCAAGAACCATAAAGCAGATTCATAGAACCACCAATCACCTAATGGAGCACCGGTTAACCATCCAGTAAACTTATTAAATATTGTTACATCAAATTCTCCCCATGGAATGAATCCAATAATCATTACTAGGAATGTTAATCCAAATAATATTAATGTAATTTTTTGAGTATTTGATAACTTAACTTCTTTTTTATCGTCTTCAAATCTACCATAAGCTTTTTCAGCATTTTTTTGTTCTCTTAAAGATAAGAATGTTGAACCTTTATCTTTTTGAACTTTTTTAGCATAGCTCATAACAAATAGAATTGAAACAATTAATGTTGTAAGCCATAAGAATGTTGCAATTAGAATAACAAAGCCATTATCAGCTGTTACTCCTTCTGGAAGAGCACTTAAAGCAACACCTGTTGCAAATGGATTGATTGTTGAACCTAAACATCCACTACCAGCACCTAGAAGTATAACTGCAGAACCAACTAATGGATCCATTCCAGCAGCCATCATAGTAGCTGATAATAATACATAAAATCCAACAGTTTCTTCTAACATACCATAAGTTGTTCCACAAACAGAGAATATTGTCATAAGAATTGGAATTAACCAAACTTCTCTACCTTTAAGTTTATGAACCAACACTTTAATACCAGTTTCTAATGCTCCAGTTTTATTAATAACTGCTAACATACCACCTAGCATCATTATGAAAATACTAACATCAATAGCATCTTCAAAACCTTTAATCGGAGCCATCAATACTTGAGATAATGTTGCTCCAACTGTACCACTTCCATTAACTAATACATCCCCAACAAATTTAGCATTTGGAAGCAAATGAGATAATATTCCAAGACCAAAAATTAGAATTAGAATAATGGAAAAAGACGACAACATTGTTTTAGCCTTTTTCTTTGTTTTTGCCATTTTTAATTTTCCTCCTTTATTATTGTACCTGTTTTTCCTAATACAGCATCAGCTGCTTTTTCAAGTGAACTTATTATTGCTACATGATTTGTTCCTTTTACAAAATCTAAACATGCTTCAATTTTAGGAAGCATACTTCCTTTTGCAAATTCACCAGCACTAATGTATTTTAAAGCATCATCAACACTTAATTCATCTAGATCAATTTGATCTGGTGTATTAAAATGAATAGATACTTTATCAACTGCAGTTAATATTAATAATTTATCAGCTTCAATTAGTTTTGCTAACAATGATGCTGTTTTATCTTTATCAATTACAGCTTCAACACCTTTTAAGCTATTCCCATCATTTATAACAGGAATACCTCCACCACCTGCAGCAATTACAAGTATATCTTGTTGAACTAATTTTTTTATAACATCAGCTTCAACAATATCTATTGGCATCGGAGACGGTACAACTCTTCGATACCCACGTCCAGCATCTTCAACAAAAGTATAACCTTTTAGAGTTTCCTCTTTTATAGCCTCTTCCTTACTATAAAACATCCCTATAGGTTTTGTAGGATTACTAAAAGCATTATCTTTTGCATCCACTAGAACTTGTGTTATTAAAGTTACGCACGACTTATCAATACCTTCTTTTTTCAATTCATTTTGAAGACATTGTTGCAATCCGTAACCAATATAACCTTGACTCATACTCCCACACTCTGGAAATGGCATAAATGGAGTATTAGCTTCTCCTTTAGAAGAATACTCCATTGCTAAAGCTATTTGTCCTACCTGAGGACCATTTCCATGGGTTAAAACAATTTGTTCACCGTTTTTAACAAGGCTCACAATTATCTTTGCTACATTTTTTAATAAATTCATTTGTTCTTCAGGATTCTTACCTAAAGCATTTCCTCCTAAAGCAATTACAATTTTACTCATTATCTTCCCTCATCGTTGCATAAACAACAGCTTTTATTGTATGTAATCTATTTTCAGCTTGATCAAATACTTTGGATTTTGATGAATTAAATACTTCATCAGTTACTTCCATTTCTTTTAAACCAAACTTACTATAAATATCTTTTCCAATCGTAGTATTTAAATCATGGAATGATGGAAGGCAATGTAAGAATATTGCATCAGGTCTTGCATTATTCATAACATCCATAGTTACTTGATAATTTTTAAGTAAATTAATTCTTTCATTCCATACTTCATCAGGTTCTCCCATTGAAACCCATACATCAGTATAAATTACATCTGCATCCCTTGTTGCATCTATTACATTTTCATTCATTGATATAGAACCGCCAGTTTCTTTGGCAATTTTTCTACATTCATCCACTAATTCTTCATTTGGCCATAATTCTTTAGGTCCACATGCTACAAAGTGCATTCCCATTTTAGCACAAACAACCATAAGTGAATTAGCAACATTGTTTCTAGCATCACCCATAAATACTAACTTAATACCTTTTAAATGTCCAAAATTTTCTTCAACAGTTAAGACATCTGCAAGCATTTGTGTTGGATGGAATTCTGTAGTTAAACCATTCCAAACTGGAACACCAGCATTTTCTGCAAGTTCTTCTACAATTTTTTGATCAAATCCGCGATATTCAATACCATCATACATTCTTCCAAGAACTTTTGCAGTATCACTAATAGATTCTTTTTTACCCATTTGGGATGCTCCCGGATCAAGATATGTAACGCCCATTCCTAAATCCATTCCAGCCACTTCAAATGCACATCTAGTTCTTGTTGAAGTTTTTTCAAATAATAAAACAATATTTTTACCATTTAAGTATCTATGTTCTACACCATTTCTCTTTTTATCTTTTAAATCTTTAGATAAATCTAACAAATATCTAATTTCTTCTGGTGTGAAATCTAATAATGTTAAGAAATTTCTACCTCTTAAATCAGGTTTCTTTAACGCATCAACTTTAATAAAATCTTCAATTTTTAAAGTTGGAATATCAACACTTTTATTTTCAAATATATCTTCATGAACAACTCTAATATCTTCTTCAATATTTTTATTAACAGTTATATCAGGAATATCTTCACGAACTAAAGGCATACTCATACATCTAGGGCCACCTCTACCACGAGAAAGTTCTGCACTACTAACTTCTATAACTTTAATACCATGTTCTCGTAATATATTATTAGTAATATTATTTCTATCATATACAACAACCACACCTGGGGCAATACATAAAGTATTAGTTCCATCATTCCATTGTTCTCTTTCACTAGATATTCTTTCTCCTCCAGCACATGGAATAAGTGTTATATTTCTACCTAAATATTTTTCTAGTATTTCTTCTAAACTTCCATTTACTTCTGTAACATTTAAATCTTCATCAGAATCATGAATATCTCCTTCAGTAATTTCAAAAACTTGAAGTGTATCCATAATACCTGGATGATACGTAAATTTATCATAATCAATTTGTGTAAATACAGTATCTAGGTGCATAAAAGCTCTAGATTCAGGTATATTAAAAGCTAAAATTGTATCAATTTTACAATTTGGATCCTTAAAACAATTTTTAGCTAGCTCATCAATCGCAGCTGCTTCAGTTCTTTGAGAAATTCCAACTGCAAGAATATGACTATTTAAATTAAGTACATCTCCACCTTCAATATGATATGGCAAATACCTATCATAATATTTATCTAATTTATCTTTAAAATCTGGATGATAATTAAAAATATACTCTGCATAAATTGTTTCTCTATTTCTAGTAACAGAATACATTTTATTTAATATAACTCCATTACCAGCACTTGCAAATGGATCTCTAGTAAAGTAAAGATTTGGCATTGGATCTGCTAAAAATTCAGATTCTTCACTTACTAAATCAACCAAAGATTTTTCAATTTCTCTTTTTTTTCTACTTATTTCTTCGATTTTGATTCCTTCCATTGTTTTTAATACAAGTTCTTTTTTATTATTAAAGCTTTTTAAATAACCAAAAACCAAATTTTTATATTTCGGTGTAGTTATTCCCGCTTCAAAAATAAATTGTCTTATAAATTTATCTTCAATTTCTCCACTTAATTCAAGTACATCAGCCATTAAGTCTTCCAAGTAAACTACTTCAATATTATTTTCTTTTAAAGCCCTAGCAAATTCATCATGTTCAGCTTGTGCATCAGGCAAAAAAGGAATATCATCAAATAATAATCTACTTAAAGAATCGGGTGTTAAGTTTAATAACTCATTACCAGGCCTATGTAATAAAACCTTTTTAAGTGGACCAATTTCACTTCTTACATTAATTGCATTCATCTAAATCCTCTCCTTATTCTTAATTAAATTATAACAAACATATTATCTATTTGCAATTTTTATTTTTTAATTTTTTTTAAAAACAAATTAATTCTTTTATTTTCATTTTTAAAAAAGTTTTTATTATCACCATCATATATTATTTTACCATTTTCTAAAAACAATATTCTATTAGCAACATTTCTAACAAATTCCATTTCATGAGATACAATAATCATTGTTTTTCCCTCATTAGCAACATCCTTTATTAAATCCAATACTTCTCCGACCATTTCAGGATCAAGTGCACTCGTAGGTTCATCAAATAAAATTATATCTGGATCCATCATTAAAGTTCTTAATATAGCAACTCTTTGTTTTTGGCCTCCGGATAATTCCCCAGGAAAACTTAATGCTTTATCTTTTAATCCAATTGTATCAAGAAACATCATAGCTTTTCTTTTAGCATTGCCTTCTCCCATTACTTTAAGTTTAACCGGAGCTAAAGTCAAATTATCTAAAACACTCAAGTGCATAAATAAATTAAACTGTTGAAAAACCATCCCAATTTTTTCACGAATCAAAGATAAATTAGTTTTTTTAGAAAGCAAATCTTTTCCCTTAAATATTATTTTACCTCTAGTTGGTTTTTCAATCATATTAAGGCATCTTAAAAGAGTACTTTTACCACTACCCGAAGGTCCAACAATAGCAATAATATCTCCTTCTTTAACTTCAAAACTAATATCCTTTAAAACTACATTTTTTCCAAAACTCTTTTTCAAATGTTTAACATTTAGCATTTAGTTTTACCTCCATTCTATTAACTAATTTAGTTAATCCCAAAGTAATTACTAAATAAATTAAAGCAATAATTATAAGTGGGAAAAAATAATCATAAGTTCTTGAAGCAATAATATCACTAGCTTTAGTTAATTCCATTATTCCAATATAAGCACCTGCAGAAGTTTCTTTTATCAAAGTTATAAATTCATTTCCTAAAGCTGGCAAAATATTTCTAATTGCCTGAGGCATTATAATATACCTCATAACCATATTATATTTAAGTCCTAAAGATAACCCTGCTTCCATTTGTCCTTTATCTATTGAATTAATACCAGCTCTAATTATTTCTGATACATAAGCCCCAGAATTAAATCCAAATGCTAAAACTCCAACAATAATTATACTAATATCAACAGATTTAAAAATAACATAATATATAATCATTAATTGTAATAAAACTGGTGTTCCTCTAATTATATTTACATACCAAACACACAATCTATTTAAAATTTTTAATTTACCATTCGTATCATGATGATGTCTAACAATTGCTATAAGAATTCCAATAACAAATCCTAAAATTACAGCAAAAAAAGCTATTATAAGTGTATTTAATAAGCCTTCAAAAATAAACTTATATCTTCCATCACAAATAATACTCTCATAAAAACTATTTATTATTTTATTTACCATCTAGTCACCTATTTTTCAGTATGATTAATAATATACTCATCTATTTTTCCTTCACTTTTTAAATTTTCTAAAACTTTATTTATAGCATCAAGTAATTCTTTATTTCCCTTTTTTACTATCATTCCATAAGAATCATTAGTTAAAGCTCCAGATAATATTTTAATACCATCATTACTTGCAACTATTTCACTTGCTGGAAGTTCATCCATTACAACACAATCAACTTTACCAGTCTTTAAATCTTCTATTGCTGCCAAATACTTTTTTTGACGTACAATATTTGCATCTTTATAATTTTCTGTAACATATGTATCAGCAATGCTTCCCAATTGAACGGCTATTTTCTTATTACTAATTTCATTTATATTTTTAATATTACTATCATTTTTAACAATTACTACTTGTTTACTTACAGAATAATTAATAGAAAAATCTACATTTTTAGCTCTATCATCACTATAACTAATTCCTGCAGCACCAAAATCAGCTTTACCAGTTTTAACTTCATTAATTATTGAATCAAAAGCAATATCTTTTACTACAAGTTCTTTACCTAAATATTTAGCAATTTCACGAGCAATATCAACATCAACACCAACTATTTCCCCATTTTCATAATATTCATACGGAGCAAATCCAGCTTCAGTTACCATAACAAGTTCATTACTCTTTTTATTACATCCACCCAATGTAATTAACAACATTATTAATATAACAACTTTTTTCATATCACACCTCTATCCTAAATTTATTATAGCATTTATTTTTTCTAATTAAAAGAAAAAAGATCTCATTTAGAAATCTTTTACTACTTATTACACTCATCAACTACTTTATCACTATTACCAATTATTGTATTATCACATACAGCTATAAAAGGAGTCTTGCCATGATTTGAATATAACTTAATATTTTTCTCATCGTTATCTAATTCATATTTATCAATTAAATCATTTATAGTAATTACATTTTCTTTTAAAGCATCCTCTAAATTATATAAAGATCCATTTTCATTATTATTTTGATAAGTTATGTTTTTATATTGAGATATAATTTTCTTGCCATCTTCATATTCATAAATAACATGAAATTCATTAGTTGGTGTATCAAATTCCCAACTTATTCCATTAACTGATGTACTAACTTTATCTTTTTTAGAATTCTTCACTGTACACCCACACAACAATAAAACACAAGTTATTAACAATACTATTCTTTTCATAACATTATCCTCTTATATCATATTTAGGATAAAACTACAAATTATATGTTGACATTTTAAATCTTTTCTCTTTTTAAAACTAATTCTTCTTCATTTATTTTATTTATTAATCCATCAAAATAATTTTTTATTTCTTCAACTCTATCATTTACATCTAGATTAATATTATAAGGATCATACCCTAGAACCTTTATTCTACCAATATAATTATACATAATTTCTCTTAAAACAAAAACTACATTACTAACATTAATATTAACCATATCTTCTGTTACATCAGATTTTATCATTCTAAAATTAGCTAATGAAATTAACGCACTTATATTTTCCATTTTTGTATCTAAAGACATTTCTAATATACCATTATACCCACTTTCTGCAAGATAATATAAAGCTATTTTACTTGCCTTTTTATACGCATAATATTCCCTTAATCTACAATGTAAAACTAATGATAAATCATTATTAGATAAATTAATATAATTCTCCATTTTAACACATTCCCCCTTCAAAAGGAAACTTATTATAACACCATTAACAATAATTGTAAATAACAATTCAAAACTAGCAAAATTTAAAACAAAAAAACGACCATTTGGTCGCAATATATATTACCCAATTCTACTAAAATCTTCGTATGTATATCCATTAGAATGTTTACAATATAATTTATATTCAGAATTAGAATTAAAATAACATGAATAATGTAAATCTCCGGCTTTTCTAGTTATTGTAATATCAAGTCCATTTTTCTTATAATATTCAGTTGTACCTGAACACTTACCTGTTTTACTATAGCACATTCCCCAAAAAACAGTACCATCTTCATTAAATTGCAATTCTTGATGAACAGTACCACCATATAGATTTTCTTTCTTACTTTCCGTAGAAAATGCACTATTTATAAATTCAGCAGTAAGTATACTTTCCTCTTTTGACTTTTTATCTGATTCATTACCAAGGTTTATAAACCAACGAATACCAATGACAACAAGTATCAAAAATATAATTGCCCCAACAATAGATCCATTATTAGATTTATTTTCTTGATTATTATTTGATTCAACTACTTTAGGTTCTTCCTCTTTTTCTTCATTTGCTTCAGGTTTATCAACTTTATTTTTTTCTTTTTTATCAGTATCATTTTCTTTAGATACATTATCCTTATTTTCTTTTTCAATATTTTTTAAATTTTCAAAAAAAGCCTTATCTTCAGCCATTTCCAGTTTAATATTACTACCACCATAACGTGAAATGGTTAATACTCCATCATCATATTTATGAGATTTTATATTTGAAAATGGCACTTTAATAAGTTCATCATTTTCTGTAACAATTGTACAACTATCTTCTTTAATTTTTAAAATAGCATCTTCTTTTTTTTCTTTATTTATATAACTAACATCTATTTTTTTCATTTAATTCCTCCTATAGCATCATTAATTGCTAAAACCCAATTATTTTTTCCATTAACAGCAAATTTTTCTTCACCACTTTTTGTAACAATAACTAAATTATTAGACAAAAATCCTCCAGCTTCAACGCTTTTAATATCATCCAGTTCTACTTCAAATTCCTTTTCGCCAGCATTAAAATTATGACCTTCAAAATACAAAGTTTCTGTAGTTAAAATAAGCTGTCCTCCTTTACTTCCAACACCATGCCACCAGTTAGCAGCGCCTTTTTTTAATATTTTTTCCTTCATAAACTCCTCCTTTTTATAATATTCTTTATATCTTTTGAAAGAAAAAAGAACATAAAAGCACCCTTATGTTCCATTATAAATGTTGATTAAATTGTTACTTACTCTTAAACTACAACTACCAATCAACATTTAATGTCGATATTAGTACTTCCCACTTACACTATAATAATACCAAAATTATATGATTATTGCAATATATGAACTAAAATAACTTTTTTAAATAACCAAATTTATTTACCATCATTATATGGCACATAAGTTATTAAATCCGGCAACAAACTTAATTTATATATTGACATATTTTTTTAATAAGTACATCTTTAATAGTGAGTATAACCTCACAATAATTAGTATTCTAATCTATAAAACGTTCATCATTCATTTATAACCATCTTTTCTTTCTATTTTTATTTTAATAAAAAATAAATAGCAATCAGTAATCCAATAGCAATTATCAAAAATGCAATATATATAGCCAATGATGCAAATCCAACTTTATCAATATTTGGATTAGTTCTAACTAATTTTGCAGCTTTTTCATGAACATTCTCTAAATTTACTTTTTCACTTCTTTCAAGCATATCTTCATATCTTTTTATTGTATCGGTTATATTTTCATTAGGTTCTTTTATACTGTATAAATAATTTGACAAACTACAAAATTTAGTATAATACTCATAAATTTCAGGAATTAAATAGTCTTTATAAACAATGACATCAAAAATATAATTTTCAAAAACTTTGATTTTATCCTCTTCATCTTTAGTATAAGGATGGGGACTTAAAATTAATTTTGTATATTCCTCAAATGTTATTAATGGAATCTTTTCTTTTTCAACAACCTTTTCTTCTTGCACTTTTTGTTCTACCGAAATTGATCCACTTGTATTAGATAATTCATGATTTTCTTTAACATATTCATTTTGTTTATTTAAATTAAAAGTTGTAATTATTCCATTACTAATGTAGATTTTTTCTTCATCATTACCCAATGGTGTATCTAAAGTATTTCCAGTTGCATGATTTCTATCATTTAATAATTTCAAATTATTTAAATGTTCTTCAGTAGCATTATTTCTCATTAAAGCTTCATTTAAACATTCTAATTCAATATTTTTCTTTCCACGGTTTAAAAATGAAAATAGTTCTTCTTCTGTAACATTATTTCCATGGCTAGCTACTAAATTTTCATATGCCTTTAATACATCTTCACCATTAACATCATATAATAAATAGCTTTTGCCAGATTTATCTTGAAAATGTACATAGTTTTTAACTACCCCTTCAACCTTTTTATTATTTTGTATTAAATGAAATTTCTGTAATATCTTATTGTTTTTAGTTATTTTATCAAAATCTTCTGAAGTCATTTCTTGTTTTTTATTTTTTTCATCATAAAACTTTGCATGAATTTCTAATATTTTAAAAACTGATTCAGCATTCAAATTAGAAAGATTATTTTTAAAATTAGTATTTTTAGAATAAAAATCGTAATAATCAAAATAAGAAAAATCTAAATATTGACCATTATAGCCAATTTTATTTTCTTTAATATCAAGTTTATCAAATTCAGAACTTTGATTTAATAAATTAACCAAAACATAAAAATTACTCATATACACCACTATCTTTCTATTAAATAGAATACCACATTATTTTCTTTTTTCATAGTAATATTTAAAAAATTAAGTAAATTAATTATATTTATATTATGGATAGTAAATCAATGTATTAACACTTTTTTTAAAACTCTCGAATAAATTCTTGTATGTTCCTGTATTTCTTCAGGTAATAACCATAGAAACTTACTTGAATCTACGAAAGAAGAATTTATATACCTGCATTTGATCGAAGTATAACAACCATGATACTCATTATAAGAAATGGTAATGTGATTTTGGGAAATAGTGTTGAAAAAAATTCAAAGGCAGATAGTTCTAAAACATATGGGGATATTAAATGTGCTTTTGATGACATATTAAAAATATCAAATCAATATGAGGAAAAAACTGTTATCGCATGCTGTGCTACCAATTTGCACGAAAATGTTTCACACTTTTCCAACAAGCCTATAAATAGTAATATATTTTCTATTAGTAATAATTCATTTTATACAAATTATAAAAGTCCGACTTATATTATTTCAAGTTTTGAAAAAAATAAGTTTTGTTTTATTTTATATCTTTGTTGAATAAACTTTCAAAAAGCCGTAGCACTTTAGTTTCTATTATCATACTCAACATTTTTCTTTCTTAAATAACAAAAAACCAACTATTTTCTAGTTAGCATTTATTACTTAATCTCGAAAAGCTCGAGTTTCTTATCAATCTGGCAGGGGCAGAGAGAATCGAACTCCCATCAAAAGTTTTGGAGACTCCTATGCTACCATTATACCATGCCCCTAATTACAAGAACAAATAAATTATAACATACTAATTACCAAAATACTAGCTCTTTTTACACAAAATTTAGAAAAAAACATAAAATACATTAGGTGATAACTATGCTTTTTAATTATACAGATAGAGAACTAGATTTACTTGCTAGAATAATGCGTGCTGAAGCACTCGGAGAAGGAAATTTAGGAATGTTAATGGTAGGTAATGTTGTAGCTAATAGAGTTTTAGCAGATTGCTTAACTTTTAGAGACGTCGATAGCATTTATGATGTTATTTACCAACCAAATCAATTTACCGGAGCATCATCTTCACTTTTTAACGCATCAGCAACAACTCTAGAAAAACAATTAGCACAAAGAATAGTCCGCGGAGAATACTATCATCCAGCCACAAACGCATTATGGTTTTATTCACCAACAAAAGGAGCTTCTTGTAAACAGACTTGGTATAATCAAGTTCTAGCTGGAAGTTACAAAAGTCATTGTTTTTATAATCCAGATCCTGGAGTATGCACAAAAATTCATTAATCTTGGCATAAGGCAATAAATAATGTATAATTATGAATAGGGAGAGATTACGATGTTTTATTCATATTGTATATTATTTTTTATTTATTCATTTTTAGGCTGGATAATGGAAGTCTCATTAACACTAATTACTGACAAAAAATTTGTAAATCGGGGATTTTTACTTGGACCATGTTGCCCAATATATGGATGTGGATGTATTTTATTAAATCTATTATTACATAATTACACAAATAATGTTTTAGTTTTATTTATCTTAACAATGTTTACTTGTTCTCTACTTGAATATTTTACAAGTTATTTTATGGAAAAAATATTTAAATTAAGATGGTGGGATTATTCTCAAATGAGATTTAATATAAATGGAAGAATATGTTTAGAAACAATGACACCATTTTCTATTCTCGGAGTACTAGCTATAAAATATGCCACCCCTTTTTTTCTAAATGAAATAAATAGTTTTTCTACAAACACAAATCTTATTATATCAATTATTTTAATTAGCATTTTTATAATCGATATCATTATGTCATTAATTATTGTATTTAAACTAAAATTTGTTACAAAGAATACTAAAAAAGATTCTACATATGATATTAAAACAGCAATAAAGAAGTTTATTAAAAATGATATATACGTTTATGAAAGAATAATTAAAGCATTTCCAAATCTTACAAAAAGCTTAAAAGAAAAAGCTTTAAAACTAAAAAACAAACCCAAAATTAATAAATAATTTTAGGTTATTTAACTATTTCTTTTAAAACAAACTAAGGTGTTATTTCTCTTCTTTTTGTTTCAAATATTTATCTAATTCATTTTTTGTAATATCTATTTGCAAAATTTCCAATAATCCATTTTCAATAGCAGGTTTAAATTCTTTTTTTATCTTCTCATTTAAATCATTTAATCTTACATGTAAGTCATTAGACAAAATTTTTTCTAAAGCATCATCTAACTTTGGTAATATTATTACTAATTTTGATTTACATTTATTAGTATCTTGATACAATTCAATCATTCTAAGCATATAATATAACTGATATTGATAATTTATCCATAATGGTGATACTTTAACTTCATAAAATATATTATTTTCATCATCTGATTTCATAGCATCAAATCTCATTTCACTTTTCATAATATTATCTTTAATTGGTTTATTATCAATCATCTTAACATTATATTGTATACTTAAACAATCCACATCATCTTTTAAAGTTTTCTTTAATAAATATATTTCTAAAGCTTTTCTATATTTACACTTTTCTAATATAGATTTTTTTTGATTTGGAAAGTCATTAGATAATTTTAAATCTAATATTTCGTTATTAGAATAATTTGATTCTCGTTTATTTATATCATTTATATCTGAAGAACCAACAAAACTAAATGAATTAGGCAAATAGACATTTTGATTATTAGTATTTTTGATATTTATAAGTTGTTCCAATAATTTGTTATTTGTTTCTTTTAATTCACTATTTTCTTCTTTCATCACTTTTATATTTTTGGAAAGTGACAACAATTTATAAATATTTAAATTATCAAATGAATCAGCTAATATTAAAATTACTATTAATATTAAACATATAATCATTTTATCTGTAATAACATAGTTATTTTCAGAAAAAATGAAACTACAAATAATTATTACCAATATAAAGACTATCATTATTAAAGATAAAATTTTTACATACATATTTTTCTCATTCATGTTTCTTCCTCACACTACTTCCTCACACTATTAAAATAAATCATCGACTGTAGTTTTACTATTTGCTTCTAAAATTTTGTTAATATTAGTATAAACTCTTCCTTGTGGTGTTCTATTTGGATTTTTTGGATTCAAAGGTATAAATCTTTTTAATTTTTTAGCTTTACCTTTAAAGTATATTATATATTTTCCAGTATCTTCATAAGGTTCTATTCTATCTATTTCAGCATAATGTGTAACAGCTTTTATTGGGCTTTTTTGATACGCTGCAATATACTTAATTTTAGTTAACATATTTGAACTTATTGCTACTGCAAACCAACAATTATTTTCTAAAAATTCTTTGTTAAATCCAGTTTTTTCAGCTGCAACTAATATTGTATCAATTTTATTAGTTAATGGAGCTTGTTTATTACATTCCATTATACGCTTAATAATTAACATTCTATCTTTCACTCTTTCTAAGGGATGAGCACCTTTACTAATTAAAGCTAAACTTCTATAATCTTCAATAAGATCTTCTTCACCTTCAAATGTTTCATTTACAACATCTTTTTTAGCAGAGTTAAAAGAAGAAAGTTTTACATTAATAATATTTAATTTATACAAACTATTTTCTAAATCAGTCAAATCAATATAATCAAATGCTAATAATAATAACAAAAATTTAATATATCTTTTATTAGTTAATATGGGTTGATCATTTAATTCTGATATTTTATTCAATCCTTTTATTATGTTATTAACATAATTTAAAACATCACCAGTTAAATCTTCTTTTTTTTCAGAAACATAATCTTTAATAGTATTATCAGTAACACCAAAATTAATTTTTTTATCAAGTAATCCTATTATACTATAAAATATTTTATCAAACTCTAGCCTCGAGTCTGGAAAATTTAAAACACATAATAATCTTTCTTTATCATTAATCATAGATAAGTATTTTTCTAAATTTGATTCAGGAAAAGACTTTATAATTTCTCCAGCTCTTAATCTTTCTTGATTTTGAACAAATCTAAAATATTCAGTTACTTGTTCATCGGTAGCATCAGATATTGAAGTTACTGATAATGGAAACGCATCAATATTTCTTTTTAATAATTCCGGTATATTTAAATAGTTCAATTTAAATTTTTTGCCTTGTTCATATTTTTTTAAAACTTTTGCCACTTCTTTAGAATTGTCTTCCAAAAATAGATCTTTTGTTTCCTCAATTATTTCTTTAGATGTTTCATAATTAATTTCATATTCATTATTTATAAAATCATATATTGTCCTTAATCTTTGTTGCCCATCAACTACTTCTTGTCTAGCCCCTTTACTATTTGCGACATCCATTTTTCTTATTGTAATATTTCCTATTGGATATCTTTTTGCTAAACTTAGTAAAAGTTTATCCTTAAATTCATTACTCCATACAAAATTTCTTTGATATTCTGGTTGCAAATCAAGTCCCCCACGTCTTACGTCTGATATGTCATTCATTAAAGTAATTATAGGTAAAGAACCTGGTTGAAAATTAATTTTTTTCATAAAGCACATCTCCTTTAATTAGATTCTACTCGTTATATTAATTTTTGTCAATATTTTTTGTTATTTTTTAATAGATTCTATTTATTTTTACGCAAAAATTTAACCAATTAAAAAATTTGTTTTTTAAAATTTAAAAACTATTGTCATGGCAACAATAGTTTTTGACCAATACTTAACGTATTTGATGTAATATTATTTAATTTTTTTAAGGCATCCACTGTAGTTCCATATTCTCTAGCTATACTATATAAACTATCTCCTTTTTTTACCGTATAAACTACATTAACTTTATTTGTACCACTACTTGGTAATTTCAATTCCTGTCCTATACTTAAATTATTTGATGTTAAATTGTTAATATCTTTTAACATATCAACAGTGGTACCATAAGTTCTAGCAATACTATATAAATTATCACCCTTTTTAACAGTATATGTATTTTCTTTTATATTTTCTTCACCAGGTATTTTAAGTATTTGCCCAATTGCAAGTGAATCAGTAGTAATATTATTTAATGATTTTAAGTTATCAATAGTAGTGTTAAACTTTCTTGCAATACTATATAAAGTATCTCCTTTTTGAACAGCATATTCATCACTTACCTTTTCAGGAACCTTACCAGGAATAATTAAATTTTGACCAATACTTAACAAATTGCTTGATAAATTATTAGCATCTTTGAGTTCATTAACAGTTATTCCGAATTTTCTAGAAATACTCCATAGGCTATCGCCACTTTTAACTGTATAGTAATTTGAATTTAATGGAGCAATATATTTACCTCCGGCATATTCCACAATAGCCTTAGTAACAGCTTCTGCTAAGTTTTCCCAATTATTTTTTAATTGATTAACATCATCACCATCAGAATCTGCAAAACCATACTCAACAATAACAGTTTCATTATTAGGAGTATCACGCATTATATAGTAATAATCTTTCGCGGGATTACTCGGAAGTCTTCTTTGATAATATTTTCTAACATTTTGTCCAGCGTTTTCAAATTCTTTAGCTATTTTTTTAGCAAAAGTATCATTGTTTCTAAGAGCATAAATTATTTCAGCACCATCTCCACCTCGAGAGTTTAGTTACCACTACTAATAAGTTCTGTTATTATTTTTGTATTATATCTTTTAATTTTTTGTTTAAATATAAATATACTTCCAAATCTTCTGTATAAATATTTAGTGTTTTTTTACCTCTAGTAAATAATATATTAAGTTCATTAAGAAATTTAGTTATATTCTCTTGAGTAGAAGTAGTCAAGAATTTATTTGCTAGTATATCTTTTTTTGCTTTATTAATTACACACACATTTCTAAGAAAAATAAAATTATTTTCTACGTCAAACGATATTGCATGCAATGTATGACCTATATAATTTTCATATCCTGCTGATATTGAAAATTCATAAAAACTTCTCTCTGCCATAGTAAATATCTCATCGCCAATTAATAACGTAGAACAATGCTTATAATCATATGTAGTATACATTTTTTTTGAACCCTTACAACTATGATATGCATTCAAGAAATCAGATGCATCATAAAATAAATTTATCTTATAATCCTCTAAAATCAATTTTTCTTGTAAAGATAAACTTCTACTAGTTAAAAAATTTAATGCTTTCTCAACAGAATCATTATATCTTTTACTTCTTTTTAATTCCTTTTCATGGGTATAAATGCCATTTTCTTTCAAGTAAGAAATCAATTTATGTCCATCTAAATCTAAATCTGTTGACATAAATGCTTGACCTGTATCTCCAAATAATACTGTTGCTTTACTACTTTTGATTATTTCAAGTATTTTTTCCTTAGATAATCTTTGAACTTCATCTATTATTACTATTTTTTCCGACAAATCATTTTGAAGAAACGTATCTGTACCAAAAAAGCAACGTCCTTCAATAAAATATTTTGTTAAACCAAGAGAATTATAGAACTTTTGATTCATTATCAAAAACATAGTATTTTCGTTTTCAAAAAACAATTTAAATGCAACCACTGTTTTTCCAGTTCCTGGACTTGATAAACAAACAACCGCTTTCTTTCCACCATTTATCTTTTCAATGATAAACTCTGTAGTACGTTTAGTTTCTTCATAATATTTAAATTCACCTGATTCCATTTGTTTATATAAATTATGTATACCTGCTAAATCATTAGCTTGTGTTAAAATTGTTTCAACATAATCATTACCATAAAAATTATTTGTTAATTCCTTTAGTTCATCTATAGAACTAAGAATAATACTATCATTTGAGTCATAATATATAGCTTTATAGAAGCCATCATCATTCATAGCAATAACTATATATTTTTCTCTTAAAAACAATTGTCTCATATGGTCATTAACTCTCTTTGAAATCTGTTCATCTAATTTTTCACATGATTCGTTACCTGTTTTAAACTCAATATCTATAATTATATTTTTATCATCTTTATCTTTCAAAACTGTTGCAATATCCATTTCTGTTACATCTGTGTAATAATTAACTATAAATAATTGTTTATCGTTTAAATTATCAAATATTCCATTTTCATCTAAAACTTCCATACACATTATAAGATTATCAAATTCTTGCTTTACAAAATTTGACCAAGTAAATTTTTTAAATTCATCCAAACCTTTTAACATAGTATTTTTTAAATTTAAAACACCAATTTCACTTATCCTTTTATACATTTTTTTAGTTATTTTTATACCTTTTAAATTCATAGTACCACTCCATTTAAGGAATAGTATATATCAAAATTTATTTTTTGTCTTTCTTATGTTGCAATTTTTTAATAATTACTACTTATTTTCCCTTTTTTTCCATATGGATTTCTAACTAAATTTCTATTTTCATACTTGAAATTAAGTTTTGGTATCACATCATATTTAAATATAATATTTATGTTTCTATTTTCATCAATCACTATTTTATCTATTAATATATTAATTAACTCTTTTTTAGTTTTCTTTAAATCCAATAGTTCTTTTATTTTCTTTGTATAATCTGGTAGTATATTTGCTTTATTCTTTATATTTTGCTTTTTTATTTTTTCTTCTTCTATTATATTATTAATCTTTTTTAATTTAGTTTCGGATTCCGTAGATAATTCTTTATATAATTCAGCTGAAATAATATCATTACATCTATCACTATATAAAGTAGATAATTTATTCATAATTTGTTCTTTTTCTTTTAATAAATCGTTTATTTTTTTATCTGTATCTTCTGTTTCTTTATGAACATTTTTTTGTACTTCTTTATTTAATTCTTCTATATCTAGTTCTTTTATAAATTTTGATACTGAATTATTAAATCGTTCTAGTATTTGCTCTTCTAAATAATCATATGGATAAAAGTGTGAACTACATCTTCCTCTCTTTGGATCTCTAGAATATCTATTACAATTAATAGACCAATAATCAAGTTTCTTTCTATAATAAACAGATAGTCTATTGCCACACTCTTTACAAAATATTTTTCCTTCTAAAATTCTTTTGGGTCTTTCTGTTTTTAAACTATAATTTCTAGTTTTTCTTTTTCCTAAAGAATTAACATATTTAAAAGTTTCTTTATCTACTAATGGTTCATGAGTATCTTCAACTATTACCCATAAACTTTCATCTAAAGTTATTTTCTTCTTTGATTTATAATTTACTTTTGTTTGAGTATGTTGAACCATATCTCCAGTATAAATTCTATTACTTAAAATTTTCTTTACTGTTGATATATTCCAACTATCTCTATCAATCAATCTAGAAGAATAATTAGTTTTCTTATATCCTGCTGGTGTGGGTACATTCATATTATTTAATCTTGTTGCTATTTCTGTTGGTCCTATTCCTTCTGCTCTCCACTTGAATATTTTTTTAACAATCGGTGCAGTTTCTGGATTAGGTATTAAATGTCCTTTATCGAATGGATCTCTCATATAACCATAACAAGGTTGACTTCCTATAAATTTACCATTCTTTCTTTTATCGTTTAATACATTTCTTATTTTTATAGAATTTTGTTTACTATAATAATCATTACAAGCAATTATAAATGTTGAAGAATCATTACTAGCTTGATTTTTAAAACTATCATATGATTCAAGTATAGATATAAATCTTATATTATTTTCAGGAAAAAAAGTTTCAATATAATATCCCGTCATAACATGATCTCTACCAAATCTAGATAAATCTTTAACTACTACACAATTTATCTTTTTTTGTTTTATATCCTCTAACATTTTTTGAAATCCTGGTCTATCAAAATTAGTACCAGAATATCCATCGTCTACATATTCTCCACATAGATTAAAATTATTATTTTTAACATAACTTCTTAATAATTCTTTTTGATTAATAACACTTTCACTATCAGATTCATATTTTTTATCTTTATCTTCTTGAGATAATCTTATATAGATTCCAACATTGAAATCTATTTCAGTTAAGTAAGTATTATACATTCAATCCTCCAATCTTCCTACTTGACTGAGTATTAAGACAATTTAATAATACCGTATTATTAAAAAAATTACAGCGCATTATTTTCTTTTTCTATCTCTTCGATAAGATATTTTAAAATAAGATCTTTAAAAGTTATATTATTTTCATTCATAACAACACCTACTTAAAGTTATGCTGTTTTTATTTGTTTTATTATTATTTAAATTCATTTTATATTACCCCCTTTTTATTCAATAAAAAAATCCCTATATTATTTTTATACAAGGATTATTCTTCGTTTATAACTGAATCAATATTTTTTATAATATATTCTATTAATAAAGTTTCCATTATAGACTGTATTGTGATTTTTTTCTTTTCTAACACTCTTTTAAGAGCCATTTTTGTATGATCATCAATTCTAAATTTAACTTGATTATTTTTTTCTAAAGCCATTTTTGCACTCTCCTTTCTAAAAATTGGTACTATTGTATGCACATTAATTTTTAAACACTATTTTAGGAAAAAGTTTTTGATAAAGCAGGATAAACCTGTTTACAAACAACTCACCAGTGGTGAGTTTTACCTTATTTTATAAGCATTTATAAAATTAAGTAGCGTTTACACTTTTCATATTTGTTATACAAGTGTATACTTTTTATTCCTTATATTATAAGGGGTGTTATACAATCGTACACACTTTTTAAAATATCTACTTAATGTTTTTGGTACTAAAAATATAAAAATACAATTAATACTTAGTACCAAACTTTTATATTGAATTTAAAGGGGGATTTTTGAATACGAAAAAAGCACTGACCTTTTCTGTAAGATCAATGCCATAAATACATCTAATTGCATTATTGTTTCATATTCTACTATATTGTATCACATGATTACTGAAAGTCAATCAGTAATAAATGTTGTATTAATTTTGATAAAAATGTTGTAAAAAATCTCTATAAAGTCATATAAATATTGCATTTATGCAAATAGATACTTTAATAAATTCTATGTTATTGACACATATAGATAATTATTTTTTAAAAACAAGTTCCCTATGATAATATAAATATGCTTCACGTCCCTCAGTAGGAAGCATTCTTATTTTTTTGCCATTAAATATATTTAGTCTTTTTTGATTCATCGGTGAAATCCAAGGAGATACTAACATAGTTCCATCATTTTCAAAAGATATAAATCCTCTATCAAATAATTTATCATATGTTGGAGTTAACATAAATCCATTTTTAGGATCCGTCTTTTCAAAATTAGTAGATTTAGCCCACGGCTTTATATGAGATGCTATTAATAATCTTTCATCATTTACCATTGTTATTGGACAATAAGGACATTCATCTAATAATTTTTCTCTATATTTTCCTTGGCCAACGCGAGATTTAATAATACTTTCCCTTTCTGATGTAGTAATGTTTTCATCTTCTTCAATTTCAGCAATTTCTTCTTCATACAATAATTCTTTATTATATTCTATAAATGGTCTAAAATAATATAATAACTCATCATCCTTTTGTAATTTTAAAATAGCTACATATGAAATATTAGGTAAAGAAATTTCTCTAATTAAATCATATGCAATAGAATGTGAATTAATATAAATTCTAGGTGGTTTAACATCTACTCTATAAATATTAAAATATAAAAATTCTTCATCAAGATTAGAAATTTTATCAAAATGATTAGAAAAAATTTGTGGCATATTTGCCTTATTTCTATATTCTTGATCAGGATTCTTATATTCGTTTTCACTATCCATTAAATAACTAATTAAATCCTCTTTTTTTATAACACATTTTACATCAAAATTTTCAAAGAAATCTAAAGTAGAACCATCTGTAGTTTGACCGACATAAAGTTTTGCTTCTCCATGACCTGTACCGATTTTATTTGAATCTTTTACAAAACAATCAGGAATAGTAATACATTCTTTAGCGTCCAGCACATTATATTCTGCTCCATCAATAATTATTTTATTATTCATTTTCTTCACCACCAAACATCGAAAGATCTAATCGTTTTAGTATCTCAATGAAATTATTAGATACAATACTATTACCAGCTTGTTTATACATTTGTGTATCACTAACAACAATTTTAAATCTATCATCAAACCCCATTAATCTTAAGCACTCCCTAGGAGTCAACTTTCTAATTCTATTGTCTTTAGATATATAGTTATCAACACCTGCTCGATGCATTTTTCCCATTGTAGATAATAATGGTCTAGCTATATCTAAATCTATTTCGGGTTTAGAATAAAAATTTTTAGTCCCAGTTTTCATCACATACTCTGTAACCTTATCTGATAAAAAATATTTATTATCAACTTCTTTTGGGCCTTCACAAATAAAATCACCATGCCAATTAAATTGTTGATTTGCTTTTTCACATAAAGCAATATCTCCATTAATTTGAGTAAATCTTTTTTGTAAATTTTTTTGATTTGTAACAAATGCTATCCCCTTATCATTCAAATAATATTTGGAATCTGGATTATCTTCTAATAAATCCTTCATAGTAATATCTAATTTCATAGGTTTAGGAAATGAAAATTTCACAGAATGATCCTTAAATCCTATAACAAATAATCTTTCTCTATTTTGAGGTATACCATAATCTTTAGAATTCATTATTTGCTTATGTATTTTATATCCAAGCTTTTCAAATTCTTTTTGTATTTTCTCCCAAGTTTTACCACCATCATGATTTAATAAACCTTTTACATTCTCATATATAAACACTTTTGGTTTAATTTCATCTACTAATCTACAAAATTGAAATATAAGTAATCCTCTAGAATCTTCTAGTCCTTTTCTCTTTCCAACCATAGAAAAAGATTGACATGGGCTACCACCAACAAATAAATCAACTTTATCTTTATAATCTGTACCATCTAGTAATTTTATATCTAAATGAAAATCATCTTCATTTAGATCATAATTTGCCATATAACTTTTTTTTACATAATTTTGCTTTGAACTTTGTGATGAATATAATTCATCTACATACTTTTTTTTCTCTAGTTTAGATTTCATTTTCTTTATTTTATTTAATTCTTTTTCTTCATCATATTCAACAGGAATATCCCCATTATCACAAGCAAATACAATTTGATGTGGAATTTCTAATCTATCTAAAGCATGTTCTATAGAACCAATGCCACTAAATACTGTTGCTACACGTATCATAATTACCTCCTTTTAAAACAACATAAATCTATGTTGATAACTGCATAACATAATTATAACATATAAAATTTTAAAAGTCTGGCATAAATCTAAATCTTTAGCAAAATTTTATAATTCTATAAGGCAATTAGGTTTATATTTTAATGGACAAGTATGTGATAAAACAATATCAATATATTGTCCTTTATATTTATTTAAAATATTATCCATTTCTTCTTTGATAAATTGTTCATCTTTGAACCATGGATACCCATATATTATTCTATAATTTTTATCAACGGAATAAGCACCACCAATAACTAATACTTTTTTATTGTCTATATTATACAATTCACCATTTTTAGCAAATATTAAATTTGGATATTCTTCTTCAATAAATACTTTGCCACCAAGCATATCAAATTCTTTATATGTTGATATATTTTCTGGTCTTTCTTCATGATTACCTTGAACGTAAAATAATTTTATATTATAACTATTTAACTGTTCTTTTAACGTCTTATCCCTTTCATCTAAATAATAATTAATTCCAGTATAAGCTAATATAATCAACATATTATTTTTGTTTTTTTCTATATTATGCAATCTATAAAATTCTCTATGTGTATCTCCTGTTATATAAATCATATATTCCTCCTATAAATTATAACTGTTCTATTACATATTTTGATAAAAAACTTATTTTAAATTTTGAAACATTTTCTTTTAATTTAATTTTTAATTTCTCAATGTCTTCGACTTCTTCCCCAATAACATTGATTATATTTTCAATATCTTTTTCATATACTCCAAGACTTTTAAGATTTTTTCTAATTTCTGAATTTGAAAAATATTGAACTTCAATAGGAAGTAATATTTTTTGTTCTACTAAATTTAATTGTTTTTCAGTAGCACCACAACATTTTAAAAAGTAATAAACTATTTTGATTTTTGAATATATTTGATGTTCTATCATACTATATTTCAATTTTATAGTATTTGATATTAATGAATCAATATTTTCTTTGTTTTTTTCTAAAATTTTATTTATAATATATTTTATACTATATCTATTTTTATGTAATGAGTAACTTATTATTTTAGAGTCTATATTCACTTTATGATTTATTGTTGTTTCACAATATATAATTTTTAAAAGCTGACATAGTAAATTATATCTTCCTATAGTTTCGTCTTTTATCATTTTATTTATAATATCCAATAACGAACTATAATTTGCTCTAAAATAAGTATATAACTCGTTAATTGTAGAAAAACGATATTTGTATCCAATATTTTCAATATAATCTTTATAAGTTATATTTAACTCATTCAAAAAAGTTATAAAATCTTCATTATTCTCAAAATTTCCATTAATAATATCTATATCTTTACTTTCATTATCAGTTAATTCAAATTTAATTGTTTTTATTGCATCATTAAATACATATTCTTTGTCCTTTGGACCTTTTAAATAATATGCATATCCCAAAAAATGTTTATTTAACCTTCCCGTTCTACCAACCAAATTATAAAAATCAAATGCATCAAATTCTGTTTTATTACGCTGAGGTGAAGTTATGATAATGTTTTTTGAACATATATTAACACCCTCAAGTAAAGTAGAAGTACAAAGCATATTTTTGAAATTTTCTTCTTCTTCATATAAATCTATTTGCATTAATCTTACACCTAATGGCAGTTGACCATTATGAACTAAAAAACCACGTTCCATAGCTTTAATAACATACCAATCTTCATGGATTTCATCTTTTGCCCATTGAAGAAAATTTGAAATCAATTCATTTTTTAGATTAATAATTGGATATGTATTACATATTTCTCTATTAACGAAATTTGCTAATTCTTTCACCGTAGAAAAATATATCAAATTTTTTTGTGTTAATAATTTTCCTTTTAATAAATCTATTGTTTTATTATACTTTTCTTCTTTGCTATTTAAATTGATCTTAATAAGCTCATTTACCACCGGCGAAAAATTACTTTTATACATAATAGGTTGCTTAGACAAAATATTTCTATCTTCTATATCTTTAATAAATGGCGCAAGTAAAACATATTTCTCCGCCTTGTCAGCTAAATATTTATAAGCCATATTCAAAACTAATACTCTATCATTTGTTTCATCGGTTTTTAGCTTATAAACCTCATCAATAACTAACAAATCTATCTTTTCTATATTATTATAAAACCTACATTCCATAACTTTATCATGTGTTAATATAAAAATATTGTGTTTATCAAAATCATATTTTTTATTTTCATCATAGTTAATATGTGTTTTATAAACATTTAATTTTGAAGTATATTTCTTTATTATCTTTTTTAAATATTCATCAACAAGTGCCAAAGTAGGTACAATAAGAACAATATTTTTTGGATAGAACCTAGCAATATATTCAAATATACAAAAAGTTTTTCCAAAACTAGTAGGTGCACTAATAATAACAGCGGAATTATTATTTATTATATTTATTATTTTTAATTGCTCTTTATGTAAAATTATTTCTTCATCTAAACTAGATATTGCAAAACTATTAAACAATGCAGAGTCAAAACTAAATTCTTTTGAATACATATTTAATCCTAAATTAAATAAGTCATCTGACAATATTTGAATGTTTTTCTTATCTTCCTCAATTTTTTTTATATATTTTTTCCTAATCTCACTGATGGGTTCCATAATCGTCTATCCTTTCATAAATATATTTTAAAAATTCACCTTTAAACTTTTCTCTATTTAAAATCGGTAGTGAAATACAGTAATATATAGTATCAAGATTAAACATTTGTTTTTTTTCAATTTTATCAAACTCTCTCAAAATTTCATCAATTTTTATTTTGCCTCCATGCATAACAAATAATGGAATCCCTATACTTTTTATATTCTCCCGGTTCACAAATTCACTAAAAGTTAAACATTCTTCCACACTTTCAATATAATTGTTTTCTATTATTGGCATCTTATAATTATCAATATTTGATAATACTAACATATATTCATCTTCGATTTGTTTTTCATAACTTAAAAGAGAATTGTTTAGTGCAGCTATTCCCTTATTTAAATCAGAATAGAACTTTGATTCTCCAAATAGCAACATATTATTTTGTTTATTGTAAAACAAAGTATCAATTCCAAAAACACTCATATTTGGATCAGTTATCATCGTTAATTTTGGAATAATACAGGTCATCTTAAAATATTCAAGTAATATTACACTAAAAATATATTCTCCTATTTTTCCAATCTTATCTTTTCTAAATTTAAGTAAGGAAGTTTTATCTTTTCCAGTAATATCAATAAATTTTTCAAGTTCTCTATAAAATTTATTTTCATCAAATAGTATATTTTCTTCATCTATAAATTTTTTTAAATTCTTATAAAGTTTAGCATAGTTTTTTTTCGTTGGTGTAAAACAAATTGATTCTTTATTTTCTATATATTTTAATAATCTTTCTTCGTTAAAAAAATATTTAAACAACAATTCATAAAAATTGTCTTCGTTAATCTTTATATGCACAATAGAATATTTGTTTTTTTCTTCATATACAATAAAATCATCATATTTTTTACTTATCATATTACTACACCTCTACTTCAAAAAAATAAACAGTATCCATCTTAAAAAAGATTAAATACTGCTCATCTTATATAGTAATTATACCATATATTTCCACAATTTTTATATTTTTGCTAATATTTTATAGTTAAAAATAAGTTTTTGCCTTATTTTTTTATACATTTTTTAAATTTCAATATCTTAATACCCAATCATTTCTTTGTAGTGGTAAGTAAACTAGTCACCCCCAGCATTTATGTGATTAGAAACAACTATTACATCGCTACCATCACCATAAAAACTTTGCACCTTTTTAGGCCTTTCACTTGGTGTTAAAGTAACATCACTTGTTCTAGTCATTGAATTTGGTATTCCCATTTCATCTAATCTTTTGTGAATGTATTCACTTATTTTAAGATTATAATCTTTTTCCACTATCCCATTAGCAACAGTTCCACCATCCGTGCCGCCATGTCCACTGTCCAAAACCACTTTTTTTAAAGCTCTTTCATCCATGTATCTCACCTAAGATATATTATGAAATTATTAACATTTAGTGATAAAATAAACATCTTAAAAAATCATAATTACACATATCAACTAATATATTTTAAAAGGTGAACATACATGACTATAATTAATGATACATCCGTGGTAGTATTTTAATATATTAAAAAACACTAACCTAAATCAGTGTTTTACAAAAGAATTCATCTCTTTTTCATATTTCCATAATTATATCAATTTTTTTAATTTCAATTACCACTAGAACTTATAATTTTATTTAATATTTTATTTTCATAAAGTTGATATGCCTGATTCCATGAATTATATTTATGATCATTTTTATGATTAGGTAAAACATTTAAGCTATTTAAATATTTTCCCATATAATCAGTTATTTTAACAGCACCAGAATAATTCAAATGATCTCCACCATCTCTAGAATCTAGTTCCCAATTTATACCTAAATCTTCAACATTTAAATTTAAATCCATATAAACAATTCCTTTAGTATTTGCATAATCCATAACTTCTTCATGTCTTTTCATATTCCAATTTTTTGTACTTGGAACAGTATATAAAATAATAATAATGTTATTATCTATACACTTATCAACAATTTTATTTAAATAATATTTATTAATACTAGTTATACCAGTTTCTTTTTTATTATTTTTCATATAATCTCCGACATTCTTCGGAGCAACTACCGTATCATTATAATAAAATCCCTTTAATTCATCAGTCCAAGTATACTTTAGTTTACCAATAAAATCTCTTTTAGTTAATTTTTTCCATCTATCATGATATTGAAATATTGGTAACATCCTTTGACCTTTAGTGGTTAAAACATTATTTAATTTCATTTTTCTATATATTGCATTAGCTTCTAAAAGTACAATTTTAGGTGATTGAAATTTTAATACCTTTTCCAAATAATCATAAGTATCAACTAAATATTGTTTTGAAACACCACCATTATACATTGTAAAACCATACTCATTCCATATTAAAAGCGGAGAAATACTAGTAAATGATTCACTATCTCCAATTACTAATACATCAATTGTATTTTTTTCTTCACCAAAGATTCCATTAGCTCTAGCTTCATGTATTCCATTACCTTTAACATTATTTTTGGGCAAAAAAAGGTTTGAAACTCCAAAAAGAATTAACAAAAGAATAACAAAAAATAATATTGGTTTAATAATAACTTTCATCTTTTTCATATTACCCCCTAAAAATTTGCATATATTGGATCTACCGGTGCATAACCAAATCCATAGGCTCCAAAAATAACTATTATTAATATTAAAGCATAATAAATTATCCATCTAAAAACAATATTTTTTGAAGCTATTATTTCTCTTATATTTAATCCTTTTTCTTTTAATACACTAACAATAAATATAAATACTAATATTATTAATATAATTAAAAAATCCTCTCTATCGCATCCCATTTTAAACAAAGTCCCAGTGCTAATTGACTTTAAACTAAAATCAGTAAATATTTTTTTAAGCATTACAAAGCCACTTAACAATGTATTAGCTCTAAAAAATAATTCTCCAAAAACAACTAATATAGAAGTTTTTATCATTTGTAAAAAAACATATGGTTTACTTAATCTATTAACCTGAATTTTACTACATATTTTTTGAATAATCGGTGTGAATATATTACCCAATACAATTAATATAAAATGATACATTCCAAAAAACACATAAGTCCATGCAGCTCCATGCCACAATCCATTACTTATCCATACTAGAAACAAAGCAATACTTCCAGCTAAAAGAGGCCCATAGTGATTACCTAAAGCTTTTCTAGAAACAAGTGTTATTTTCTTCATTGGTTTACACAAAGATACTGGATAAAAAATATAATCTCTAAACCAAGTTCCTAAAGTAATATGCCATCTCGTCCAAAAGTCTGAAATATTTTTACTAAAAAATGGTTGTTTAAAGTTTTCAGGTAATTTGATACCAAATATTTCTGCACTTCCAATAACTACATCAATTGTTCCAGAAAAATCCATATAAAGTTGAATAGTATAAAATATTGCCCCAAATAAAATTATTCCCCCATCTAACTCATTATAATTACAAAATACATGTTTAATAAAAGGATTCAATCTATCAGCAATAACCATTTTTTTCATAAGACCCCAAAGTATTCTTTGTGATCCAAAGCAAATGTTTTTATATGTTATTAAAGATCCTTCATATAAAGCCTCTGCTGTATCGTTATATCGACATATAGGACCTTCCATAATACTTGGGAAAAAAGCCATAAACAATGCAAGTCTTCCAAGATTATCATCAGCTTTAATTTTTCCTTTATAAACATCAATAATATATGATAAACCTTGTAACGTATAAAAGCTTATTCCTATAGGTACAACAATTTTAGGAATTTTAAGTTTAAATGAAAATCCTAATAGTTCTAATAAATCATTAATATTTTCTCCAAAAAAACCAGTATACTTGAGAGCAATTAATAAACCTATATGAATTATAACTGCTAAAAATAAAACTTTATTTATTTTCTTTTTATATATTTCTTTTACACTTTTTCTCTCATCACGATTTAATGCTTCTATTTCTTCATCTCTTTTTTTATTAAGTCTATCAATCCATAAGCCAAAATGATGAATTGATAAAGTTGAAAACAACAAATAAACAATTAATTTTCCACTTAAAGATAAGAAGAAAATATAGCTTGCTATTAATAAAACAAGCCATCTTTTCTTCTTGGAAGTAACTGCATAAATAAGCAATGTAATTGGCAAAAAAACTGCTAAATATAAAGCACTACAATATTGCATGTTAATCTTCTTCCTTTATCTTTTCTATTAAAGCCCATAAACTTTGAGCAGAATTAAAATTGCTAGGAATAATTTCAACCGTAGGTATAACAACATCAAATTCTTCTTCAATTTCAGCCACTAAAGATAAAATTGCTAAAGAATCAAGATAATGTCCATCTATTAAATTAGTACATGTATTATAATCTACTTCAGGATTTAAATCTTCTAAAATTTCAATTAATTTTTCCATATTATTCACCTCCTTTAATCGGCATATTTAATTTATATGTATTTAAATTATCTCTTACTATTTTCATATTTCCCCCACTTACAAATACAATTTTAGGCAAATCACGACTTAAAAACAAACTTATACCTTCAGTCATTGAATATGCCCCAGTATTTTTAAAAACAAATACATCACCAATCTCTAAATTAGCAACTGGTAATTGTTTTACAATTAAATCATTAATGGTACACAATGCCCCAACTAAATTCCAGTTATCTAACTTTGCCTCATTTCTTTTAGGTAAAATTTCTAACATAGGCTTTTTCATTGCCATCATTTGACCATAATACACTAAATGATTCATTCCACCATCAAGTACAGCAAAATTACCTTCTTTATTAGATTTCTTATCAACAACTTGAGTATAATAACTTCCACATGATGCCACAATACTTCTACCTAGTTCCATTGTAATATGACCTTGGTATTTCATATTTTTAATTTTATCTGCTATTTCCATTAGATATGTTGTTTCATCAAAATCTTGTTCTGCTTCAAAGTACACAACTGGAAAACCAGGACCAAATTCCAACTCTTCAACTATAAAACCTAAGCCATTTTTTAATTTTAAAACAAAATCATCCACATACTCTAGTTCTTTAATAATTCTTTTTGATAATTTTTTTTGAGTTCCTGAAAAATATTGTATTCCCATAATATTTAAAAATTCATAAGATCCACGATGTTCTAGTATATATATTATTTCATCTTCACTCATTCCAAACTGATTACCACTAGTTAACCTAAGTATTACATCAACCATCAATTTTTTCTCTTTTGTTATTTTATCTAACAAATCAATTTGATTTACAGATTCAATTGTAAATACTTCTTTTGGTTTATGGTGTTCTATTATAATTCTCATACTTTCTTCATCTTTATAAACTCCAGAAATAACCATTTTACTTCCATCAATTTTCAAATCATTAGCTATATTCCATTCTCCAAAAGAACATATTTCATACTTTTTTATTACATTATCAATCTCTTTTACAACAAATGGATTAGCTTTCATAGCATAACATAAACAAACATTATCAGGCATCATTTTTTTTAAATAATCTATTCTTTCTTTTAAAATATCAATATCAAAAACATAAAAAGGTGTTTTAATCTTATCGATAGTATCTTTTTCTAATATATTTTTCATTATATCAATTCCTCAAGTTTTTTACGATCAATTTTACCATTTTTAGATAAAGGCATTTCGTCTATCTTAATAAATTTACTAGGAATCATAAATACAGGCAATTCCTTTGATAATTTTTCATGCAATTCTTTTGTGTCTATACTTCCAATATAAAAAGCATATAATTTACTTTTTTCTTCTTTAAACATTGAGCATACACGTTCTACTCCATCATAAGAACCAATAGCTTTATCAATTTCTTCTAGCTCAATTCTATGTCCCATATATTTTATTTGAAAATCCTTTCTTCCTCCAAAATATAATTCACCATTTATATAGTAACCTAAATCACCAGTTCTATAAATATATTCAATATATTTATCATTCAATGGATTTCTAACAAAAGCTTTTTCAGTTTGTTCTTTATTTTTATAATAACCTAATGCTAAAGCTGTACCTCTTACACAAATTTCACCAGATACATTATCTTTAGTTACTAATTCATTATTATCATTTAATAAAAACACACATTCATTATTAAATGGTTTTCCAACGGGAATTTTTTCATATTCTCTATTTCTATCAATTATATGATAAGTACAATTACAAGTTATTTCCGTAGGTCCATATAAATTAACAAACATCGCTTTAGGCAAATGATCCATCCATGATTTTAAATGTTTCATTGGCATTACTTCACCACTAAACATAACTCGCTTAACAGTGCTTGGAACTTTATAATCAAGACCATGAAATGTTGAAATTAAACATAGTGCTGATACTGCCCAAGTCATCGTAGTAACTTTGTGATCAACTAAAAAGTCAATTAATGATGCAGGTTGTGTAAATAATTCTTTTGGTACAATAACCAAAGTTGCCCCAGTCTTTAATGCTGGATAAATATCCTTTACTGAAACATCAAAATCAAACGGGGCTTGATTTGCAATAACATCAGTTTCATCTATTCCAAAAGTATCAACAAAATTATCAACAAAATCAATTATAGAACGATTTCCAACTATTACACCTTTAGGTACTCCAGTAGACCCACTTGTAAAATTAGCATATACAGGATCCAAATCAACCTTCTTGCTTCTAATATCCTCTAATAATTTTTCATTTATTTCTTCTTTAATTAAATCTTCATATAAAATAATTTTTTTATCTACAAAATATATTTTAGCATCTTCCAAATGTTCATTATCAGTTATAATATAATCAACATCTAACACATTTACAATTTGTAAAAGTCTCATTTTAGGAAGTCCAACATTAAGCAAACTATAAAAACCTCCGGCATATAAAGCTCCCATAAATACTTCCAAAGCACTTATACCTTTTTCCATATATATTGGTACTGGATCATTATTTTTAACAAACTTTGCTAAACCACTTCCAATTCTTTTACTCATTTCTTTTAATTCTTGATAATTAATACTACCATTTTTATCAATAACTAAATTATTCGTTTTAACATTTTCTAAATATTCTAATACATTTTTCATATCTAACCTCAAATTAATTATATAAAACTAAAATAAATTATACCTAAACTAAATCTTAATTTTTATTAAGAATTCTGTTTTCATACCACCAGATGGTTTTTTAACTAGTTCAATTGAACCCTTGTGCATTTCTACTAAACTTTTAACAATAGACAAACCCAATCCAGTTCCATTACCACTAGTTCTAGCACTATTACTTGTAACAAAAGCATCAAATAGTTTATCTTTAATACTTTCATCAATTCCAATCCCATTATCTCCAATTGAGATATAAAGATCTTTTTTTACCCACATTTTAAAATATATTTTTGTCCCACTTTTATTATATTTAATAGAATTATTTATTAAATTTTCATATATTCTTCTAAAATCTTTCACATCCATATTAATACACAATTTATCAACTTTAATATCAATATCTAACTTCATTTTATTAGATTCAATTTCATTATATTTTAAAGCCAAATAATTTTTACTAAATGATACAATATCAACATTTTCTAAAGTCAAACTATATTCCGGATGATTTAAATGAGCATATAAAAACAATGAATCAATCGCATCGGTTGCAACTAATGACTTTTTATATATTACTTCTAAATATTGCTTCTTCTTATCCTCTGGAACAATATCATCCATAAATGCTTTTGAATATCCTTGAATTACAGTTAAAGGTGTTTTTAAATCATGAGACAAATTAGCTATAACCTTTTGTTTATCTTCATAAATTTTAATTTTTTCATCTTCAACATTTTTAAGTTTAATCATTAAATTTCTAAAACTATCTACCACACTCGCAAATTCTTTAGGTAATTCATCCCCAATTTCACATTTACCATCATAATTTCCTATGACATTATTTAAAACATTCAAACTCTTTTTAATTTTTTTATTAAAAAAATAAGTTTCTATTAAAATTAATATAATCAAAAAAGGAATCGCAATTAACCAAATTTTTTGAGCATCAGTTAATGTTTTATCATAAGCATCAGTATTAAACATCGGAGACATAAACAATAAAGTTCTCTTTTTTTCATCCGGATTATCATAATCATATACAGTTTCAAATTCATATTTTTCTACCATTTGTTCATCATTATAATACCCATTTAACAATTCTAGTTCTCTTTCAGTTAAACTTTTCTTATCTTGAAATAAATCTCCTTCTAAAATATTTAAATTATCATCTAATTTGGAATTTGCAACTACAATTTCTTCATCACTTTCTTCATCATATGTTGTTTTATATATTTTATAAACTCTATCTCTATTCTTTTCTTTATAATTAAAAATATTAAAATAATACGTTCCACTATAATCATTAACAAATTCCAAATCATTTCCATCAACAATATTATTTACATCCAAATCGGTTGAATAAATTAATTCATTATTGTTATCATAAATAGCAAAATCACATCCAGGAAATTTTGACAAAGGAATACCATCGTAATCTTCATATTTTAATTTTTCTTCATACACTAAAAAATCATCTAAAACTAAAAAACTATTATTTAACCTCCAATTTACAAACAAATTAATTAGAATAACTCCTCCAACTACAATACAAGTATATATTGCAAATTGAATTAAAACTATCTTTCCAAAACTATTCACTTTTGTTTTCAACTTTATAACCTAACCCCCTTACTGTTTTAATATATATTGGTTTTGATGGATTATCTTCAATCTTACTTCTTATATTTGAAATATGTACCATTATTGTATTGTCATCACATTCATAATAATCTCCATTTATAACTTCATAAATTTGAGTTTTTGTAAAAACTTTCCCCGGAGATTTTAACATTAATGCTAATATTTTTAATTCCGTAGAAGTAAGGGGTATAACTTTATTATTTTTCTTTAGTATATACTTATTTAAATCTAAAGATAATTCACCAACCTTTCTTATATTACTTTCATCTTTATTACTATTAAATTCATTACTTCTTCTTAATACAGCTTTAACATAAGCTACCACCTCTAATGGATTAAAAGGTTTCGTAATATACGCATCTGCTCCAATATCAAGACCTAACACCTTATCTATATCCATATTTTTAGCTGAAACAATTATAATGGGTACATTACTTTTTTCTCTAACTGCCTTAATTAATTCATACCCATTCAAAACAGGCATCATTAAATCCGCAATTATTACATCAATTTGTTCTTTATTAAAAACATTTAATGCTTCCATACCATCTTTTGCACAAAAAACTATCATTCCATTGCTTTCCAAATATAGTTTAAGAAGTTCTATAATATCATTGTCATCTTCTGCAATAAGTATTTTATTTTGCAATATACATCACCTCAAACTTAACCCATATTATATCACAATTTAAAAATTTTTACGTTAATTCGTAAAAACTTTTATTTATTATAACTTAAATTGAGAATTATAAAGTTCCGCATAAAATCCATTTTGTTTCATCAATTCTTCATGATTTCCTTGTTCAATAATATTACCTTCATTCATAACAAGAATCAAATCAGCATTTTTTATCGTAGATAATCTATGAGCAATTATAAATGAAGTCTTACCTTCAGTTAATTTATCCATAGCTTTTTGAACTAACTCTTCAGTTCTTGTGTCTACATTACTTGTTGCTTCATCAAGAATTAAAAATGGAGCATTTTGTATCATACCACGAGCAATGGTAAGAAGTTGCCTTTGACCAGCAGAAACAGAATCATTATCACTTAAAACTGTATAATAACCATTCGGTAAAGTTTTAATAAAGTGATCAAGACCAACTATATTACAAACCTTTTTAACATCATCTAAAGTAACATTTTTTGTATTATATATTATATTATCCTTAATAGTTCCATTAAACACCCATGTATCTTGCAAAACCATTGTAAATAAATCGTGTATATTTTCTCGAGTTAAATTTTTTGTAGATACACCATCAATTATAATTTCCCCATCATTTATGTCATAAAATTTCATAAGTAAGTTAACCATCGTAGTTTTCCCCGCTCCGGTCGGACCAACAATTGCAATTTTTTCTCCGGCTTTAGCTTTAGCACTAAAGTTTTTTATTGTTGGCTTTTCATTTCCATCATATTTGAAAGAAACATTTTTAAATTCAATATTACCTTTAACCTTATCTTTATCTAATAGAGTTTTAATATTGCTTTCATCTGACATTTCAGTTTCATCTAAAAAATCAAAAACTCTTTCACTCGCTGCAGCAGTAGATTGTAAACTTGTCATCGCTTGTGCAATTTGAGAAAGTGGTGATACAAATAAACGTACATATACAATAAATGCCACAATTACCCCAAAACTAATATGACCGTTTAAAGCAAGTAATGCTCCAACAACACATACAGCAACATAACCAAAATTCCCTATAAAACTCATCATTGGCATCATTAAACCAGATAAAAATTCACTTCTCCAATTAGCTTTATAAAGTTTATTATTTAATTCATCAAATTTTTCATTTGATATTTTTTGTCCATTATAAGCCTTAACAACATTTAATCCAGAATAAACTTCTTCAATATGACCATTTAAAGCCCCTAATTCATTTTGTTTTGCTACAAAGTACCTTTGAGACTTTGATAAAACTACAGCCATAAAAATAAATCCAAACAAACTTGCAAGAATTGCGGTTATCGCCATGACATAATTAGTTACAAACATCATTATCACAGTTCCAACAAACAAAGTTATTGCACTTACTAATGTTGATAAAGATTGGTTCATTGATTGAGCAATTGTATCAACATCATTTGTAACTCTAGATAAAATATCCCCAATTGCATGTTTATCAAAATATTTTAATGGTAATTTATTAATCTTACTTGATATATCTTTTCTTAATTTTCTTGCAAAATTATTTGATACATCACACATTAATATTGCTTCAAAATACTCAAATATTGCACTAATTAAATAAATGCTTATTAACAAAATTGCAATACTTTTAATTTTATCTATATTCATAAATGGTTCAACTAACTTTTTAACTGAATTTGGCATTTCATCAACTAATTTATATATTTTAATTGCATCACTTTTATCATTTATATTACTTGCAATTTCTAAAAATTTTCCTTGATCAAGAGCACTTATAACATACCCATCAATTTCAATGTCATTAAATATTTTACTTGCTATTTTTTCAGGAATAATCAAATTACCACTTAAACTTTTTATGAATATTTTAGCATCTTCATCATTATTAACTAAAATATTTAAAATACTATCAGGAATTTTGCTTATAGCCATAAATGAGTTTTCATTAACCCCGTCATTAAGCTCCGTCATTACTTTTTGAAACTCCATCAAATCTTCTTTTGGAATATTTGAACTCATCATAACTTTAGCTATATTTTTTTCACTAAAGTCTATTACTTTACTAATACTCTCTTCATTAATACTACCTGTTACTTCTTTAGTTATTTTTTCAAAATTATCTTTATTTAATACTAAACCTTTTGATATTTCATCTGTTAAATCTGATAATATATTCGGAGTAACAATTGTAAGAACAGCTCCAAAAGCAGCTAACGTTAATGATATAATTATTATTTTTTTAAAGCCTGCCATTTCCTTTAATAATCTTTTTATAGCACCTTTAAAATCTTTAGCTTTTTCCACATTTCTATTTGGTTTAGGCATTATCTAATTCCTCCTTTGAAAGTTGTGATAATGCAATTTGCTTATAAACTTCACATTTTTTTAACAACTCTTTATGAGTACCAACCCCCACAGCATTACCATTATCTAAAACAATAATTTTATCAGCATTCATAATAGTACCTATTCTTTGAGCAACAATTAAACTAGTAGCATTTTTAGTATATTTTTTTAATTCACTTCTCAAAACTGCATCAGTCTTATAATCTAATGCTGAAAAAGAATCATCAAATATATATATTTCCGGGCTTTTTGCTATAGCTCTTGCAATAGCAATTCTTTGTTTTTGTCCACCAGAAACGTTAGTGCCACCTTGTGCTATATGAGATAAGAATCCTTTATCCATTTTAGAAATAAACTCTTTAGCTTGAGCAACTTCAGACGCTTCTTCTATCATTTTATCATTTATTTTCTTTAAAGCTTCTCCATATATTATATTAGATTTAACAGTACCATTAAACATAACAGCTCTTTGAGGTACATAACCAATTAGTTTATACAAATACTTTAATTTATAATCTTTTATATTTATTCCATCAATTAAGATTTCACCATCAGTTACATCATAAAATCTCATAATTAAATTAATTAATGTAGATTTACCTGACCCTGTAGAACCAATAAATGCTATCGTATCTCCCATATTGGCCTTAAAAGAAATATTTTTTAAAATGTATTCTTCAGCATCCGGATATTTAAAGGAAACATTTTTAAATTCTACTGTTCCAATTTCTTTTTTACTTTCAACTTTTCCATCAATTATACTCACGTCTTTATCTAAAACTTCATTAATTCTTGATGCAGATACTTGCGCTCTAGGTAGAATCATAAATATCATTGCTAACATTAAAAACGACATAATTATTTGCATTGCATAAGAAGAAAATACAACCATATCTCCAAACAAACCTATTTTATCTGCCATTAGAGCATCTTTAATTAAATAAGCCCCAATAAAATAAATTATTAAAGTTAACATATACATAATTAGATACATAACTGGGGCCATAATTGACATTGTTTTTTGGTTAAATAATTGTAAATTAGTTAATTTATTATTTACATTTTGAAACTTACCTTGTTGGTAACCTTCAGCATTAAAAGCTCTTACTACTCTAATTCCAGTTAAATTTTCTCTAGTTACTTCATTTAATTTATCAGTTAATTTTTGAACAACTTTAAATTTAGGCATAACAATTATTGTTAATATACCAATTACAACTAATAATACAACTACAGCAACAGCTGTTACCATACTCCATTCCCAACTTTTATTAAGAATTTTAGTTATAGCCCACACTGCTGAAACCGGAGCTTTAATAAGAAGTTGAAGGCCAAAGCCTATAAACATTTCAACTTGTGTGATATCATTCGTAGTTCTAGTTATCAAACTATTCGGAGAAAACTCCTTAATTTCACTCATTGATAAAGACTCAACTTTTCTAAATAATTTTAATCGTAAATCTTTTGAAAAACCGGCAGCTAACAAAGCTATCAAATATCCAACTATAACTGCACCCACTAATGACCCAAAGGCACACAATAACATATATCCACCATTTTTTAGTATTTCAGACATCTTGCTACCTTCAGTTTGAACAAGTACAGTTACTTTTGACATATAATCAGGCATTTTTAATTCCAACCATACTTGAGTAACTATTAACAAAATACTAACAAGTACAATTAACCAATCTTTTTTCTTAAAATTCTTTATTAATTTAAACATAACTATCCTTTCTTTTTGCATACTCTTTAATATTATTTTGCATGCGTTTAATTATATGACAAAAAAATTCAATTTCTTCTTCATTTAATCCATTTTTTACAACATCTTCAAGTTTATAAAACTCTTTTCTCTTTGTATTAAATTTATCTTTAGCTTTTTCATTTAAAATAATTTTTTTACATCTAACATCTTCATCACACAAAACTCTTTTTACTAAACCATTTCTTTCCATAGTTTGTAAAACTCCAGATACAGTGGCTCTTCGTAGCATTAACACATCTTCTAAATCTCTTTGATAAATTACTTCATTTTGATGATTTAAAATATAATCCATTATAATCATTTGACTTGGACTCGGTTCTTTATTAAATAATTCTTTATTATTACAAATAAATTCCCTACCTATCATTTTATTTAATAAATTCAAATTATATAACAATTTATCTTCCACTTATACCACCGCCTTATAATATTAAAACATTCCTAATTAATTGTCAAGCGCCTTACAATCAAAAGGGTTGACAAATTTTAAAATTTGATTATAATATATATTACTTCAAAAAAAGGGGGGGGATTATTATGTCAGATTATTGTGGAAATTGTGCATACTTTGATTTAAAACAAAAAGAATACTGGGGAGACAGATATTATTGTACTGAAAATTGCAAATACAAAGAAAAAAGTGATGCTGCATGCAATAGATATGTAAAGAAACCAGATAATGGCTATACACCAGCAGGATGTTTTATAACAACAGTAATATGTTATAAACTTGGATTCAGAGATAACTGCGAATATTTAACAAATTTGAGAAATCTGAGAGAAACATATTTAAAATGTATACCATCAGGTATTGAATTGCTTCAAGAATACGATCAAATTGGGCCAATTATAAGTACAGAATTATTATCATGTCCAGTAGTAGATGCAGAATTATTAATGATTAAATTCATAAGACCATGTAATGAAGCAATTAAAACAAAAAAATACGACCAAGCCACAAAAATATACTTAAATATGGTTGGAGAATTAAAAGATAGATTTAGTGTTGCACTAGAAGGTATCGAAGTAAATTATGAAAATCCATATTCATTAGAAGATTTAGGAAAAGCAAGATCAAGATTAAAGCCAGCAAACGCATAAGTTGCTGCTTTTTTATGTTTTATTTAAAGACTAAGCTAAAGATTTATATTACTAAAGAATAATAAAGTTAATAAATAAATTATAAATCTATTGAATAACCTAATATTTTAATATATAATTTACTTAAGAAAGGAAGAAAAATGGAACCAAAAGAATTAAATAGAATTTTATTATTTTTAACGGACACTATAAAAAGCAATGATTTTGGCGATGACAACGCCAAAATCAAATATCTATATAATGAATTAAAAAATATGAAAAATGGTTTACCATCTGAAGAAGAATTAGATAAGCTTCAAAAATTAGAAATTGATTTAGAAGTAAAACATGATAACTTAAATGAACTGTCTTATTATTTTAATCCGTTATATGTAAAAGCAAAAAAAGAAATACACGAAAAAAATGTAAAAAAAATCAGAGAAGAACAAAAAAGAAAGCGAGGAACAAATTAATATGTAAATTTTTGATTATGATAAAATAAAAGATATGAAATATGATGTGAACAGAAAATGCTATGTAGGAAAAAATGGTGAAGAATTTCATGTAACCCCATATTCCAATGGAAATGCTCCACATAACTCTACTCACGTTAAATCAGATTTAAATGAAAACTGGACTAGAACAGACAACGATAGAGATAATGGCACCCAAGAAAAAAGTTCAGGCTCTGGTTGTTATTTAACTACAGCTTGCATGCAACACATGAAAGAAAAATTTGATGACAATTGTAATGAACTAATGACATTAAGATGGTTTAGAGATAACTTTGTTAATGAAGATGATATTAAGCATTATTATAGCGTTGCACCTATCATAGTAAAAGAAATAAATTCAATTCCAAATAATAATAAAATTTATAATTGGATTTATGAAAATGTTGTTCAACCTTGCGTTGTAGCAATTCAAGAAGGTAATTATGAATTTGCATATACTAAATATAAAAATAGCGTTATAATATTAGAAGAAAAATTTGCAAAACCAATGTTACAAAACCAATTAGTTAATACATTAAAAAGAATAAGACAAATATAAATTATAAAAGACCAAACCCAGCAGTATTTCTTGCTGGGCTTATTTATATAAATTATTTAGTAACATCAATCCATTTATTAAATTGTGATAATTCTTCTAACTCACTTATAGAAAGTTTAATAGCACTATTACAACTTCCACAAGCTGGATAAACAAATTCATGTTTTTTTAAAGATTCATCAAGATAAATAGTAACACCTTCATTAACACCAAAAGGACAAACTCCTCCAGCTTCATGACCAATAAGCTCTACTAAATCTTCTCTTGGAATCATGTGGGCTTTTTCACGAAAAAATTCTTTATATTTATGATTATCACATCTCTTATCACCAGCCATGACAATCAAAATTGGATTACCATCAACTATAAATGATAAAGTTTTAGCAATATCAGTTTCACCACAGCCAATTGCTTGCGCAGCTTCAGCCACTGTTGCACTTGATTCATCAAATTCAACTATTTCTTCATCTTTTTTATATTTTTTCAAGTATTCTCTTACCTTAATTAATGACATTTAATTTACCTCCACTACTTCTGTTTTACTTATTAAATCATGTAAACCTTTACCATCTTTTCTAAATAAAATCATTGCATAACATAAATAAGTAATAACATAACCAATTATACTAACAATCATTGACATTGTAAAGAACAATTTATTATTTAACCATAAAGATAAACAAACATTAATACTACCAAAAATCAAATTATATAAAATAAGTGTTCTAACTAAATATTGCCAAACATTTATATTATCACTACTATCTTTATTTATTATTTTTAATTTCATAAGTTTTTTTCCTACCGTTTGATTTTTATTCCATTTTTGAAATCCTACAAAATATAAAATATAACAAACAAAACTAATACCCGTAGAATAAATACTATATTTTAAAGTGCTTTTATATTGTAAAATAAAAGCATCACTAGAAATTACTTCATTAGCATTTTCTCCATTAATACTACTTAATTTTTCACTAAACTTTTCATATGACTCTAAATACTCATTTATATATGGATTTATTACATCTATATTAGCTAATGCAGAAGCTACAAAACCAACTATCATAATATCAATTAAATATGCAAACAATCTTTTTATTTTCATTTTACCTCCCTAAAATAAAGCAAGCAAACTTATGTAGTTTGCTTATTAGTACCTAATGTAACACTTAATTCTTTTGTTTTACCATCTCTAATTACTGTAACTTTAATTGTATCTCCAGCTTTATGTTGATATAAATAATATCTTAAATATGCAACATTCTTTACTTCTTTACCATCAATTTTAGTAATTATATCATTTGTTTCTATTTTACCTTTAGCAGCTGGGCTATTCTTTTCAACACTATTTACTATTACTCCGCTTGTAATATTAGCAGATTGAATTAAAGCTCCATATTGATAAGAATTATAAGCACGTGTAACATCAATCATTGCTATACCTATATAAGGATATTCAACAACTTCTCCTTTAATAATTTGTTCAGCTTTATTTGTTGCATCTTCAATTGGAATAGCAAATCCCATTCCTTCAACACCACTACTTACAAGTTTAAGTGATGTAATACCAATTACTTCTCCATTACTATTACATAATGGTCCACCACTATTACCAGAATTTATTGCTGCATCAGTTTGTAAAACTTTCATCACATAATCATTACTACTATTTATAGAATTATCTAAAGACACTTCAACCATTCTATCTTTACCAGACAAAATACCTCTAGTTACTGTCCATGAATAAACACTATCTAATGGTGCTCCAACTGCAAAAGATGTATCTCCAACTCTAGTATTTTCACTCTTACCAAGTGGTGCAACTGTAAGCTCTTCTTTTGATTCCATTAACAACACTGCTATATCAGCATATTGATCAGAACCAATAACCGTAGTTTCTATAACATCGCCATTTGTAAAAGTCACTGTAACCTTATTACCACCATCAATTACATGATGATTGGTTAAAATATAATATTTATTTGCATCTTTCTTATATACAAAGCCAGTTCCAGAAGCAATATAAGTTTGATCTTTATATGTCGATACAACCACTACTGCATTATATACTTTTTCAACAGCATCAGCAATACCTGTATCAGTTACTGTTACATCTTTTTCTAACTTTGTAACATTTTCTGTAATACTAGTTGGAAAAAAATATACAACTGCATACATTGCTAAACATCCAACAAAAAATATTATTAAATAATTTACCAAACTTCTTCTTTGTTTATTTTGTTCTTCATTCATTTTTCTAACCTCACTATTTCTTTATAATTATTTGGGAATCCCATTTCATGTAATACTTTTTCTATTTTAATTACATTTAATTTACCAGATAATCTATCTAATTCATAACTAATTTCATTAATAAATAAATTAAAATTATCTTCTTCTAACAATTGTTTCAAAATAATAATTATTGCAAATAAATCATTCTTTCCATATATATATTCCTCACTTATCTTTGGAATATACAACAACCTATGAAATTTAGTGTCATCTATAGCTTTTTGAGTTTTATTTATATAACAAATATCTTCATGTGCACATAAGTTTCTATAATTAGCTACAATAGGTAAATAGTCTACCATATTATCAATGCTTACTCCAAAAACATCTGCTATTTCTTTTTGATCTTGATATTGAAGTATTGTATATAACTCTCCCACTATACCAAACGATAAAACTTTTACAACTACCCAAAGTGGAATATATCCATAATTAATGATATAATGTGCCGTTGCAGTATGTTGTTTTCCATTAACACTAATTTGTCTTTTCATTTTTCTTATTAAATCATTAATTTGCCTACTTCTTCTTGAATCTTTAACAAAGTTATTTGGATTTAAATAATTATTTTCTTTAAAACCATGATTTTTACTCATTACATAAGCTAATATACTTTTCAAATTGTTTTCTACGATTAAAATATTTTTAAAAAGTATATTTCTTATTTGTCTATCAAAAAGAAACATGGAATATAGTTCATTAAATGTAGTACCTTCAAGATAAGTTTTATTATCATCTGGTCGCATAAATAAATGACGGTAACCACTCAAGAAAAAGTAATTTTCTCGTAACAAAATTGTTTTAGCAGTTTCTATATCTTCTACCACTAAACCTTTTTTAGTTAGTATGTCAATTTGTTCATCTAATGTTTTAAATGTTTTCGATTTCACACTATACCGCCTTTACTTTAAACATTATACCACAACTGACTTAATAAATATATAGCTAAATAATGGTTTTAATGTAAAAAAATTGTGAAAAAAAAGTGAAACCTTATTTTTGCTTTTTTACTTTCACTCACTTTTACTATTCAATAATTTATCATAAACAGTTTTTAATACCTCTTCTACACCATATTTAAAACTTTCTTTATAAAATTCTTTAATATTTTTAGATAACAGTAAAAGAATATCATCAATAATTTTATTAACAGCATCAATATTTAATTTTGGATAAATTTCTAGTACAATCTTATTACAATCATCATTACTCATAAACTTCATTTCTTTTACCAATGTTTTAGCAAAATTATATACAAAAACCTAGTCTAACTATAATAATGACTTATTGCTTCAGCCAAAACTTTAGCAAATTTACTTTGGTATTCTGCAGTAACTAATTTACCTCTCTCCATTGCATTAGACAAAAATCCGCATTCAACTAAAACACCCTTGGTAGTTAATTTATCATACATATAAGTTGATGTAGGAATTTTTTTAATTTCTCTATCTGTATTTATATTTTCATTTAAATAATTTTGAATAAACTTTGCCAAATTTTCATTATCTTTATTATAAAACACTTGAGCCCCATAATATTTTGTATCTGTTAAATAATTTAAGTGAATAGATACATACATATCCATAATTTTTTGATTAATAATTTTAATTCTTTCATCAAAATCTGCTTTCTTACGATGGTTCTTAACTCCATTACTCAAATCATCATCACTAGTCCGAGTCATAATAACCGTAGCACCCATTTCACTTAAATATTTTTCTAAATATTTTCCAATTGAAAGAGTAATATCTTTTTCATATATATCCTTATATAAAGAGCCAGGATCCAAACCACCATGTCCACTGTCAATCGCTATGACTTTTCCTTGCAAAGGCAAATCAGCCCTAACCGGATAACTAAACATAGTTAAAAATAAAACAAAAAAAATGGCGAATACTTCAATATAATATCTTTTCATATTAAATTATATTACTATTTTTTATTTTTATTTGTCATATTCATCCATAAAACTTTTATAAACTCCACTTTTTTTAGTACCTAACACACAATTCAAATTAATATTATCTAAACATTTAAATATATTATAATCAATATCTGGATTTAATTCTCTCAAATGTTTTATTAGTTCCTTCATTTCTTTTCTCTTGCTTATAGATTCATTACTATTACTTACTTTTTCAGTAAACTTACATGCACAATTAATAAATTCTAGATTATTATATTTTGCCCAAGATATAATACTATATTCTTTCACTAAATAAAGTGGTCTAATAAGCTCTAGCCCTAGAAAATTTTCACTATGAAGTTTTGGTAACATTGTTTTAACCTCACTACCATAAAACATAGATAGTAATGTAGTTTCTATTACATCATCAAAATGATGTCCTAAAGCAATTTTATTACATCCCAACTCTTTTGCTTTATTATACAAATGCCCTCTTCTCATTCTAGCACACATATAACAAGGACTTTTTTCATTTAAACTATTAGCAACATCAAATATATCACTATCAAACATCTCCAAATTAATATTAAGTATTTTAGCATTTTCTAATATCTTCTTTTTATTTATTTCATTATACCCAGGATTCATACAAACATAACATACTTCAAACGGTATACCACCATGTTTTTGTAATTCTTGGACACATTTAGCAAGCAAAAAAGAATCCTTCCCCCCTGAAATACAAACCATCACTTTATCATTTTCATTAATAAGTCTATAATCTTTAACAGCTTTAACAAATTTAGCCCAGATATCTTTTCTATATTTTTTTATAATACTTCTTTCTATTTCTTTATATCTTTCCATTACATGCCTCCATCAAATATTTATTTACATGTATATAATATTTTTTAATTTTATCTTTATATTTTAAACCATTATAAATACTTTCTAATATACATTCATTTCTTATATAATTTAAAGTCCATTTATAGTTTATATCATATATAAATCCAAATTTTAATAATATTTTCTCCGAAACCGTCATCTTTATTGTATGCCGTATCTCTTCATTGCTTAAAAAAGCCTCACTTACATTCCTACTAATACTACTATTATCCTCTTCTAAAATCAATTCTTTAGTTTTTATCAAATATAATATATCAGCTTTATCAGCATCTCTTAATATTTTTGATATAACCAAATCTAAATCTTTTGTATCACTAGAAATATCATATTGGTTATGATTTTTTATTGCCAAAAATATTGCTTTATACCAATATCTATCTATATTAAATAAATCAATTAAATTATTATCAAATAATACACGCACACCTATCAAAGCATGATCTTCACTTTTTAAATCATCAAAAGTTTTATACTCATACCACTGTGTAAACCTACCTATATCATGAACTAAACCTATAAATTCTACTACTTCAATTATTTCTTTAGACAAAGACAAATCTTCAGCAATGCTCCTGCAAAGTTTACTAACTCGAATAGAATGATCAATTTTTCTTTTTATTTCTTTTCCTTTACAATTAAATTTACTTACATATTCTAAAAATATTTTTTGATTATTCAAAACAATCGCTCCCAAATAAGTTCCATGGATATTCATTCATATAAGGATTACATTTAAACGTTAATAATTCTTTAGTAACAGGATGATTGAATTCTAATTTATAAGCCCACAAGGCAATTTGTTCACCAGTTTTGGCATTATTATTATATTTTTGATCTCCCCAAAGCGGAAATCCACGTGAAGAAAATTGAACTCTAATTTGATGAGATCTTCCAGTCTCTAAATTTATTTTAACTAAACTTAATCCATTTATATATTTTATTAATCTATATTCTAATTTAGCATATTTGCCACGATTATCCACTACAGTTTTATTTTCTTTTTCATTTTTTAGTAAATAATCTTCAAAAATTCCAGATTCTTTTATTTTTCCTTCCACAATTGCCAAATAAGTTTTTTGAAATGAATGATTTCTTAGCATTTTGCTTAATCTACCTGCTGCCTTACTAGTTTTAGCAAATACCATAACTCCACCAACTGGTCGATCTAATCTATGAACCAACCCCAAATAAACAGCGCCAGGTTTGTTATACTTTTCTTTAATATATTTTTTTAACATTGAAAGCAAATCATCATCATGAGTATTATCACTTTGTACTAAAACATTTCTTGGTTTTTCTACAACTAACAAATGATTATCTTCATATATAATATTATTCATCTTGCCATCTTCCATAAATTCCACATGGTAATACTAAATCATTATTACTTATTGGAAGTCCAATCTCACCAGCATCAATAATCCCCCCATATGATGCACCAACTGTAAGTTTTAAAATATTATAAAGTACTGTACTAGAAACTCCAGTAGTATAAGCATTAATTAGGAAAAATAATGGTTTATCACTTAAAAGCAATACGCATCTACTCACCAATTCTAAAAGATTATGTTCAAGTTTCCAAACTTCACCATTGGGTCCTCTTCCATAACTTGGAGGATCCATTACAATTGCATCGTACTTATTTCCTCTTCTAATTTCTCTTTCTACAAATTTTAAACAATCATCAACTAAAAATCTAATGTAATTATCTTCAACTCCAGATAATTTAGCATTTTCTTTTGCCCACTCAACCATGCCTCTAGCAGCATCAACATGGACTACTAACGAAGCTCCAGCTTTACTACACGCAATCGTTGCACCACCAGTATATGCAAATAAATTTAGTACTTTTATAAGTCTATTGGCATTTTTTATTTTATTCATCATAAAATCCCAATTTACAGCTTGTTCAGGGAAAAGTCCTGTATGCTTAAAATTAGTGGGACTTACTTTAAACTTTAAATCTTTATAATCAACTGTCCAATAATCCGGTAATTTTTTTCTAAATTCCCAATGTCCACCACCATCTTTAAATCTATAATAAATACCATCTACCATATTCCATGATTTATCTTTTTCTATTGGCCACATCGCTAAAGGTTCAGGACGTCTTAAAATAACTTCTCCCCATCGTTCTAATTTTTCCCCATCTCCAGCATTTATACATTCATAATCTTTCCATTCATTGCTAATTCTCATATATACCTCACTAATCAAATAATATTAAATATAAAACAACCATATTGTAACACACGTTTTTTATGCTATCAAGACATTTACCAAAAAAATTCAAGATATAATTCTTGAATTTAATTTGACTTATAACAATAACGATTATTAGCCTTTGTATAACCTTTAGAACATGTATAAACAGTATCATAACATGTATCGGGACAATATTCTGGTACCCATTCCTTCTTACATGAAGACCTACTCCAGTCAATATTTGGAAAACCTGAAGGACATTCTGTATAATAACATTTATAACAAGTTTTATAATCTGCTTGATAAGCTCCAGAATTACAAGATTTCTTTGAATTTTCACTCGGAGAAGCATAACGATAACAAACTAAACTACAGTTTTTGTTTTCATAATTTCCACCACACTCTTTTTGACAAGGGTATGATTCTTCACTTTCAGTTGTACTAATTACAGATGCACTACAGCTTCCAGGATTTCCTGCCGCATCTTCAACATATCCATAAAATGTACCTGTACTTGTTCTTAAACTTGAAGTACCATAACTTATCGTAGAGCTTCTAGAAACGCCATATTTAGCTACATCAGACGATTTACTTCCAATCGTAACTGAATATCCAATAGATAATTTACATGTCGGTGATGTTTTATCTATTCTTAAAGCTTGACCAGAAGAAGAGCCACTACATTTCTCACCACTTTCATCCTTATAACAAGCTTTAATATAAATTGTTTTATTAATATCAGTAGTATAAGTAAAAGTTCCAACACTATTATTCATAGAAATCCAACTAGGACTTTGCCAAGAACCATTTCCATACTTATAATAATAGTTAGTAACAAGATCCGTTTCTTCTCCCGGTTCAAAACTAACAAATATTGATTTATTAGTTAAAGCACCAGTATATACAGCACCATTTCTATTTTCATATTTTGCAACAATTTTAGGAGTTGAAGGAATTCTAGATTTTACTGTCAATTCACTTGTAGCTTCTGCCTTTGTACCATTATTCCCATAAGCAGTACATTTAAGTGTATGTTTGCCAACCTTTAATTTTCCAGTTGTTTCAGGATCACAAATCACATAACCACCACTATCAGGGTATTCTACATTAAAATAAGATATTGTTTCATTATTAACTCCGACAAAAATCGTATCAGAGCCTTTAGATGTTATTTTTATTTGTGTATTATCAATCGAAGTAATATCTATGTTTTCTTTTTTTGCTACATTACCCGCTTTATCTTTTACACAAATTGTATAATTACCTTTTTCAGTTACATTTATTTTATTATCTTTTTCAAAAGTACCTTCACAAGCTTCTCCATTTTTAACAATTTTATATCCACCTATACCAGAACCAGTACCATCACTAGCAATAATCTCTACAATTTTTTTGGTACTTACATTTTTATCAAAAATGATTTCATTAATTTGTGGTGGTTCTTTATCTATTTGGATTTTCTTTGTAGCTACACCATTCTCATTATTTGACAAAACTATTTCACATTTATAAATACTACTACTTACAGATGCAACATTAGTTTTAATTATTTCTTTATCATCAGAAAATCCCATATTATTACTCCAACTATATTTTACATTAGTCAAATCAACATTAATTTTCTTAACTTTCAAATATATATTATCATTAAACCAATAATTTTCAGCAATATCGAAACATTCATTTTTTTCTTCATCAAACCTACATATTTGAAAATCACTTGTTTGAGTATATTCATTACATTTGCCTTCACTGTTACGACCCAAATTTTCAGATAATTCAGCAATATATTCTCCATCAACAAATTTAGATTTTATAATAAAGCAATTCATACTTTCTCTATTAATTGGATTATAAATATCAGTTTGATCATCAGGTATAACATATCCATTTTTAATTAAATCTTCAACACTAATCGTAGTGATACTAGTTTCATTTGCATACTCAATAGCCTTTGCTTCTAAATAAGTTTTTAAATTTTCATATGACTTATTTAAAACACTATTTCTAGTATTCATATATATAGCAACCCCTAAAGTTATTAAAATAGACAAAATTACTAAAACAGTAATCAACTCTGTTAAAGAAAATCCTTTCTTATCTTTTAAAAATTTCATAATATCACCTACTTAATTAAAAGCTAGTCAATAAATAAACTTTTCACTAACTATTATCTACAAATCTATTCTATCATTTTATTTTAGTATATACAATATTGCGAATAAAATCTTTACATTTTTTACAAAGAAAAACCACGGAAACCCGTGGAAATAAATATCTACTAACGTTTACTAAATTGTGGAGCTCTTCTTGCTTTTTTAAGACCATATTTCTTACGTTCTTTAACTCTTGGATCCCTTGTAATAAATCCAGCATTTTTAAGAATATGTCTATAGCTATCTTCTCTAGTTTGATCAGTATTAGCATCAAATAGTAATAATGCTCTTGTAATACCTAAACGGATTGCTCCAGTTTGTCCAGAAAATCCACCACCTTTAACATTAATATCAATGTCAAATCTGTTTTCATTTCCAGTAGCTACTAATGGTTGTTTTAAGTCCATTACTAATGTTGCGTAAGGCATATAGTCATTAACATCAACACCATTAACAGTAATATTACCAGTACCGCCTACAAGTCTAACTCTTGCTACACTTCTTTTTCTTCTACCAGTTGCTGTCCATTCTTGTTTTTTAGCCATAATTCCTCCTAATTAATTTCTAAAGCCTTTGGCTTTTGAGCTTCATGCTTATGATTTGCATCACGATATACAAATAATTTTTTACCCATAGCTCTTCCTAATCTATTGTGAGGAAGCATACCTTTAACAGCTCTTTCAACCATTTCTTCTGGGTATTTTTCAATCATTTCTTTAGCATTACGTTCTCTTAATCCTCCTGGGAATCCACTATGATTATAATATTTCTTATCTTCTAGTTTATTACCAGTTAAAACTACTTTATCAGCGTTTACAATAATTACATAATCACCACAATCAACATATGGAGTATAAGTAACTTTATGTTTTCCACGTAATACATGAGCAGCTTTAGTTGCAACACGACCTAAAGTTTTACCTTCAGCATCAATTACATACCAGTTACGTTCGATATTTTCTTTTTTTTGCATAAATGTTTTCATTACTAATCCTTTCACTATGTTCATTGTTTAATTTTCCCACGACTAAACAAATCACATAAATAAAATGTACCGATTAAAATTATATGAAAAAAATGGCAAAAAGTCAAATCTTTTTAGCCATTTTTCTAAATTTTATTACATTTTTACCATTTTAAGAGCAAAATCATCTCTTCATATTAACCCATTATAATCTATTTTACACTATCAACAGATATAAACATACTCTGCTATTTTTAAAAACAAATTTTTTCTAAATACAAACCATCCGCTGGAACGACACTTAAAGTTTTATTAATATCCTTTTCCAACATATTTTCAATAACATGTACATCTACTTTACCTTTACCAACATCAAGTAAAGCCCCAACTAAATGTCTTACCATATATCTATAAAAGCCAATACCAATAAACTTTAAAATAATAATATCTCCACGTTTCTTAATACTAATTTTATAAATCGTCGAGGTATAATCATCTCTATAACCGCTAACAAAATTATGATAATCATGAGTTCCTATTAATAATTTACTAGCTTTTTTCATCTTTTTTATATCATAATTACATTTAGATTGATAATAATATCCATCATATTCATTTTTATATTTTCCATTATTTATTTTATAAACATACATTTTTTTCTTAACATCATATCTTGCATGAAACAAATCATTAACAAGTACACATTTATTAATAACAATATCTTTACCTAACAAATAATTTATTTTTTCAATATCTTTAAATGAAATTTTACCATTATAGTCAAAATGAGCACATTGATCATGAGCATGAACACCAGCATCAGTTCTTCCACTACCTTTAATAAGAACATTTTCTTTTAAAACATTGGATAAAACATTCTCTAATGTACCTTGAACATTTCTAACATCATTTTGTCTTTGAAAACCATGAAACTTTGTACCATCATAACTAAATCTAATTAAATATCTCATGATTTAATCCTATAAATAGCTTTCAACAAATCATCTAAATCATTATAATGATTTAACTTAATTCCATTTTCTAAAGATTTATGTGTAAATTCCACAATACTTGGAACATCTATATATTTTTTTAATTCCTCATTATATAAATCATCTGTTTCTAAAATTATTTCTTTGTTAATAACATACAAGTTATCAACACAATTCATAAACATATTACTATTTTTATCAACTAAAATAATTTTTCTTCCATAACTAACAATTTTTTTAAATAATTTTTTAAAAAAATCAATATCTTTATTAGTTAACCCCTTACTAAAATTTATTAATTTTATTTCTTTATTTTGTAACTTACTTGCTAAAATAATTTTATTCTTATCTCTATCAGATAAATCCATAAAATCTTTATCTAAATATGAATCATCAAGTCCCACCATCTTTAAAGCATCACTACTTTTTTTTATAACTATATCCTTTACCGTTCCCTTTAATTCATCTTCTATATAATCATTACTTACAATACCAATAATACTTCCCTTTAATTCCATAAAACACCTACTAATTCATTTAAATCAAAATAAACTTTTTTTAAAACATCATAATAATTAAGTTGTATTGATAAATCAACTACAAAAGGAATACCAAAACCTAGTTTTTTTAACACCTTTTCATTTCTTAATACTGACTCCATATTTCCTTCTAATACTTTTTTATCTTCATCATAAACAATTATATAATCACTTAATAGTGATTCTTCTACATCACAAGTAACATTTACAAAATTAATATTTTGTTTAGCTAATAAATTTATAATTTCTTTTTTTTCTTCTTTTTTTAATCCATACAAACTATTTTTAAAAATTAATCTTTTATTCGGAAACATTTCTAATTTTTCTTTTAATTTTTCATAACTAAAGTCTCCTTCAATAATTGGAAAACTTCCAAGTTTTGACATAAAAACTTTATCTGCATTATTAGCAAGTATTGTATAATTAACACCTTCATCAAACATCATATAAAACCACACCACCATTTTCTAAACTTTTCTTTACATCAATTAACCTTTGATTTGCACTTCCTCTAAATTTACAGTTTAAACTTTTTTGATCAAGTATAAATTTGCCATCAACTAATACATCTACTAGCTTTAGTAATTCCAATCTTTTTTTATCGCCATTAAGTAAAGCTTCATATGTAAAACCCGTATAAGCCCAAACATTTAATCCAATTTCTTTAGCAAATTTAGCTACTTCTAAGGCAGCTTCTGGTTGAAAAAAAGGATCTCCACCAGATAAAGTAATACCGTTTTGATATTTTAATTTTTTAAGTTTTTTCTTTATTTCATCAACATCAAAAATAATACCACCATTTAAATCATGAGTTTCAGGATTTTGACAACCTTTACAATTATGTAAACAACCTTGAAACCATATAACAGTTCTTATTCCACTACCATCTAATATGCTATCAGGTTGTATATCAGCAGCTAGTCTTACCACCATTACAATCACTTCTTTCTTTATGTCTTTTTACTAAATTAGATATTTTAATAAAATGATGATTAACTCCAGATTTTCCAATTTTATATCCTTCTTCTAAAGTTATAATATCAGCAAGTTCTTGCATTGAAACCTCCGGATATTTTTCTCTAGCATTAGCAACTATCTGTGATTTTTCATCAAGTAAATTATATAAATCATTTTCTTTTAAATAATTAATATTAGCGAGTTGAATTTGTCCAGTTCTAAATGTCTTTTCTTGATTAGCAATTTCACAATTATTTAGTCTATTAACCATATTTTTATGATCTCTATATATTCTTATATCTTCAAAATAAAACAATGAATTTATAGCTTTAAATCTCTTTATTAAATCACTTATATGTTCACTAGCTTTTATATAAACAATATTTTTATAACCTCTTTTTATAATTTTAGCATTTAAATTAAAATATGTAAGTAGATTCAATACTTGTTTAGCTAATCTTTCTTTAGTAAATATAAATTCCATATGATAACCACTTGTACTAGGATTTGAAATATTACCACTTGCCAAAAATGCCCCTTGTAAAAATGCAATTTTTTCTTCATCACTAACTAAATCTTCAACATTTATTTTTGTTCCCAATCTAATATCTTTTTTTATAAATTCCACTTTATCTTTAATATTTAATATATATATTTGTTTTACTTTAAATCTCTTTTGAATTCGTATTATTATATTTGGATTAACATCATATATTTCTTTTATCTCTTTATATATTCTTCTAGTAATACTTGCATTTTCAAGTGTAATATTTATTTCATCTTTATTAAATTTTGCCACACTATTTAAAAATGCAATAAGTTCATATCTAGCTTCAATTACATTAATATCGGTTTTAGCGATTTCCTCTTTTATACTAGTTGTAAAAGTCATTTTCTACCATCCATTAAATATGAAAATAACAAATAACCTGTTTTTAAAGCATCATGTCTATACCAACCATCTTCAATAGTAAATAATTTATCTTGAATAACATAAATATCACTATCAACTAGTTCGTGCATATCTAAAATAACCGGATCTTTTTGTTCTTCCGTTGCATACTTTTCTGCTAAATCACTACTTATTATTTCATTATTGGCAATTACAACGTCTAAATTACCTTTACCTAGATATTTTTCTATATAATCAATATGGTCTTTTACAGTAAAATCATCAGTTTCTCCAGGTTGAGTAAATAAATTACAAATATAAACTTTTTCTGCTTTAGCTTTATTTATTATATTAACTAAACCCTTATCAATTAAATGAGGCACAACACTTGTAAGAAGACTCCCAGATGAAAAAACAATTAAATCAGCTTCATTAACAGCTTTTATAACCTTTGGATTAACATTTATATCTTTATCATATTTAACCTCTACAATTTTACTTGCACATTTAGTTAATTGATATTCACCGACAACCTTTTTTCCATTAGTTGTAATACCTACTAAATTAACATTATCTTCAGTTAAAGGTAAAACATTACCTTTTACATCAAGAATTTTTTCCATCACAGGCATAGCATTAGCAAAACTTCCCTTTAAGTCCATTAAAGCAATCAAAAGCAAATTTTTTACAGAATGAATTCCCAAAGTTTTTGATTTAGTAAATCTATAATTCATCAAATCCATAACGTCTTGATTCGTATCAGCCATACTTAACATTACTTTAGTAATATCTCCGACCGCAGGTATTTTTAACTCACGACGAAGAAGTCCTGTACTTCCACCATTATCAGCCACGGAAACTACAGCAGTTATTTCTACCGGAAATAGCTTTATTCCTTTTAAAAGTTGAGAAAGACCACTTCCCCCACCAAATATAACAATCTTTTTCATAAGCAATCACAATACTAGTTTATCACAAATGTTATAAAAATGGAATATTACTTCTTTTAACTCCTCCATTTACTTCATAACATTTATCAATAATCATAAAAGCATTCGGATCAATTTCTAATATTCTTTTCTTTAATTGATAATAATCATTATTAGATACAGCACACATTATTAAGATACCATTTTTATGAGAATATCCACCAGTACCAGGTATTGTGGTAAATCCTGTTTCAAATTCATTTAATATTAAGCTTTTAATCTTTCTAGTTTTCTTTGTATGAATATAAAATAACTTACTATCAGAAATGCCAAACATAATTTTATCTACAAAATAAGTTGAACAATATAAAATTATAAATGAATAAACACCTTTAGTAAAACCAAAAACAAGCATTCCGCAAAGAATAATTAAGCCATTTGCAAATAACATAGCCTTTGATTCACTAACCTTACAGTATTTATTAATTAATTGCATTATAATATCAGATCCACCAGCTGTAAAACCACTTCTATAAATAAAACCAGTACTAATACCATATAATACAATTGCAAAAAGTAAAGTTAAATAAAAATCATCTGTTATTAAATATGGAGTTAAAAACAAGGCAATCGGAGTTGTAAATATAACCATCAAAGGATATAAAAGTGAACCAATAATATTTCTTTTGGTAGTTTTCCAATCCAAAAAGATATAACAAATTATTAATAAAATTATGTTAGAACATAACAAAAATATTGAAGGTGTCCAGCCAAAAAGTCTTTGCATAACAATAGATACTCCACTAAAACCTGAAACAACCAAATCATTCGGAGTTAAAAATAAATTAAAGCATAAAGCATAAAAAAATAAACCAAACACTAAAGAACATCCATCAATAATTATTTCTTTGTAATTAATTTTTTCCATATCTTCAACCACTTTTCTATAATAATTATAAACTATTATTAATTTTTTAGCAATTATTATTATTAAAAAACATATATTGTTTTAGAGGTGAATTTATAAATGAATGGTAATTTTTACCAAAATCCAACATTTCCTACGCAAAGTTTTCAAACTCCACCAGGAAATATGTCTGTAACAGAAGTCAATAACAACAATACTTTACCTACAGAACAAAGCTACATCGAAAATATTTTAAGACTTAACAAAGGAAGAAAAATAAAAGCATATGTGTCATATCCAGACAGTAGTGCTTGGCAAAACAAAATTTACGAAGGCATTATTGAAGAAGCCGGACGAGATCATTTAATAGTACGTGATAACACCAATAATTTGTGGTATTTAATAAGAATTATTTATCTAAATTATGTAGAATTCATGGAACCTATTATTTACTCTCATAGTTTTTCAGAAAAAACTTATTAAAAAAATAGCTGATAGCACAATCTATCAGTTTTAATTTTCAAATATTTCAAAAATAATATTTAAAATTATTTTTTTCTCTTCCCAATGTACTTTTAGGCCCATGTCCCGGATAAATAGTTACATCATCTGGATATTTACTAATATTTTCTAAACTTTTAATCATATCTATATCACTACCTGTATCTAAATCAGTTCTTCCAATTGAACGATAAAACAAAAAGTCTCCGGTAAACATCACTTTTTCATTTTTAAAATATATACTTCTGCTATCACTTGTATGCCCTGGAGTTTCAATTACTTCATAATCAAATATTCCACTTTTTACATTTTCTTCAATTCCAAAATATTTTATTAACTCATCTAAAGCTCCAATATGATCAAAATGATGATGCGTAACAATTATCTCAACAACTTTTTTATCTTTACATGCTTCGATTATTCTATCAGCTTCATCCCCGGGATCAACAATAAAGGCTTTATCACCAATACTACATACATAACAATTTTCTTGCAAAGCACCAACAACTAATACTTTAACATCCATTAATATCACCAACTTAATATTATATTATTTTTTAAAACCATTGTGTCCTTGAATAGAACCAACCACCTGCAGATGGATAGCCTTCAGGTTTTACAGCATGTGCCATCCAATTACTAATAAAATATTTATTATTTGCAATTTTGCCTTCCGATACGCCAAAATGAAGATGTGTTCCAGTTGAACAACTTTCCCATTTTCTAGTACCAGATCCACCACCTTGAAGACCAATAACAGTATCTTTAGTTACAACATCACCAGTCTTAACATATATTTGAAGTAAATGAGCATATTGAACAGTATAATATTTACCTCCGACTTTCATCCAAATATATACTTGATTTCCACCACAAGTTTTAGTTTTCTTACTATTATAAACTTGTTCAGCATTTATTACCATAGCAACAGATCCTGAACCTACTGCATAAACTTTAGTTCCTTCTCCATTGCCACCAATATCTACAGCTTGATGAACTTTATAAGTACCAGGTTTCAAAGGATTTTCTCTTCTACCAAAGTTACTATTTACTCTTCCTTTATTTAAAGGCTTCAACCATAAAGCATTACCCATAACTCTTGAACATTCATCTAAATCTTCATCTTCTCTACAACCCATATCTTCATAAACTTTAATTAATTCTTTTTGAGAACTTATTTGGGAACTAATATCCATACTAATCTCATTTAAATTTGCTAAACTACCTTGTAAAGAATACACAGCATTTTGATATGTAACAATATTTTGTTCTAATGTATCTTCATATTTTTTCATATCAACTTGTAATTGTTCTTGTTCATTTATTAAAGCATCCATTTCCTTTAACTTATCTTGTTGATAACTAGCTAACTCTTTAATAGCATCAACTCTCATTATTAGTTCTGTCATACTAGTTGACTCTGTAATAAATTCCATATATAAATTATTACCTTGCATTATTTGAAAATAAGCCATTAAATTTTCATTTTTTACTTCTAAATCTTTAATCTTATTATTTGTTTCTTCAATTAAAACTTTTGCATCTTCAATTTTCTTTCTCGAACTATCAATTTCTTGATTCGCATTATTAATAGCATTTTTATTACTATTAATTTGTCCTTGTGTTAAACTTTTTTGATTATCATTTGCTCTTTTTTGAGCTTCCAAATCTTTTAAATCTGCCCTTAAACCAGCCAAAGTATTCGCCGATTTAGCTTCACTAACCATGGGTTTAAATATAAAAGAAGATACAAAAATAAATATCGCTAAAAAATATCTCAAAAAATATCCACTTAACTTTTTTACATTCATATCTACACCTTCAAATACTTTCTAACAGCTTTAATACTTCCATACATACCAACTAAAGCTCCGATTAAAACAATAATCAAGGATACTCCAAATACAAATGGATAAGGTTTTATTAACATAATCATATTAGAAAATAATTTACCATGTAATATTGAATGAAGAATTACATAACCATATATTGTTATACAAACGGGAATAATCGCTCCGATTAACCCAATAATAAACCCTTCAAATAAAAACGGAAGTTTTATAGTTATATTACTTGCACCAACAAGTCTCATTATTTCAATTTCATTTCTTCTGCTAAATATTGTTAACTTTATAGTATTACTTATTAAAAATCCTGTTACTAATATTAAAGCAATAACTACTACTACTACAATTTTTTGAACAACATCAAAAACTGATATTACTTGTTCAACCATTTCTTCACCATACTTAACAGTATCTACACCATCAATTGCTTTAATATATTCACTTGTTTCACTTAATTTTTTAACGTCATTTACTTTTAATACAAATGAATCCATCAATGGATTTTCATCAAAATAATCTAATATTGTTTTATATTCATCTGCTAGATTACTCATTTCCATTTTCCATTCATCTTTACTTTTATAAACTACTTCTTCAATGTTCTTATAACTTTTTAATTCAGTTGTAATATTATCTATTTGTTCTTCCGTTACATCCTTTTTTAAATAAGTTATAATAGTTAATTCATTTTCTATCATTTTCGTAGCATTATTAATATTTGCAGCACAAACTACAGCAACAGCTACTAAAATTAGTGTAATTGTTGTACACATAATAGATGCAAAACTCAAAGAAAAGTTTCTAATAACGCTCTTAAAAGCGTCTCTTATACTTCTAAAAAATATTCTAAACGCTCTCATTTGTCTTATAACTTCCTTTCGCATAATCTCCAACTAGTACACCATGATTAATAACTAAAACTCTTTTTTTCATTCTATTTACAATATCTTTATCATGAGTTGCCATAATTATTGTTGTACCAAGTTCTTTGTTAATTTTTTCAATAACTTTCATAATTTCTTCACTAGTTTCAGGGTCCAAATTTCCAGTTGGTTCATCACAAATTAATAATTTAGGTTCATTAACTATAGCTCTAGCAATACAAACTCTTTGTTGTTCTCCACCAGATAATTCCCCAGGAAATGAACGAACTTTTTCTTTTAAACCAACAAGCTCTAAAGCATTCATAACTTTAGGTCTTATTTCTGATCCTTTTAATCCCATACATTCAAGAGCAAATGCTACATTTTCATAAACAGTTTGTCTAGGTAATAATTTAAAATCTTGAAAAACTATTCCTTCTTTTCTTCTTAATTTATATACTTTTCTGTTTCTAATTTTTCCCACATTTAAACCACCTACATAAACAGTTCCACTCGTAGGTTTTTCTTCTCTATAAAGCATCTTAATAAATGTAGATTTACCACTTGCAGTAAGACCTATAACAAAAACAAACTCACCCTTTGAAACACTTACTGTCATATCAGCAACCGCAGTAATTCCGTTTTTATAAGTTTTATTAACATTTTTAAATTCTATAAACTTCATAGGATCCTCCATATTAATTATAGCATCATTTTTAAATTTAATAAATGGCAAATTTATGTAATTTACATAGATTTAACTTGTCCACCCTTGCTAGATAAGCTTAATTTTAATATAATATACATACGGAGATGATAACTTTTGAAAAAAAATGAATTTATCGAAGGCGCATTAATTGCTACTATAGCTATAATTTTATCAAAAATACTCGGAGTTCTTTATGTAATTCCATTTTACAATATAATCGGTGAAAACGGAGGATCCCTTTATGGCTATGCTTATAACATTTATAACTTTTTCTTAATTATATCATCCGCAGGTATTCCTCTGGCTATAAGTAAAATTACAAGTGAATATAACACTTTAGGCAAACTAAAAGAAAAAACTTATATGTTTAAATACTCTAAAAAAATAATTAGAATATTTTCTATTGTATCATTTTGTATTTGTTTTTTCGGAGCAAACTTAATAGCTAATGCTATCGTCGGAGATTTAACCGGTGGAAATACTGTATCAGATGTGGCTTTTGTAATTCGTTGTGTATCATTTGCCATATTAGTTGTACCACTTTTAAGCATTTTCAGAGGCTATTTACAAGGTCATCACTATATTTCAGCACCATCAATTGGTCAAGTTATTGAACAATTTGTAAGAGTTTTAGTTATTATTGTTGGTTCTTTTCTTGCTTTAAAAGTATTTCACTTAAGAACTGCCCAAGCTGTTGGTATTGCAGTATTCGGAGCTTGTGCTGGAGCTTTAGTATCATACGCATACTTACTTATTAAAACAAACAAAGTAAAAAAAGAATTATTTGTACCATATGAAGAAGTATCAGCATCAGAAAAGAAAACAATCTTAAAAAAATTAATTGGTTATTGTATCCCATTTATTATTATAAATGTTGCTAATAGTATTTATAACACAGTTGATATGATTCTAGTAATTAAAGGATTAAATTGGATAGGTTATCCAGCCCAAGATATTGAAACAATTTCATCAGTATTTACCACCTGGGGAAGTAAACTTGTAAGTGTAGTAACAGCAATAGCAACTGGCTTAGTAATAAGTTTAATACCTACAATCGTAGAATTATACACTAAAAAAGATATGAAAGAAGTAAACTCTCAATTTAATAAAACATTGCAAGTTTTACTTTATGTAATCCTCCCTCTATCAATTTTCTTGAGTATATTCTCAAAACAAGTATGGACAATTTTTTATGGTGAAAGTTTCTATGGACCATTAATATTTAAATACACAATATTACTTGCAATATTAGATTCGGCATATATTATGATATGTAGTGCACTTCAAGGATTATCTAAGACAAAACTAATTTACATATCTTGTGCAACAGGTTTAATTACCAAAACAATATTAGATATACCATTAATATTCTTATTTAACAAATTAGGCATTTATCCATTTTATGGTGCAATACTAGCAACTACAATAGGTTATTTACTATCACTTGCTATTCCACTTTACACATTACGCCATAAATATAACTTTAGTTATAAAGAAACTTTAAAATCAATACCAAAACTTATAGTAACAATAGTTATTTTAATAATAATATGTCTAATTTTAAAACCACTAATATTTAATCACATAACTAGAAAAATGCCTATGCTACTTGCTCTAGCATGTATTGGTCTTGTTTCATTAATAATTTACTACCTAATGAATAGAGATTTATTAAACGAATTAGTTGGTAATAGATTTTTAAATAAACTTAAAAGAAAGAAAACTTCAGCAAAATAAAACTGAAGTTTTTAATTTATTCTAATGTGATATTCTTTCTTTAAATTCATTAGTAGTTAATTTTGTTGAACACGTAAAAATATAATTTCCGGCAGTTCTATATTCATCACATTTTCTTCTAACAGCATCCCAAATTTCAGGAACTTCCGACCATTCATCGATTATAACTGGTTTATCTTCAATTAACACAAAAAAACATCTAGTCTAGCCTTATCTCTAATTGTTTTATCATCTAAAAGAAATGCGGTATTTCCATGATTTAAAGCCGCCCATGTTTTTCCACACTATTTAGGGCCTTCAATACTTAAAGCACCAATAACAGATAAATACTTATTTATCTTTTCATCTATTAATCTTTTTTTATATTTTTCATTAGTCCAATCCATGATAATCATCCTTAATACTATTAAATAATACCATAAATTTAATAACGAGCCAATAATAATATACCATTTTTAAGTTTTTTAATATACTATTTTTAAATTAAATTTTAGTATATTTTTGCTATTTTTTTCTTTTTATTTTTATTGTAATTTCGATATACCATTTTTAAGCATAATATTAGTCCATTTTTAAAAAGCACACAAAAACTCTCAAATTTATTGAGAGTCTGATTCATTATTGAAACATTCTTTTAGCTGTACGTAACATTTGTGCTGTATAACCATATTCATTATCATACCAAGCTATTACTTTAACAAGTTGAGAACCATCAGCTTCAACTATACTAGTTGATAATCCATCAACTATAGCACCAACCTTTTTACCTAAACAATCGCTTGAAACAATTGGGTCCATAGTAAATTTAATTGTTTCATTTTGATTATCTTGAAATAATTTATTAATTTCATCAACACTTGTATTTCTATTAAGTTCTAAAGTTAAATCCACAACAGAACCATCTGCAGTTGGAACTCTTAGGGCATTGCCATCAAGTTTTCCAAGAAGTTCAGGAATAACTAAGCCAATTGCTTTCGCAGCTCCTGTACTTGATGGAACAATATTTTGAGCACAAGCTCTTCCACGTCTAGATTTAATACCTTTTTTATGAGCAATATCCAAAGTTGCTTGATCATTTGTATAAGCATGAACAGTTGTCATAAATCCTTTTTTAATACCAATATTTTTATGTATTATATTAAGTACAGGTGCTAAACAATTTGTTGTACAACTAGCAGCACTAACTATTACATCATCATTAGTTAAAATACTATCATTTACTCCATATACAATAGTTTTCATTTCTCCTTTTCCTGGAGCACTAATTAAAACCTTTTTAGCACCTGCTGTAATATGTTTCATAGCATCTTCTTTTGCTGTAAATTTTCCAGTACATTCAAGTACTAAATCAATTCCAAGTTCTCCCCATGGAAGGTTTGCTGGATCAGTTTCACTAAAAACTTTAATTCTTTTAACACCAGCTACTACTATTTCATTACCTTCTGCTTTAATTTCATCTTCATGGAATGATCCATGAACAGTATCATATTTTACTAAATATGCCAAATCTTCTGCACTAGTCAAGTCATTAATAGCTACAATATCAAAATCAGTTTGTGTAACTATTTGTCTAAATGCTAATCTACCTATTCTACCAAAACCATTAATTGCTACTTTAATCATTATATCTTCCTCCTATAAATTCACGCAATATTGATTCATCATTAACATATTCACCCGGTATTGGGAAAAATTGTTTTAAGAAATCCACTAATCTTCTTGCCTCTTCATAATAAATGCTTTCTACACTTACAGATAAAAGAAGCGGTTCAACATAAACCTTTAAAACTCCAACCTCATAAGGCAATGCCGTATTTACTATCACATCAGCCTGATGTATATATGGAAATATATGTTTTTCTTCTCCATTTCTAACATTTTGCCAATTATCAATCGTTTTAATAACATCATATCCTCTTGTTCTATTATCTCTAACAATTCTACGCAATAATCTTAAATCAAGAGTTGACACATAATTATATTTATCTATACTTAAAGGAATAAATGGACTTAAATATATTTTATATTTATATTTTTCATCAATTTCTTTTGTTAATTCTTCATTTAAAGCATGTAATCCTTCAATTAAAAATATACTTTTTTCAGTCATTGTAACTTTATCTTTATAATACTCTCTTAAACCTGTCATAAAATTATATTTTGGAAAAACTACACTTTCACCATTTAATAATTTATTTAAATTTTCATTAAAGAGCTTAACATCTAAAGCCTCTAAACACTCAAAATCATAATTTCCATTTTCATCTTTTGGATTATCATCTCTATTAACAAAATAATCATCCAAACTAATTTTAATCGGATTGTACCCCATAGCTTCAAAGAAAGATGCTAACCTACTCGTCGTCGTAGTTTTACCACTCGAAGAAGGCCCTGCAATTAAGATAAATTTAATATCTTTTTTCTCTTCTATTTTTCTTGCTACATCAGAAATATTTAAATTAAACATAAGCTCACACGATTTAATAAAATTTATTATTTTACCATTACCAATATTCTTATTTAAATCAGTAATATATGGCATATTTAGATTATAAAGCCAATTTTTACCATCACTAAAGCTTTCAATAATTTTATCATAATGTACATATTCAGGAACAGTACCGTGACTTCTAGTAGTTGGAAAAAGTAAAATAATTTTATTATTTCCCAAGTAAACTAGTTCAAATTTACCTAACACACCTGTACTATAAGGCATCAATGTATAAAAATAATTGATATTATTTTTTAATTTATATAAATTAACCACCTTATCACTTATATTTTGGATATTATTTGCCTTTTCATACTCTTTTTTTTCATTATAGTATTTTATTACATCTTTCGGTGATACATTAAGTTTTGTAATAACTTCATTATCACTAATAATTTTACACATTCTAGATTTTATTAATGAAATATCTTCATGAGTAAGTATTCTTGGACCTTCAATAATTCCCAGCATTCCTCTAGGTACACTATGCTGATACGATACATCAAAACCTTTAAATACTTCTTGAAGTGCCACTAAAAACAAGAATTTGAGTCCAGATTTATATATTCTATTTCCAATTAAATCATTCGTATTTATAAAATCAATTTTAACATCTTCTAATATTTTATTATCTAAAGAAAATACTTCATTATTTATTTTATAACCCACGATATCTTCCATATTATAATCTTTACTAGCATCATAAAACGAAGTACCTTTTTTGTACTCATGAACTTGGTTATCATTAAATGTAACTTTAACTATATCCATCTAATCTCCCTCTATTCTTTATAATTATATCAATTTTTTCTAAATTTGTGAATAAAAATTAACATTATTTACTATTATTTACTTAGGTGATCTATTTTGAATATTATTCCAACAGTTATCGAAAAGACTAATAATAAAGAATATGCTTATGATTTATATTCTAGACTTTTACAAGACAGAATTATTTTTCTTACTGGTGAAATTGATGATACTATGTCAAACATTATTATAAGTGAACTACTTTATTTAGATAATATTAATCATGAAAATATTTATATTTATATAAATTCACCTGGTGGGGCTATAACATCTGGAATGGGCATTTATGATACAATGAGATTTATTGAAAGCAAAGTTATTACAATCGGTGTTGGTATGTGTGCAAGTATGGCAGCATTTCTTTTATCGAGCGGAGATGAAAGATATGCTTTACCTAATGCAGAAGTCATGATTCATCAACCACTCGGGGGAGCCCAAGGTCAAGCAACAGACATTAAAATTGCTGCTGAACGTATCATAAAATTAAAAGAAAAATTAAATAAAATTTTATCAGACAATACTAATCAACCCCTTAAAAAAATTTATGAAGATACAGAAAGAGATAATTTTTTAAGTGCTAAAGAAGCTAAAGATTATGGTTTGATTGATGATATTATAAAAAAGAATGAATTTTAGTTCATTCTAATAATAATTTCTCCATTTTCAGAATACATAAATTTTTCTTTAGCATATCTTAAAATATATTCATCATCTTGCAATTTAGTAACTTCACTAACTAATTTTTCCTCATCACTTAATAAATCATTATATTTTTTATTTAAACTAGTAATTTTACTTTTATTTTCCATAATTTTAGTCCAATCACCAGCAACAGAACTAATTAAAGACACAATAAGAAGAATAATAACGGTTGAAATAACAAAAAGCCGTTTTTTTTCTTTTTTAGTTTTTTTCATTCCGACATCCTCCCCATTCTTACCAAGATTATAATTAATATTTTTTTTCTTGTAAATAATTATAATATTATTTTGTTTTATCTTTACATATATTTTACTAATATGCTATAATAACTTATTAAAGAGGGAAGCAATATGGAAAAAGAAAAAATATCTAAATTTGAACTTTTTAAAAAAAATATGCAAACATTTATTAATGATTATGTGATAACATTAACTTTATCGGAAACACCAGCTGTTTTTATCTTATTAATATTAGGTTTAATTATGGGATTTCCAGCAATTATCTTATTATTTGGATTATCATTAGTTTTAACCGCTGATATTATAGCACTAGCAATTGGAACAATTATAAATGTAATAAAATCTAATAATATGAGTCAAATTGAAGAAGCTCAAATACAAAATTCATTACAACAAGAAAACAAAAAGGTAAATATAAAACAAAATATTTTAGAAAAATTTAAAACAATTAAATGTTTATTAAATCAATTACCAGAAGAAGAAAAAAACAAATATATATCAGAAATACAAGCAACTAAAAATCAATTATTAGAAAACTTAGGGCCAAAATCTTTTACTGATATAGATTTAACCCAAATAAGTTATGACTCACAAATTATAGAATTTAATAACTATTTAGAAAAGATTCAAGAAGAACTATCAAAAAAAATACAAACAGCAAATAATTTACCAAATAAAACTGAATTACAAAAAGATAGACCATTAATAAGATCGAGAAAAAAGGACCTATGATGGTCTTTTTAAATTTTTTAAAATATTTTTAAAACATAATATACATTTATCAAATGTAAACATCATAACTATATATCCAATAAATACCACAGCAACAAAATAAGGATGTATCATTCCAAAATTAATTTTATACATAATATAAATATATAAAATTACCATATCAATAACAAATACTAATGTTATTAACAATTTAATAACATTATTTTTATTATTAATCATTATTTTATTAGCATAAGATAACAAATAAAAAACTAATCCATAAATAAAAGAAACTACAAAAGACAAAACTTGAACATAACTATTCATTTAAATAGTTTATTTATTATACTTTCTTCTTTGTTTTTATGTTTGCCATCTATATACATAAATGAATTAATCTTACCCTTTATTTTTACAATACCCTCGGTTGTATCTAGTTTAAGTAATTCTAAACTACTTCCAAGAATTCTTAAATTTCCCATTACCGTTTCCATTAAAAATTCTTCATCATCAAAACTAACCAGTTTATTAACTCCATTAATACTTATGCTACTTCTATCAATCATTTTTACTTCTTGATTACCATAATTTACTTCTCCCATAAATATCACCATTAAATAATATGAAAAAAGTAGATATTTTATTCTATCTACTTGAAACATGTCTACTTAAAGATAAATCTTTTAATTCAATTAATGGATCTGCTGGATCTAAATCTTCTCTACAAACTTTTTTAGCTTCTAATTTTTGTTTTACAATTCTATTCGTCGCTGCTTTTTTATATGGTCGTAAAACTTTATCTAATGAATCTTTAACCAATCTAGAATTTACAAAAGGTATAACTACATCTCCTTCTTCTAAATATTCATATTTATTTAATTCAGGAAAGTATATAACTCCGATAGCTCCAACTTTTTCATATTTAGCTTTAAAAACTTCCAAGTTATTAATTCCTAAAAATTTAGCTATTATTTCATTATTTAATATTTCTTCCAAACTATATTTTAATCCAACATAAACTTCTTTAACACTAATATCTTCCCCATTAAATCCAAAGATCTTAGCACCTTTTAGAACTTCTTTTTCATTTTTATCTTTATCAGTAACATATTCTATACTATATAACATTTTCTTCACTCCTTTTTAAGCGACGAACTTAATTATACCACATATAGATTATATGTCAACAAAATATTATTTATGAACTTAATTAAAAAAACTAACATTATTCGTTAGTTTCTTCATTTAATAATTTATTATATTCATCCAAGATCACTTTTTCAAATTTTTCTCTAGTTTCTTGATTAGTTGGAAATACTACATTATCCTCTTTACCATCTTTATTCATTTTACCTGGCATTGAAACAAATATTCTTGAATTTCCTTCAATAATTTTAGCCCCTCTAATTGCTAAACAATCATCAAGAGTAAAATCAACAAAAGCTTTAAGTCTTGAACCTTCCTTTTCTCTTCTATGAATTTCTAATCTTGTAATTTCCATAACTTTACCTCCTTATGTTGTATTACTAATTTAATTTTAAAGCATATTTTTAATTTTTGCAATATTTTTTTATTATATTTTATAAATATTTAATTTTCACATCACCTGTAATAACATCTCTATAACAAAAACTTTTTTCTTCACCATCAACCAATACAGTAAATAAATTTGGATATGTTTTATATAAAATTCCCTCTAGTCTATTAACTCTATTACGCATTCCATAAACAGATATTATTACTTTCTTATTTAATTTACTTTTTATTTCTTCTTTTATAATATTAATATTCATTAAATCTCCTTATCTTGGATAGCCTACATACATAAGTCCATTACAAATGAGACCTCCCATACCATCTTCTTTATATTTAGTTTTTTCTAATAATTTTTTTAAATCTATTTCTTTATTACGTTCTGTCAGGGCAACCGTACTAGCAATAATAGCAGGATCTAAAGCATGTATATTTACTCTCTTAGGACTTGAAGCAAAATTCGCTCCAGCTTTAATTAAATCTTCATAATCACTTTGACAAGCACCAGCAATTATAACTAATTTTTCATGACTTTTTTCATAATTTCTAGCAGCTTTCACAGCTTTAACAAAATATGCTGAATTTTTATAATTCTTTATATCTTTAATATCTCCCTTTTTCTTGTAATAAGCATCATGTCCAGTTATTACTACAATATCAGGTTTAAATTCTTTTAAGAGCATTGGCAATTGTTCATAAACATTTTTTTCATTTATTTTTTTACCCACTGCCATAATTCCATTTCTTTTATAAAACTTTAAACATCTTGCCAAATATTCTTCATCAGAATCAATATGTAAAGCTTTCGCAGGCAAATAAAAAAACTCTCCTCGTTCTAAATTATCATCAAGTAAATCAATATCATCTATAACATCTTCAGAAACTATATTTTCTTCTTTTCTTAAATCTGTTATATCAGCATCTGCCACAAGTCTTACTTCTACACCCTTTAAATATACAATGCCATTTTTAATATTTATTACTTTAAAAACCGTATCATTATCATAACTATTTCTAGTTACATAATCTCCCTTTTCTATATTCAAAATATTCATCACCAATAAATTTTATGAAAACTACAAAAAAAAATTCCTATATCAGGAATCATTTACAACACTTTTAAATATTTCAATTAATATTTTTTCATCTAAAGCTTCTGCTCTAACACTTAAATCTAATCCATATTTTTTTAATATTTCTTCAACTTTACTTAAATCATACAATCCATTCAAATTATTTTTTAAATTCTTACGTTTTTGTTTAAATGCTATTTTTAAAAACTGAAAATATTTATTACTATCAATATTTGGTATATCATCTCTTAAAACAAAACTTATAACACTACTTTCTACTTTAGGTACTGGATTAAATGCAAATCTAGAAACATCACATACTTTTTTTATTTTAAAATAATATTTCAGTACTAATGTTATATATCCATAATCTTTACTCTCACTTTGAGCCATAAATCTGTCTGCTACTTCTTTTTGTATCATAATTGTAAATTTCTTAAACTTAATTTTTTGAGAAATAATATGATCTATTATCGGAGTTGTTATATAATATGGCAAATTTCCAACCAAATATAAATCTTTATATTCAATATCTTTAATATCATCTTTAATATTACTTTTTAAAAAATCTCCATATATTACATGTAAATTACTATCTTCCAAAGAATTTAATACATTCTTTAAATCAGTATCTAATTCATATGCAATAATTTTACATCCTTTATTTTTTAGTTTGCTTGTTAAAGCCCCTTTACCAGGACCTATTTCAATTATTAGATCATCTTTACATGCTGAAACTTCATCAACAATTTTGTTAATGACATTATTATCAATTAAAAAATTTTGTCCTAAACTCTTTTTTGCTTTCATAAAAAATTCGAGTGGGGTTTATTCCCACCCGCTCCTTAAAACATCATATGTTATTTGACTTCTTCCAATATATTTAGAAGCATATTCTTCACTCGGAGTAAGTAAATCTAATGAATAACCACGAACTCCACGATCTAGTACAATTGCAAAACTTTCTCCTTCACCAACTTTATTACTAGAAAATCTAACAATAGAACCACATGGTAAATTTTTACTTGATGCAACAATATTAACTGTACCATATTCATAGTCATCATAAGTAGTTGTTCCATCTTTAATATTATATTTTGGCATACACCCAAGTGTCCCTCCACACAAAGGACAATTATAAGCATAACCAGTTAAATCTCCAGTATAAGTTGCTATCGGAGTATATTTAATTGTATCTTCAACTTCTATTATTTTCATAGCCATCGTAGTTAAATTAACAGTTTTATTTAAATTATCATTTTCTACCGTAGCTATTTTTATATCAGAACTACTTTTAGCAATTACTAAAACAAATATAATTACTGACATTCTAATAAAATAATTTATAATTCTCATTAATTATCCACCTTTCTGGACAACTTCATTATATCATTATTATGTTAATAAAGCAATTGACAATATTTTACAAAAAAAATTAGAGTTTTGCACCCTAATTTTTTAATTATTAATTATTTTTTTTGAAACAATAACCATTCCTACCACACTTAATAAACTTAAAGAAAAATACAATAATATATTATCTGATGTAGAAGGATTTTCAACAATCTCATTAACATTATCTTCGTATTCAGCTAAAGTATAAACACTAAAATGATTAGTATTAAATTCAGCAAACCCATTCTTTATTGTAACATCATATGATATTTTATTATTATCTTTATCAAAATAATAAACAATTAATTTTTTACCATTTAGCATTTCAGGTATAGGTATTTTTACAACAAACATTCCTGAATCAAGCTTTTCAACGTGTGCTGCTAAACTATTAGAATATAATTTAATATCATAAGATACAAAGTTATCTGTTCCAATCATTTCCTTTGTAAATTCGGAAGTAACATCTTTCACTTTAATTATTGTATCTAAAGGCACTGATGAATCATTTGTTTCAACTTCTATATTTGTATTTATATCACTACTTAAATATACAGGCGCTTTTAATTGTTCAGCATTTCCTTTTACAATATAAAACATAAAATGATTATCTCCAAATTGAAAATCATAATAATTTCCATCGATTTCTATTGGTATATAAGCATCTTCTTCATTAGGTCTTATATCAGCAATTTTACCTCCATAACTAACTTTAACAAAATCATTTTTTAAATAATCATTAATTCTCTTTTGTGCAGCTTTCACATAATCATCCGGTGTATCCGGAGTATCTTCTGGAATATATAATAATCTTCTTAAATAAATACCTTCATTTTTTGTGGCATATAAGTATCCATCATAAAATATGCTCATCGGCCCAAATCCAAAACCTACCATATTTTCTGCATCTTCTTCTCCAGTAACAAGCTCCAAATAAACTTCTATATTAGTTCCATAAAGAAAGTTATTTAAAGAACTATATTTTAATGCTATTTTAGTAGCTCCAAAATTATATAAATATTTTGAATAATTATACTGATAATTTATCAATGATAAATCCGATAAAATATAATATTTAGGAACATCTTTTCTATCCCACTCTTCAGGAAACCCCGTAATATTTTCAATAATTTTATTAACACTTGCATTTTCTTTCGGTGCATCATAAGTTACGTTTATAGCATACTTACTTGTCCATCCTTTTTTAGTTACATAATCTTTAAGATTTACATCATAAGATGATTCATAATCACTACTATAAATATTTAAATCACATATAGAGTATGTTTCACTATCACATATAATACTTGCAAAATATCCATAATTCTGTAATACATAATTAACATAATTGTTTAAATTTGTCTTTGCTTCCTTTTCACTAGTAGGCTGTTTCATTTTAAATACCGCATTTTTTCCATCAGTAGCTATTATATTAATAATCTCATCATTATTTAATGCAAATACCTTATTTGGCATGAGTACAACTAATAATAATAGCCCAACTAACAAAATATTTTTTTTCATTTCTCCTCCTTATTATTAACTTGATTATACACTAATTTTTAATCTATATCAATAATCTATATTTTTATACTTTAAATTAGTCAAAAAGATGAAGTTAAATCTTAATCCAACTTCATCTTTTTATACATATTTGTAATATTATTATTTGTTTGTTCTGCTAATTCTTCTAATGAAATATTATATAAATCTGCTACAAATTGTGCTATTTCTAAAACATGACCAGGATTGTTTTGTGTACCACGAAAAGGTACCGGTGTAAGATATGGACTATCAGTTTCCAAAACAATATTTTTAAGTCCAACTTCTTTTATCACATCTTTAATTTTAGCATTTTTAAATGTAATAACACCATTAACACCTAATAAATATCCCATTTTAATATAGATTCTTGCAGTTTCTAAACTACCAGAAAAAGAATGTATCACACCTTTACACTTAAACTTTTTTAAAGAATTAATAGTATCTTCAGTTGCATCTCTAGAATGTACAATCACAGGCATATTATACTTTTCTGCTAAAGATAATTGAGATTCAAACAATTTAATTTGTTCTTCTTTATTTTCTTTAGTATAGTAATAATCTAAACCAATTTCACCAATTGCTACAATTTTTCCATTACTTAAATTATCTTCTATAAACTTAATGTCATCTGGCATTACTCCATCAACATCTTCGGGATGAATACCAATTGCACCATACATATTCGGGTATTTTTTAATCAATTCTAATACCTCTTTATTAGTTTCATTATTACTTCCATTATCAATAACATATTTTATATGATTATTACTTGCATTTTCTAGTATTTCATTTATATTTTCATAATCAGATTTAAATATATGACAATGTGTATCAACAAAATAATTATTCATTTATCTCAATCCTATTAAATAAGATTTCTGGTTTATTTAAAGTAATTCCACATTCTAAATTACCAAATTCATTTATACTTTCAATGCTTCTTTCCTTTGTATTAAGTTCATCTAATATTTTTTCACTTGTTACATTAATAAATGGTTCAAGAAGAATTGCACATACTCTAATACTTTCTAAAATATTATATAAAACTGTTTTTAATCTATCATGTTTTGCATTATCTTTAGCAAGAATCCAAGGTGTAGTTTCATCAATATATTTATTACATCTTTTTAATACTTCAAATATTTCTTCTAAAGCTTCATTTACTTTTAAACCATCCATTTTTTCATCAACTTTTGCTTTTAAACTTGTAACAGCACTAATTAAATCAATATCAATATCTTCATTTACTTTTGGATTTTCTACCACTCCATCAAAGTACTTATGACTCATGCTTATAGTTCGATTAACCAAGTTTCCTAAATTATTTACTAAATCAGTATTTGTTCTATTAATTAAAGCTTCTTCAGAGAAATTACCATCACTACCAAAAGATACCTCTCTTAATGCAAAATATCTAACTGCATCAACACCATACGCATCAATATATTCTCTTGGGTCCTTATAATTACCTAATGATTTAGAGATTTTACCACCATTTATAATTAACCATCCATGCCCAAACACTTGGTGAGGTATTTCAATTCCTAAAGCCATCAAAAGTGCAGGCCAAATAATTGCATGGAATCTTGTAATTTCTTTACCAACTAAATGTAGGTCTGCTGGCCAATATTTTTTAAATAATGGTGCATTTTCATCTGGATAACCCAAAGAAGTAATATAGTTTGATAAAGCGTCAATCCATACATAAATTACATGTTTTGGATCAAAATCTACAGGAATTCCCCATTTAACTGAAGTTCTTGAAACACACAAGTCTTCAAGTCCTGGTTTAATGAAATTATTAACAAGTTCATTTTTTCTTGAAACTGGTAAAATAAATTCAGGATTCTTATCATATAATTCAATTAATTTGTCTTGATATTTTGATAATCTAAAAAAGTAAGCTTCTTCAGTAACTGTTTTAACTTCACGACCACAATCTGGACATTTTCCATCCACAAGTTGAGTTTCAGTCCAAAATGATTCACACGGAACACAATATAAGCCTTCATAAGATCCTTTATAAATGTCTCCTTGATCATATAATTTTTTAAATATTGCTTGAACAGCCTTAACATGTGATTCATCAGTTGTTCTAATAAAATAATCATATGAAATATTTAAACTTTTCCATAAATTTTTAGCATTTTCAATTATAACATCAACATATTCTTTTGGTGTTACACCAGCATCTTTGGCTTTTTGTTCAATTTTAGCTCCGTGTTCATCAGTTCCAGTTTGGAAAAACACATCGTATCCATTTAATCTTTTATATCTTGCAATAGCATCTGCAATAATTGTTGTATAACAATGTCCAATATGAAAATCCGCACTTGGATAATATATTGGTGTAGTAATATAATATTTTTTATTCATTTTTATTTCCTTCTTTCTTTTTATTTGTACTGCCTAGCCCACCAATTCTTGTTTTATTAACACAATCATCATCTGTTGTTAAAAATTTAACAAATATCCCTTGAGCATAAGCATCTCCTTTATTAATTATATATTCTTTATCTCCATGATTTTGAAGACAAATCCACATATGACCTTCATTATCAGGATTATTATAATAGTCACTTTCAATTATTCCCACTTGATTTGTAAGTCTAACATTATATTTGAAACCCATACTACTTCTTATAACAAGCATTAGCATTTCATCACTTTCAAATGTAGCTTTATAACCAGTTGGTATTTTTAAAATTTCATTAGGTTTTATAACATAATCTTTTATAGCAAAAAAATCATAACCTGCACTACACTTTGTCCCTCTTAAAGGGAGCATATAATCATCATATAAAGTTTTATTATCACCAAAAACTTTAACAAATTCAGGATAACTTATTTTTTCAAACTTTCTCATAAATGCCTCCAATAAAAAAATCACAAACTAAGGACGAGTATAACCCGCGGTACCACCTTAATTCATGATTTATCATGCAACTTAAATTTATAACGTAATTACCCGATTTTAACTCCAGAGCCATGTTCGTATATCTTCATTTTTTCTTTTCCACCAACCAAGAAATCTCTATGAAACGAATGATATCTACTCTTTCCTTCTTCGTTAACTAAACATAGTCTATCATATATTAACGATTAATTCAAGTTAAAATATATCAATTTTATCAGCAATTATCTTGGCTATAAACTTGCCTAAAGAACTATAATCAATTGTTGTCTCACTAATTAAAATAACAAGCCCCAAAGAATCACTTGATGCAATAATAGGTATAACTGTAAAATATCCACTTATATCAACCCCAAAATTTATGGTTGATAAATCTCTACTTATAAACATTTCTCTATTATCAATAAGTTCTAAAAATTTGTTATTAAGTTTAGAGTTTTCCACAATATCTTTATTTGATGAAGTAATTACTTTTTCTCTATCAGTTATAACTAAATCAATGTTATAAATATTCTTAATAAGTTCACATAACTTATTACTTAAATCTTCATACTTTCTAACTTCAAAATATTTCTTTAATATAATACTATCTTCACTAGTAAATATCTCTAAAGTTTCACCATCTCTAATACCTAAATTCTTTCTAATTTCTTTTGGAATTACTATTCTTCCAAGTTCATCTATCTTTCTTGTTACACCAGTTTGTTTCAAAAAAATTCACTCCACTTCATTACTTATTGTGGAGCAAATTATTTTTTTTATGTATTAAAGTATTTTTTCTAACAAAGTAACTATATAAAATATAAAATGTTTAGGTAAATCTTTAGTATAAAGTAAAATACTAATTTTCTTATTAACATATTTTATATTAAAACTTCTTGATAAGTTCATCGCTTCAATTAAAAGTTTATCACCTTTAATATTACTTGATATTTCTTCAGGTAAAGTTATTTCTACACTTCTGTCTGTTTGGACAACTTGTTTAATATTATATTTCTTTGCAATTTTTTCAAACCATTCTTCATACATATAAACAAGCATATCTGGAGTAACTTTACCAAATCTATCTTCAAGTTCATTTTTTATTTCTAGCATCTTTTCATAAGAGTCAATTTCATTAATCTTTTGATGTATTTCAATTTTAATATCTTCATCTGATACATAATTATCACTTATGTGAGTATTAACATTAATTAAAGCTTGTGTTTCCGTATCATCTTCTTCCACATCTTCCCCTTGCTGACGTTTGATTTCATCTTCAACCATTTTCATATAAAGCGAAATACCTACGCTATCAACAAATCCAGCTTGTGAAGCTCCAAAAACATCACCAGCTCCACGTAAATTAAGATCCCGCATCGCAATTCTATATCCACTACCAAGTTCAGTAAATTCCTTTATCGTATTAAGTCTTTTTATAGCTATATCATTTAACATTTTATTTTTTTCATACATCAAATAAGCATAAGCAATTTTATCACTTCTACCTACACGACCTCTAATTTGATAAAGTTGACTTAATCCAAAATTATCTGCATCATGAATTATTAATGTATTAACATTTGGTATATCTATGCCACTTTCAATAATAGTTGTACATATTAAAATATCAAATTCATTGTTTATAAATGAAGTCATTATATCATCTAGTTCATCTTTTTCCATTTTTCCATGAGCATAAGTAATTCTAGCATCTGGCACAAGTTCATGAATATGATTCATATATTTTTCTATCGTTTCCACTCTATTATAAAGAATAAATACTTGACCATTTCTAGCAAGTTCTTTATAAATTGCATCTTTAATTAAAAAATCATCTTCCACAGCAACATAAGTTTGAACTGGATACCTATTAACTGGTGGTGTATCAATTACAGATAAATCACGTAACCCCGACATAGCCATTTTAAGAGTTCTAGGAATCGGGGTAGCACTTAAAGTCAAAACATTAACATCACTTTTCATAGTTTTAATTTTTTCTTTGTGAGTAACTCCGAATCTTTGCTCTTCATCTACAACAAGCATACCTAAATTCTTACAAGACACATCATCACTTAATATTCTATGTGTACCAAATAATATATCTATCCTACCTTTTTTCAAATCTTCTAAAATACGATGTGTTTCTTTAGCACTTACATGTCGATTTAAAAGTGTTATTTCAATTGGCCAATTTTTAAATCTTTCTTTTGCAACATTATATTGTTGTTTAGAAAGAATCGTCGTAGGACACAAATAAAGAACTTGTTCATTATTTAACACAGCCTTAAACATTGCTCTCATCGCTACTTCCGTCTTGCCAAATCCAACATCACCACATAGTAATCTATCCATTGGATTATCTTTTCTTAAATCACTATTAATTTCTATAATACTTTTTTCTTGATCTTTAGTTAATGAATACTTAAATTCACTTGCAAAAACTTCTTCTTCAGGATAATCTTTATAAGGCTTTTTTTTAAGTTCCAATCTCTTTTTATAAAGAAGAATTAACTCTCTAGAAATATCTTTTACTTTTTCACTTATATATTTCTTTGTTTTTTCCCAATTTGTACTTCCAAGTTTATTAAGTTTTGGTTTAATTCCATCTTTACCAGTATATTTATATATTAAATCTATTTTTTCCACCGGAACATAAATTTTATCTGTACCTTCATAATAAATTGTTAAAAAGTCCTTTTGAACTCCACGAACTGTTAAGGTTGTAATTCCTTGATAAATCCCAATTCCATGAGCAACATGAACAACATAATCCCCCTTTTCTAATTGATTAAAATCTTTTATTCTCTTTCCAACATGAAAATTATTTTTATATACTCCACGAACACTTTTTACTTCTTCAATATCATTTTCAGAAATAACTACATATTTATCTAATATAAATCCATGAGAAAGTTCCTTCATTACTACATTTGCACTAGGTATTAATTTCAATATTTTTTTCTTTTCTTCTAATCTACTTAAATAAAAATATACGTCTTTTCCTTCTCGAATCCATTTATCATAATCATTTTGTAATTTTTCAAAATTTTCTTTATAATTTATAATACTTTCTGCTTTTAAATTGATACCGCCGGTAGAAAACAAATTTACATAGATTCTATCCTTATCCTTAATATCATCCATTGTAAACATTAAATCTTCATTAATATTATTAGACTCTTTATATTCTACAATATCATCATACAAGTGAGTATATGAAGCATCAATCTGTGATTTATCAACATAAACAACCAAAGGTTCATTAGCATACTCATATAATGAACTTTTATCATTGGAAACCATTTCATCAATAGCTTTAATTTTTAAACTTTTAACTAAATTCATTGACATTTGACTATTTTCATTAAAATATTTAATATTATCTATTTTATTTCCATCAAATTCAATTCTAATCGGATGATCATAATCTATTGGGAACATATCCACAATAAATCCGCGAACTGCATATTCACCAGACATTGTTACTAAAGACTCTCTATGATATCCCAAAAAACTCAATGATGATATTAATTCATCTCTTTTAATTTCTTGACCTATATTAAGTTCTAAATAATTTTTTATCCCTTTATTAGGTAAATATTTTAAATAACCCATTAAATTTGTAACAATTACATATTTTTTATTTTCTTTTAACTTATCTAGCGTTTCTAATCTTTTATATTTAAGTTCAGGACTACTTGCAATAATCATTGATGACAAAAAATCATCCATTGGAAAAAGCAAAGTATTTTCATGAATTTTATATAATGAATCAAATATTTTATTTGCTTCAAATAAAGAACTGGTAAGTACAATAATATTTCTATCATACTTTTCACATAATTTTAAAATGTAAAAAATGTTTAACTCACTTGTTAAACCTGATATTTCTGTACCAATTTCATATTTAAAATATTCATCTAAAAATTTCATACTTCCTCTTTATTTAGTATTATAAACATTCATTGTTTTATCTATTCCATCAATTATAAAAGAATCTATTATTTTTAAAAATGTAGGCATTAAAATATTTATTGTTTCTAACTCTATCTTATTAAACTTTCCTAACACATAATCAATTACTTGATCCTTATTAACACTTCCAATTCCTACTTTTAACCTAGGAAAATCTTGATTGTCTAAACAAGAAATAATAGATTTTATTCCATTATGTCCACCACTAGATGAATGAACCTTTAATTTATAATTACCAACTGCTAAATCTAAATCATCTTGAATAACTAAAATATCACTTGCTAAAATATCAAAGTATCTTACAAATTCTCCGACAGCATTTCCAGAATTATTCATAAATGTCAAAGGTTTAACAAAGAAAACTTTCTCCCCATTAATGTTTTTTTCAACATACATTGCATTAAATTTATTACCCCATTTTTCATTTTTCAAATAATTATCCAAAACCATAAATCCAATATTATGTCTTGTATTTTCATATTGTTTACCAGGATTCCCCAATCCCACAATTAATTTCATTTAGAACTACTCCCTTCAAAAATATGTTGATAAGTACTTACGTTATCAACACATACCATTTTTCTTAATTTAACACCTAACTTGCTATTTTTAACACATTTTACTATTACCGTATTAGCAACTTCACCTTTTTTCGTCGATATAAATTGTATTTCCTTAACATTAACTTTATTTTTATTAGCATACAAAATTATTTCATCTAATCTTTCTACTCGATGAATTAGATAAAATACCCCATTATCTTTTAAATATTTACCAACAATACTAAAAATCGTTTCAAGATCTATGGAAACTTCATGCCTTGCAAGTGTTAAGTAATCATTTCTATTTCTAAATCCATCTTCTTTTGTTTTAAAATATGGTGGATTACATGTTATTATATCAAAATAATTTTTCTCATAATAATTACTTATATTTTTTATATCATCATTAACAATTTTTATATTTTTAACATTATTTATTTCAACTGATTCTATAGCTAATTTACTAATTTCTTCTTGTATTTCAAAACCTACAATTTTAGCGTCAGTTTTCAAACTTAATACCAACGGAACCGGAGCATTTCCAGTACACATATCTAATATTTTTTTATCTTTTTTCTTAATAACAACATATTCAGAAAGTAAAATAGAATCTAATGAAAATTTAAAACCACTCTCCATTTGCATAATATATCTATTTGGATAATCAAACAAATCATTCTTCACTTTTAAAATCATAATCAGCTTTTTCTCCATTAATCATTATTTTACCTCGTTGATTAATTATATCAACACTTACAACTTGTGCCTCACCAGCCGGAGTATCAATCTTATCCCCGATTTTTGGCATTTTTTTAGCAGCTTCAATATAAGCTTCATCTTCATATGCCAGACAACACAAAAGTCTTCCACATGCACCATTTATTTTAGAAGGATTTAAAGCTAAATTTTGATTTTTAGCCATATTCATACTAATAGCGTCTATCTTTTTTAAGAACCTTAAACAACAAAGTTCACCACCACAAACACCAATTCCTCCGACTTCTTTAGCTTTGTCTCTAGCCCCAATTTGTCTTAATTCAATTCTTGTATGATAAATACTTGCTAATTTTTTAGCTAATTCTCTAAAATCAATTCTTCCGTCCGCAATAAAATTAAATAATAATTGACTTCGATCTAAATTAAATTGAGCATTTACAATATTCATATCTAACTCAAGTTCTTTTGCAAACGTAATACATTTTTTTAATGCTTTATCAGCATCCTTTAAATTTTCTAAATACTTTTCATAGTCTTCTGTTGTTGCTAATCTAATTATTTCATCTGTTATTTCATCTTTATAATCATCTAATACTTGTACAACTTTAACTAATTGTTGCCCTCTTTCAGTTTCAACTATAACTAAAGAATCTATTTCATAATCATTTTCAGATTTATAATAAAACTTCTTATCATTTCCATTAAATATTACACCAAATACCTTATTCACAATAATCACCTAATTCTATAACAAATTTATCTAATAATAATTCTATATTAACATTACTATCTATATCCTCAATAAACTGAATAATTAAATTAATTCTTTTTAAAACATCATCTTTTGTTAACACATCTAACTTATCAATTTTTAAAAAATCAAAATTATTTTCTAATCCAATTACCTTTTTTAATAGCTCTTCATAAATTATAAGAATTATCTTAAATATTAACTTAATACTATCCCGTTCTTTAAACTTACATAAAATAACATCTCTATTATATAATATTCCTTTACTTTTTTCTACTTCTAATCCATAAATATAATCTATTGCTACTAAATATTTATCATTGTACTCATTTTTTATTGAGTTTATATTAAGTTCATCACTATCATAAATAAATTTTATAATTTCACATCTACTTCTTATTGTTGATATCACATTATTAGCATTATCTGTTATAAAAAATCCCAAGATATTTGGTTCTGGATCTTCTAAAAACTTTAACATTGTATTAGCTGATGCTCCATTTAACTTTTCTGCATTTTTTATTACATATATATTTTCTTTTGTATAAACAGGTACCGTACTAAATTTCTTTTTTAATTCAATAATTTGATCTTTTTTTATGTTCATTCCATCCGGAGATATTATTATTAAAGATGGTAAATAATTTTGATTAATTAAATTACATATATTACACTTATTACAGTCTTCTTTAAATTCATCTTGACAAAATATTTGCTTTATTACAACAAGTAAATCTGATAAGCATTTTTCAATATCATTTGTTTCAATTAAATAAGCATGAGCCATTTTATTCTCATGATAATATTTAACTAAATTTTTTATTTCTTTTACTTTCACTTTTCCTCCTACAACAAAACAAAATATATTGCTACTAATGCTAAAAGACCACTCATTCCAAGAGATGCTACTACACTTACTGTTACTACATTTATTGGAATAAATACTTTAAGTCCAGATGCTAATAAATTAAAAGCATACACTAAACATATAGCTAATACAATTTTTTTAATTACTACAAAAATTACTTTTTTCATAAGTCTCTCCATTAAACTATATGAAAAAAAGAATAATTAATCACTAATTTTTTTTCTATCTTCCAATGCTTTATCTAGTGTAATTATATCTAAATAATCTATTTCAGCTCCCATTGGTAACCCATAAGATAATCTAGAAATCAATACATTTTTCTTTTCAAATATTTTTTTAATATATAAAGTAGTTGTTTCGCCTTCAATTGTTGATTTTAAAGCTAGTATTAACTCGGGATTTTCGACTTCTTCTACTCTTTTTATTAAACTTGATAAATTAATATTTTCAGGTCCTATATTTTCAGCAGGATTTATTAAACCATTTAAAACATGATAAACACCATGGTAATTACCAGCCTTTTCAAAAGAAAAAACACTTTTATAATCTTCAATTACACAAATTAAATTCTTTTGTCTACTTGGATCACTACAAACATTACAAATATCTGACTCTGTTAAATGTCCACAAATACTACACTTATGAATTTTTTTTATACCTAACAACGCTTCTGAAAAAGAATCAATATCTTTTTCTTTAAAATTCAAAGTTGCTAATGCTAATCTTTCTGCATTTTTCTCTCCAATACCTGGTAATTTTTTATAATAATTTATTAGTTTTTCTAATGATTCAGGATATATCATTTTTAAAATAATCCACTCATTGAAGCATAATTACCAAGTTTACTTTCGGTTTCTTTATCAATTTTTGAAAAAGCATCCTTAATTGCTATCATAATCATATCTTCAAGCATTTCTTTATCATCAATATCTATAACACCATCTTTTAAGATTTTAAAAGATTTAATTTCTCTTTTCCCATTAAACACTATCTCTACCCATTCTGATTTACCACTAAAATCAGTATTGTCAATTTCTTCTTTCTTTTTTGTTATTTCTCTTTGCATTCTTTGTGCTTGTTGCATTATTTGTTGCATATTCATAAATTAATTCCTCCATTCATTATTCAATTTCAATTTTCTCTATATCAAATATATCCGCAACATCAGAAATATCTAATTCATTTTTATCTTCTACTTTTTTATTTTCTGGTATAATCTCATATTTATAGCCATTTCTTAAATTTTTAATATATTTTTCTTTTTCTTCATTCCACTTTCTTTCATCTATAAAAACAAATTTATAATACATTTTATTTAATTCACTAAACATATTTTCTAATTTTTCTATAGAATCATTCAATTCTTCATCTTTATGTGGAATTGTAACTTCAACAATTGCATAATTATCAGAAGCTGCCACGATCAATGTATCACTTACTAACCCTTTTATAATAGCATCATCTATCTCACTAACAAAATTATTCCATTTTTCCTTTACTTCATTTAAATAATTTTTAGTGGCATTTACAAAACAATTATTTATTCTAATATCCACCATTTGTATAACATCATTTTTTATTAATTTTTTTTCACTTTTTACTTCAGTTTTTCTTGGAACTTCAGCCAAATTTTCAACGTTACTTTTTATATTTTTTTCTAATTTATTTATCTCTATTTTTGCATTTTTTGTATAACTTAAAAAAATCATTTTTATTATTAAATAAGGGTTAACACTTATATTAATTTTCATTAAAATATCATTTAATTCTATAACAATATTTTTACAATCATCAAAACTTAATCTAGATTTATCAGGGTCTTCTAATAATTTAATACTATATTCACTTAAACTTAATATTAATTTTTTTACAAACACTTTATAACTTAAATTAGCACTTTCTAACTCATTAAATATTTTATTTATATTTTCTATATCATTATCATTCAAATACTTTATTAAATCTGATATTTTTTTATTTGAAATACTTCCAACTTCATTAGAAACTAACGTACTTGTAATAACTTCATCACTTTTTGATAATTGATCCAAAATACTAAGGGCATCACGAAGTCCTCCATCAGCCAAAACTGATATTTCTTTTAATCCACCTTCTTCATATTTTATATTTTCTTCATCACAAATATATTTTAATCTATCAATGATATCTTGTTCATTAATCCTATGAAATTCAAATCTTTGACACCTAGATACAATAGTTATTGGAACACTTTCTAAATTTGTCGTAGCAAGTATAAATATTACATGTTCAGGTGGTTCTTCTAAAGTTAATAATAAAGCATTAAAAGCACTTTGACTTAACATATGAACTTCATCTATAATATATACTTTATATTTTAAACTAGTAGGCATTATTTTAACATTATTTATTAATTCTCTGATTTCATCTACTCCATTATTTGAAGCTGCATCAATTTCAATTATATCTGGATTTCCATTAAAAGATAAACAATTTTCGCATTCTTCACAAGCTGCTCCATTTTTAGGATTTAAACAATTAATAGATTTTGCAAGAATTCTTGCCGTAGATGTTTTTCCTGTCCCCCTTGGACCAGAAAATAAATACGCATGAGCTATTTTGTTTTCTTTAATAGAATTTTTCAATATTTCTACAACATGTTTTTGACCAATTAATGTATCAAATCCATTAGGTCGATATTTTCTATATAAAACTTTATAATTCATTAGATTCCTCCCTATACATTATACCATAAATACCTCTACTTTTCTCGCATTTTTTTAAAAAAATCACTTAATTTTTTAGCATACATTTCTTTTATTTCTAAATTTTCTATTTCTTTTATTTCAGTTTTATAAAATTCCTTCTTATAACTAGGTTTATCCAATAAATAATAAACAGTTTTAATTCTACTTTGTTTGATTATTTCCATACACATTGAACAAGGCTTTAATGTTACATACAAATCACAATCACTTAAATTCCAATTATTAATTATTTTTTGAGCTTGTAAAACCGCATTAATTTCAGCATGGCCCAATATATTTTGATCTTTTTGACGGGTATTAATCCCTTCTGCAATTATGTTATCATTTTTTACTATAATAGCTCCAATCGGAACATCATCCGTTTCTAATGATTTACTAGCTAATTCAATTAATTTTTCTAAATAATTGTTATTCATAATTTCCTCCAAAAAAAAGTGCACACAAACATAGGCTGATGTGGCTGCTATTTTCCAATCCTGACCAATTTACAGCATATTTGTTGCACGTTTACATCTTATCAAATTATATAATGGCTGTCAAGATAATTTGTTAATAACTAACTATTATATTTAGTAAAATAGCCTAAAACATCAATAAATATCGCATGTTTTATTAAAAATCAAAAAAATATTATGTTAACTAATTATTTCCCGGGAAATAATATTACCATTATTTAAAATTATATATATTTAAAAATTTTTTAATAACCAAGCAGTCAAAATTTCCTTATTCAACCTTACAATAATTAAAATAAAAATTTATTTTTTTCTATTATTATAAAACAATTATTAATATATTATGTCAACCAAATATTTCCCAAAGAAATTATTGCCGCCACAAACTTTTGTTCGTCACAAAACTATAGCTATTTTACAAATATAATGTTTCACGTGAAACATATATATTAATTATGAACACTTTATCAACTAACTTTAAAAAATTAAAAATACTTTACAAACAATTTGCTAACAATGTTCCACGTGAAACATCACTAGAATCACTTAAAAAATAATAATTAAAGTTTTTATTTTATTTAAATATAATAATAAATAACAAATTATTAACACTATGTTTCACGTGAAACATATTAAAAATGAATTAAATTTGATAAATAATGTTTTCTTAAATAAAATACGATGCTTTTTAATAACTATCTATCAACACAATGTTTCACGTGGAACATATATGAAAAAAAATTATAATCTATTAATTCATAATTCATTATTTTAAACAATATCAACTACTTATCAACAATGTTTCACGTGAAACATATTAATTAAATTAAAAATAGTGACTAGGAGTTAATATAATATATAAAAATTTTAATAATATTTACTTTAAATAAACAAATTATCAACACAATGTTTCACGTGAAACATAAAATACATTATTATAATTAGAATTAATCAAAATAATTAATATTTGAATTATTATAAATTTATTAAAAAATTACTAACACAATGTTCCACGTGAAACATGAAAATTAATTTAAAATTTATAAAATAAAAATATTATTATTATTATAAGTATTATATATAATAAAAAACTAATAAAATAAAACAAAAAAAGTATATCGACACTACGTTTCACGTGAAACATAATATTTAGTATATTTCATAATATACTAAATATTTTAATTAATAAAAATTATTTAATAAATTGATTTTATTACGTATACACTTTGTATATACTTCAAAGCTAAAAATAAAAAGACTTATTCAGTCTCATTATTTTGTATATTATCAGCTATTTCCATATTTTCATTAGCAACATTTTCACTTTGTTCAGTTGTATTTTCAGGTTCATTTTCTTCTTTATCTACTAAACTTATCGTCGAAACCTTTTGATTATCTTTTAAGTTAATAAGTCTTAATCCTTGCGTTACACGACCTAATAATGATATTTGATCAAGTGGCATTCTCATGGTCATACCTGAATTAGTCATTAAAACAAGTTCTTTATTTTCATAAACTATTTTAACACTAACAAGATTTCCGTTCTTTTCCGTAATATTCATAGCTTTAACGCCTTTAGATCCTCTTCTTGTTTGACGATATTCACTTACCTTTGTTTGTTTACCATAACCCTTTTCTGTAACAAGCAATATAGTATCATCCTCTTTAACAATTTCAGAACAAATACACTTACTTCCATCTAATGAAATACCGCGAACACCTGAAGCTGTACGTCCCATTACTCTGATTTCTTCTTCATTAAACTTAACCATTCTTCCACTATCGCTACCTAAAAGAACTAAATCATTACCAGTTGTCTTTTTAACATCAATCAATTTATCATTATCTCTTAATGAGATACAAATCTTACCACTATTTCTAATATTAGCAAATTCACTAATTAATGTTTTTTTAACCACTCCGCCTTCAGTAGCAAACAATAAGTACTTGCATTCTTCCTCACGATTTATTTGGATAACTGCATTAACTCTTTCATCTTTTTCCACTTGAAGTAAGTTAACAATTGGAATTCCTTTTGATTGACGTGAAAATTCAGGAATTTCATAACCTTTAAGTCTATAAACTTTACCTTTATCAGTAAAGAATAAGATATAATCATGTGTTGATAAGTTAATCATGTGTTCAACAAAGTCCTCATCATTCGTAGTCATTCCCTTGATTCCAACGCCACCACGATTTTGTGACTTAAATGTATCAGATGTAGTTCTCTTAATATAACCTTTGTTAGTAAGTACTACCAAAATATTTTCTTCTGGAATTAATGACTCATCTTCAATATAATCAACCGCAGTCATATCAATTTTTGTACGTCTTTCATCACCATATTTATTCTTAATTTCAGTCATTTCATCTTTAATAATACCTAATACCTTATTATTATCTGCTAAAATGCCACGTAAGCGTTCTATTTCAATTCTTAAAGCATTTAATTCTTCTTCAATCTTTTCACGTTCTAGACCCGTTAAACGACGTAATTTCATTTCTAGAATATTATCAGTTTGAGCTTCAGTTAATCCAAAACGTTCCATTAATTTAGCTTTTGCTTCACCATCAGCTTTAGATTCTTTAATAATCTTAATAACTTCATCCAAATTATCAAATACAATTTGGTAACCTTCTAAAATATGTACTCTCTTCTCAGCTTTATCTAATTCAAATTGAGTTCTTCTAATAATAACTTCTTGTTGATAATCTACATATTTACTAATAATGTCTTTTAAACCTAAAGTTCTAGGTGTTTGTTTATCAAGCATTAAGAAGATAATACCAAAAGTTGTTTGAAAAGCCGTATGTTTATATAAATTATTTAATACTACTTGAGGATTAGCATCTTTTTTAAGTGTTATAGTAATCTTAATACCATCTTTTAAATCAGTATGATAATCAGTAATACCTTCAAGTACTTTATTATGTACTAAATCAGCAACCTTTTGTTTTAAATCTAAAGTATTAACTCCATAAGGTACTTCTTCAATAACAATGTAATGTCTTCCATTCTTTTCTTCAATTGTTGCTTTACTTCTAATAGTTATTGATCCTCTACCAGTTTCATATGCTTTCTTTATCCCAGAATTACCTAGAATAATACCTCCGGTCGGAAAATCAGGACCTTTAATATATTGCATTAATTCTTCTGTGGTAATTTTAGGATTATCAATATAAGCAATACATCCATCAATAACTTCGCCTAAATTATGTGGAGGAATATTTGTTGCCATACCAACAGCAATACCCATTGTTCCATTAACTAAAATATTTGGAAATCTTGAAGGTAAAACTTCAGGTTCTTCAGTTGAATCATCATAATTTGGTACAAAATTAACCGTATTTTTATTGATATCTCTTAAAAGTTCCATTGATATCTTTGCTAACTTACTTTCAGTATAACGATAAGCAGCAGCTCTAGGATATTCAATATTACCAAAGTTACCATGTCCATCAACAAGTAAATAACGATAATTAAAGTCTTGGGCCATTCTTACCATAGCATCATAAATTGATGAATCTCCATGTGGATGATATTTCCCCATAACGTCCCCAACTATCGTAGCACTCTTACGATGTTTTTTGTCTGGTGTTAATCCATTTTCTAACATATCATAAATAATTCTTCTATGAACTGGCTTTAAACCATCTCTTAAATCTGGTAAAGCTCTAGAAATAATAACACTCATTGAATATTCTATAAAAGACGATTCAATTTCACTTACAATATTATTTTCTTGTAATCTATCTCTACTATGATCCATACTAACCTCCTAAAAATCCAAATTCTTTGCATAAGTTGCATTTTCTTCAATAAACTTACGCCTAGGTTCAACTTCTTCACCCATTAATTTACTAAATGCTGCATCAGCACTAATAGCATCATCAACAGTTATTTTACGAAGAATTCTATGATCTATATCCATAGTTGTTTCATTTAATTCTTCTGCATCCATTTCCCCTAAACCTTTCATTCTTGCTATATCATATCTAACATTTTTTTCATTTAACGTTTTGATATATTCATCTCTTTCTTCATCATTTAAAGCATATTTAATAGTTTGTCCATGTTTAATACAATATAAAGGTGGTTGAGCAGCATAAACATAACCTGCTTCCACAATTGGTTTAAAGAAACGATAAAATAATGTTAAAAGAAGTACTCTGATGTGAGAACCATCAACATCGGCATCACTCATGATAATAACTTTATGATATCTCATTTTACTTAAATCAAATTCTTGTCCAATTCCAGTACCAAAAGCTGTAATAATTGTTTTAATTTCATCATTACTTAAAGCTCTATCAAGTCTTGCTTTTTCAACATTTAATACTTTACCTTTCAAAGGAAGTATAGCTTGTGTCATACTATTTCTTCCCTTAATTGCAGAACCACCAGCACTATCCCCTTCGACTAGAAATATTTCACAAACACTTGGATCTTTTTCCTTACAATCAACAAGTTTTCCACCAAAGTTTACGATATCTAAATCACTTTTTCTTCTTGTTGCTTCTCTTGCTTTTTTTGCGGCTATTCTTCCACGTGAAGCACTAATACATTTTTCCACAATAGTTCTTGCTTCATTAGGATTTTCCATTAAAAATCTTTCAAACCCTTGTGAAAATACATCACTTGCAATCTTTCTTACTTCACTATTACCTAATTTAGTTTTAGTTTGTCCTTCAAATTGAGGATCCGGATGCTTACAACTAATTATCATTGTTAAACCTTCACGACAATCTTCCCCAATTAAAGCAGCATCATTTTCCTTTAAAATTTTAGCATTCTTTGCATAACTATTAATCACTTTAGTTAAGGCTGCTTTAACTCCATCTTCATGAGTACCACCTTCATAAGTATTAATATTATTAGTAAATGAATAAATACTTGGTGAATAAGTTTCATTATATTGACAAGCAACTTCAACTTCAATACCATTTTCAGATCCATCCATATAAATTATATCATCATGAATCGGAGTCTTACTCTTATTAAGCATTTCAACATATTCAATAATCCCTCCATTATAAAGGAAAGTATCGTGTTTTTCTACTGTTTCTCTTAAATCATATAAATTAATTCTTAATCCCTTATTTAAAAATGCAATTTCTTGTAATCTTTTATATAAAGTATCATAGTTATATACAGTTGTTTCCGTAAATATTTCTTCATCTGGTTTAAATCTAACCGTACTACCTGTTCTTTCAATATCACAAGTATCAATAATTTTTAATGGTTCAACTGGATGTCCACCATTTTCAAATCTTTGATAGTATACATTCCCATCACGATAAATTTTAACTTCAAGCCATTTAGATAAAGCATTAACAACACTAGCACCAACACCATGAAGTCCCCCAGAAACTTTATAACCTTCACCACCAAATTTACCACCAGCATGAAGTACAGTAAATATTGTTTCAACTGTTGATAAACCAGTTTTAGCATTTATACCAGTTGGTATACCTCTACCATCATCTCTTATTTCAATAATATCTCCCTTATCAACCATAACCTCAATATCATCACAAAACCCAGCTAAAGCTTCATCAACTGCATTATCCACAATTTCCCAAACTAAATGATGAAGACCTCGCTCACCAGTTGATCCTATATACATACCAGGTCTTTTTCTAACTGCTTCAAGCCCTTCCAAAACCTGTATATCACTATCAGTATAATGTGTTTCTTTCATTTTCTACTCCTCCTCTAATATACCATTAATTACTTTAAATTTTTTAGCATCTTTGATTACTTTTTTACTAACATTTTTAATATCTGTTGTTGTAATAAATGTCTGAATATCTCTATCAAGCATCCCCAACAAATTAGTAATCTTTTCCTTATCTAACTCACTAAATAAATCATCTAAAATAAGTATTGGATAATAACCCTTTATATCATTAATAACATTAATTTCTGATAATTTAAAAGAAATAATAGCATTTTTTCTTTGCCCTTCACTTCCCCATTCTTTTAAATTATTATTATCTAAAACAAATACAATATCATCATGATGAATTCCCTCTAAAGTTTTACCAATCCCAAGTTCTTTTTGATAATTTTCTTGATATCTTTTAAATAATGTTTCTTCATCTTTATTTTTAAATGTTGATACATATCTTATTTTTAAAGTTCCACTACCAAATATTTTCTCATAATTACTTGTAATATACTTATTTATATTTTCTATAAAATTTTCTCTATACTTACAAATACTTTTCCCATATTCAATCAACTTTTTAGTAAGAATATCTAAATATGTACTAGTATAATTACCATTAATGTACATACCTCTTAAGTAAAAATTACGCTGTTTTAAAATTTTCTGATAATTAGCCAAAATAACTAAATATTCTTTATATATTTGACTTATTTCAATATTAAGCATTTTTCTTCTTTCACAAGGAGCATCATCTATTAATCTTGTATCACTCGGATTAAACAAAATAACATTAATTCTTGATACATAATTACTTATTTTATCTTGTTTTTCTCCATTAATTGTAACTATTTTTCCTTCATTACTAATTTCTACTCCAAACTCATTTTCATCATTTTTTTTTAAAACATTTCCCTTAATTTTACTTTTAATTTTTCCTTTCTTAATCAATACTTTTTCATTATTTATTCTAAATGATTTAGTTAGTGCAAGCATATATATAGCTTCTATTATGTTAGTTTTACCACTTCCATTTAACCCATATATAATGTTTAAATTTCCAAATGAGATATTTAATGATTCATAATTTCTAAAATTCATTAGTGATAAACTATCTATTTTCATTAAATTACCCCCTCTATTGTCCTATAATAAAAATTTAAGGCATTTTGGTATACCTATACACATAATAATTATACCATAAAAAATACCCTAATAAAAGAAAAATTTACAAAAATTTACCCTCTTGTTAAATAAACTAACCACAATCTACTAGATTTTAATAATTGATTATTAAATATTGTATAACTTACATTAAAAAACTTCTTTAATTCGTTTTTAAATACCACATTTATACCATTATCTATCTTTTCAAAACTCTTTACATTATTAAAATTAATCCAAGTATAATTCTTTTGATCTTTAATGGGAAAGAATATAATATTATTTTTTTCACTAATCATAATTGGCAATTTATAACTTCCACCTAAAATACTTTTACTTCCCTTTATTCTTCCTTTTAAAGAACTTCCATAATATATACAACTCATATTTAAAATTGAATTAACTAAATTACCAGCAAAATTAAAATCATTATCAATTTCTTTTACTATCGTTTCATAGCCATTAAACTCCATAAAAAGGGTATTATTACTAATTCTAAACACAATATCCTCCTTTCTTAATGGGTTATAATAGCACGAAGTTTTAAAAAAATTTGTCGAAAAAAAAGAACAAAGTTCAATTTGTTCTTTTTTTTCATAATTAGTATGTTTTTATAGGCAAAATCAACTCTGTTAATGTTTCATCAACCACTGGCTTTATTAATATTGGTTTATCATCTGTATTAAGAAGTAACAATATATTTTCTTCCTTTATAACCTTTAAGGCATCCATCATAAACTTACTAGAAAAAGATATTTCAATTTTTTCTTTATTATTACAATCAATATGTAATTTTTCTTCAGCATTTCCTAACTCATTACTTGTTGATGTAATAACCATATCCTTATCTTGAATGTGCATTTTTATAATATTCTTATCTTTATTTTGAGCAAGCAACGAAGCTCTATCAACAGCATCATAAAATTCTTTCATATTTAAATTAATCATATATGCAAAATCATTTGGTATAAAATGACTAGTTTCTGGATATGTTCCACTTAACAAATTACTTTGAATAAAAATATTTTTATATACAAATAATATTTTATTAGTAAACACATATATTTCCACAATTTCATCATCTACAAGTATTTTTTCAAGTTCTGTAATACTTCTTCCAGGTATAACAATATTAACTTGTTTTCCACATGGTGTATCCAACTTAATATTTTTCTTTGATAATCTATAAGAATCTGTACAAATACATTCCAAAATATCCCCATTTATTTTAAAGTTAATACCTGTAAGAAGTGGTCTAACTTCTTGTGTTGATAACGCATATGATGTTTGATTTATAAGTTCTCTTAACTTTTCAGAAGATACATTTATTACATCTCCACTTTTATCTAACCCAATATTTGGATAATCACTAGGATTATAACAATTTAATCTATATTGATTATTAGGTGTACTAATTTTTATTTTCAAATTATCTTCAACTTCAAAATCAATTATATCACTAGGCATTTTTCTAATCATATCAACAAAGTATTTACTTTGAATAATAACTCTTCCTTTTCCTTCAAGCATTTTAATATTTTCATGAGGAATCAATACTTTAATTGTTAATTCTGAATCACTTGCAAGTAATTCCATACCATTTTCATTTACATCAAAAACAATACCATTTAATACTGGAATAGTTGTTCTTTGACTTAAAGCTTTAGTAACATTATTTAATGCTTCTAAAATTACATTTTTTTCAATTGTCCATTTCATTTTTTATTCCTTCTTTCTTTTAAGTTTATATTATTATATTTATTAATAGCGTTAATAACGTGGATAACTTTTTAAATACCTTAATTATTCTTATAAAATATATCAAATTTATACCCAACTTATCAACATTATTGTAACTTTGATTTTATTTCTTTTAGCATGTTATTAAGATTTGGATTTGTTTCTAACTCTTCTTTTATCTTATCACAAGCAGTTGATACTGTAGAATGATCTCTACCCCCGAATTCTAGCCCTATTTTCTGTAAATTTTCATCTGTTTCAACCCTACATAAATACATTGCTATATGCCTTGGTTTAACTACTGTATTAGTTCTTCGCTTACTTTTTAAATCATCTACCGATATTTTAAAGTATTCCGCAACAGCATTTTGAATTGAGCCAATCGAATTGTTGATAAATATGTTAGTATTAACATAATCATTTAGGGCTTCATTAGCAAAATCCAAAGTAATTTTATCAGGAACCATCATTGCCGTGTAAGCTAGCAACCTGTTTATAGTTCCTTCGATGTGCCTAACATCATTAACACACGAATTTGCAATATATTCTATTACATCATCATTTAATTTATTTTCAATACTAGTATTTTTTACCTTCGACCTTATTATATCACATCGAAGATTAAAATCCGGAGGATAAATATCTACGGGTAATCCCCACATAAATCTACTTCTTAATCTTTCTTCTATTTTTTTTAGGTCATCCGGACTCTTATCACTACTTATAATAATTTGTTTATTGGCTTGATGAAGTGCATTAAATGTATGAAAGAACTCTTGTTGGGTTTTTTCAGCTTCTACTAAAAACTGTATATCATCAATTATTAACACATCGACATTCCGATATTTATCTTTAAAATCATTTGCATACCCCATCTTATTACTACTTGTGGCAATACCAGTAAATTCATCCCTAAATTCATTACTCGTTGTATATAATACTTTAAGTTTAGAATGATCCTTAATATAATTACCAATTGCTTGCATTAAATGTGTTTTCCCTATTCCACTTCTTCCATAAATAAACAAAGGATTATGTATTGTTCCAGGGGCTTCCGCAACAGCTCTAGCAGCAACAAATGCCAATCTATTTGAATTTCCAACAACATAATTATCAAAAGTAAATTTTGGATTTAAATTTGTTGTCCACTCTATTTCTTTTTCCATTACTTCTTCTGGTACAACTGGTTGAATAAAGTTTTCTACTTCATCTTCAGTAATAAATTTAAATGTATAATTAATCCCAGTCATTGCAAAAAAAGCATTATCTATAATATCTTTATAGGTTTCCCCGAGCATTTGCTTATGTACTTCCATTGGTACTTTTATTGTTACTACATTGTTGACAATCGACAAGAGTTCTAATTTTGAAAACCATATTGTATATGCTGTTTCACTTACTTGTGTCTGAATGTCATTTAAAAAACGTAAAAAAAGCTCATCAGTTTTCAAAACCTCACCCCGCTAACTAAATTTCCTAACTAAAATTTTACTCTATTTTCTAAAAAAAAAAAAGCCTAAATTTGCAATTTTGATAACTTTTTTTTAATCCCCAAAATTATCAACACAAAAAAGCCCATATATATGCTTATTTAAACTAGTTATCAACACTATCAACAAAAAATTATACACTTAATACTTATCCCCAAACTATTCACAAATACAATTTTGATAAAATGTTGTTAATTATGTGGATTATTTTTAATAGTTATCCACAAATAATCCACAATCCACAAAAATGGCTAGTTATTAACAAAAAAGTATGTTATAATAATAAAGATGTAAAATGGAGAAAATAGCAGTTTTAAATGATATTCACGGTAATTTATTTTTACTTAATAAAGCCTTAAATTATTTAAAGGATAAAAACATATCCAAATTTTTAATCTGCGGTGATTTTTTAACAGATGGCCCCGACGATAACAAAATAATAGATATATTAAAAAGCCTAGATTCAGAAATAATTCTAGGTAATAGAGAAGAATCAATATTAAAAATTTTCTCATCTAGTAATGAAATAACTGAAAAATTTTATTCATTTTATTATACTTATCAAAATCTAACCAAAGAAAATTTAGAATTTTTAAACAACTTACCAACATCAAAAACTATTCAAATAGGTAATAAAAAAATATGTATGTCTCACGGGAGTCCATATAAAAGTAGGGATATAATAACTAAAACATCATACGAAAAATTTGATCAATTGATTGATGATTATGATGCTGATATTTATTTGTTTGCTCACACTCACAGATGTTTTGAAGCAAATTACAAAAATAGATTATTTGTAAATTCCGGAGCAGTAAATCTTTTCATGGGCAAAGGTAAAGTTTCTACATTTGGAATAATTTCCATTTCTGATGAATTAATAATATATGATCAAATTATTTTAGAATACGATTATAACGAAGTAAAAGACTATTATATAAAAAGTAATTATTATAAAGAAAATCCCGAATGGGTTAACATTATATTATATATGTTAAAAGATGGAATAGAGTATAACACTAAATTTTCCAAAATGTATGACTACAATAAAAGTCTTAAAACAAATTATTATAAATTTACGTTTATATATAATTTACCAAAAATAGTTGCATAATTAATCTTTTGTGGTAAAATAACCCAATAAGGAAGTGGTTTAATGTATAATATTTTTATTTCAAAAGCTAAAATTATGTATATTCTTAATCAATATCGTAACGAATTTAGTAAGGAAGAATATGAATTTTTACTATCTCTAATAAATTTAGAATTATCATTAGCACATGAACAAACTCAAATTTTTTTACAAAATGATAAAGAATTATTAAACTCAAATATTTATTATCAAATCGCATTATATAACATTTATAATTTAATTGAACAAGCTTTAAAAAATTTAAATTCAATAAAATGTATTGATTTTGAAAGTAATGATACTATTGAAAAATATATAGTCAAAGGTATTACAGATTCAAAGGATAAAAAACATCAAAGTATTTATGAAATAGCATCAATTAAATATGGTAATAACGCTCCATTACCAATTGAATTAAGTACTCATTTATATCGTGATTTTTCAAAAACAGAATCATTATATCTTACAGATTACTATATAGAAATGTATGAAAAAAAATTTAAAGAAACATCAAAAATATATCAATCTCTATTAGAAAATAGTTTATTAAAAACCAATTATGATTCAAGTTTCATAGATTTTAAACCAATCAAAATAACTAGAAAAACTCAAGTTGAGGAATCTTGCCTAAAATTAGAAAGAAAAGCACAAGGTTTAATTATCAATCATCATATTCATCAACTTCAAGCTAAAAAATAAAATAAAATTGACACTATTCTTAACTGAAAAAACGATTTTTCTTGACTTATTCCCATCTTTAATATTATAATAATAACGCTATTAAAGAAAAGGAGAAATTGTATTATGAAAAGAACATATCAACCAAATAAAAGAAAAGCAGCTAAAAAACATGGATTTTTTGCTCGTAAAGAAACTGATATATTAAAGAATCGTCGTAGAAAAGGACGTAAAGTTTTATGTAAATAAAAACCACTTTAACGTGGTTTTTTTTAGAAAAAATCATTATGAAAAGATATGAAATGGTAAAATCTCATGAAGAATTTAATGAGATTATAAATAAAGGTACAAAAAGAAAAGGAAAATACGTATTTATATTTTCAAAAGAAAAAGAATATCCAAAACCTAACTTTGGTATAGCAATTGGAAAAAAACTAGGCAATGCAGTAGTTAGAAATAAATTTAAACGACAATTTAGAAATATTGTGGATAATAATAGATTTCTCTTTAAAAATAATCATAATTATATTATAATGATTAAAAGAGAAGCAAATAATGCTTCGTATAGTGATTTAGAAAATGATTTAATAAATACACTAAAGAAAGGAATTTCATGAAAAAAAAGATAATGGCAATTCTATTAGTATTTGTATTATTGCTTACTAGTGGATGTGGAAATAGCAAATATATACAAGATAAAGATAAAAAAATAGTTACATATGAACAAACAGGTCAAATGCTTGAAAAAGATATTTTGTGTTTACCAGAAAAAGATAGTGAACTATATAATATATATAAAGAATATAGTGATCAATTAAATATTGATTTTGAAGATTTACCAGCTTGCGAAGATTTTAAAATAACATCAAATGAATCAACTGGATTATGGGAATTTTTATTTGTTAAACCTTTAGCATATTTAATATTAGTTTTAGGTAATCTAGTTGGTAATCTAGGTATATCATTAATATTAATAGGTTTAGCTATAAGATTAGTATTATTACCATTTACAATTAAAAGTACAAATCAAACAATGAATATGAAAAAAGCCCAACCTGAAATAGAAAAAATAGAAAGAAAATATCGTAATAGAACAGATAATGAATCATTAATGGCTAAAAGTCAAGAAACAATAATGGTTTATAAAAAATATAAAGTAAATCCAATGGTAGGATGTCTAATGGCATTTATTCAATTACCACTATTCTTTGCATTCTTACAAGCAATTTATAGAACACCAGCAATATATGAAGAATCATTATTAACATTTAATTTAGGAATGACACCACTTGTTGGTATTAAAACTGGTAATTATCTATATTTATTACTTCTAGTTTTAATTGCAGTTTCAACATACTTTTCATTTAGACAAACAATGTCTCAAGCAGGATCACAATCTCCAGAAGCAGCAAAACAAATGAAAATAATGTTATATGTTATGCTCGTAGTTATTACATATGCGTCATTAACATTACCAACAGCACTAGCATTTTACTGGATAGTAACATACGCATTTATAGCGATTCAAAATATTATTATAAATAAAGTTAATAATAAAGACTTAACTAATAAAAAACAAGATAAAAATAAAAAAGATAAAATTAAAGATAAATTAGTTAAGAAAGAAGGTATGAAGTATGGAAAAGATAATTAAAGAGGGAAAAAATGTTGAACTAGCATTAAGTGCATTAATGGAAGAAAACAATTTATCAAAAGAAGAATTCCTCTATACAAGCACAGTTAAAAAGGGAAAACTTTTTCAAGGTACAATCTATGAAGTAACAGCATACTTAAAAACAGATATCAACAATGAAATAAAAGAATTTTTAAGAAAAGTCGTAGAAAACATGGGACTTGAAGTAACCATGGAAATGAGTAACAAAGATGATCGTGTAACCATTAGAATGTATTCAAATAAGGATTATATTTTAATAGGTAAAGAAGGTGCGACATTAAAAGCGCTAGAAACATTAGCAAAACAATATATTCAAAACACAACGGGAATATATTATAAATTTAATCTGGATGTATCAAATTACAAAGAAAAAAATATAAAAAGATTAGAAAGATTAGCTAAAAAAACTGCTAAAGAAGTAGTGAGTACAAACATTCCTGTAGCACTTGATAATATGACTTCATATGAAAGAAGAATAATACATAGTGCTTTAACAGACTTTAAAGGTGTAAAAACCGAAAGTGAAGGGGAAGAACCAAACAGACATATCGTTATTAAACCACTTTAAATAGTGGTTTTTAATTGATTGTAATTTGGAAAAATGTGTAAAACAAGCTAAAAACAGTTGGAATTTTGTGTGAATTAATTAAAAACAAACAGGAAAAATGTGTAAAAATAGGTTGAAATTAATGGAATTTTGTGATAAATTATTATTGAGGTGAATAAAAATGCCAAGATTAAAAAGAAAAATCGATCAATTTTTATTAGAATGGAAAAATTCAGATTATAAAATGCCCCTTATAATAAAAGGAGCTAGACAAATAGGTAAAACTAATGCAATAGAAAATTTTGCAAAACAAAATTATAAAAATTTTATTGAAATAAATTTTGTTTTACAAAAGGAATACAAAAGCATCTTTGATAATGGATATAGTGTAGATGACATAATAAACAATATATCAATGATAAATAATGATTTTGTTTTTGAACCAGGAGAAACGTTAATATTTTTTGATGAAATGCAAGACTGTATTAATTGTGCAACATCATTAAAATCATTTAACATAGATAAAAGGTTTGATGTAATCTGTTCTGGTTCAATGATGGGTGTAAATTATAATGAAATTGAATCAAATAGTGTAGGAAATAAACAAGATTATATTATGTATTCCATGGACTTTGAAGAATTTCTATGGGCTAAAGGCTATAAAGAAAGCCAAATAGAAGATTTATATTTATGTATGAAAAATTGTACACCATTATCAAATACAACCATGGATGTCATGATGAAAATTTTTAAAGAATACATGATAATAGGTGGAATGCCTGCTATAGTTGAAAAATACATTGAAAATAACAATTTTAGTGGTATTTTAGATATGCAAAAACAAATATTAAATGACTACGAAGAAGACATATCAAAATATGCCCAAGGACTTGATAAAGCTAGAGTTTTAAATGCTTATAGAAAAATTTCAACATTTTTGGGAAATGAAAATAAAAAATTTCAAATATCAAAGATAGCACAAGGTGCTAGAAATCGTGAATATTGTGGTGTTTCTGATTGGTTATCTGATGCAGGAATAGTAAATATATCTTACTGTATGGAAGTTTGTGAGCTACCACTTAAAGGTAATTATAATCCAGAAAATTATAGATTGTATTTTTCTGATACAGGCTTATTAATAGCTTCATTAGATGAAGAAGCACAAGAAGATTTAAGAAAAAATAAAAATTTTAATACTTACAAAGGTGCAATTTATGAAAATATCATAAGTGAAATGTTGGTTAAAGAAGGTTATCAACTATATTTTTATAAAAATGAAAAAGGTACGTTAGAAATGGATTTCTTTATTAGAGATGCCAATTCATTAATTCCAGTTGAAGTAAAAGCAAATGATAATGCAACAATTTCATTAAATAATTTAATAACTAGTGATAAATTTAAAGATATAAAATATGGTATTAAATTATGTAATAAAAATATTGGCTTTAATGGTAATTTTTACACATTCCCATATTTTATGACATTTTTATTAAAACGATTTTTAAAAGAAAAATCACAAAAATAAAATTAAATTATTATCTGTATAAATTAAATTTATTATAAATATAATATATACTTATTTCTGATATAAATTAATATTATAAAATTATTTACGAAAGGAATAAGTAAAATGGAAAATTTACGTAGAATCAGAGAAAAAAGACATAAAAATCAATTGAATGTTGCATTAGCAGTCGGAGTTACTCAAGAATCCATTAGTATGTATGAATCAGGTATTGGCTATCCAAGTGCAACAATATTAATAAAATTAGCAAAGTATTTAGAAACTAGTACGGATTATTTATTAGGATTAACTGATGATGATACACCAATTAAGTTTATGAATAGAAATTTAACTAATAAAGAAAAAGAATTATTAGAAAGATTTATTTATCTAGCAACTGAAGATCAATTAAAATTAATAGGATATGCTGATTCTTTAAATAACAAAGTTACAAATTAAAACAAGTTCTTATATTTATTTAGAACTTGTTTTTTCTATGTCCACAATGGATTTAGGATATGGTTTTCTCTCATCAGTAAGGTATAATAAATAATCAATTGAAGTATTATAATATTTAGCTAATTTTTTAAGTACATCTGTAGGTATATCATTAGTTTCTACTTCATATTTAGAATAACCTGTTTGAGTAATACCTAAAACTTTAGCTATATCATTCTGTATTATATCTTTATCTTCATGTAATTCCTTTAATCTATTCATTATACAGCCTTTTTAAAAAGATAACATATTCAAAAATGGCTTATTAATTTTTAAGACAAAATGGCTAACTATATATAGCAAAGATTTTTTTATGATGAAATTCTTAATGATATAGGATAACGAATAATAGGAGGTAAGTCTATGAAAAATAAAAGAAAAATAATGTCAATAATAATATTAGTTATAACAATAGTTCTAGTAGTTTTTACTTATTTAAACGCTAATAATCCATATGAAGAAAAGATTATAAATTAATAACACAAAGTAGTAAATCCAACTCCAGGAAGTACATCAATAACCAGAGAAACAGAATATCAAGCAAAGATAGGATTAATGTATGTAAGTGATTATAAATATGCAGCAAGTCCAAGTGCATGGACATTACCAATGTTAATTATGATAATGAAATAGCAACAAGTAATAATTGTATGTACATGGGACATGTCGAATGGACGATTTCCCGTCTTGCGGACTCTTCTGACGGTGAGTTCAGTATGTACGGTGGTGGTAGCGTGTTCTGCTATGACGTGTACGACTACCATGCGGGGCGTGCAGTATTCAATCTTGAGTCTTCTGTAGCCTATAAATCCGAACAGGTCCAATAAGTGACCCAATTACAATAAATCTTTAATTTTGTGTAAATGTGTGTTATAATACTTCCGATGAAAGGGAGTATTTTTTATGGAAGATACAATTTGTGCAATATCAACATCTATGGGTATCGGAGCGATATCTATCGTACGTGTAACGGGACCTGAAACTATCAGCATTGTGGATAGTATTTTTGATCATGACCTAAAAAATGCTTCAAGCCACACAATACACTATGGACACATTAAATATCAAAATGAAATAATTGATGAAGTTTTAGTAATGTTAATGCGTGGACCTAAAACTTATACAACTGAAGATACAATTGAAATTAATTGTCATGGTGGAGTTAATACCACTAAAAAAATAATGGAAATATTACTTGCAAATGGATGTAGACTAGCAGAACCTGGAGAATTTACAAAAAGAGCTTACTTAAATGGCAGAATTAATCTTCTTGAAGCAGAAAGTGTTAATGATTTAATAATTGCCAAAACTGATGCTGCAAGAACACTTGCTATAAATAATGTTGATGGAAAACTAACAAAACAAATAAGTAATTTACGAGAAAAAATAGCTAAAATACTTGCAAATATTGAAGTAAATATAGATTATCCAGAATATACTGATGAACTTGAAGTAACAGAAGATTTAATGCATGGTTATTTAGATGAAATAAATAAAGAATTGGAAAAACTTGTTTCGGGTGCCAAAAGTGGAAGATTAATAAAAAATGGCGTAAATGTAGCTATAATTGGTAAGCCAAACGTAGGAAAAAGTAGTATTTTAAATGCTTTACTTGATGAAGAAAAAGCAATTGTAACAAATATTCCAGGAACAACTCGTGATATCGTCGAAGGAACAATTACATTAAATGGCGTTGCTATAAATTTAATTGATACCGCAGGAATCAGAGAAACCGAAGATATTGTTGAAAAAATCGGGGTAGACAAAAGTAAAAAGACTGCCGAAAATGCCGATATAATTTTATTTGTTTTAAATAATAATGAGGCTATTAGTGAAGAAGAAAAATTAATGTTAGAAAAATATAATAATGATAAGTTAATAGTATTTGTAAATAAGATGGATTTGGAAAGTAAATTAATAATACCAGAAAATATTAAGGATATAGTATACGGAAATACAATTGATATAAATGGTATAGAGGAGTTAAAAGAAAGAATAACTGAAAAATTAAATTTAAGTAATATAGTAAATAAAGATATGAGTTATTTATGTAATTTAAGAGAGATAGATTTAGTAAATAAAGCATATGAATCATTAAAAAATGCCCAATATAATTTGGATGCTGGTTTTTCCGTAGATATGATTGAAATAGATTTAAAAAGTGCCTGGGATTATCTTGGAGAAATTATGGGAGATAGTTATGAAGGCGAATTAGTAGACAAAATATTTAGTAATTTTTGTTTAGGAAAGTAGGTGATTTAAATGTATGATGTTATAGTAGTAGGTGGAGGCCATGCTGGAATTGAAGCAAGTCACATATCTGCCAAAATGGGTAAAAATACATTACTTATAACTGGAAATGTAAAAAATATCGGAGATATGCCATGTAATCCTTCAATCGGAGGAACCGCCAAAGGTATAATAGTGCGAGAAGTGGATGCTCTCGGAGGTTTAATGGGACGCATCGCCGATTTATCTCACATTCAAATTAAAATGCTTAATAATTCCAAAGGGCCAGCTGTAAGAAGTCTTCGTGCTCAAGCTGATAAAGTAACATATCCAAAAAAGATGCAAGAATATTTACAAAATATGCCTAACTTGACAATAAAAGAAGCATTAGTTGAAGATTTAATAATAGAAAATAATGTAGTTAAAGGAATAATTACAGAAAACAATGAAAGAATTGAAAGTAAAACTGTTATTTTAACAACAGGTACTTATTTATGTGGAAATATACTCGTAGGTAGCAAAAATACCCCAGGTGGACCACATGGAGAAAGAAGAAGTAATTATTTATCAACAAAATTAAAAGAATATGGCTTAAAAATAATTAGATTAAAAACAGGTACACCTCAAAGAATAAAGAAAGATTCTATAGATTTTTCTGTTATGCAAGAAGAAAAAGGTGACAATAGATTATGGACATTTTCAAATGATTACAAAGCAAGCTACAATATCGAAGATCAAAAATCATGTTACTTACTTTATACCAATGAACAAACACACCAAATTATAAACGATAATTTAAGCAAATCTGCGATGTACGGTGGCTATGCAACAGGTATCGGCCCTAGATATTGTCCATCAATCGAAGATAAAATTGTAAGATTTAAAGATAAAGAACGTCATCAACTATTTTTAGAACCAGAAAGTTTATATTATGATGATTGGTACTTACAAGGTTTTTCAACAAGTATGCCAGAAGATGTTCAAGAAAAAATGGTTCATAGCCTACATGGATTAGAAAATGCTGTAATAACAAAATATGCTTATGCGATCGAATACGATGCTATTGATCCGTTACAAATTAAACCAAATTTAGAAAATAAAGTATTAGAAAATCTCTTTACAGCAGGTCAAATAAATGGTACAAGTGGCTATGAAGAAGCTGCTGGCCAAGGAATAATGGCAGGTATAAATGCTGCATTAAAAATAGATGGCAAAGAACCATTAATATTAAAAAGAAGTGATGCCTATATCGGTGTACTAATTGATGATTTAGTAACAAAAGGAACTATTGAACCATATCGAATGCTTACATCTCGCGCGGAATTTCGTCTAATATTAAGACATGACAATGCAGATTTAAGATTAAGACATTATGCACATGAAGTTGGAACAATTAATGAAGATCAATATGAAAGACTACTTGAAAAAGAAAGAAAGATTCAAGAATTAACAACTTATCTTCAAAATAATATGTTACATTTAACGACGGATAACCAAAAAATATTTATAGACAACAACAAAAATATCCCTTTAACGGGATTAAGTTATTATGAACTATTAAAAAGGCCAGAAATTGATTTAAATTTTATAAGTAATTTTATTACTTTAGATTTTGCGGATGAAATAAAGGAACAAGTTGAGATAAATGCTAAATATGATGGATATATTAAAAAAGCATATAAAGAAGTAGAAAAATTAGCACGACTTGAAGAAAAAGAAATACCTGATGATGTAGATTATGAAAAAATATCAAATTTAGCTAGTGAAGCAAGACAAAAGTTAGAAAAGATAAGACCTAAAACTATAGCTCAAGCTTCAAGAATCAGCGGGGTTAATCCCGTAGATATATCTGTTTTAACAATATATTTAAAAAAGGAATATGGAAAAAATGAAAATAGATGAATTTATAAAAAAAGTAGCTGAACTAGGCTTAAAAGTAGATAAAGATATATTAAATAAACTAGATATATATGCAAAATTTTTAATAGAGTATAACACTCATACAAACCTAACATCTATTACAAACTTAGATGATATTTATCTAAAACATTTTTATGATTCCCTAACAATTACAAAAGTAATAGATTTAAATAGTTATGAAAATTTATTAGATTTTGGCACCGGGGCAGGTTTTCCAGGTATGGTTTTAAAAATATTTTTTCCAAATTTAAACGTAACATTATTAGATAGCAACAATAAAAAGATAAAATTTTTATTAGAACTTAAAGAAAAACTAGCATTAGATAATTTAGAAATAATAAATGCAAGAGTAGAATCTCTATGTAAAGATAAATTAAATTATTATGATATAGTAACAGCAAGGGCAGTAACAAACATGCCTGTTTTAACGGAACTTGCCATGCCTTTGGTAAGACAAGATAGATATTTTATAGCTATGAAAGGAAGTAACAACGAAGAAATAGAAAAAAGTTTATATGCTATTCAAAAAATGAATGGAAAAATTGAAGAAATAAATAACTTTTTATTATCGCCAAGTTGCGGAAAGAGAAATATTATAAAAATTAAGAAAATAAAAAGCACATCAAAAGACAAAATAAGACCATATGAAAAAATTATTAAAAAGCCATTAATAAAATGATAAAAAATAACTTGAAAAAAAATAATAAATAAGTTATTATATTAATAATAAAGGGTTGATATGAAGTGAATAATTCAAGTTTAGAAAATACAGTTTTACAAGTTCCAATCGAGGAAATAATTCCAAACCGTTTTCAGCCACGGTTGTCTTTTGATGATGCTTCTTTAAATGATTTAGCATCTTCAATTAAACAACATGGAATCATACAACCACTTGTATTAAGAAGAAAAAATGATAAATACGAAATTATTGCAGGTGAACGAAGATTTAAAGCTGCCAAAATAGCTGGATTATCAAGTGTACCAGCAGTAATCTCTAATTTAGATGACAATGCTTCCGCTGAAGTAGCCATCGTTGAAAATATCCAAAGAAAAGATTTAACTGCAATCGAAGAAGCTAGATCATTTCAAGCTCTATTAGACAAAGGATATATGACACAAGATGAACTAGCAAGAAAAATGGGCTTATCTCAATCAGCTATTTCTAATAAGTTAAGGTTACTAACATTAGATGAGTCTGTTCAAGAAGCTATTTTAGCAGAAAAAATATCTGAAAGACATGCTAGAACTTTATTAAAAGTACCTAGTCATGAAAAACAAAAAGAACTTGTAGCAAGAATTATAAATGAAAGATTAACTGTAAGACAACTTGAAGAAGTTATAAAAGAAAGTGAAAATACAGGTGAAACCAAAATGGAACCAATAGAAAACATTCAAAATAATATTTTAAATAATCAGATAAATAATACTGAATCATTAGAAAATTTAGAACCAGTTCCAACAACAAGCGAAGAATTAGATAGTTTAAAAGAACCAATACCAAACAATATTCCAAGTATTGAAGATATGCTAAATAATTCTGTTGACATAAAATCTCTTCAAACAAATCGAGAAACTAATATAGAACAACCAAAAAATATTGAAACAATAACCCCAGACAGATTTTTCTCAAATCCTGAAAAAATGCCAAATAAATTTTTCAATTTTCTTGAAGATTCTGCAGCAAATATGGATGTTGAAGAATTTACCCCAACATTCACATTAGATACACATGAAGACAATTTGAAACCTAGTGATTTAATAAATAAAACAGATAATATAGAAATGCTTGATGACTTTGTTATACCAACAAGCACAACAGAATCAAAATTAGTAGAAAATGATTATTTAGATTATGTTATTAAAACTATACGGGGTCTTAATTTAGATAGTGATAAAGTTGTAATTGAAGAAATGAATTTACCAACAGAATATCACATTAACATCAAAATTAAAAAAGATAAAATTTAAAAGATGGCTACATTAGTCATCTTTTTCTATAAAATCAGTTAAATTAAAATTATAAAGAACCACGTTTTCATCATCAATATTAATAATACTATTATTATCAATAATTTTATAATCCATATTATTTAAATCAATACTTAACATAACTTCATACTGAGGATATATTTGAGCAGTACTAGTTTTTAAAGCACTATCTCTTTCAGTATCATAAAATATTAATACATTTTTATTAGTTAATAAAATATTAACAAGCATTTGTTTATTTAAACATTTAATATTAATATTCGTAGCTTCATTTAAAACATGTTCATTATTATCTTTAAAAGGATAATTATACATATATATCACCTAAAATAATTATATTACATAATTGTAAAAATATCTACATTTATTCTTCAGTTTTACTTGCGTACTGTATATTTGTAACACCCGGTTCTGTACCTTTAACATAGTAATATAATGCTGCTTTATTTTGATCATTAGTAACTTTACCACTTACAGCATCAAGGGGTAAAGCCACCACATTTTTAGGTGTTTCATACCAACTTGTATCAATATCTTTTAATGCAAATTCAATCGTAGATGCCCAAGTTTTTTTAGCGCTGTTTCTTACTTTATTATCAACATTTAAATTATTGTCATATCCCATCCACATCATAACAAGTGCATCTTTATTATAACCAACAATCCAATAATCTGTATTCGTAGATCCAGTTTTTAAGGCATACTTATGTGTAAGACTAGAAGCTATATTTAAAGCCGTCGGCGTAGTATAATCAACATACGCATCATTCGTAGTGGTATTCATCATTTCATTTAAAATATAAGTATAATTGGGATTTATAACTAAATTATCATAACTTTCATGTTCATATAGTATATTTCCATCCAAATCTTCAATTTTTTCTATAAAATATAAATCTTTTTTAAAACCTCCGGAAGCAAATGTTGTATACCCAGTTGCATAATCTAAAATATTTATTTCACTTGTTCCCAGAGGTAAAGATGCAACTTCATCTAAATTAGTTTTAATACCAGTTCTTTTAGCAACATCAATCATTTTATCAATACCTAAAAATAAATTAGTTTTAATAGCATATATATTATCAGATAAAGCCAAAGCAGCAGCCATAGTTATTTCTTTACTTGCATATAAGTTGCCGGCATTTCCAGGTGTATAAGTTTTCCCATTAGATAAATTAAAAGTAGTCTCTTCACTTCTAAAGGTACTAGACATAGTCATATTATTTTCCAAGGCCGCATAATACAAAAATGGTTTCATCGTAGATCCAACTTGTCTTTTACTTTTTAAAGCTCTATTATACTGGCTTTTTGCATAATTCATACCACCGGTTAAAGCCTTAACTGCTCCCGTATTTGGATCAACAATAACACTTGCAACTTGTAAATCATCATTAACTTTATTACTTAAAATATTTTCTTCCATATTTTTTTGCATTTCCAAATCCAAATTAGTATAAATCTTTAAGCCACCAGCATTAACTAAAGAATATGGAACTTCTTTAATACTACTTAATTCATTTAAAACTGCTTCTTGATAATACATAATCATTTGTAAATTATTATTTTTTACTTGTCCATAAATTTCCATTTTATTTTGAAATAAGCTATTATAAGTCTCTTCATCTATATAATTATTATTTAGCATAGCTTTAGCAACAACCCAAGCTCTTTTAATCGCAGCATCATAATTAGAAACAGGATTATAATTACCAGGATTTTTAGGAATACCCGCCAAAATAATTGCTTCTTCCAAAGAAAGTTCACCAGGTTTTTTATTAAAATAATAACTTGCAGCATTTACAATTCCCATATTCCCTTGACCATAGTTTATAGTATTAAGATAACCTTCTAAAATATCATTTTTATCATAATGTACTTCAAGCTCTAAAGTTAAAAATGCCTCTTCAATTTTTCTTTTCCAAGTTTTATCAAAATCTAAATATAAATTTTTAATATATTGTTGAGAAATAGTTGATGCTCCTTGAACAATACTTTTTTTCTTAATATTCGTAGCCATTGCTTTAGCTATTCTCAAGTAATCAAATCCATGATGATTATAAAAATTTTTATCTTCAACAGCAATCACAGCATTAATTAAATTTTCATTTATATCTTCTAAATTAGCCCATTCATTACTTCTTGATCCTTGATATAATAATTCACCTTTATTATCATATAAATAAAGACTTCCACTAGTTTTTAAATCAAGTTTTGGACTTAAATAAGCATAGGTATAAAGCCCAACAAGTATTACCACAAAGGATATAAATAAGAAAATAAAAGTTTTTACAAAAAATCTCATAGCTTTCAAAGGATATCACCTAAAAATTAGTATGAGTTTAAAAGACTAAAAATATTCAAATATTACTATACATTTATAATAAAGTTTGTTATAATATGTGAGAAAAAAAGAGGTGGCTAACCATGATAATTGATTGGAAACTTTATGATGATGAAGAAATTTTAATAGAAACACTAGAAAATAAAGTAGAATTTATAAATGATACGATTTTTTATAAAGATGAATATGGCACACATGCTATAGATTTAATAAATAAAACATATGAAAGAAAAAATAATGAAGACACATTTAAAATAGATTTTAAGACGGAACAATTACAAGTATCATTTGCAAATACTGATTTAAAATATAATATAAATGCCACATTTGAAGAAATGGATAATATAATAAGGTTAACTTATTCACTCGGAGATGAGAAAAAAGTTATAGAAATAACTAGAAAAGAGGAAAAATGAAAGAATTATTAAAAGAATTAATAAATAAAGAATTAGAATCTTTAGGTGTAAGTGATATAGAAGTAGAAATAACTAAACCCGCTTTAGAAGAAAATGGTGATTATTCAAGTAACATATCTATGAAACTTGCTAAAACATTAAAGAAAAATCCGATGGAAATTGCAAGTTCAATAGTAAATAACATTAAGAACGAAAAAATTAAAAAGATTGAAATAAAAGCCCCAGGATTTATAAACTTTTTTGTAACTAAAGATTATTTATTTGAAAATCTAAATAAAGTACTTGCAGAAAAAGAAAAATATGGTAGTTCAAATATCGGAGCAGGTAAAAAAATTAATATTGAGTTTGTGAGTGCTAATCCAACGGGAATTCTACATTTAGGAAATGCTCGTGGTGGTGCATACGGAGATTCTCTAGCTCGTATAATGAGATTTAGTGGATATGATGTTACAACAGAATACTATATAAATGATTTAGGAAATCAAATAACTAATTTAGGATTATCAATTCTTGCTAGATATAAAGAAATATGTGGGCTTGATGCTAGTATGCCTGAAAATGGCTACTTTGGAAAAGAAATAATTGCTATAGCAAAAAAATTATATGAAGAAAATAAAGATGCCTTATTAAATAAAGATCTAGATTATTTCAAAAAACTAGGAACAGAAGAAATGATTGGTCATATATTTAGTGATTT